>Ga0209641_10003696_pt1 | contig 12799 bp, 9 predicted proteins | sample RifCSP16_1_FD_184022 | JGI IMG/M metagenome (GOLD analysis project Ga0209641, IMG submission 184022) | Soil microbial communities from Rifle, Colorado - Rifle CSP2_sed 16_1 (SPAdes) (version 2) | ecosystem: Environmental > Terrestrial > Deep subsurface > Rock core/Sediment | place: Rifle...
ACTATCTTGGGGAGACGGTTACAGAGGCGGTCATTACCGTACCGGCCTACTTTGATGACAGCCAGAGGCAGGCCACAAAGGATGCGGGCCGGATCTCAGGGCTTAATGTCCTGAGGATCATCAACGAACCGACAGCCGCATCCCTGGCATACGGTCTTGACAGGAAGAAGGATGAGCGGATTGCCGTCTATGACCTCGGCGGAGGGACATTTGATGTCTCAGTCCTCGAGATTGGGGAGGGAGTGTTTGAGGTCAAGTCCACTAATGGGAATACCTACCTCGGAGGCGATGACTTTGATCTGCGGATCATTGACTGGATGGCGGATGAGTTTAAAAAGGATCAGGGTATTGATCTGAGGACGGATAAGATGGCCCTCCAGAGGCTCAAAGAGGCGGCAGAGAAGGCCAAGATTGAACTCTCCTCCTCCATGGAGACCGATATCAATCTCCCCTTTATTACTGCCGATGCCTCCGGTCCAAAGCACATGACCATGAAGCTGACAAGGGCCAAATTAGAGCAACTGACTGACGACCTCGTCAACAATTCTGTAGAACCATGCCGCCGTGCCTTATCCGATGCAGGGGTCGGCACCAATCAGATTGATGAGGTGGTCCTGGTAGGCGGCCAGACGAGGATGCCCAGGGTGCAGAAGGTCGTCCGTGACTTCTTTGGAAAAGAGCCGCATAAGGGTGTTAATCCGGATGAGGTGGTAGCTGTTGGTGCGGCCATTCAGGCGGGGGTCTTAAAGGGCGAGGTCAAAGATGTCCTCCTCCTGGATGTCACCCCGCTGTCGCTTGGCATCGAGACTCTGGGAGGTGTCTTTACAAAGCTCATCGAGAGGAATACCACGATCCCGACACGAAAGGGCCAGGTATTTTCCACGGCCTCGGATAGTCAGACGGCCGTTACCATCAAGGTCTGTCAAGGGGAGAGGGAGATGGCGGCAGACAATAAAATGCTGGGCATGTTTGAGCTTGTAGGGATTCCGCCTGCCCCGAGGGGGATTCCGCAGATAGAGGTCACTTTTGATATAGACGCGAACGGGATTGCCCATGTCTCTGCAAAGGATAAGGCGACAGGCAAAGAGCAATCCATCAGGATTACGGCATCCAGCGGGCTTACAGAAGCGGAAATAAAAAATATGGTCAAGGATGCGGAATCCCACGGGGAAGAGGACAAGAGGAAGAAAGAGCTTGCCGAGGCAAGGAACGAGGCGGACAATATGGTCTATTCCGTTGAGAAGTCGCTCAGGGAATTTGGCGACAAGGTGTCCGAAGATGAAAGGTCTAAGATCCAGGCAGAGATAGACAAGACGAAGAAGGCCATCGAGTCTGATAATGCCGAGACGATCAAGAGTGCGGTCCAGGAGTTGAGTACGGTCTCCTACAAACTTGCAGAAGAGATGTACAAAAAGGCGAGCGCCCAGTCCGGCGCCGGTGGTGAAGGGGGACCGGGTGAAGGTGCTGCAGGCGGGCAGGAAGAGGGGGCAAAGCCAAAGCCAAAAGAAGATGTTGTGGACGCAGATTTTGAAGAGGTGGATAAAGATAAGAAGTAAGAAGGCAGAAGTCAGAAGCAAGATGTAAGAAGCAAGAGGCAAGAAGTAAGAAGGTATCAGGAGATGGCTGGATTGGCTGACAAAAAAGATTATTATGAGACGCTGGGCATTGGACGGGATGCTGCAGATGAGGACATCAAAAAGGCCTACCGTAAATCAGCCCTCCGCCACCATCCGGACAAGAATCCAGGAAATAAAGAGTCTGAGGAGAGATTCAAAGAGGTCAATGAGGCGTATGAGATATTGAGCGACCCGGAAAAGCGGAGGAGGTATGACCTCTTTGGGCATGGGATGGGGGCCAACGTCGGGTTTGAGGGCTTTGGTGGTTTTGGAGGCGCCGGGGGTTTTGGGGATGTTTTCGAGGATATCTTTGAAGATTTCTTTGGGGCCGGGACAAAACGCAAGAGACGGGCTGAGAGGGGCGCAGACCTCAGGTATAATCTGGAGATCTCCTTTGAAGAGGCCGCCTTTGGCATTGAGACCAAGATCAATATCCCCCGCATGGACACCTGTTCTGCCTGTAACGGCACTGGGGCAAAATCCTCCACAAAGCTTTCCATCTGTCCCACCTGCAAGGGGAATGGACAGATCAGGTTTCAGCAGGGCTTCTTTACACTGAGCAGGACCTGTACGCAGTGCAACGGGGAAGGGCGCATCATTTCCGATCCCTGCGATACGTGTCATGGGAGGAAGAGGATTCGCAGGGAGCGCACCCTCTCCTTAAAGGTTCCCCCTGGCGTGGAGACCGGCTCCAGGCTCAAACTGGCTGAGGAGGGGGAGGCGGGCATTAACGGAGGGCCGCATGGAGACCTGTATGTTGTGATTACTGTCAGGGATCATCCATTCTTTGTCAGAGAGGGAAATGATGTCCTCTGTGAGGTCCCTGTAAGCTTTGTGAAGGCCGCTCTTGGCGGAAAGATCGAGGTCCCGACCCTTACGGGTAAGATGTCCCTGAGTGTCCCACCCGGAACTCAGCCTGGAAAGATGCTGCGCATCAAGGGGAAGGGGATTGCAGATGTCAGAGGTTACGGAATAGGAGACGAGGTGGTTAAGATTATGGTTGAAGTCCCGAAAAAAATTACTCCGAAGCAGAGGGAACTCCTGGAAGAGTATGCCAGGACCTCCGGAGAAGAGGTTGATGACGGAAACAGCGGTTTTTTTGACAAAGTAAAGAATATATTCGAGTGAGAAACCTCTTTCCCCCGTGCCCAATTTTTTCATCAAAAAGGTCCAGATAAAAGATCATCAGATCGAGATCAGGGGTGAGCTGTTAAGGCACCTTCGCGACTCCCTGCGCGTACAAAGAGGGGAGAGGATCTCCTGTGTGGATGAGGATGCCGTCCGTTATACGGTCGTTATTACCCATATTGGGAAGGACATCCTGACCGGGGATGTCACAGAAGAGATCAGGAGGAGTGAATGTCCTGCTGTTTATATCCATGTTGTCCAGGCCATTCCAAAGGGGTCCCGGTTGGATTTTATCATTGAGAAGGCAACAGAACTCGGGGCCAGTGCCATCACCCCTGTTATGACAGAGCGGTCTGTGGTCAGGATTGAAAAGGACCGGGTTGGGGAGAAGTTGAAGAGATGGAGTCGTATTGCCCTTGAATCAGCGCAGCAGTCAGGCCGGTGGGATGTCCCTGAGATCACCCCTCCTGTGACCCTGCCTGATTTTTTAGCTTCATTCAGGAAGGCGGATCTGAACCTTCTGTTATGGGAGGGGGAAAAGAGGGTGACGATCAAGGATGTGTTAAAGGGCGTTCAGGAGGTTAAAAGTGTCACGGTGCTTATAGGCCCTGAAGGCGGATTCTCGGAAGATGAGATTGGAAAGGCCGTTGAAAAAGGCTTTGTCGCGGTATCGCTTGGTGAACTGATCCTCCGGACAGAGACAGCCCCGATAACCGCATTGTCTATCCTTCAGTATGAATTCGGGGGACAGGGGCGGTAAGGAGTCCGATCCCAAACTATGGTCTGAGGAATTCAGCCCAGGCCACAACAGGCTTCGCAACGGTAATAGTGAAAGGGAGGAACATGTTTATATCATTATTCTCTGCCAAAAGGATTATGGGTTGTCTGGTTGCTGCAAGCCTGCTCCTTTATGCCGGCCATGCACTTGCGGCGGATCCACGGAATGCCCTGTCTCCTTCGTCTGAACCTGTTGATGAAAATGATCTGCAGGAGCCCTTAACCGGTGAATTCAGCAGCGGGATATTAAAGAATTCCCCCTACTCCACCTCCTTCGACGTGATGGGTATGTTCCTGTCCCAGACAGGCAGTTACCAGATTGGCAGCCAACTCGGCATCACCCATCGCGATGAGAGGTTTGCATTAAGCATGAAAGGAAGTTTCCAGGAGATCAGCAGCGACACGAAGACCAGCCAGTCAGCTGATGGAAGGGCTAAGCTGGATATCCCGCTCTCGACCTTCTACGGCTACTTTCTGACCGGCGCCCAGTGGCGCAGCGACAGGACGGACTTCTACTACACGGTTGCAGGTCCGGGGATGGAGTTGGTGAAGGGGATGAGGGGGGAGATAGGAGCCGGTGTGGCATTCGCAGATCCCGGAGGGAGTGTGCCCCTTGGAAGAGCAGCCATTGACTTTGAGTATGACATCACGGATGGCTGGGTTTTCGGGGAACAGTTTGCGGCATTCGTCCTATCCCGAGGCCCGGTACAGTATATCTTCGATTCCGATACGACACTTCGCTACCGTCTGACCCGTCAGACCGCCTTCAAAACAGGCCTGTCTTACACCGCCATTGATGATAGTTGGCGCCGGGTACAACTGTTTGTCGGTCTAAGCTATAAATTATAGAAAAGGGGGTAAAGCAATATGGGAAACACCCCTCTTACCCTGCTGTTAAATGTGCAACAAGTATCTTTATCCCGATACCGATCAGGATGAGGCCGCCGATGATCTCGATCTTGTTTTCAAAGACATGTCCGAATCTGTCTCCGACGTAGACGCCTGTAAAGGAGAGGAGAAAGGTGATGACCCCGATGATAATAGCCGGCGTCACGATAAAGACCTTCAGAAATGAGAGGGAGAGTCCCACGGCAAGGGCATCAATACTGGTGGCGATTGACAGCATGAGCAGGACATAGACATTCAGGGGATTGCCGGGCTCTTTGTCTGACTTCATCTGGGTGGATTCATAGATCATCTTAAGACCGATGATGCTCAGGAGCCCAAAGGCGATCCAGTGGTCAATATCCACGATAATATCCCTCAATCCGATCCCTGCGGCCCACCCCACGACCGGCATGATGGCCTGGAATAGTCCAAAAGAGGCGGCAAGCGTGAGGGCATGATTGATCCTGAGGTCTTTGATCGTCAGTCCGCTGGTCACAGAGACGGCAAAGGCATCCATAGCCAGTCCGAATGCAATCAGGATCACGGTCATCGTGTTCATGGCCGTCCAGCTTAACATCGATGATCTAAGGGATGCAAGGCCTTCGGTGTCTGAAGGCATTAGCAGATAGCGAATGGTTGTTTGGAACTCTAAGAGGAGGAGTGGGCGGAGTGGTGGTGTTCGTGTCCCCCGCATCCTACGTCTTCACCTCCCAGCTCGATGTTGCTGACAGAACCTTCGACATTGCCTGCCCATGCAGGGGGCATGCTGATGTAGGATTTGAACTCTCCGGAGTTCTGCATCTGCTTCGCCACATCGGCTGAGGTGCAGCCTGTCATCAGGAGCGGATATACCTTTGCCTCATGGACCACCTTCCCTGCGGAATCCTTGAACTTCACCGTCAGCTCCACCTTGGAAAGCATCTCGTTGCCGCTGTTATCAATCTTTCCTTCGATCAAGACGAGGTCATCACCCAGATTAGGGTTTGCCTTTGAGACATTCAGGGAGACGATCTTCACCGAGTTCTTATAAGCTGCGGCTGCCATGATCCTGTGATGGAGGTCTAACGCGGCGTCAAAGGGCCTGAACTTGCTGATCCTCCATCCATCAGACTCCTTTGTGAGTTCCATGCTAAAGGCCCTCTCTGCAGTGGCGCCTTTCTTAAGGATCTTCTGGATCTGTTGATCCGTGACCCTGTTGTTTAGAAAGGCCGCAGAGTCTTCTGTGGACATCTTTGCAAAATCAGGGATGGTGATGGCCGCGTCTACCTTGGTGATCTTTGCATCCCCTTTGGTCTTGATAATTCTGCAGGACAAAAGAAGAGGAAAGTCCCTTTTGCCGGCCTGTGACACGAAGAAATCTTTGGGGAGTTGACTCTTCAAATTTGATGAGGCTAAGGCATAGAGGCCTTCGTAGTTGTTTGACTTCCAGAACTCCAGGGCATCCTGGGCTATCTTTGACGGACTGTTGCTGCAACCCGCCAGAAGGGTCATGGCTGCAATAAAAGGGATCAGTAAAGGGAGCGCCATCTTCTTCATCATTATCCTCGCTGGAGATAGTTTAGGTTTCAATGTAGAGATATTATATAGGGTAAGCACAGCTAAATCAAGCGGGTGTATTCGTGGGCTATTGTGGCAGGACGATTTGAAGTGAGTTGATAAAATTACTCAGGAGAAAAGGGCTGAAGTCTTTGTCAACACTCTCTTTCATCAGGATAATAATATCCCTGGCGTCCAGGCTTTCCCTATAGGGTCTCCGGCTCCTCAATGCATCAAAAAAATCAGAGATTGAAACGATTTGGCTCATTATGTGCTGTTTTTTTTCATGTAACTGGAGCCTTGGATAACCAGAGCAATCATACTTCATGTGGTGCTCAAAGGCTATGATAGGAGCGAGGCGGGTCAGGCTATCCATTTTTGCAAGATATCTTGCTCCGTATGCGGGGTGTTTTTTTATCTCGTCAAATTCCTTATCATCCAGCTTCCCTTTTTTCTCAAGGATATCCTTAGGGATAAATAGTTTTCCGACATCATGCAGTAAGGCAGCAACCCCAATCTCATGAAGGAATTCATCCTCCATTCCCAGGGATTTTGCCTGGAACATGGAGAGTACGGCAACGTTTGTGGCATGGGTATACGTGTATTCACTGAAAGACTTAACCGGGCTTAAAAGCTCAAGAATTTTTGCCTCTTTTTTGAAGGTGGCTATAAAGTGCAGCACGATTTCATCAAGTCCCGCGATATTGAGCTTTTTGAAAGGCGAAATAGAAGGAAAAATATCCCTGACCTTCTCCATTATCTCTGATGAGAGATTGTATAAACCACCCGTGTCAGCACTATCTATTCCTGGTTTTATTAGATGGACATCAATGGATCCGGCTTTGATGTGAGGATAGGGCTTTATCCCTTTTCCAGGTTCAGCAATATCAATAATGAAAGTTTTCATTTCTGAAAGAGACAGCCCTTTGGAAAAATCAACTCGATGAATGCCTTTTCTCTTAAGACGATTTATAAGATTGGTTTTTTTAATTCCGGAATCTCTGTACGGTTTTTTGTTTATGATCAGGTCATTTTCTATGATCATAATTTCTAATCGTTCTCCCAGGATTCCATTCAGAATCAAAAAAGATTTCTTAACTAATTCATTGAATGCTTCATGCTCTTTTGAGTAGAGCGAGTAGCAGGATATTGCAATCATGAATGTTGAAATGAAATTACTTACGGTATCCATTGATTATTCACATTTCCTGAGCAGGTCTTTAACCTCTTCATGTGGGTAATTCTTCAGTGTGCTGCATATCTCTTTTTTTAGTTTATCGAGAGAATTCCTGAATAAAAATGTCTTTGTTGAGAGTATGTTCCTGAGTGCATCCAGGGCAGAGGGGTCTCCTATCTGTCCCAGTGCCCTTACCACGTAAATCTTATCTTCAAAGTCGCTGCCCGTTATCGTCTTCTTCTGCAGCAGTTGAATTAAATCCGGGACAACATCCTCAACCCTGAATGTCCCTGAGAGAGCAATGGCCTTTTTTTGCAACACCTTGGAGTCAGACCTTAAATAGTCCTTAAGTGCATGAATGCCGTAACTATCCTTACACTTCAGCAGATATTTAATCGCTTCGAAACTCACCTGAGGATTTTCATGATTACAATGACCTCTCACCATCCGGAGAGACTCCTCATTACTGCTATCACATTCATTGAGAATAAAGAGCATGTTTCTTTTTACAAACCACCTGCTGTCGTTAAGGTGCTTAATCGCTTCAGGAATTACTTTTTCATTGAACCGGGTCATCAGGCTGACGATAAATCTTCTTGTGGATTGAGACTCCTCTTCTTTGAGTGCTTCCATCAATGGCGGTATGATCTTTTCACCATAATACTCACAGAATTGTATGACATCTTCTCTTTTGTCTCTTTCCATGACTCTGAAGGAATTGACAAGTAACGAGAAAAATTCAGTGGAATGAAAATATTGGATGATGTTAGAAACCACCTCCGGGCACTCCCCCATTGATGCTTTTGCTTTAAACACCCTGAGTGTTTCCAGGACCTCTTTATACTGGCCGGTGTCAATAAAATATTCTGTTTGTTCCCTTAAGATATTGAAGAAAAAATCATATTCATCCTTCGGAATAATTCCGGAGCCGTCAGCGAAACTGATTTCCAGGATCACCTGATGGAAAGCCTTCTCAATATACTCGTTACTCCATTCGCTCTCGAATTCATGAATCCATCCGGTATTAATTTCCCTGGCATCGAATTCAATAATCCGTTTAATTTCCTGCTGGTATGAATCTGTAACAAAGGCCTTGAAATCAGCATCACTCAGAAAATTAGTAATTTCCGGAGAGAGCCATATGTCATCTTCGATCAATCCTTCCTTATAACAAACCGCTTCGAGACTATCATGTTGGAGCCTTGAGAACTGATCGAGGACATTCTTCAAGGCTTCTGGTATTGTGATCAGTTGCTCATTAATGATACTGAGTAAATCCATGGCAGAGTCGACAGACAGATCCTTAAGAGATTCCTTAACCGAATCCAGATCTTTAGACAAAGTGCTGACTGCAGAGGAAAGGAAATGCCGTTTTATTTCAGGCCTCAGCGCATCAATGAAATCCAGGATCTTCTTTAACTCTTTGGCTGAAAAGGCCTTTTCAGAAGACGTTCTTACATAAGAGGCAATGACCCTCTCATAGCTTTCTTCTTTAAAATTATTTAAGTCGGCGCTGTTTACCAACCCTGCCAGCTTATCAGGAGGTATTTCTCCAATCACATCAAAAGCATCTTCACTCCGCAATCTCCCCTCGAGCAACCCGAAGACATATTTTTCCCATAGTGAGATTTCTTTATCTTCCTGCGGGGCCGTCCCTTCAACCAGCTTGAAAGCCGAGAAATCAACAGAACTTACATGTATATGAAAAATGTTATGTTTTCTGAATAGATCCTGTACATCTTCAGAAATTGTATCCCGCGTATCTTCTGATATGAAATTGTGAAATGTATAAAGCTCATCTTTTGTTAATCCCTTGATAAATGTCACAGAGGCAATGTTTTTCTTATTAAGGCATTGAGCAAAATCTTTATAAACCGGGTTTTGCTTGTCAAGGAAATAGGAATCAATGATCAGAGTATCTTTAGCCGTAGCAAGGGTCACCTGGCTTCTCATTTCAAAGAGTTTTTGTAATAAGGAAAAAACCTGATGAATTGATTTCTCTACGATGGGGTGATTTCTTGGGTAGATGGATACATTGTGGCGTGAGATGTTTAGTTCAATGATCGCTTCACTGAGCAGTCGGGTATCGAGGGGAAGGTCGTCAGTACACTTATCCATAAAAGCCGTGATTCACTCCATTAACCATTTGATGAAGCTGTATCGGCTAATTTTGCAACCTTTTCAAGGAATTTATTCAGTGTCCCTTATTTTTGAATAATAGACTTTGCAGCTCGTGAATGTTAAGGGAGCAAACGGGCATACTACGCTGCAAAGAATTGACAACTCATACATAGTGTTGCTATAGTGGATTCGCTGTCTTTTCTAATGAAAAATCAGGAGGCCGGGAGATGCTGAAGGAAGCAGAGAAGATCTGGATGGATGGTCAGTTTGTCAACTGGAAGGATGCCAGGGTCCATGTGTTGACCCATACCCTCCATTATGGGGTCGGTGCATTTGAAGGGATCCGGTGTTATAAGGCAGGAGAGGGCTCTGCGATATTTCGCCTTGATGACCATGTGGAACGGCTTTTTGCCTCAGCCCATATCATGAGCATCGAGATCCCCTATACAAAGGACGAGATTAAAGAGGCCATCAAAGAGACCGTACGGATTAACAGACTCGATGCGTGCTACATCCGCCCGATTGTCTATGTTGGATATGGGTCCATGGGGCTTTATGTGGAAGATAACCCGATCAATGTAGCGATTGCGGCATGGACATGGGGTTCCTATCTTGGAGATGAGGGGCTTAAAAAAGGGATCAGGGTAAAGATCTCCTCGTTTACCAGGCATCATGTCAATATCTCCATGACAAGGGCCAAGGTGCCTGGATATTATGTGAACTCCATCCTTGCCAAGAAGGAGGTTAAGGCCGCCGGCTATGATGAGGCAGTACTGCTTGACCCTGATGGGTATATTGCAGAGGGAAGCGGTGAGAATATATTTATGGTGCGTAAGGGGATCATGAAGACGACGCCTCTCACCTCGATACTCGCGGGGATCACCAGGGAGTCTATTATCCACCTTGCCAGAGAGATGGGGATGACCGTTGTGGAGGAGAGATTCACACGGGATGATCTCTACATAGCGGATGAGGCCTTTTTAACAGGGACTGCGGCTGAACTCACTCCTATCAGGGAGGTAGATAACCGGGTCATCGGGACTGGGAAGCCAGGACCCGTTACACAAAAGCTTCAAGACGCCTTCTTTAACATTGTCCAGGGCCGGGAGAAACGGTACAAAGACTGGCTGACGTACCTATAAGGTAAGTGCTCCTCCGCCGCTGGGCATACCACCCTTCTATTTGAGACAGATAGTACGGGGTTCAAGTGAGACCAAAACAGTTCCTTAAGCAAATCCGTACCGTTTAAATTCTGCAGGCTGTGAAGGACAGATTGTTGAATATCTCGCATCGTCCTGGCCTTACTTTTTCTCTCTATCTCTTCATGGCTTATACTTGCATATGTGGATTCATATTTGTACTGGTGTCCAAGTATAGTAAAAAATAGAAGATGAAGGTGGCGGTGAGGCGGAAGGACTCGGTTATCTTGACATTGATACTGTCTTTGAAAAAGAGAAGTCCGTCTACCAGGTGACAGCCATGCCTTTAAGCGGCCCCCAATTTCCAACCTTCGGGATGGCTATAAAGGGATATGAAATACACATGGGGAACACTTCCTACGGGAATAGTGCATGGCCGCTCTTTCTGATCACCAGTAGAAACGGTGAGGATATTACTGTAAAAGATGGAGCGATGGATGATGGAGGAAGGGTCTGGGGACCTATATTCACGGGATCTTTGACAATGATAAATTCAGGCGATGGCTGGTGGTCAGGACAAACCTTGATATGGAAAGGATTTATAAGATCACAGGTCTCCCTACTGAGTCAACACAATAGTATACACCCAAACTCTCCCGCTCTCCCTCATTTCCTCTGTTCTCTTCACAAGCTTCTTCTTGTAAAGGTTTAAAAGCCTGGTCCCGCTTGTATTTGCCGGAAGGCTCAGTGCATCGGAAAGCTCTTTGGCGGTAACCGTTTCTTTATCAAGGATAAGGTTTAAGGTCTGGTTCAGATAGTTATCCAGATTTCCGATGATGGTTTTTGCCTTATTTTTCATCGCTCCCATAACCGCCAGGCCTTTCCTCTCAAGGGCGACCTCGATATTTTCTTTTTGATTTTCATTAAGGCCGGTGAGGATGATATACCTGTCCCCGTATTCACCGCTGATAAGCCTTGATACAAGCTTTGCCACAATCTCGTCGGCGCAGGAGAAGTCTATAATCCCGATCTTCGAGAAATCGAGGGCGACAACAGCCCCATCTTTTTCTTTTGCAATATCCTTCTCAATGCGTTCCCTGATCTTATTGCCGGACGGCCTTGTGACAAGGTCCGATGAACCGTTGCCGAGTTCATCCTTGAGGAGTCTGTATAGGTCGTATTTAAGCACGTTTACCTACGCAATGGTCAAAACCGTGATATTCTTCCTAACCCTCTAAATTCGGCTGTCTGCTGGGCATGATATTTACAGGGTAAGAGCAGGATGCCGTTGAGCTGAAACTGTTTCAAAGAGAGAGCCTTGATATTCTTCCTCCCGCTCTTTCCTGTACTTTGCAAAAAAGGCATCCCACTTTTCCAAAGTCATATACTGCAAGATATCCTCCGGCAGATGAGTTAGGAGTTTAGTACCATCTTCAAACCCAAGATGCTCTGCTATTTTGAAAAGGTTGATGCGCATAAGTGCATCTTTGGTGTATGGTCGTTTCGCGTCTGTGAAGGTAATAGCCCTAAGCAAATCCTGAGTGTATGAACTGTTGAGTATTGCCAATGTGATCAGCGCCTCTGATATGTCGTCAAATCCCAGGAAATAACAGGTATCATCCAGCATCATCGGTTTATTATTAAACGGCACGACAAGTGAGAAAGAGGGTTTCTTATAAAACCCGGAAATTGCCACTTTGTACGGTTTAAAAGAATACTCACCTATCCCAAAGATGGAAAATAACGGCTTCCCTTTATAAATGCTTGATTTCCTCTCTGAAAAATAACGGATATTCTCATTCAGGTATCCGTAGATTTTCGGGAATTTTTCTGCCAAATATCCCGTATCCTCCCCGATCTTCTTCTGAGTTAAAATAGTGTATTTCCTTGGCTTTGCAATAAAAGGAGATTGAATGTCCGAGCTTTTCACTAAACCGTAAATAAGGTCGTCTTCTAAAATAAGCTCCTCATTGAAGCCATTGACTAATTTGCTGTCCTTCATCTCAAGTTCAAGTATTTTGGAGCAATCATGCTTTATCCCTTGCCGCCAAATAAAAGGGCATGTTCCGTCAAATGCTCTGCTGTTCTGATAAAGAGAAACGTCAGATACGAATTTATGGGCGATCCAGCCAAACTCGCTTTCAACTGAATCCGGCGAATATAGAAAAGACGTTTTGCAGACATATTGATGAGTGCTTCTTCCGAGTCTGCATTTGAAAATAGAGGCATCTACTGATGCGTTGAAATATGACATGGCATCAAATTTTAAAGCGGCCATATCAGAAATATCGTAATTAGCTTTAGGTAGGTCGTATATCAAATTCTTAATGACGGAATTTTTTGCAAGCATTGCCATATACCCATTGTTCTTCGCAAACGATTTGATCATCATCAACATGATGTATTCCCCGATATCA
>Ga0209641_10003698_pt1 | contig 12795 bp, 9 predicted proteins | sample RifCSP16_1_FD_184022 | JGI IMG/M metagenome (GOLD analysis project Ga0209641, IMG submission 184022) | Soil microbial communities from Rifle, Colorado - Rifle CSP2_sed 16_1 (SPAdes) (version 2) | ecosystem: Environmental > Terrestrial > Deep subsurface > Rock core/Sediment | place: Rifle...
ACCAACATTTTCAACAATTCTTTCGCGGCTTAAAAAAGAGGGGTTTATCGAGCGTACGGACTCAAAACGAAAAGCAGTATGGCGTATCACTCAAAAAGGACTGAAATATATTAAAGAGGAGAAACTCAGAGAACCGGCAAAGATAAAGTCGGCCGCGGATGGAATTACGAGAATTATTGCTTTTGATATACCGGAAAAAGAGAGAAAAAAACGGCGATGGATTCGTGAAGCGCTCCTGGAGTTGGATTTTCGACCGCTTCAAAAAAGCGTATGGATTGGTATGTCTCCCCTTCCTGAAGATTTTTTTGAAGACCTTGATCTACTCTCTTTACGGCGGCACATCCATCTATTCAGCATCGATAAAAAAGGAACCATTGATGCACCGTGACCGGCATTTCATAATAGTTGTAAATAGTCGCAATGTGTGCAGAAAAAAACGAAAAAACCCCACCCTGCAACTGATCATCATCTAAACATTTCTGACCGATCGGTCAATCGTGTTTAGATGAATGCGAAATCAAAAATTCGATATGCTTTCATTTCCAGATTTTTTTTGATATGCTTGTTGCATGCGCCCGTAGCTCAATGGATAGAGCGCTTGGCTTCGGACCAAGAGGTTGTGGGTTCGAGTCCTGCCGGGCGCAAATTACGCAGAAATTGTGTTAAGATAATCGTAGCCGCAACGATAAAAACCCCCAATGGTTCGACTTCGCTCACCACAAGAAGGACCCGTAGAAAAACACTCGCCCCGTAGTGAACCGAAGGTTCTACTACCGGGGTCGGCTCGAATCCCTAGGCCACTTTGTGGCCGGGATCCCGGTTCGCTGAAAGCAAACTCAGGGACCATATTTTAATTTTGGGGGAAGAAAATTTTTTAATCATAAAGTCGAAAATTATTAACTAATAAACATACGAATATGAACAATCAAAAAGATTTTACAAATGTTGTCTTAATCGTTTTAGTAGTTATCCTTGCTGGAGCGGTTGGATACTTTGCTTTGCGTAAGCCGACAACAGAACCAACAACTTCCCCTACCAATAATAATGTTCAACCGACCCAACCACAAATTACACCTCCACCGACGAATATCACCCAAACACCACCTCCATCGTCACAGACCAATAAATCAGGGTGGAAAGTTTATGCTGACGCAGGATTTGAAGTGCAATATCCAGAAAACGCTTTTACTGTCGTTCAAGTAACAAAGCAGTTGCCACCGGATTACAAAAGCAATTATGCTGGCGCAAAATTAATTTCATCAGCGCGAGTGAGTAAACTCGATAAGCAGGAATGTTCATATGGTGAATCTGGTTTAACATCTGTTTGTAAAGCAGAAATGGAGGGTGGTATTGAGTTTGTCCAAGTTAATGCTTCGGCGCAGAGCTTAACTTCTTCTCTTGATGGTTCACTTAAGACCACGGTAACGCTTGCGGGCAAACAAACTGTTAAGTGGAGCATCGGAGCCGAGGGTGAAGGAACTGATTATTACTATATTCCACTGAGCTCAAACCAGACTTTGGTAGTTACACGACTCTACAGATTCGACGGTTTCCCACAGCAAACATTGTTCAACCAAGTGCTTGCTACTCTTTTGATTAAGTGCTAACTTTGGAATAAAGCGTACCCCCCCTTGTTTAAATATTTGGCCGAAATTTGATTTTTTCGATGAGGGTACTGACGCCTTGATACTCGGAATAAATTGATAGCCATTCTTCCTCAAGATTCCATTCCACAAATACAAATTGATGTGCGAATTTTTCTGGTATGCGGACAGTTTCATTGAGGATGGTAACATGCGCTTTCTTTGTCCTCTCGAATGATTCAACAAAGCGGATGAAGTAAATTTTCTTTCCTCGGACCGTTTCAAGATTTGCGCAATTCACCGATTGCGACTGTCCAAGATACCTGAAAGCGCCATTCGTCGAACCATTAAACACCAATTCAGAGTAGCGAAAACGGAAGAGATCAAGACTTTCACGATTGAACTGCTCGCATTCATGGTCGATCTGCTCAAGGCCGGTAAAGAAATTGCGTCCCCAGACTTTTTCGTTAAACACCCGATTATGCCCTTCGACGTGCGGATTGGTCCATGGCTTTGACGGGGAACCGAATAGCGGAGTTACTCCCATGTTCAAGAGGAATTTCAGGAAAACACCGATTGCCTTCTTGGCCCTGGCAGTGCCTCTGAATTGCAGGCCATTGTCGATGCGAAAGACATTGGGGATTGGGTAAGTCGTCCAGAGCGCTTCCAGTTCTTTAATCGCATACAGCGATGTTTCCGCAAGAATACGCTTGATTTGATACAATTTGAACGGAGCATAGTAGCTGGTGGAGAAGATATTGATCGGCTCGGTTCTGCCGGCGATGTATTTCTTTCCGATAAAGTCAGCCGATTGGTGGATATATCCGAGCTTTCTGATCAAATGGATCGGATACAAAAGATATGCTGATCCGCCCCGTTTTCGTTCCTTTGGCACGCGGGTCTGCAATTCTGCTTTACGAACTGATTCGTCGATACTCCATATGCTCGGAATCGGATCATCGGGATACTGCGCGGCGTAATCCATCTGAACATATGCGCTACCGACAAAATACTTCTTCTGGTCAATACGGCTTCGTTTTAAATCACAAATGCGTTCTTGAATATCAGGATTGGCATGCTTTCGCGCCTTGCCTTTCTGCCAACCGCAGGCCTGATAGGTATCATGTTTCAGCCATTGGATGATCGTAGGTTTCCTGATGCCGAGGCGTCGTGAAATTTCGGTCTTATTGACGCCGTTTCGATAAAGGGAACGCGCTTCATCAAACTTTTTTTCGCTTCTTCGTGTTTCATAATAGTAAGACTACAATTACTTCTGATACTATAGCGACCATTGTCGGGACTGTTGCCGAATAGCCCCTTTATCCACAGAGAAAGATGATGAAGAAAATGGTAAAATGAGCACAGATTACTCACTAAACCATTCAAAAAACCCATGCAACAGCCATCGGAAAAAACAGGAAAGTTTCTCCTCTCAACCGAGGAAGAATTGTTCAACACGATTATCGACAGCGCCCATCCCTTCCGCCGACTCAAAGAAATACTCGATTTTGAATCACTGATCGCTCCCATGCGCGCTGCCTACTCAACACTTGGCGCTCATGGCATTGATGTTGAACGTGGAATCAAGGCGCTGCTCATCCAATTCTGGGAAAACTACTCTGACCGCGAAATGGAGAAAGCGGTTCGGGAGAATCTCGCGATTCGCTGGTTTTGCGGATTTGGATTAACCGAACACACTCCGGATTACTCGTACTTCTCCAAGCTCCGCAGGCGTATCGGCGCCAAGCGCATCGCGACACTCTTCAGTGAAGTGAACGCCACCCTTGAATCCCGGGGACTCTTCGGCAACGTGTTTACGTTCATTGACGCCTCCTCAATCATCTCCAAAACCGCCCTCTGGGAAGAACGGGATCGCGCAATCAAGGATGGGGCGGAGCGGTTGAACAACAGGAATGTGAAGCAGTATGCAGCGGACAAAGACGCGCGCTGGGGCGCAAAATCAAAGACAAACATCTGGTTCGGACACAAACGGCACGCCGCCGTTGATATGCGCCACGGACTCGTCAAGAAGGTGGCGGTAACGACAGCCAGTGTTCCGGATTTCAAAGCCGTCCAACGCGTTGTTCCCAAGGAAGGCGCGGTGTTTATGGATAAAATATATGACACAAAGAAAACCGATTGCATGCTCCGAGCACGACTGCTTCATCCAGCCACTATTCGCAAAAACAACAACCCGATCAAAAATCGCGACCTTGACCGCTGGCGCTCTGCTATCCGCATGCCATTCGAAGGTACGTTTTCAAAAATGAACAAGCGCGCCCGCTACCGCGGACACGCCAAAGTCACTCTGCAATGTTTCTTTGAGGCGATCGTATACAATCTGAAAAAGTCGGTGCGGCTTTTGTTTGCTCCGCAGATAGTGGCAACGACCTGACAAGGGAGTAGTGCGCCTCAATTGGTAAAAAGCGGATAGTTACGGAGGCGCACGAGAGAGAAAAAAGAAAAAATTGAGACAAGGGCAAGAAGATCAAGGATCATTGATCGCCAAGACCGCTTCATGTTCTTGCTTTTAACTCAAACTGCTATTCGGCAACAGTCCCATGATGTACCTTTTTGTCGGCCTGGGGAATCCCGGGCAACAATACGAAAAAACGAGACATAACATAGGGAGAGAGATGCTTGCATTATGGTTCAAAAAAGCCCCGCAATTCAACGGTGCGGGTCTTACATATGAAAAAAAATGGAATGCTCTTTTTGCAAAACACAAGAAGGCTGTTTTACTGCTTCCGGAAACATTCATGAATAATTCCGGCAAGGCGACGGGGCCGGCCACAAAATTTTTCAAAATCAAACCCGCACACATTATTGTGCTTCATGACGATTCCGATATTGAGCTCGGCCGCACGAAGCTTTCGTTCGCAAAACACTCTGCTGGACACAAGGGGGTTGAATCCATAAAAAGGGCGCTCGGCACATGGGATTTCTGGCGGCTTCGCATCGGCATCCAGCGAAAAAAAAGGGTGGACGCCATGAAACTCGTCCTGCAAAAATTCCGTCCGGACGAAGAACGGGCCGTAAAGAAAATTTCAAAAAAAATTTCGGAAGGGCTTGACCTCATTTTGGAAGAAGGCCCCGAGAAAGCGATGAATTTCATCAACCAGAATTGAAAAGCCCCGAGAAATCGGGGTTTTTAATAGTCGCGAGTTAAATCTCAAACGACTCTTGTCCTGGAACCGGAATCCGGAATCGTTTCTCCGGCACGGCTTGTTCGTGGCACGAAAGATGCATTTCTTTTCTCATGGTCACCACTTCACCAGAGTGAACCACCGGTTCCGTCCACCAAACAAACGCACGCGGCTGATAATTGTGTATCGCTTTTTTACAGTAATAACACCCCGGATGTTCCGTTTCAAACAGCAAGACGATCGCAACCAACAACATGAGCAACACCAAAGGAAGATCCAATCCACCCTTCCCCGCCAGCCAGAGATATAAGTTATAGAGAACGACAAGAGCACAAACTGCCGCAAGTCCTGTTTGAAAATTCCAAAACCGGATTATGCGCTTTTGAGGCATGCTTATTTCTTTTCTCGTGTCAAGGAACGATTACTGTATCAGTGAATATATCATTCCGCAAAAAAAAGCAATACTTGTTTTTAATCATTGGTTATGATATAATAATATCTATGAGATATGAAATCGGGGTTGCCGAATTTTGCATTTCGACTCACCATTTTGACTTTTGAATTTGTTTCCGACCGTTATTAAACCCGATGAGCACATGAATCAAATCGAAACGAAAGAGGTGTTGATTGCATCCGTCACCCCCCAATTTTTGGAACGGGGCGTTTTGTGGTTTCAGGAAAACGTTGAAAAGATCAGACACGCCGTACAAACGGAAGGGTTTTGGCAATCAAACGCGTTTATTCTTGAAAAAGACGCGGAAATAAAACCGGGGGAATTTCTGCGGCGTCTTACCGACTTCGGATATGAAAAAACCGGAATGCTCTTCGGCAAGGGAGAATTCAGCCACCGCGGAAACGTCATTGATGTCTGGCCGGTCAATTCCGACGCGCCGTGTAAGATAGAATTTTTTGGGAATAGGATTGAGGCAATCTACCTACAACCTACAACCCGCCGCCAACAACAGGAACAAGACAATCAGGCGAACAAGCGCACGCGCTTAACAAAAACCGCGGGTGGCCTTAAAAAACTCAAGTCCGGAGACTATGTGGTACACGTGGATCACGGCATAGGAGTCTTCCGTGGAATAACCGCGAAAGAAGTTCAAGCTCAAAAAACGGAAACGGCGTTTGAAAATTTAAAATTGAAAATTGAAAATTCCACAAAAAACTCTGATGAGTTTTTTGTGGTTGAATATGCTCCTCCACGCGACGGAGGCGAGCCCGATCGGCTTTTTGTGCCGATAACTCAAGAAAGGCGCCTTTCTTCCTATATCGGGTTTGAAACACCGACCGTTCATCGCCTCGGGGGTTCGCTTTGGGCAAAAACGAAACGGAAAGTGAAGGAAGATGCCGAAAAAGTCGCGCGCGAACTTCTGAAAATTTATGCGGCGCGGGAGAACCAAACGCGTCCGCCGTATCAAACCGAGGACCCAATGGAAAAAGAATTCGCCGATGCGTTCGAATTCGTCGAAACAGAAGACCAAACCAAGGCAATCGGCGACATCATGAAAGATTTTAAAAAAGAGCGGCCGATGGACAGAATCATCTGCGGCGACGTCGGTTTCGGCAAGACCGAGGTTGCCATGCGGGCCGCTCTCGCATCGGTCATAAACGGCTACCAGGTTGCCGTTATCACTCCGACAACGATTCTTGCGCATGAACACGAAAGAAACTTTAAAGACCGATTTCAAAAATTTCCCGTACGCGTCTCATCCCTCTCTCGCTTAACGCCGCCGAGAGACGAGCGGAAAATAATTGAAGAACTCCGTTCCGGCATGTGCGATATCGTCGTTGGCACGCATCGCCTCCTCTCAAAAGATATTGCTTTTAAGAATCTCGGACTTGTTATCGTGGACGAAGAACAGAAATTCGGCGTGAAGCAGAAAGAAAAATTTAAAGACCTCCGGGCATCCTGCGACATTTTGAGCTTGTCCGCAACCCCGATCCCCCGGACGCTTAACTTAGCGCTTTCGAAATTGCGCGACCTTTCGGTAATTTCCACGCCCCCTCCCGGACGGCTTCCGATTAAAACATTTATTCTGCCCCATTCATATAAAACATTTGCCCGCGCGATAGTGCGGGAACTCGATCGCGAAGGGCAGGTGTATTTTTTACATAATCGGATCGAGACTATCGAAAAAGTTCGAGAAAAATTATCCCGGGCCCTTTCTCAAGTCCCGACCTTTGATAATCGAAGGTCGGGACTTGAGAACAAAAAAATCCGTATTGAAATCATTCACGGCCGAATGGATGAAAAAACCATGATTCGCATCATGGATGGATTCAGGCGGAAAGAAACACGCGTGCTTCTCGCGACAACCATTATTGAAAACGGACTTGATTTCTCAAACGCAAATACACTGATCGTGGACGATGGAACGCGGCTCGGTCTTGCGCAGGCACACCAAATCCGCGGACGGATCGGGAGGGGGGATAACGAAGCATTCGCGTATTTTGCGTATCGCCCCCGCGCAGTCACCGATCGAGCGATGGAGCGGCTTGTAGCGCTCAAGGAATTCGAAGAACTCGGATCGGGATATGAAATCGCCCTTCGCGATCTTGAGATGCGCGGCGCGGGAAATATTTTAGGGCGGGAACAGTCGGGCGCCATCAATCGCGTCGGACTGAATCTGTATTGCCAAATCCTTGCGGATGCGGTGGAGGAATTGAAAAGCAAAAAGGACGGAGAGAATTCCGGGTCGTAAGACTTCTTGCCGATACCGGCAGGCGCCCGGCAAAACAAAAGCCGCTCGAACACGAGCGGCTCAAAACAAAAAAAATCAGAAGTTTATCGAAGATGGCGACACATCCGTGCCCTTGAGAATCCGAAGCGCTTCCTCAAGCTGAAGATCCTTTGACTTGTCTTCGGGATTTTCAACAATAACGGTCGGGGTTACGCCTTTGTCACGGATCACAACGTGGTTATTGCCGACGAGAAATTCGAATGTCGTAAGAGAAAGGGTGGATCCGTCGGATAACGGGAAGACACTCTGGCCGACGCCTTTTTGAAACGTCGGTTTCCCGACAACGGTATATCCATAATCTTTCATTGTGCCGGAAAAAATTTCAGACGCCGAAGCGCTTCCCTCGTTGACAAGAATAACAACTTTCAAGTTGCGAAACGCGCCGACATTCTCTTTCTTAATCTTTTTTTCTTTCACCAAGCGGTTAACATCATATACGGTTTCTTGGGACCGCTCCTTCATAACAATCGCCGTGTCGTCCGGCTTCATAAAATAGGCAAGCATCCGAAACGCCGAATTAAGCAGGCCTCCCGGATCATTCCGAAAATCAAGCGCCACCCGATTAATCCCTTGGTCGACGAATTTTTGCAGTTCCGCCCCGAACAATTCGGGAGTATTTTCGTTGAAAACAGTCGTCGTAAGGATGCCGATTGGCGGAACGTCGGGCGTCGTAGCGGCGCGGACCGACTGTACCGTGATTTTTTCGCGGATAAGTTTTACTTTCATGGGGACTTTCGCGCCCTTCCGAAGAATCGTAACCTCGACCTCCGTCCCGGGCGCGCCGCGAATCAGTTTAACCGCCGTCTTCACATCGCGAACATCGACGCCGTTTACGGCAGAAATCACATCGCCGGCCTTCACATTAGCACGCGAGGCGGGTGTTCCGTCGATTAGCGCTACAACCGTCACATAGCCGTCGCGCATGGTAAGCTCCATGCCGACTCCGCCTAATTCTCCCCGGATATCTTCTCCCATGGCTTCCGCCACGACACGCGGCTCATAATGGGAAAACCGGTCGCGGCACTCCCCCGAACGCGTCATCACAAGCATTTCGGTTACGCAACGCGCAAGATTTTTCGGCCGCTCAAGCGCATTTACGGCAATGAGCACGGTTATTTCGTCAATCAAATTCTTCTGTCGCCCAATCCCGAATTTCTCCTCAAGCGTGATGCCGCCGGCAGCGGTATAATTCACATATGAAACAAGGAACTCCCCGAATTTCTCCTGAATCGTCTGTGCGCTGAGCAGCATGCCGTATTCGCCGTCATTGGCATACGCCATTCCGACGACCCTTCCACGCTCGTCAACCACCATTGCCCCAATAAGGAACGAGGGAATCTGCCGGTCAATCAGGATGTATTTTCCTTCGGGTTCCCCGAATCGGATGTCAAGTTTCGACACGACACCAAGGACATGCGCCCGAAATGGCGTCTTAGTATAGATAAACGCCGAGGTGCCACGAACGGAATACCCGTCACGATGCGCATATACCGTCGCTCCAGAACTTGTCTCCGCAGCAAATTCGACTTTTCGCACGAATCCCTGCTTCATTGCCGTAAACAACGCTCGATCTTCCGGAACATCCATCGCCTTAAAAACCGCAAGACCGCTCTCTTCGAAGAAGCCGAGCGGATATATAGGAGATGTCTGAAACAAGATGTCGTCCGGGTGCGCTAAGATATTCACGCCATTCAAGAAGCCGGTCGTTGAAACAATCCACCCGTCCTCATGAACAACAAAACCGTTCCCCTGATAATTGGCAGTAGTACCATCCGGCATCAGCACCGAAACATCGATTTGTCTCTGCGAAGCCGTGATCGAATCTTGTGCCGCCGCAGGAAGAAGTGATGGTGTTGCATTGGGATCAGTGACTGTCGAGGAATCCCGGAAATCAGCCAGATAGTCCGCCGCCAAAACAGGCGAAAAGCCGACCATAACGCACATTGCCATAAGAATAACAGCAATAAGTCCGGTTTTCGATTTCATTTCTTCTCTCCTTTTTTTGTTGTCAAAGTAGCAAAAAAGGGCACTGCTTCCTGACCGTTCTCCGTGCCAAAGACCGCACTTTGCCTGCCCAAATTCCATCTGTTGCGGAATTGGCCATAGCAAATAGCGAATCTTAGGAGTAGAGTCGACGGACGGCCGAAGCGCCGCATGCGCGGAATCGGCCAAGCCTTGCCCTTCTCTTTCCAGATTGGTTCATTCGTAGCAAATTAGGCAAAATATGTCAATACTCCGTACATCATGCCCCGCGCACGCTCGGGATGAATTGCGGACGAACAATAAAAAAGCCGCCTCTATAATGAAACGGCTGTATCCGGTTTTAATCTATTTTAAGAATTTTGCCGTTATCCTTTCAAAAATACCGAGTGCCCCAAAAGAAATCATAAGAAAGAAAATTCCCGCGCCGAGCGGCCATCTCCACAATTCATACGGCGCGCTTTTCTCGACGATATAGCGTTCAACAATCATTTCTCGCGACATCAGCGAAGCCAGCCACTCGCCAAAATCAGCCCTGCCGTCAAGAATGAAATATCGCCTTGCGTCTCCCGCCCAAAGGGCGATCTTTTTAATCGTTTCCGCATCAAGTTTCGTAAGAACCGGACTCCCGTCTTCCGTCTCAACAACGCCATTGTCGGATCCCCCGGTCGGCACCATGACCCATTTTTCCCCACCCAAACCGACGGGAATAACGCGAATCTTTTCTTCTTGCGTCATGCGCGTTACTTCTTTTTGCAAATCGTCCAAGCTCCAGGCGTCCTCAACCACGACAATGCTTCCGTCTTTTTGCCGCCAGGCTTCTTTTCCTCCATCGGTAATAATGACCTTGGTGATGCGAGTTCCCTCCGGAATATAGTTTTTCAGAACCGACACGTGTTCTTTGAAAGCCGCAAGAAGATTTGTCGAGTTTCGTGCGGCAAACGCGCGGTCAAGCGTTTGAAGCGTCAGGAGAAATCCGGCGGTATCGGTCGTACACTCAAGCAGCCGGTTTGGCGCAACGGTAAAATAATTAAGGCAAAAATATGAAATACCGGCCGCTTGAAGCTTTGGAACTGCTTTTTTCACATCGCGCTTTGCGGCCTCAAGCCGCTCCGGCGAAACATCCCGAGCGCCGCTACTTTCAGAAATATCAAACCCGAAATCAACCGCTTCTCCTTTGTAAATTGGCCGCTTCACGTCGGAAATTCCGTATGGCTCGGAAAGGGTAACGATAAGAAATGCAATCCCGACTAAAACTCCCAGGAGGGCAAAAAATGCGCGGATGGTCGCAAGCCGCATGCCGAGACCGCGGACAATGCTCCGTTTCCATACAATATGGATTGCTGTTACGGCGAAAAGAACAGGAATGATCCATGCAAAACGAAGCGACTCGGGAAAACGGACATATATTTCGTCGATGCCAAAGAAATAAAGCAAGATCCTATATCCGATATCAAAGACCGCCTCCGGGCCGGTCATATATAATCCTCCTTGCCCGAAATATATCCCAGCAGTACAAAAAAAAGAAGCGTATGTCAAGTCCGGTATCACGCGGTATCACGCGGATAAATAAAAAATCCCGCAGTGCGATCATGCGCGTGCGGGAATATGTTTTGCCCCAAAACTGATTTTGGAGATCAGATTCTTCCTTTTGACGGAAGATCTGCCGATGCCCCGGGCATCGGAATTTTTAGGTTAAAATCTTTCGGATTAAGCGGCCGTGAATTCTTTCCCGAATCATTCGATTCGAGTTTTGAATTCAGCATAAGCAGCAACTCAAGATTTATCCGCGTTTCATAATCGCTCTTCGCTTCAAGCGCTTCAACATATGATCGAAGCGCTTGTTGGAGCGCCTGCGTTCGCGCATCCTGGGATGCCGCAAGCATCGCCTTGCGCACGGAAATATTGCCGAGGCCGTACAATGCGTAAAAACTTCTCGGGTCGGATTTGGAAAATGCGGCTTTTTTCAGGAAGCGTTCCGCGTCCTCGCAGTGCTTGGATGCCTCATCGCGGCTTGCCCCCATTTCGTTCCCCCTAAGTTCCCCCGCAAAGAAGATAAACTCCCGTATTCCCGCCGTGCATGCCTGATACGCACGCCGCGACCTTCGATACTCAATATCCGGAAGAAGTTCTTTGGGCGCAATCGTTTCAAACGCTTCAATAAGAGACCCTGCTTCAGCCAAACGGTTTTCCGCGAGAGTCAGGTCAATTTCTTCAAGTTTTTGGGAAACGCCCACGGCCCTTTCAACCTCCCGGACATAATGCGCTTTTTTTGCGGCAAACGTATTTTCGGCTTCGCGGTTCCACACCTCGACAAAAGAGCCGAGCACCCAAAGCCACGCACCGACACACGCGATCACGAGAATGCCCGCGAAATACTTTTTCATCGCTCGTCTCCCTCCTCTCTGTGGGCGGTTATTGACGCACAATACGGAATTACGGACGCGAACGCTCCGGATGAAACCAGAATAATCGCCCATGTGATATAGAGTCTTCGGAGAGGATTTTGGGAAACAAAAAGTTTCATGACTCGCCGTCCCCGCTCGATTTTTGCAACATTTCGATAGAGCAGTGAAAGGCGCTCTCCCGACATGCCGCCAACCTCCGTTGCCGCTCCCATTCCCGGAGGAGTGGTAAATGCCTCACGATATGCAGGCAAAATTCCTTGTACGCTCCAAAAATAGGTCCTGATGCAAAGCGCATGCGCGATATCAATCACGTGAAAGGGGTTTATGTTGTTTTCATACGCTCTGTTGAATTGGGTATTTTCCAAAGCCGAGTCCCTGTCCCTAAATACGTGCGGAAAGTCACCGTCGGTAAAGAGCGCAATCGATAAGCCCTGGTATTTCCCGCAAAACTCCTTTCTTCGGGAAGGAAATTTTGGAAACCGCTCCGCAAGGGATGCCTGTATTTCCAGGAGTTCCTTTGCGGGCACAAGATCTCCCCTGTCAACACCATTGAGAATCAACAGGATGCCTGCCCACAAGCCCCGTTCAATAGATGTCGATCCTCCCGTCTCAAGGGCCGAAACTCTTCGTTCAATCACGCCGCAATCTTTAAAGAGGTGCGCGCGGACCGAAGCTTCGTCATCGAATGTTACCAACCCGACCAGAACGGAAGATTCCTCGTTTCCGTCCTTTGTACAAAACTCTTTTAGGAGGGCGTTGTTCGCGGATTGCAAAACGGTCATGTTACTGCCGGCCATGCTTCCCGAAACGTCATTTATAACCACCATGACCCTTCCTTCAACCGCAACTTCCCGCGAAACCATTCCAACGCTTTGAGGCCCCGCAAATGCGAGAACCGCAAGGATTATGCCGAGAACAACAAGTAAAGATGGAA
>Ga0209641_10003703_pt1 | contig 12786 bp, 11 predicted proteins | sample RifCSP16_1_FD_184022 | JGI IMG/M metagenome (GOLD analysis project Ga0209641, IMG submission 184022) | Soil microbial communities from Rifle, Colorado - Rifle CSP2_sed 16_1 (SPAdes) (version 2) | ecosystem: Environmental > Terrestrial > Deep subsurface > Rock core/Sediment | place: Rifle...
CGCGTGGATTCTAGGAGGGACGAACATGTGGCCGAGCGTGTACATCTTTAGAAGCGGCGTCATCTCGCCGGTGTCCCCGAAGTCGTACTCGTACCGTCCCTTCGTGAGGGACGGGACGGACTCGGGCTCCACCGCCACGAACCTCGTGTCGCGCTTCCCCTTCAGACGCTCCCCGATCGCCGGGTACGTGAACCCCGCGAAGTTCGAGCCGCCGCCGACGGAGCCGACCATCACGTCCGGCGTCTCGTCGATCATCGCGAACTGTTTGAGCGTCTCCTGCCCGATCACCGTCTGGTGCATGAGCACGTGGTTCAGCACGCTGCCGAGAGAGTACTTCGTGTTCTGCCCGGTGACCGCCGCCTCGAGCGCTTCGCTGATCGCGATCCCGAGGGACCCGGAGCTGTGCCCGTCGTTGTCGAGGAACTTGCGTCCGATGTTCGTGCGGTCGCTCGGGGACGGGAACACCTCCGCGCCGTACATCCGCATCATGTGCTTCCGGTATGGCTTCTGGTCGTACGATACGCGGACCATGAAGACCGTACACTTCAGCCCGAAATAGTTCGTCGCGTACGCGAGCGCGCTCCCCCATTGGCCGGCGCCCGTCTCGGTCGTCAGGCCCGCGACCCCTTCCTTCATCGCGTAGTACGCCTGCGCGATCGCCGTGTTCGGCTTGTGGCTCCCGACCGGGTTCAGGTCCTCGCGCTTGTAGTAGATCCGGGCGGGCGTGTTCAGCGCTTTCTCCAGGCGATGCGCGCGATAGAGAGGGGTGGGACGCCCGAGGCGAATGTACGCCTCCCGCAACTCGGGCGGGATCGGTTCGTACCGGTTCGCGGACATCTCTTGGCGGATGATCTCCATCGGGAAGATCGGGGCGAGCGCCTCCGGTCCGATCGGCTCCTTCGTCGCCGGGTGAATCGGCGGGGGGAGGGGGACGGGGAGGTCCGGGAGGATGTTGTAGTACGCGCTCGGGAGCTCCTCCGCGTCCAAGACGACCTTGATCGTGTGACCGTTGTTCATCGGGGCCACCTCTGGAGGGGACAGATGAAGGGGTACAATATATAACACTTATGAACTTCATAGTACATTAATGTACATGCCAGACGGGTCCGACGTCCACGACTCGGCGTGGGACCACGGGGGCGCTCCCTCGAATCGCGACGCCTCACGGGTGACGGTGGCCCTCGACCGTGCGCAACCGCTCCTCCAGCCCGTCCACGCGCTTCTCCATGTCCCGCAGCTTCCGCTGGAGCTCCTCGATGAGGTCCAGCCAAGAGCTCGAGGTGGGCGGCGTGGCCCGGATCGGCATCGGTCGCTCCGGGATCTCCGGGATCTCCGGGTGCTCGGGTGGCGACGGAATCATTGCCTGTCCTCCGCCCCTGGAACAGCGACCGGGCGCGTAAACGTTTGGACAGTACACGTCCCACGGAAATGGTTTTGGCGGCGGTCCGGTTTCCACTGCCGATGGCCGCGAGCCGGCAGGCGGCGGACGTCGTCGTCATTGGCGGCGGATGCATGGGTGCAAGCATCGCGTGGCACCTGGCCCGTAAGGGTGCAGACGTCGTCCTCCTCGAGCGCGAGCACATCGGCGCGGGCGCCACGGGCCACTCCGGGGCGCTCCTGCGCCGCCACTATGAGCACCCCGTCGGGATCCGTCTCGCGAACGAGAGCCTCGGCGTCTTCGAGTCGTTCGCCCGTCACACCGGCCGCCGCGCGAGGTTCGTCCGCGTCGGGTTCACGACGGGTGCGAGGGAGAAGGACGTCCCGGCCCTGAAGCGCCTCCTCGCGGTCCAGCGCGAGCACGGGGTCGCCGCCAAGCTCGTGGCCGTGGACGAGCTGCGCGCGCTCGAACCCGGGATGGACGTCTCCGATTTGGCGGCGGGCGTGTACGACGAGCGTGCCGGATACGCGGACCCGGTCGCGACGGCGCTCGGGTTCGCCGGAGCCGCAGCGGATGCGGGCGCGGAGATCCGCGAGGGCGTCGAGGTCCTCGAGCTCCTCGCCGCGAAGAAGCGCATGGTGGGCGTGCGCACGAAGGCCGCGACAATCCTCGCGGACCGCGTCGTCGTTGCAGCCGGGAACTGGACGCCGGGGCTCCTCGCCACCGTGGGTGTGCGCGTCCCCGTCCGGTTCGTCCGCGGCGAGATCGCTTTCCTTCGAAGGCCGCCCGGGGTCCGCGCGCCCCGACTCCACTTCGACTACTACAACAACACGTACTCTCGGCCGGAGGGGACGCGCGACGCGCTCGTGGGATACATGGCGACGGACGCTCGGACCGCACGACCGAGGCCTGTGCCGTTCGACGCGACGCTGCGCGAGTCCACCGCCAAAGACCTGAGGGCACGCCTCGCGGCGCGGTTCCCCGCGTTCCGACGCTCGCACCTCCGCGGCGGATACGCGGGCCTCTACGACGTCACGCCGGACCGCTACCCGATCCTCGGACCCGTCGGGCCCGCCGGGCTGTTCGTCGCCGTCGGATTCAGCGGCCACGGGTTCAAGCTGTCTCCGGCGGTCGGGCGCCTGATGGCGGACGCGGTGTTCGGCACCGCCAAGGATCCCGATCTGGCCGCCCTCGCCCCGTCTCGCTTTGCGGAACGCCGACCGCTCAAGCCGGCCGCCCCCTTCCCCGCACACGGACAACGGCTCCCGTAGGCACAGGGTTCTTGGCGGCGAGGCGCATGCCGCCCCCGTGGCGGACGAGGTCCGCGTGCGGACGCAGGTGTATATCACCCCGCAGGACCTCACGGGCTTCATCGTCTCCCTCGGCGGGATCAAGTTCTGGGCCGTCGCGATCTTCCCGATGTATGTGGGCTGGGTCCTCGCGCAGGAGCCGGTGTCCGCACGCCACCTGTTCATCGACCAGCTGGGAATCGTCCTCGGACTCGTCGTCATCGGACCGCTCCTCGGCACGTTCACGCTCCTGATCAACACCTACTACGACATGGATACGACGGACCGCGTGAACCCTCGGAAGCAGTACGTGACCGTCCTCGAGGACCTCGTCGACCGCGACACGGTGCGGTACGCCGCGTGGGGCTTCGCCGGCCTCGGCCTCCTATTGGCTGCGTTCGTGTCGGCGAACCTCGTCCGGTACGACGTGCCCGTCGGCGGCCTCTCAGCAGCCCTCGGCGGCCGCGTGTTCTTCCTCCTGATTATTCTCGCCGCGATTCTGTCGTCCGCGTATTCCCATCCGTCGATTCGGCTCAAGGGCGTGCCGGGAATGGACCTGGCGGTGAACATCCTCGGGTTCGGCGTGATCTGCCCGCTCGCGGGATGGTCCCTCCTCGCGCCCGTCGAGACCTTCCCGGCGTGGTACCTCCTCTCCGCCGCCCTCTTCGTCGGCGCGGCCTACGCGCCCACGACCGCGTCGGATTTCGAAGCGGACCGCGCGTACGGGATCCGGACGATGGCGGTCGCGCTCGGAAGGGTGGCCGCGATGCGCCTGGGCTTCGTCCAGCTCGTGGCGGCGGTTGCGCTCCTCTTCGTCGGAGCGTCGCAGGTCTGGTTCCCGTTCACGCCCCCTGCGGCCCGCGCGCTCGATGCCCTCTGGCCGTTCCTGGCCGCGCAGGTCGCGGTCTACGCGCTCTTCCTCCGGAAGCCCACGCAGGCGAAGACGTGGGCCCTCATCCTCCTCGAGACGATCCTCCAGGGCCTCACGACGCTCCTCTTCCTCTACTTCTTCGTCGGCGGCCAGTCGTATGCGCCGTAGCTACGCCGTAGCCGTTTTGTAGCTTGGCATGCGAAGGCTTTTAGGGAGACGCCGCCATCCGAGGGCGATGGGGCTGTTCGACAACTTCCAGTTCCAGCCCCTGCCCGAGCACTGGCGGCTCGAGGCAGAGGCGTGGGTGGACCGGTACTTCCAGGAAATCACGGAGGTCCAGGACCCGAAGAACTGGTCGAAGTTCTACCCGAGCCTGCCACTCACCCGCCTCGAGTCGATCATGGCGAAGCCCGACGGCTTCCGGTCGTACGCGTCAAAGGTCGTAGCGGCGGACCCGCGGACGTCGGACCTCTCGTGGCGCGTCACGAAGGCCTCCCAGCTCCACGACGACCAGTTCATGACCGCGCTCAAGATCATCCGCGCGCAGGCGTCCACGGAGCTCGGCTCGATTCAGCAGCACCGGATGGTGTACGAGAAGCTCGATTCCGGGAGCCTCACGGGAATGGACAAGGAGATCGTCGAGGGGATCCACAACGTGTCCGAGGGCGGCACGGACCTCGAGTCGATCTCGTTCTCGAAGAAGCGCGTCTGCGTCGAAGAGCTCCGACACCACTACCAGATGAGCGCGGTCCTCACGCTCGACTCCACATGGGACGATCGGCGATGGGGGCGCAAGTGGGCCACGGAGACGCTGGACGAACTCTTCGCGATGAAGCCGGGCGAGCACGTGCTCGACGCGTTCAACATCGAGTTCCAGACCCTGCTCGACACCGCGACGTTCCTCGCCTTCATCGACCGCGTCGGGAAGTACCAGCTCGAGATGCAGCACCACTTCTACTACGCGCCGATGGCGCTGTCGATGCCGTACATGCGGTGGCTCGAGGAATCGTACCATCTGGCGGCGGGGGAGAAGCTCCTGCGCGCGATGGCGGCGGCCGCCGTCCTCGATGGCTCGAACTTCACGATGCAACACCTCCAGCAGCGCCTGAACATGTGGTTCCCCCGGGGGCTCGAGATGTTCGGGTCCGAGCTCGGCGGCGCGCACGTGAAGGGGATGTTCAAGACGCTGTCGAACAACGACGCGCAGCGCCTGTACATCGACGAGGTCGCCGGCAAGGTGCGGGACATCAACCTGGCGGCGGTCGCCGCCAAGGTCGGCTGCTCGCGGGACGCTGCGGAGCCGTATCTCGAACGCATCCTCACGGGAGAAACGGTCGAGGGCCTTACGGAGGACGACCTCATCCACCTCCCGCACCGCCGGTTCTTCCGGATCCGCGGGCTCGCGGAGTTCGGGGACTTCCAGCTTCCGGGCCGGCTCGGGCAGGGCGTGGGGTACGTGTACCTCCCGTTCGACGTCGAGGGGAATCTCCTGACGCAGAACGGGGAGAGCGCGGGAAAGCCGATCGAGAAGGAGGAGTACGCGGAGTACCTGCGGAGCGTCCTCCCCAAGACGTACATGGGCAGCCGCCACTGGGAATTCGTGAAGCGGGACTTCCTGTTCAACCCGGCCTGGGGCGATCCGGTCCGCGCGTCAGGCTCGTGGTGAGCACGGCTCGACCCATCCCTCAGATCGCTTGGACGCATCGACGTGGATCCGGGCACCGCCGGGACGCATGAGGGGGGAAAACGATATAGGACGGGAGTTGCCGTCCCCTAAGTGGTGTCGAGGTGAGCGCGTCCCAGCCCCCATGTCCAACTTGTGGCAAGCCCCTGTCGTGGATCCAGCAGTACAATCAGTGGTACTGCTACGCGGAGCAGAAGTACCACCAGCCCGCTCCGGCGCCGGCCCAATCGGCACAACCGGAGGCCGCCACCGGTCAAGTCCGCCCCGACGGCGGTCTGTGGTTCCAGAACTTCTACCGAATCCGGAAGAAGGTCATCGCCCTCGCGCAGCAATACTACATCGAGGACCAGGCGGGACGCCCGCTCGCGTACAGCCGCCAGAAGCTGTTCAAATTCAAGGAGGACATCCGAGTCTTCGCGGACGAGAGCATGGCGCGGGAGCTGTTCCGGATTCAGCAGCTCAACTGGACGGACGTCTGGGGGGAGTTCGCGGTCGTCGACAGCGCGACGAACGTCAAGGTCGGCTCGATCCGCAGGAAGGCGCTCAAGTCGCTCATCAAGGGGGAATGGGACCTCTACGACCCCCACCAGCGCCTGTTCGGGCAGATCAAACAGGAGACCGGGCGCGCCCTCATCCGGCGGTTCGTGCCGATGGGCCAACTCGTGCCGGACAAACTCACAGTCGAACTGAGCGGGCAGACCGTTGCGACGATCGACCAGCAGTTCAAGGTAATCGGGGACATCTGGGAGATCAACGCGCAGTGGACCCCGCCCAACCTGGATCGCCGCGTGCTGCTCGCCTGCGCGCTCCTCATGGGCATGATCGAGCGGCAGCAGGGCGGGTGAACCCGCGCGCGTGCCCGTTCCTTCTTCACCAACGGTCCGGAGGACGAGAGGGGAGAGTGCTCCCGGCGGGATTTGGACCCGCGCCAGGGGCTCGAGAGGCCCCTATCCTTGACCGGACTAGACTACGGGAGCGCGGGCGACGCTAGACGCGAACCGGAAATAAAGGTTGCTTCGGCGGCGGCGACGCGACACAGTCTTTAAGCCGCGCCTGCGTCTCAACGGACGCGTGAAGTTCGTCTACTGCCCGTCGTGCGGCCACGTGAGCATGCTCGCACGCCTCGAGCGCGAGGTGTGCCAGAACTGCCGCAAGGACGCGCGCGTCGTGCGCGTGGGGTATCCGTGGCAGACGATCATGGGGATCGCGATCATCCTCGCGGGGACCGCGTTCCTCCTCCTCGGTCAGACGCAGAACGTCCCGTGGCGGGACCTCACAGCGACCCTCCCGCTGCGGATCGGGTGGTTCGTCCTGTTCGTCGGGGCCGGCCTCTTCTTTTCGATGTGGGGCGCGAAGGTGATGCGCGCAATCGCCGCCAAGAAGGGGCGGGAGCAGTTCGGGGAGGCATCGACGTGAAGGCCGTGCTCGCGCAGCTCGCTCCCGCGGTTGGGAAGAAAGAACAGAACCTGAAGGTGATGGGGAAGATCCTCGCCGAGGCGGAGGCGGACCTCGCATGCTTCGGCGAGCTGTACTTGAGCGGCTACATGGCGCGGGACGCGATCCCCAAGCTCGCCGAGCGGGTCGACGGCCCAAGCGTGAAGGCCGTGGCGCGCATGGCGGCGGACCACGGGACGCACGTCCTGTTCGGGATGCCGGAGAGGGCCGCAAAGGCTCGCACGGTGTTCAACGCGGCGGTCCTCGTCGCCCCGGACGGACGAACGTGGGCGTACCGCAAGATCTACCTCGCGAACTTCGGCCCGTTCGAGGAGAACGTCTGGTTCGGCCGCGGCTCCGAGCTCGTGCTCGCAGACACCAAGATCGGGAAGCTCGGCCTCCTGATCTGCTACGACACGTTCTTCCCAGAGCTCTCGAAAGCCCTCGCGCTCCAAGGCGCGGAGGTCATCGCCGCCATCTCGGCGGGACCGCACACGAGCCGGCGGTTCTTCGACGCAATCCTCCCAGCACGTGCGATCGAGAACGCGACGTACGTGCTGTACACGAACCTCGTCGGCACGGAGCTCAACCAGGTATTCTCCGGCGGGACGCAGGCGATCGGGCCGCGGGGCGAGGACCTCGGCCGCGCGAAGGATCACCAGGAGCAGGTCGTGGCGGTGGACGTGGACCTCCGAGACCTCGACGTCGCGCGGGAGTTCCGGCCGACGATCCGGGACACACGCCCGGAGTTCTTCGAGGCAATCGGCAAGCTGAGCGAGCGAACCTAGTAATCGCACATAGTAGGTTTAAGTAGTTGCGCCTCCTATGTCTACCCATGGGCGTCAGCAAGATGACCAGGAACTTCCAGGTGACCGTTCCCAGAGACGTCCGGGATGTCAAGCGCCTCAAAGAGGGCGATCGGGTGGTCTTCGCAATCGACGGCGAACGCGTGGAGCTGCACAAGATCGACGAGGACGCAATCGCTGCCGCGGCGGGTCTTTGGAAGGACACTGGAGAGACGGGCGCGGAATACGAGCGGAGGATGCGGCGCGCGTGGACGAAGCGACTCCGGCGTCGGTTCCGGTGATCCCATGCGCTTCGTCGACACGAACGTGTTCGTGGACCACCTCCGCGGCCATCCGCCTGCAGTTGCGTTCTTCCGCGGACTCCGCGGGGCGGACGACGTGGCTTTCTCGTCCCTTTGCGAAGCCGAGCTGGTCGCAGGAAGGGCGAACGACGATCCCAAGGTGCGATCCGTCCTCCTTCGATTCCTTCACCAATGGACGAAGGTCGATGTCTCGAGCCAGATCTCCCTCCGGGCAGGGGATATCGTGCGGGACCACGGCTTGGCGGTGCCGGACGCGATCATCGCGGCGACCGCCCTCCGCCACAAGGCCGAGTTGATCACGAGGAACGCGAAGGATTTCCGACGCATCAAGGGGCTGCGCGTTCGAGTTCCGTATTGAGCGATCTCCCGATCCTCGTCTGCGCGTCTTGGGATCCGGAACCGCGGGGCGACCGAGGTCGGGCTCCTCACGCTTCGCCGCGTACAGCGCGCCGTCCGCTGGACGCGCTCGGTGATTCAGACGAAGACGCGGGTGAAGGGCCCCGCGGTCGGGGAGGCGCGGGCCTCCGCCGGGCGAAGTGTCATCAAGAGCAGGTTCTGGCGGTAGATGTGGACCTCCGTCACCACGACGCCACTCGGGAGTTCCGGCCCACGATTCGCGACACGCGCCCGGAGTTCTTCGATGCAATTCGGCGGCTCATGGAACGGTGAATTCGGACCGCTGTGACAAGGGGCGTTCACGGTGCCCCTGCGGACTTCAATCCCGCCCGACGGAGCTCGCGGCATCTGAGGTTGTCCTTCCTGGCCATGCAACGACCTCCTCCCGAGAGCACTCGCTCAGGGCACCCAAGGTCGCATGGACTTTCGAGCGTCTGGGCTTCGAGGACCGTCTCGCGCCTTCGTGTCCGGTTTTACAAGCCCGGGATCGCTCCTTGGGCGGGGGCGGGAGCGAGGGGCCCTCACTTCTTGTGGATCACGATGCTCCCGCCGCCTAGGGTGGTGGTCGGCGGCGCGCCGTCGTCCGCGTCCATTAGGTTGTCGTACACTACCGTGCCGGTCGTCTTGTCCCAGATCTTCATCCGGAACAAGTCCGCCCCTCCCCCGCCGCTGAGCTGCCCGTCCACGGCAGTAAGCACGAAGCCGTAGTTCCCGCCGTCGTTGATCGTGCCCGTGCCCTTGAACTGGGCCCTCGCCCCGGCGACCACCAGCCACTCGTACGAGCCACTCTTGAAGTTCAGGCCCGCCACCTTGAACTGGAACTCAGTCTGGCCCGAGGGGGTCTTGGCCCCCTTGAGGTACTTCGACACGAAGCCGAAGGTGGCCTTCCCCATCAGCGTGGGATCGGGCGCGTAGGCGCCTAGCGGGGAGTTGATCCAGCCCCCGCCGGTGACGAAGCCTGCGTTCGGATCGTAGACGACGACGAACTGGAACACGGCGGTGGCGCGCCCACCATCGTCGTCCGTGACGGTCAGAGTCACCGTGTAAACACCTGCCTGCGCGTACACATGCGAGCCGGTGACGAAACCCGCGTCACTTCCCCCAAGTGCCGTTATCAGGGGAACAGTTCCGTCCTCCCAATCTATGCTCGCAGAGTGCGTGTCTTCAGCACCTGGGTCGGTGAACTGCCCCGACAGAGTCACTGTGCCCACGACGATTCTTACCGGCTCATGGGGGAGAACGTCCAGGGCCGTTATCGTCGGGGCGATGTTGAAGAGCGCGACAAGGGCCGAGGCGGTTCCCACACCCCCATCGTCGTCGCTCACCTCAAGGCCGACAGTGTATGGACCGTTGTCATACCATGTCCAAGCCGGACTCGGACCCGTGGCATCGTCGTATGCTCCGTCCCCGTCCATGTCCCAGGCGTAGGTCAGCGGGTCTGCACCCGGATCCATGGCGAAGCCAGACAGGAGGATTGGAGTTCCCTCCTCACCGGAGTACGGACCATTGGCGGTGGCTATTGGCGCGACATTGAAGATTGTGACTGTCGTCGATGTAGTTCCTGCGGCGCCGTCGTCGTCTGTCACTCTCAGCCCCACCTCATACACACCGTCGTCGTTCCATGTCCGGGCGGGACTCTCACCGGTGGCATCATCGTAGACTCCATCATCGTCCAGGTCCCATTCGTAGACCTGAGCGTCGTAACCCGGATCTATCGCGTAGCCGGATAGTATAATCGCAGCGCCTTCGTCGGCAGAGTATGGTCCACCGGCGTAGGCAATCGGAGCCACATTGCTGACTGTCACCGTCGTCGCATCGATGCCTTCTCCCCCGTCATCATCGGTCACCTTCAGCCAGACCGTGTAGACACCTTGCTCATACCACGTCCAGGCCGCCGGGGAAGCGGCATCGTCGTAGAGTCCATCGTCGTCCAAGTCCCAGGCATAGGTCAATCCGTCAGCACCAGGATCGGTGCCGTAACTCGTCAGGAACACGGCGGTTCCCTCGTCACTGAAGTACGGACCGTTCGCCTCGGCTGTTGGAGCGACGTTTGCCACGGCCACAGTCGACGAATACGTGCCTGCTCCGCCGTCGTCATCAACCACCCTCAACCCGATTGCGAACACACCGTCGTCGAACCATGTCCAATCAGCGCTCGGGCCTGTTGCATCGTCGTACAGTCCGTCTTCGTCCAGCTCCCATTGGTAAGTGAGCGTATCATCGCCCGGGTCCGTCGCTGAACCCAACAGTGCGATCGCACTGCCTTCGAAGCCGCTGTACGGACCGTTGGCGGTGACAGTTGGAGCGATGTTGATGACGTTGACAGTCGTGGACGCGGCTCCCGCTTCGCCGTCATCATCGGTCACTCTCAGTCCGATCATGTAATCATCGTCGTCATCCCAGGTCCAGACTGGAGTCTGGCCGATGGCATCGTCATATTGTCCGTCGTTATCCAAGTCCCACTCGTAGGTCAACACGTCAGCACCCGGATCGATAGCAGAGCCAGACAGGGAGATAGGGCTCCCCTCGTAACCGAGGAAAGGGCCATCGGCATCGGCGGCCGGAGCGACATTCATCACGGCGACCGACGTGGTGTACGTGGTGGTCCCCCCGCCGTCGTCGGCAACGGTCAGGGTGAGAGAGAACAAACCATTGTCAGGATATGTATGCCCGACCGTGTCCGTGGCCTTAACCGGGTACGTGCCATCGCCGTAGTAGTCATGAGCGACCGTCCAACCAAACCTGAAATACCAAGTGAAGGTCAGATCATCGCTACCGGGGTCCGTAGCAGTCGCCTGGAAAGTTGCGAGACTCCCCTCGTTGACAACATACGGCCCGAAGGGGTGAATTGTCGGCGCGACATTGTTCACTGTCACGTCGGTCGTATACACAACGCTACCGCCGTCATCGTCAAGGATGGTCAACGTCACTGTGTGCACGCTGTTGTCCCCGTATGTGTGACCAAGGGTCTCTGTGACGGTGAACGGACGCGTTCCCGACGGGCTTCGGTCCAGGTCAGGACCTACACCATCGTTGTAGTGCGCAGTCGTCGAGGTGGTTCCGTCCCCCCAGTTCCATGAGAAGGTCAGGTCGTCGCTCCCATCATCCGTGGCGGTTGCGGTGAATACGATGAGCGAACCTTCGACGCCAGGTGTTACCTCTCCGATGTTTCCGATGGGCACTAGATTGTTCACTACTATCATCGCTTGATCAGTGTCACTTGAGGACCCGGAGTCGGTGACTCTTAGAAGGACTGTGTAGACTCCATCGTCGCCGTAGACGTGCGTTGTCCTGCCATCGAAAGTGCCGTCGGGCGCACCACCCGCGGTCTCGACGTAGTCGAAGGTTCCATCGTTCTCGAAGTCCCATTCGTAGGAGACGATCGCCGCATCCCCGCTCGGCTGCCAACTTCCTCTTGACCCAGAGCCGTCTAACATGACAGCGACTCCTTCACTTGTTGCGAGGTCTGGACCCGAGTCTGCCACGGCGAGTCGCCCAAGGATGGTCAGGGTCGTGGCGGCCGAGCCTGACGCCCAGAAACGGTCGTGTACCTGCAGGACGATGGTGATATGAACCCGAGGCGTCGAAGAAAACCGCCTGGTCGCATGCCGCATAGATCGGCGTGGCGGTGAAGACGGCCTCGGGTCGGTTCTCATAGATGGTCAGGGTCGTGGCGGCCGAGCCTGACGCCCAGAAACGGTCGTGTACCTGCAGGACGATGGGGATGGACACGCCAGGCTGAGGAAGGGTCTGCAAGTACGACCACGGAACGGTCGGGTAGGAACCGCTGAAATCCCAGGTGCCGTCAGCCATGATGTCCCAGTCGTAGCTCACAATGGAATCGCCACAGCCGGCGTTGGGATCGGAGGAACTGGCTCCATTGAGGATCAGATTAGAGCCGGCGGATAGGACGTACGGTCCGCCCGCGTTCGCGTTGGGTGGAACGTTCCCCAGGTTGACCGAGATCGACGCCGTCGCGGAGTCTGTCTTGGGCGGCACGTTGTTGTCCGTGACCGTGAGGGTGACCGTGAATGAGCCATACCTGTAAAACGAGTGGGTGGCGGTTACCCCGAACGCGAGGGGTGTGTAGTCGCCGAAGTCCCATTGATATGAGATGATGAATCGACCTGGGTAGGTGTGATATGAACCCGAGGCGTCGAAGAAAACCGCCTGGTCGCATGCCGCATAGATCGGCGTGGCGGTGAAGACGGCCTCGGGTCGGTTCTCATAGATGGTCAGGGTCGTGGCGGCCGAGCCTGACGCGCCGAAGCTGTCCGTTACCTGAAGGACGATGGGGATGGACACGCCAGGCTGAGGAAGGGTCTGCAAGTACGACCACGGAACGGTCATGTATCCGGCGATTCCGGTGAAGTCCCAAGTGCCGTCAGCCTTGATGTCCCAGCTGTAGCTCGTGATGGAGTCGCCATATCCTGCGTCAGGATCAGTGGACATCGTCCCGTCAAGGTCTAGATTGTTCCCCACTTCCACCTTGTATGGTCCATTCGCATTTGCGGTCGGCGCGTGGTTGTCCCAACCCTCGGCGCTTTGAGAGACAACAATCCCAAACCCACCGACGGTCATCAGCAGCGCAAGCACCACGCTCAAGACTCTCATTATTCTCAAGGT
>Ga0209641_10003704_pt1 | contig 12780 bp, 14 predicted proteins | sample RifCSP16_1_FD_184022 | JGI IMG/M metagenome (GOLD analysis project Ga0209641, IMG submission 184022) | Soil microbial communities from Rifle, Colorado - Rifle CSP2_sed 16_1 (SPAdes) (version 2) | ecosystem: Environmental > Terrestrial > Deep subsurface > Rock core/Sediment | place: Rifle...
AAAAGCCAGTCCCGCGCTCCCGGTGCACCCCACTTCAGTGACAGGGCACTAAGACCCGGGGTCGGGGCTGCGGTCACCGAGGCCGGGCCGCACCGACAGCGACACGGTCTGGGAGGAGATCTGGCGGCCTGCTTTCCGCAGCGTGATCTTGATCGTGTACTTTCCGGCGAAGCGGAAGTCGTGCTCGTTGCTGAAGCGGCGCTGGATCTTGGTGCCGGCGGACCACGGCTCGCAGTCCCCCTCCTGCACGCTCTTTCCGCCGTCGCCCCACTCCCACTCCACCTCGGGGCAGTAGTACTCTTCGACGTCGTCGCCGCCCTTGAGCTCCGCGATCACGAGGATGTGCGCCGGCGAGAAGGCGAAGCGCGGCACGGTCCGCATCTCGATGCCGGGACGCTTCCCCTTCTTGTCCGACTTCTGCTCCTCGGCGCGAGCGAAGGCGGCGAGCGCGAGCGCGGCGAGAGCGGTGACGGCGGCTTTCCGCATAGACAATCCTTCCTGGCGACCCCTCCGTGATTCTAGACCGCCCGGGCGACCGGTGCCTACAATGAGCCATGAACGAAGCGCAGGGGCTTCGCCTGCGGCCGAGCGCGGCGGCGAGGCAGAGGCGTCTCGACGCCCGGCTGCGCGAGATGGGGCGGAGCGCGGACGATCCTCGTCTTGCGGAGGCGGTCGAAGACGCGCAGCTTCTCGGCAGCCTCCAGCTCGCCGGGATCATCGCCACGTGGGACGACGTGCGCGTCTCCCGTGCCTCCGGCACCGGCCTGGAGGCGATCCTGGCGCTGAGACGCGCGCGCGCCGCGGTCGACGCCGCCTCTCCCTTCTCGGTTGAGACGCTCGGCATCTGGCACGCGGCGATCGCCGGACGGATCGGGTTCCGGCGAGGGCCACGCGAGCGGCCAGGCATCCCGCCCGCGCCGCCGGAGCTGATTCCGGAGCGGCTGGCGACGCTCGCGGAGTGGCTGGCCGCCCCCAGCGCCCGGGAGCTGCGGCCCGAGCAGCGGGCGGCGCTCGTTCTCGCGCGCATCGTCGAGATCCTGCCCTTCGACGACGCGAACGGCCGCGTGTCCCGCCTCGCCGCCTCGCACCTCATGGTGGCGGGCGGTATGCGGCCCCCGGTCCTCGTGGGGGCGGACCGCCCACGGCTCGTCGCCGCGATCGAGTCGGCCTTCCGCCTCGACACCGAGCCTCTCGGCGCCCTCCTCGCCGAGGCCTCGGACCGCGCTCTCGACGTGATGGTCCAGGCACTCGATCGCGGCCTCTAGGGGCTCGGGGGTTGCGCTCGCGCGCTCGGGCCTGACCGACCCGGACGGATTCGGGATTCATCAAACACGAGCGCGCTCCCGCGCGACCCCACTCGCCTGGCGAGAGGCAAGTACGCGGACACGCTCGTAGCCCCCCGCGGGTGCTGAGGTGCATGCTACGCTGCCGTGCGTGGAGCTCGCGCAGAATCAGCCCCCCGGCCTGCGGCGGTTGCTCGAGGCGATCCGCGCCGCGGGAGGGCGGCCCTTCCTGGTCGGGGGCGCGGTCCGCGACGCGCTGCTCCGCCTTCCGGTGAAGGACCTGGACGTCGAGGTGTACGGTCTCCCCGCCGACCGTCTGGAGGCGGTGCTGGCCGGGCACGGGAGGATGGACACGGTCGGTCAGGCCTTTCGCGTCTACAAGCTCTCCGGGGTGGAAGGGGTCGGGGGCGCGCTCGATGTCGTGCTCCCGCGCCGGGACTCGAAGGTCGGTCCCGGGCACCGCGGCATAGCGGTCGCGGGCGACCCCGACCTGACGATCGAAGACGCCTCGCGCCGCCGCGACTTCACCATCAATGCGCTCCTCCTCGATCCATTCTCCGGCGAGATCCTGGACCCGCAGGGAGGGAGGGCCGACCTCGACTCCCGCCTGCTGCGCGCGGTCGACGCGCACACCTTCGCCGAGGACCCCCTGCGCGCGCTGCGCGCGGTGCAGTTCGCGGCGCGATACGAGCTCGAGGTGGATCCGGCCACGGCCGCGCTGTGCGCCGCGATGCCCCTCGGCGAGCTGCCCGCGGAGCGGGTCTTCGGCGAGATCGAGAAGCTGCTGCTGAAGGCGCGGCAGCCCTCCCGCGGCTTTGTCCTGATGAAGACGTGGGGGATGCTCCCATCGGTGGCGCCCGAACTCCTGCCGCTGCCGGCGACACCTCAGGACCCGGGGTGGCACCCCGAAGGGGACGTGTGGACGCATACGCTCCAGGTCCTCGACGAGGCGGCCGCGCTCGTCGCCGATCTCGACCGCCCCCGCGCGCTCGCGGTGATGCTGGGAGCGCTCGGCCACGACCTGGGCAAAACGGCCACGACCCACCTCGAGGACGGCCGCATCCGCTCCCCGGGGCACGAGGAGGCGGGTCTTCCTCCTACGACGTCGCTTCTCGACCGCTGGAACGTTCACACCCTCCTGGGTTACGACGTGCGCGGTCAGGCTCTCGCCCTCGTCGCCCACCACCTCAAGCCGGGGCAGCTCTACGACGAGAGGGAGAGGGTCTCGGACGGCGCGATCCGGCGGCTGGCACGGAAGTGCGAGCCGGACCTGCTCTACCGCGTCGCGAAGGCGGACTGCCTCGGCCGGCGCCCCGGGCACTTCGAGCCGGTGGCGATGGAGTGGTTCCGTGAGCGTGTGCGGCGCCTGGACGTCGCGGTGCGGCCTCCATCCCCGATCCTGCGCGGGCGGGACCTGCTGGCGCTGGGCCTTCGACCGGGACCGCAGGTCGGGCGCGTGCTGCGGGCCGTCTACGAGCGGCAGCTCGACGGCGCGGTCACGACGCTCGAGGAGGCGCGGGAGGAGGCCAAACAGCTGCTCGCGGCGGACGCGAGCGGAGGGCCTCGCCGCCAGGGGCCGGGCTGAGGTAGAAGACCATCCGGGCGGGTCGAGGCTGACCTACTGTCCGTAGACGGTCTCGCGGTCGAGCACCTCGAGTGTGTGCGCGTAGAGCTCGTCCGCCTGGGCGTGGCTGTTCGCGATCGCGGTCAGCCCGAGCTTGCCGAACTCGGAGACGGCCCCGATGAGGTGGAAGAGGACCCCGGACTCCTTCCCGTGGCTGTAGTGCAGCTTGTTGACGGTCAGGATCTCGACGAGATCCTCCGGGAGCAGGCCCCGGTAGCGCGCCGAGCAGAGGTTGTCGGTCGCCTTGTAGTACTTGGCGTGGCCGCTCGGGGAGAGGAAGAGCCCCGTCTCGGGATCGATCTGGCCCCCGGTCAGGAACTGCAGGGCGAGAAACGGATGGGTCGTGCCCCCCATCCGGAGGTTGATCTCGAGCGCGGTCACCGTCCAGCCCGCACCGGGGCCCTCGCGATGGACCAGGAAGTCCACCCCAAAGCGGCTCACCACCCCGTGGCCGGCGAGGGCGCGACCGATCTTCTCGCCCGCCCTCTGGATGGCGAGGCGGTACTCATCCCGGGCCGGGAAGCGGCAGCCGAGGAAGACCTGCTCGCTCGGGCCGCCGAGGATCTGGTCGTGGGTCGAGATCGGAAGCACGTCTCCGTGGGGGCTCACGCGGAGCTGAGCGCTCGGCGAATGCTTGTCCTCCGCCTGGACCCACTCCTCGACGATCCCCCCCATCCGCGCGAGCTTGTCGAAGTAGGCCTCGGTCGTTTCGGTGGGCACCGAGAACTCCACGTGGCGCAAGGCCTCCCGGAGCGCGGCCGGGGCATCGGAGTCCGGGTAGCGGAAGATCGCATTGCCCTCGCCGGAGAAGCTGTCGTCGAGCTTGATGACCGCCTGCCGCAGGCCGGGGCGAAGCACCCGCAGCTCGGCGAGCGCCTCCTCCACCTCGTGGGGCGTGTGCAGGTCCTCGAAGCCGACGGGGAGGTCCACCCCCGCCTCCCGGAAGATCTTCCGGCTGCCGGACTTGCTGCCGAGGTGGGCGAGCCGAGGGTCGCACCCGTTGAGGGGGATGCCGAGGAGGACCGCCAGCTTCCGCTCGAGCGGCGTGGAGTTGAACACGGTGAGGTAGGCCCGCGAGGTGTCCACGATGCCGGCGCGGATGCGCTCGATGAGCCGGGGGCGCTCGAGGATCTTCTCCGTCAGCGAGCGCGGGGAGGCGTCGTCCGCGCAGAGCAGCGTCAGGCGCGAGCGTGCGTGGCTGGCGGGGATTCCGGCCAGGAACTGCAGGTAGTACTCGAGGATGATCGGATGGACGGGCTGGGAGGTGACGTAGACCATCCGAGCCCGCGGGTTGCGGAGGCGGATGAGGAGAAACAACAGCCTCTCCTCGTACGAGCCCGCACCCGAGATCTTGCGGAGCTCGCTCTGGTCGAGGGTGAGCGAGGGGACGATGACCGAGGTGTGGGGCTCCTCCTCCGTCATGGTGAGAGCGTCCCAGACCTCGGCCAGGCGCGGCCGGAGGCGCTCGAACTCGGCGATCTCGTGCTCGGGGGTGAGGTCCTTCAGGAAGGGGGGCTTCGGGATCATCGGCCCGCCCCTTCAGAAGGTCTCGGCCGCCCGTCCGACTCCCATCGACCCCACCGGCTCGCGCCCGACCGCCCTCAGGACCTCGTCCTCGTGGATCCCCGTCCAGCGTCCGAGTGACTCCGCCCGGCGCCGGACCTGCCGGAAGAGATGAAAGCGCAGCGGCCCGAGCAGCGTGTAGTCCGAGGTGAGGTGCAGGTCGGCGTCCTCCCGCGTGTCGTGGCAGGTCAAGGCCTCGAGCCGCTCCCGGTACCATTCCTCGCCGACCTCCCCGCGCTCGCGCTTCTGATTGAGGATCATGATCTGACGCGAGCGGTCCACGATCTCGGGGTGATGGTTGGAGGCGAAGATGCGGGGCATGACCCCGCCCTGGTCGCGGGCGAACTCGAGCATCGTCACCACGCCGCCCGGCGCCCCGCCCACGCCCAGCGTCTCGTACCCCACGGGAAGCACCCAGGGCGGGAAGCCATCGCTGTCCGGGACGAGGTCGAAGAGGCGGTTCTCCACCACGCGCATCCGCCCCGAGGCGCCCAGAGATTCTGCGAAGTGGCGGAACCACGGGTGATCACGGGCTTCGCGGGAGAGCACGTTTTCCAGAACGCCCGTGCACTTGCCCTTCGCCTCTCCCCGGAGCACCGGGCGGGCCGCCCCCGACCATCGGCAGAGCACCCCGAAGCTGTGGCAGACACCCAGCAGCGCCGCCTCCTCGTCGGCCCGGATCGCGTCGAAGAGGCGGAATGCACCCTCTTCCCACGCCGGGTCTTCGCGGATCCCCTGCGTTCCCGGCGCCACCCCATCGTTGCGGTGGGGGTCAATGTGCCCCGGGCCGCCGGTCCCGAGGTAGAGGACGAACCGCCCCCCGGGTGGCTCGGGGAGGATGCCCTGGCGCCGCACGTCGTAGGAAAGCGCGCGGATCCGCAGCCCGGCCGCGGTGAGAGGCTCCAGCACCTCGCACCCGGCGTCCATGACCGCGTGGACGAGCGAGTCGTGGCCGAGGTTGGGCCAACCGTTGTTCATATCGAGGATCGCCACGTCGATCGCCCGGGACTCAGCCGGGGGGACGGCCTCCGGGCGCTCCACGCGCACGTACTCGAAGATCCCGCAGGGGGCGCTCGCGGGGCAGTCGGTGACGCAGAACTGCTTGCCGTACCGCTGCTTGAAGCCGCAGGCGAAGGACATGGCGCATCCAGTCTAACGGGGCGCGGCCCGCCCCGTCCACCGACCCCGTCACGCCCCTGGCGAGGTATGCTCCGAGGGGAGCGCCGCGTGGGTGCGCGGGAGGGACAGATGGGTCTCGAGCTGAAGCGAGTGAGGGTCGACAAGCCGGCCGACGCCAACCTGATCCTCGGCCAATCCCACTTCATCAAGACCGTGGAGGACCTCTACGAGGCGGTCGTGTCGTCCGTTCCCGGGGTGAAGTTCGGCCTCGCCTTCTGCGAGGCCTCCGGGGCGTGCCTCGTGCGCGTCGAGGGCAACGACGACGAGATGAAGGCGGTGGCGACGAAGGCGGCGCTGGCGATCGGCGCCGGCCACAGCTTCGTGATCGTGCTCAAGAACGCTTTCCCGGTGAACGTGCTCAATGCGGTGAAGGCGTGCCCCGAAGTCTGCCGGATCTTCTGCGCGACCGCGAACCCCCTCGAGGTCGTGGTCGGGGAGACGGAGCAGGGTCGGGGCATCCTCGGCGTCGTCGACGGGTCCTCGCCGAAGGGGGTCGAAGACACCGAAGGCGTCGCCTGGCGACAGGAGCTCCTGCAGAAGTTCGGCTATAAGCGTTGAGATGCGATGAGGAGGTGCGACCATGGGATTCGCGCTGAGCTCGCCCGGCTTCGCGGCGGGCGGGGATATCCCGGCCCTGTTCACCTGCGAGGGCAGCGACATCTCGCCTCCCCTCGAGTGGACGGGCGTCCCCCCAGGGGCCAAGAGCCTCGTGCTGATCGTCGACGACCCCGACGCCCCGGATCCGAAGGCCCCGAAGATGACCTGGGTGCACTGGGTGCTCTACAACATCCCACCCACGGCGCGCGGCCTTCCGCAGGACGTCGCGCCGAGGGACCTGCCGGCGGGGACGCGGGAAGGCCTGAACGACTGGAAGCGCACCGGCTATGGCGGGCCCTGCCCGCCCATCGGCCGGCACCGCTACTTCCACAAGCTCTACGCCCTCGACGCCCCTCTCGCCGACCTCGGCGCGGCCACGAAGGCCCAGGTCGAGGCGGCGATGAAGGGCCATGTTCTCGCCCAGGCGGAGCTGATGGGCACGTACCAGAAGACCGGGCGCTAGCTGTCAGTCGGGCCGTCATTCTGGGCGGATGGCCGACCGGGTGCGACGCGCGACGGTCGAGGCGCCGCTGGGTGCTGGCCATCGGGGCCGTGCGCACACTCACCGTCGAGGCGTGATGGGCCCGGCGCCGAAGGTGAAGTAGCGAACCTGGTCGCTCGCCCCCAAAGCCGTCCTGTTGAATAATCCGGGCCAAGACCAAGCCTTGGTCTCGCCCGGGACAGGGAATCCCCGGGAACGGAAGGAGGGAACATGACGATGCGGACACGTGTGTCGAATGTCGCCATCGCCGTGGCGCTGGCGCTGGCCGTCTGCCGTTCCGCCATCGCCGCGGAAACGGCAAAGGTGGTGGTCACGCCCAGGGCGGACCTCAAGTGGACCGAGTCCGGCATTCCCGGCGTCAGCGCGGCGGTCGTTGAGGGCGACATGGGAAAGGGGCCGAGCCGCTTCTACCTGAAGTACGCGGCGGGGTTCGTCGCGCCCATTCATCATCACTCCCCCGACCACTACGTGACGACCCTGGTGGGCAACCTCGTTCTCGTCGTGGACGGGAAGGAGCATCGCCTCCCGGCGGGCTCCTACTTCGCCTTCACCGGCAAGGCCAAGCACGCCGCTCGCTGTGAGGGCAGTGAAGCCTGCGTGATGTTCATCGACGCTCGCGGTGCCTGGGACGTCGTGCCGGACAGTAAGCCGGACGCGAAGCAGTAGGTCTCACTCGGCGGAGAAGACCTCGGCCGCCAAGCTAAGGGCACGGGCCCTCTCGGCGATCGCCTCCAGCCGCGGGAGTGGGAGGGGTCCGACCCGCGCGTCAGAGGGAGGACGCGCCACCGTGTAGACCTGGACGAGGGAGATGGACCCGCCCCCGTCCAGGATCACCCGCAGCCGCTCCGCCCAGGCGCTAACCTCCGCGTCGTCGGGGCCCACGCCCTCCCACGTCAGGAAGAGCGCCTGGATCACGATCGGTCGCTCCCGGGCCACCGCCAGGAGGTTGTCGAGGATGCGGGAGAAGGGCATCCGGGTGCCGTCGACCTTGTGGAAGTAGCCCTCCGTCCCCGCGTCGAGCTTGCACCACAGCTCGTCGAAGTCGGCGAGGGCCGCGCGGACGTGGGGGGCCTGAAAGAGCGTGGCGTTCGTCAGGAGCCGCAGGGGGACGCCCGGGGCGAGGTGGTCGCGTGCCTCGCGCGCCGTTCGCGCCGCCGCCGGGAACTCGGGGGGCATCGTTGGCTCCCCGTCCCCGGCGAAGGCGATGTCGGCCACTCGCCGCAACTCGCCGGCCACGGTGTCGAACGGGGGACGCGCCCACAGCCGCCCGGAGCCGGCTTTCGTGAGCAGCGAGGCGAGCTCCTTCGCGAGCACGGGCACGTCGATCCTCGCCGATCCGCCCGGCGTCCGGCGGTCGACCTGGCAGTAGGGGCAGTCGAAGTTGCACGCCTTGTCCGGGTTGAGGTTGACCCCGATCGAGAGGCCCCGCGCGCGACGGGAGACGACCGCGTAGACGTAACGGTTGGCATCCAGCTCGCGGCTGTGGTCGGCGAAGTCGAGCCGGCGGAGGGCCATGAGAGCCATCCTACCGCGCCGGCGGCGGAACGGACGTGCCTTCGACCGTGTCCGCGGCGCCGCATGCGGGTTCCCTTCGGGTTGTCGGGTGTAGACTGGACCTGCGTGCGCAAACATTCGAGCCCTCTCTATCCGGGCTTGGACGCGGCGGCGTTCCGGCGGCGGACGCAGGCGCTGGAGCGTTTCGCCCGCTGGGACGCTCAGGCCCGCTCCACGCTACCGCCCGCGACCGGCATCGACAGCGTCGCGTTCCTTTACGAGCTGCTGCCCCCGGCGTCCCGCCGCCGACCCGTGGAGACGTCCGGCATCGGCCGGCTGCATCGGGCCTTGTCGGTCCTCGGCCGGCTCGCCGGATGAGCGCGCAGGAGCGGGCCCTCACCGACTTGGCCCGCCTCCTGGATCGGCTGGAGGTGCCCTACATGATCATCGGCGGCATGGCGAACGCCGTCTGGGGCGAACCCCGGGCGACGGTGGACATCGACGCCACGGTCTGGATAGCGGAGGACGAGATCGAGGCACGCGTGCCGCAGATCACCGCCGCGTTCGAGGCGCTCGTACCGGAGCCCGTCCGGTTCATCGTCGACACTCGGGTCCTACCCCTGTCCAGCCACGAAGGCGTTCGCGTGGATCTCATCTTCGGCCTGCTGCCGTTCGAAGAGGAGGCCATCCGCCGGGCGGTGGTCGTGCCCGTGGCCGGCGTGCCGGTCCGGTTCTGCACGGCGGAGGACCTCATCCTCCACAAGATCACGTCCGAGCGCGACCGCGACCTCTCCGATGCGCGGGGCATCGTGCTCCGGAGACTCCACGAGCTTGACCTGGACTACCTGGAGCCCCGAGTAGCGGAGCTCTCCCGCCACCTGGAGCGCCCGGAGATCCGAGAGCGCTGGGAGGCCTGGAAAAGGGTTGGCCGCCGACGGACCTCGTCGGAGTAGCCGGGGAGCGTCGTCAGGCGCGGGTCCTCGACCGCGCCGCCCAGGGTGAAGTGGTAGAGGTCGCGGAAGCGATCGTCCTCCAAACCGAGAAGACTGTGGACGGTCTCGTCGAAGAAGCACCCGATCCCCGTTGCCTGCCTGCCGGCGGCCTCCGCCTCCATGTAGAGCACCTGCCCCAGCACACCCGCCTCCCAGTGGAGCCGGCGGTACCACCACGGTCCCTCGTCGAGGGCAGGGCCGAGGTCGGCGAGCATCGCGAGGCTGAAGGACGAGTCCGCTGCGATCGCCTGGTGGCAGCTCGAAAGCCGTGCGAACGGCCGGGCGTCGCCCTCCTCCAGCAGGAACAGCCCCAGCCCCTCCGGGCACCCCGGCGGTCGCTCCCAGCGGAAGGTCGGGCGCACCGACGCCCGAAGCGCCTCATGGGCAGCCGGACTCCGCTCGAGGATGTAGAGCCCCGCCGGGAGGCCGTCGACGCGATGGACGAAGATCAGGGGGTGGACGCGGGGCGCCCAGGGGAGCACGTCCCAGGGCGGCACGCGGCGGCGGGGGATGAGCCGGTCGAGCATGCGATAGAAGGCGGGACCCGGAACCGAGGTCGCTCCGTCCATGTCCACCGCGCTGCGGCGCCGGCGGATGAGGCGGAGGGCGGAGACGGGAAGGCCGGGCACCTCCGGGATGACGGCCGCCTCCTCCCACGCCACGGCGGGATCCGTGCGCGGCTTGCGCGTGGCGTCGGCGACCGCCGCGATCGAGGGCCAGCCGACGTGCTCCGGGCTCAGGGCATTGGGCCGTCCGGCCCAGTCTCCTTGGCGCATCAGGGAGACGAGCGCGTCGAGGTCCGCCTCGACCGGGCGCGCCGCCCCGGCGGCGGCCACGGCCGCGGTTGCGACCAGGACGAGCGCCTCCGGCTCCTCGCGATCGGCCGGATCGAGCCCGGGCCAGTCCTCGTCGCGATCGAGGCCCAGGATCGCGGCCACGTCCGCGTTGCCGGGAGCGTCGAGCAGACGCGCGGACCAGCCGAGGACAGCCGCCGCGTAGCGCGCGGCGGCGAGCGCGTGCCCGGCGTCCTGCTGGCAATAGCGGAAGGCCCGGTCGCCGTACTTCCAGGCCTCGCGCCAGTGGATCGAGGCCAGGCCGAGGAGAAAGCCGCCGGATGGCAGGAGCCGCGCGAGGGCGGACGCGCTCGCGGGAGCCGTGAGGCGGCGCTCGAGCACGTGGTCGCGGCTCCGGTAGTGGTAGAGGCCGGCGGGAACGTCCCCTGCCTCTCCCACGAAGGCGTAGCCCTCCGTGGGGTGCAGGTTCCCGCTTGAGGGATTGGCCCGCAACGACCAGCGCGCGTGGCGGTACTCCTTCCAGGCCGTGAGGCCGAGCGCCAGCTCGAAGAAGGCCCCGAGCGAGGCCCGATCGAGCGGGCGTGGACCGATCGCGCCCGGCCGGTGCAGGTCGTCCCAGGAAGCGGTGAGCTCGTCGCCGGCGAGCGGCAGCTCGACGAGCGGCGCGCCCTCGTAGGTCCGGAACGGGTCGGGCTGGTTCGCCCAGTCGAGGTGTCCGGGTCCGAGGGCGAAGCGGTGGAGGTGGTGGGTGCTGCGCTCGTGATAGCGCCGCACGGTGTCGAGCCGGGTCTCGATCATCGCGGCCGCCGTGCCACGCCTTTTCGTGGGGGCGCTACCCCGCGAGCGGCTCGAAGACGGCCGTGAAGTGCCGCAGCACGGCGGGCGCCTTCACGATGCGGTAGCCGCGGAGCCGGTCCTTCATCCCCGCCACCGCGATCACCGCCTCCGCCACGTAGTCGACGTGGGACTGCGTGTAGACGCGGCGGGGGAAGGCGAGGCGCACGAGGTCCATCGCCGCTGGCCCTTCCGTTCCGTCGGAGTGTCGGCCGAACATCACGGTACCGATTTCCACCCCCCGTATGCCCGCCTCGACGTAGAGCGCGTTGCCGAGGGCGATGCCGGGATACTGGAGCGAGGGGACGTGGGGCAGGAGCGCCCGCGCGTCGAGGTAGACGGCGTGCCCGCCCGCGGGCCGGAGGACGGGCACGCCCGCCGCGTCCAGCCGCTCGTGCAGGTACTCGATCGAGCGGATCCGGTAGCGCAGGTACGGCTCCTCCACCACCTCCTCGAGCCCGCGGGCGACGGCCTCCAGGTCGTAGCCGGCGAGGCCCCCGTAGGTCGGGAAGCCCTCGGTGAGGATCAGGAGATTGCGACAGCTCTCCGCCCAGTCGTCGTCGTTGAGGGCGAGGAAGCCGCCGATGTTGGCGAGGCCGTCTTTCTTGGCCGACATCGTGCAGCCGTCGGCGAGCGAGAACATCTCCCTCGCGATCTCCTTCGGCGTGCGGTCGGCCTGGCCCTCCTCGCGCAACCTGATGAAATAGGCGTTCTCGGCGAAGCGGCAGGCGTCCAGGAAGAAGGGCTTGCGGTAACGGTCGCAGAGCCGCCTCACCGCGCGGAGGTTGCCGAGCGAGACCGGCTGGCCGCCGCCGGTGTTGTTCGTGACCGTGACCATGACCAGCGGTATCCGGTCGCCGTCCTTCTCGAGCGTGCGCTCGAGCGCGGCCGTATCCATGTTCCCCTTGAAGGGATGGACGAGCGCGGGGACGCGGCCCTCGGGGACGACGAGGTCGCGCGCCTCCGCCTCCTCGACCTCGACGTTGGCCCGGGTGGTGTCGAAGTGGTTGTTGTTCGGGACGACCTGCCCCGGCTTCAGCACCGTGTGGAAGAGGATGCGCTCCGCCGCCCGTCCTTGATGGGTGGGGATGACGTGCCGGAAGCCCGTCAGCTCCTGGACGACGTCGCGGAAGCGGTAGTAGGAGCGGCTCCCGGCGTAGGACTCGTCCCCCTGCATGAGCGCGCCCCACTGGGCGGCGGACATCGCGCCGGTCCCGGAGTCGGTGAGGAGGTCGATGAGGACGTCCTCGGCGTGGAGCCGGAAGACGTTGTAGCCCGCCTCCTTGAGCGCCGCCTCCCGTTCCTCGCGGCGGGTGAACTTCACCCCCTCCACGGACTTGATCCGGAAGGGCTCGATGATGGTCTTGAAGTGCAGCATGTCGCGGCCTCCTCAGGCCGGCGACTCGAGGTCGCGGGCCATCATGCTCACGATGTCGGAGCGGCTGACGATGCCGACGAGACGGTCATCCTCGACCACAGGCACCGGGTTGACGCGACGCTTCACCATCAGCTCGGCCAGGGACTCCAGCTCCTCTTCGGGGCCGATCGTCACCACCTTCGCGGTCATCACGTCGCGGGCCAGCGTCCCCAGCATGTGCTGGAGGCGCCGCCGGTAGTGACCGGGGGTCTCGAGAGGGATGCGTCCGTCGAGCAGCGCGAAGAAGGCGGGTGGCTCGAGGCGCGTGTTGCGGACGATGAGATCGAGCTCGCTGATGATCCCCACGACCTTGCCGTCCTCGACCACCGGCACCCCGCTGATGCCGCGCGAGGCCATCAGCCGAGCCACGAGGTTCACCGATGCGTCGGGGTGGACGACCACGACGTCGGCGGTCATGACGCCGCGCACCTTCATTGGGAAACCTCCCTCCCGAGTATAGGCCTCACGCCGCGCGCGCCGTCCCTCCTGCGCGCGGCGGGG
>Ga0209641_10003707_pt1 | contig 12777 bp, 9 predicted proteins | sample RifCSP16_1_FD_184022 | JGI IMG/M metagenome (GOLD analysis project Ga0209641, IMG submission 184022) | Soil microbial communities from Rifle, Colorado - Rifle CSP2_sed 16_1 (SPAdes) (version 2) | ecosystem: Environmental > Terrestrial > Deep subsurface > Rock core/Sediment | place: Rifle...
TTTAGAGTACTTAGCTGTTCATAAATTGGTTGGCAAAATTAAGGGACCGATACTTTGTTTTGTCGGGCCGCCCGGAACCGGTAAAACTTCAATCGGCAAATCGATTGCCAGAGCGCTTTCGCGCAAGTTTATTAGAGTTTCCTTGGGAGGTATTCATGACGAAGCAGAAATCCGAGGCCACAGACGTACTTATGTCGGTGCACTACCGGGAAGGATTATTCAGGGAATTAAAAATGCCGGAACTAAAAATCCGGTGTTTATGCTTGACGAGATTGATAAAGTCGGTACGGATTTTCGCGGCGATCCGTCGTCAGCTCTTCTTGAAGCACTTGATCCGGAGCAAAATAATTCATTCTCCGATCATTATCTGGAAGTTGCATATGATCTTTCCGATGTGATGTTTATTACTACTGCCAACATTTTGGATACTATTCCACCGGCACTTCGCGACCGTTTGGAAGTAATTAGCTTTCCGGGTTATACCGAGGAAGAAAAGTTTCACATAGCTAAGCAATTTCTTATCCCAAAACAACTGGAGGCGCATGGGCTTTCAAAAGAAAAAATAGAACTTTCAGATAGCGCTATTAAAGAAATTATTGCACATTACACTAGAGAAGCCGGCGTCAGAGAACTGGAAAGAGAAATTGCAGCCATACTGCGCAAAGTTGCTAAGAAATTTGCATCACATGCCAAGCAAAAGAAGATCAAAATTATCCCCAAACAGCTTCATAGCTATCTTGGTCCTCACAAATTCTCCAAAACGCTTGCCGAGACGCACGACGAAGTTGGTATGTCTACAGGACTTTCAGTCACTTCGGCAGGAGGCGAACTGATTTTTGTTGAAGTTACACTGATGCCGGGCAAAGGTCATTTAATACTTACCGGCCAGCTTGGCGATGTGATGAAGGAGTCTGCTCAGGCAGCGCTTTCTTATGTCAAATCAAGAGCAAAGTTCTTAGGTCTTAGGGATAATTTTGCCGCCAAAATCGATGTCCATATCCATGTCCCCGAAGGTGCTGTTCCTAAAGAAGGACCATCCGCGGGAATTGCTATCACCACCGCTTTAGTTTCCGCTCTTACTAAAATTCCAGTCAGGCGCGAGGTAGGAATGACTGGGGAAGTGACGCTTCGCGGCAGGGTTTTGGAAATTGGCGGGGTTAAAGAAAAAGTTTTAGCTGCTCACAGAGCAGGTTTAACAACCATTATCTTGCCAAAAGCCAATGCCAAGGACTTGGAAGAAATTCCTAAAAATGTCAAAAAGGACATGCAGTTTATTCTGGCGGAACATATGGATGAGGTTTTAAAAGTTGGTTTAACTCACGCCCTTCCGAAAGAAAAAACGAAAGAGCAAATTTTGAAAAAGAAAGAAAAGATTCTCGGGATTTACTCACCTCCGCCGATAGCAAGTTAAAATTTTTGAGGAATTAGCGCTTGCAAAAATTCCCTAAAATTTGTATTATTCCCAGCAAAGCTTTGCCCATCTAAAATATTACGGTGGATTTCTTAAACATTAACCCCACTTTCGCCCTGCCTTTTGCACTAGCTTGCTCAACAGCGGCTATTTTGTATGGGGTTTTTACTTCATTTAGAATAGTTTCCCAAGATGCCGGGTCAGTTAAAATGCGCCAAATCGCAGATGCCATAGCCGAAGGCGCAACCGCTTATTTAACACGCCAGTATTCGGTTATTGCGATTGTTGCCGTAATTATTTTTGTAATAATCTGGTTAGTGCTTTCTCTTGAAATTGCCATTGGTTTTGCTATCGGTGCAGCTGCTTCTGCAATTTGCGGTTTTATCGGTATGAATATATCAATTAGGGCAAATGTAAGAACAGCCCAAGCTGCCAAGAAAGGTTTAAAAGAAGCACTTTCTCTTGCTTTTGCCGGTGGTTCTGTCACCGGCTTTTTGGTTGTGGGCTTAGCTCTGCTTTCTGTTTCCGGTTATTTCGGAGTAACCGGCAACTTAAACGGATTGGTTGGATTAGGATTTGGCGGCTCTTTAATTTCGATATTTGCAAGACTTGGGGGAGGTATTTACACCAAGGGAGCTGATGTCGGTGCGGATCTGGTTGGTAAAACCGAGGTAGGCATTCCCGAAGACGATCCCCGCAATCCGGCGACCATTGCCGATAATGTCGGCGATAATGTCGGCGACTGCGCCGGCATGGCAGCCGATCTTTTTGAAACGTATGCGGTGACCCTAGTTGCAGCCATGCTTTTAGGATCATTTATCTTTCCGAATAGTATTGGCGCCATTGTTTACCCGATGACCTTAGGCGCAATTGCCATTATTGCAACGATTATCGCATCGCTGTTTGTAAAACTTCCCAGAAATAAAAGCATTATGGGAGCTTTGTATGTCGGTCTGATTATTGCAGCAGCCCTATCTGGTCTTGCCTTTTATCCGGTGACAATTTTATTAATGAATGCTAACGGTTCATACGATCCATTCAATATTTATCTGGCCTCACTTATTGGAATTTTAGTAACAATTTCTATTGTTCTGATAACCGAGTTTTATACTTCCACAAAATTCAAAACCGTTCAAAATATTGCCAAGGCTGCAACAACCGGCCACGCCACAAACATAATTGCCGGTCTTGCTTATTCTCTCCGGTCGACATTTTGGCCGATAATCGTAATTTGTGCCGGGATTTTAATTTCATATTCGCTAGCCAGTCTTTATGGAATTGCCGTTGCTGCTGTTTCGATGCTTTCTTTAACCGGCATCATTGTGGCAATAGATGCTTATGGCCCCATCACCGATAACGCCGGCGGAATTGCCGAGATGGCTAATTTACCAAAAAAGATCAGAAATATTACCGATAGTCTTGACGCGGTTGGTAATACGACAAAAGCCGTTACTAAAGGTTATGCGATTGCTTCTGCAGCGCTGGCTGCCCTAGTACTTTTTGCTGCTTACTCCCAGGAATTAATTGCCCATGGTTCATTTGTCGAATTTACTCTTTCGGACCCTAAGGTTTTAATTGGACTTTTAATTGGTGCTTCACTGCCTTTTCTTTTTGCTTCATATGCTTTGGAAGCAGTTGGCATTGCCGGAGCGGCGGTTGTTGATGAAGTTAGACGCCAATTTCGCCAGTTCCCTGGAATTTTGACTGGTCGCACAAGACCCCAGTACGACAAGGCTGTGGATATCGTAACCAAAAAAGCCCTCAAACTAATGGTGACACCAGCGCTTATTCCCCTTATTGCACCGGTTCTAGTCGGTTTTACTCTCGGCACACAAGCTCTTGGCGGATTACTGATAGGTTCGATAGTTTCCGGAGTTTTTGTGGCAATTTCCATGACCACCGGTGGTGCTGCTTGGGATAATGCCAAAAAGTTTATTGAAGCCGGCAATTTTGGCGGTAAAGGTTCAGATGCACACAAAGCCGCAATTACCGGAGATACGGTTGGAGATCCTTATAAGGATACTGCCGGGCCTGCAATAAATCCGATGATCAAAATCATCAACATTGTTGCACTCCTTTTAATCCCGTTATTAGTTTAGGGAAAAACTAGACCCTAGACGCTAATTTACTAGTCACTAGTAAATGATCCTTCTTGGTTTTGCAGATGGCGATGTTTCTAGTATTTCTAAAGCTGGGGTAGGGCTTGGGCCAACAGAAGGTTCACTTTCCAAACTGGCCGAGCTTGTTGCAGTTTTAAAGCGATTTTTAATTCCCGGTTTGATATTGTCAATTGTTAGAATTGTATTAATAAACTCGCCAAAAGCAGCATCAAAATTATCATCAAAATTATAACCTTCTTGGTAATTTTGCCACTTTTTAGAAATTGCCGAAAGTAGGACTTCATGCAGTTTTAATCCTTCAGTAGTTTCATCGGCAAACGCGACAACTGATTGATTTTGTGATCTTGCCTTTTCCATTTGTCGCTTCATAGAATCTAGTCTCCCCGAATATCTCCCCAAGCTTTTGCTGGCATTTTTTACATCACCTTTTTCAAGAAGTAGATATGATTCTTTTAATCTTTTTCCGGTAAGAATAAAGTCAAAACGCGCCTTTTCTAAAGATGAGGGGCGAAAAAATCTTGATACCGTTTCTTTTGCGGTAATTAGAAAATAAAGGGGGTTTGATGGTAAGAATCGAAGCGGTACGGTTTTTTCCAAAGCTTCATTAACTTGTCCTTCGCTGTAACTTGGGAATTGATAATCGGTATGGGCCAAAGACAAAGGGACATTTAAGAAAATTAGTAAGAAAAAAAATAGAAGGCAGACTGAAAATATTCTCATAACTAAAAAATTATCCCAAAAATCAGAGATTTTTGGAGTAGCGCTACGGGGATTTGAACCCCGGTTTCGTGGATGAGAACCACGTGTCCTGGGCCTCTAGACGATAGCGCCGTGAAAAATCGATCGCGCCTATTATACCAAATAACTAAATTCTTGACCTACCATTAAATTTGGAATAGAATTAGCTTTCCAAATATCGACAAATATGGATATGGCTCAAAGTTCCAAAAAATTTATTTTAACTCACGAAGGTTTAACCAAGTTCAAAAGCGAATACGAGGAGCTTATTGGGGTCAAGAGACCCGCAGTCATCAGTAGAATTCAAAGAGCTCGGGAATTTGGCGATTTATCTGAAAACTCCGAATACGATGCCGCCAAGGATGAGCAGTCTCTTTTGGAACTTAGAATAGCTCAACTCGAAGAGATTCTTTCAAAAAGTCAAATCATTGAGCCTATTAAGAAAGCGGACTTTGTGGTAATTGGCTCAACAGTTGTTATTGAAATGAATGATGAGATTCATGAATTTACCATTGTCGGATCTATGGAAGCAGACCCAACAGCCCAAAAAATTTCCAATGAGTCACCTATTGGAAAAGCAATACAAGGTCTTCAGGTTGGCGAGACAATTGAGGTAGTTGTCGGTCCTGTTAAGAGTAAGATTAAAGTTTTGGAGATAAAATGAGTGCACCAATAGTTGTTTTCCCAGTTGAAAATCTTAATTTAACGGCTTCTGAGAAAGAAGTCCTCAAAAAACTGATCGAAGCGGCCAAAGCCATTGCCCCTATATACCAAAAACAGGAGAACTCTAAATATTTGGGAGCAAACTTTTATCCCTCCAATGCAACCAGGGAAGAGATTCTTGAAGTTTCAAGACATAATTCAGAAATTCTCTCGCCATACACAATAGTGGAAAGGAACGGAAAGAATAAATTAGTTGCTGTTCCATATCACATAAAATTCAAGAAAGATTTAGAAAAAGTCGCCCGTCTTTTAAGAGATGCAGCAAAACTGACTAAAAAAAGAGATTTCGCCAGTCGTCTAGAACTTCAGGCCAATGCACTTTTGGATGGCAATTATGAGGCTAGTGATATTTACTGGATTACCATGAAACCCTACAAAATCGATATTGTCATTGGACCGATTGACAGACTTGATGACAGACTTCTTTTCAAAAAGGCCTCCTATGAAGCATGGGTGGGAGTGATGGATAAGGATAAGACCAAAAAGGCCAAAATCATCCAGCAGACAATTTATGATGTCCGAAGAAAGATTATTGCACCTTCTGAAAAAGCCGAATTTCTAGATAAAACCACACTCAGAGTGGACAAGACCTTAATATTCTCTGGCCTCTTTGCAAGAGGAATGTTTACAAGCAATAGTTTACCTGTTGATCCCGTCTTGATGGAAAAATACGGAATCGAAATTACCTTTTTCGATACTTCGCTAGATTTTAAATTTAACAAGCAACACTTGCCAATTTTTGAGAGAATATTTGAGAAAAAATTTCAGAAAGAGTACACCAACGAGTGTCTTAGAGAAGGTTCATTTAGAAATGTCCTTTTGCATGAAATAGGACACTCCCTTCTTCGGTATAAAGATTCTGAGTTGAGGCTAAAAGAACTGTTTCCTGTTATCGATGAGCTTTCTGCAACAATTTATGGAATTAAATGTTGTGGGTCCCTTGTACTAAAAGGAATTATGTCTGAAAGAGAATTAGAGGCAATAATGATTATGTTTATCTGCCGGGCTTTTACTTGGTGGATTGATTACCAAACACAGAAATCGGTAGAAGCATTCGCCATCGGCCACGCTTTGGCCGTCAATAATTTTCTGTCAAATGGCGCTCTCAAGGAGTCGAATGGTATTTCATGGCCAAATTTCACCAAGCTGTTCTTAGGCATCGAAGAACTTTCCGATGCCCTAGAAAGACTAATCTCAGTTGGTACATACCAAGATGTCAAAGCTTTCATTGAAAAATATGGGTCTTTTATGATATACTCTAGCTTCAAAAATCGCCTGAAAGGGCTAATTTAAATTATGTCGCGACCAGAAAATGCTAGTAGGGTACCGGTCTCAGAAGGCTTAGGGTGGACGGCACCGAGTCTTTACGAGGGTGACCTGTCACATGGTCGACTCACGGAAGTAGGAGCCATAGATCCCGAGAGATCAGCAGAGATATCTGCGCTAAGCAAGTCAATAATCAGAATAACCGCTGGACTGGACATGCACTTGAGGCAAAAATCCAAGGGTAAAGATTTTATAATAGATGCATATGCCTATCGCCCCAAAGAGCGAGAAATCGACCCTCAAATTACACCAGAAGAAGCAATCCCAGACCTTTGGGCTCATGTCAGGAAAATCGATCAAATTGGCCTTGATAATTTAGCTCCAGAATGGCAAGTGATTAGAGACAGCCAAAGGGCACTTGCAGTCTTTCTTGAAGAAAAAGAAAGGCTCGCCAGAGGTGAACCTAAAACGCCATACGAAGAATACTTGGAAGCAGTAAGCGGATATCAGCCACGCCTCATTCCAACAAATGAATTGGATAAAAATTGGGAAAACGTAATTGAGATTCTGAAGGGCATGGGAGAAGAATTTAATCGAGAAAGTGAGGGCAGTGTAAGAGCAGTTATTAAAAGAAGAAGTAAAGACACTCTCAATACCGATCCTCAAGAAATAGAACGTCTCTTTTGGAGGTTTGATAGGCGCAACCGCAGCCAGTTAGCCCAAATTCTAGGTCCCGAGATCAAAAATGTCAGATTTGATTTTCGTTGGGAAGATACCGATGCCTGGTGGAGATTTTTGATCTCGATGGGAATTGACGGGGCTAATTATCTTCGTGCAAACTGGAATGAACAACATAGAGATTCATATGATGATGGCTGGATCGAGGTGTATGCAGGACACGAACCAGTGCATTTTATATTTGGAAGTAAAATTGCAAGAGAAATTTCAGAAGGCAGGCTTGATCAGGCAGCCGGGTTATTAGTTATTCCGGGGCCCGTCGGTTTTCAAATGGAAGGTATGGCCCAAACTATTGGTGACGTAGCAGATTATGGCATTACTCAGGATTGTGAGTTAGCAGTTGAACTTTATAGGATGGAAAAAAGGGCCCTCTCAAACGGTCTATATCTGGTTGAACACGGTATGTCTGTCGATATGGCAGCCATAAGAATTAGGAAATTTATGCCACGGTTAACCTTAGATCAAATCCGCAAGACCTTAAAAGAGGGGACTGAAAGACCTTTTGAAAGAGCCTTTTTACCAAATTATGGCATGTCCGATTATGCAATTATGCAGCTCGAAGAGCGCATTGGAAGCGTCAAAGCCTTCTTTGGTTATTGGTTTACTAGGCCGCTCACGCCTCGGCAATTCTTAAACCCCCCGCTGGAAAACTTGGTTAATTTCGAAGGTAGTGCGCTTGATTAACAGGTTCCACCCCCTTTTTTCTTTAGGCCATAGCTATTTCCAGAGATCACCAGCTAAGATAGGATCACGCTTAAGAAAATTGACGAGAGCCACAAGCGAGGCTTATACTCTAAAGCATTATGGAACCACTCGAGAATTTGCGAAAGATTCGCCTTCAAAAACTTGCCAAAATCAAAAAACTCAAAATTGATCCTTATCCTGCCAAAAGCAATAAGAAAAATCCTGTCGCCGATTGTCTAAAATCCATCGGTAAGGTTGTGGCAACTGCCGGCCGCATCATGTCAATTCGTTCTCATGGCGGTTCAACTTTTGCTGATTTAGTTGATGAATCCGCCAAAATCCAGCTCTTCTTCTCCAAGAGTCAATTGTCAATTGTCAATCGTCAATTGTTGGAACTTCTCGATATTGGTGACTTTATCGAGATTAGCGGCAAAGTTGACAAAACCCAAGCCGGCGAAATTACCATTTTCGTTTCCGATTTTAAACTTCTGACAAAATCAATCCGTCCATTGCCCTCAACTTGGTATGGATTACGCGATGTCGAGGAAAGATATCGCAAAAGATACCTTGATCTTCTTTTGAACCCCCAAATTAAAAGAATTTTCGATCTGCGATCACAAGTTATCCAAGCTCATCGTCAGTTTCTCCTTGAACATGGCTACATTGAGGTTGAAACTCCAGTTCTACAATCTCTTTACGGTGGCGGATTGGCCCGACCTTTTAAAACTTACCATAATGCTTTAGGTATCCCTTTATATCTTCGCATCTCAACCGAACTTTATTTAAAAAGATTAATTGTTGCCGGTTTTGAAAAAGTCTTTGAAATTGCCCGGGTTTTCCGAAATGAAGGCATTGATCGGGCTCACAATCCTGAATTTACAATTCTTGAAACCATGACTGCCTATGCCGATTATCAGGACAGCATGGATTTAATTGAAGAAATGACCGAATTTGTTGTTAAAAAAACAATCGGCTCCACCAAAGTTAAATATGGCAACTTGACTGTCGATTTCAAAAGACCCTGGAAAAGATTAACAATGGTTGATGCTGTTAAGAAAGTAACCGGAGTCGATTTTAGTCAGATTGAAAAATTTGCTCAAGCCAAAACTCAGGCCCAAAAATTAAATATCGAGCTTAAGCCTTTTGAAAATTCTGTCGGTTTGATATTGGCCGCAATTTTCAAAGAGAAATCCGAAAAGGAGTTAATTGCGCCAACCATAATCTATGATTTCCCAATCGAAACCTCACCATTGGCCAAAAAAGCAAAAGACCCCCGCTTTGTTGAGCGTTTTGAACATTTTGTGGCCGGCATGGAGGCATCGAACAATTATTCTGAGTTAAACGATCCAGGCGATCTTGCCAATCGTTTTGTCGATGAAAGGAAAAAGGAAAGATTAGGGGAGGAGGAAGCCCATCAGACAGATACCGACTTTATTGAGGCTCTTGAATACGGCATGCCTCCAACTTCCGGCATTGGTCCATCAATGGACCGTTTAGTGATGATTTTAACTAACTCACCATCAATAAAAGATGTCATTTTGTTTCCGACACTCAGGCCAGACCTACCTCCCCGAAAGCGGGAAAAATGACAAAAGAGGAAGCACTCAAAACTTTAGAAGATCTCAAAAATTCTCCAAACATGGTTAAACATGCTCTCGCTTGTGGTTTCGTCATGAGAACGCTTTGTCATCACTTATCCTCTCAATCTTCTGACTTGCCCTCCGAAGCCTTGGCGAAGGAGGAGTCTTTCGATCTAGACGATTGGGAAATTGTCGGCCTTCTTCATGATGCCGATTATGAATTGACTAATAAGTCACTGGACTTACACACCGAGGAAACTACCAAGAAGTTAAAAGAGACAGGTGCCGATCAAACAATTATTGATGCCATCCGCGGCCACTGTGATAAGGCTCCCCGAGAAACTCAGATGGCCAAAGCCATTTATGCTTGTGATGAGTTGACAGGCCTTATCGTTGCCTGTGCTTTAGTTCAGCCTGACAAAAAATTAAAATCAGTCACCGTCGAGTCAGTTCTGAAAAAATTCAAAGACAAATCATTTGCCCGTGGCGCCAGTCGTGATCAAATAAAGACATGTGAGACGGAGTTAAATATTCCATTAGAAGAATTTACCAGCATTACCTTGAAAGCCATGCAAGAGAAAGCAGGAGAACTTGGTCTATGATCGTTATTGTCATTGCGAGCAAAGCGAAGCAATCTAAAAAGATTCTTTCGCTAACGCTCAGAATGACAGAGAGACTGGGATGAACAAGGCAGTTCTTAAAAAAATTCTTAAGGTTTTTTTAACTTTGCAATGGGCCAAGGAATTGCCAAGGCAGGGTTTTATTGCACTTGGATTTAAACGCAATGAAGCAGATTCTGTTGCGGCCCATTCATGGACGACAGCGATGCTTACTTATTTTTTGGCAAGTGAGATGAAAAAGAACGGTCAAAAAGTTGATCTTAACAAAGCCATTAAAATGGCCCTTTTCCATGACATGGCCGAGACTATTGTCGGTGACGTCGGTACCTTTGTGAAGGGAATGGCCTCTGGTGCTTTTGCGGGAATCGAGGAAGAAGGGCTCAAATGGTTAGTCAAGGATTTACCAACAACCAAAGAAATCACATCTTTGGTTAGTGAATATACTCAAAGAAAAACTTTGGAAGCACGGCTTGTCAAGCTGGCTGACAATCTTGACGCTCTTGCCCAAGCCAAAGGTGTACCGGCAGCCAAGGATGCCTTAAAATATTTTAAGGAGGTTTATCATATAACCAAAATTCCATTTCATAAAACGGCAGTAGGAATGATTCTAAAAGACGAAATCGAACCGGAAAGGAGCTGGCAAAAGAGGTGAAATGTTAGACATCAAATTTATCCGCCAAAATCCAAAATTAGTTTCGGAAAAGTCCAAACAAAAAGGCTATTCTGTTGACATCGACAAACTTCTTAAAGTCGACCAGCAGCGTCGAGAGTTAATTGAGGAAGTGGATCACTTGCGATCCGAACGCAAAAAAGCAGCCGAAGCTCGCGACGAAAAAAGGGGTCAGCAACTTAAAAAAGAATTAAAGGAGAAAGAAAATAAACTCGAAAAGTTAACTGAAGAATTTTACTTTCTAATCAGAGAAATTCCAAACTTGCCGACAGACGATGTTCCTGTCGGAAAAGACGAAACAGGAAACAAACCAATAAGAAAGTGGAAAATACCCAAAAAATTTGATTTTAAAGTAAAAGATTATCAGGAACTAGGGGAGTCATTAGATATCGTTGATACGAAAACTGCATCAGAGGTCTCAGGATCAAGATTTGGATACATAAAGGGTTCTCTTGTGATTGTACAATTCGCACTTATTCAATACGCTCTTGAACTACTTACAAATAAAAGTCAACTTGCCAAAATCTCAGAATATAATCCAAAACCTTTTGTGCCTGTTATTCCTCCGGTAATGATCAAACCTACAGTTTTTGATCAGATGGCAAGACTTGAGCCAAAAGAAGAGAGATATTACTTGGACAAAGATAACCTTTATTTAATAGGTAGTGCAGAGCATACATTAGGTCCAATGCACATGAATCAAACATTAAATGAAAAAGATCTGCCAATAAGATACGTAGGGTATTCAACTTCTTTTCGACGCGAAGCAGGATCTTACGGCAAGGATACAAGAGGGATATTTAGGGTCCATCAATTCGATAAATTAGAGATAGAAAGTTTCACTATTCCAGAAGATTCTAAAAAAGAACAAGATTTTATTGTCGAAGTTCAAGAATATCTTATGCAGGCTTTAGAGATTCCCTATCAGGTTGTTATGATTTGTACTGGAGACATGGGGGTTCCCGATGCTAGACAGATTGATATAGAAGCCTGGTTCCCTGCGCAGAATAAATATCGCGAAACTCACACAGCAGATCTTATGACCGACTATCAATCCCGTCGACTTAATACAAAAGTCAAAAGAAAAGATGGCGGAACCGAATTCGTTCATATGAATGATGCAACAGTCTTTGCAGGCAGAACTCTGCTTGCCATTATGGAAAATTACCAACAAAAAGACGGATCAATTTTAGTCCCCAAAGCCCTCCAAAAATACACCGGCTTTCCCAAAATTCCTTCAGCAAAAATCGGTTGACAATAAATTTTTCATATTTTAATTTGAGAATAGCGAAAATTAAAATATATCAGAGGAGCGCCATTAGTATGACTGAAACCGAGTCAAACTCGGTGAAAGGTGCCAAGGCGACCTGCTGATATACATAATTTGAAATTAGAAGCCTCCGGAATGCTCGCGGAGGCTTTTCTTTTAGTAGTCATTCTGGGGAGTGTAACGACTTCAGAATCTAATCAAGGTACGGATTCTGGCAAGCCAGAATGACAGAATGGTGAGCTTGCGAAGGTACAAGATGGGTTCTATAATAAAACTCCATGAAACAGATTCTGCCCGAGGATGAAGAAAGCCTTTTGAAAAAGCGCAATCGGTTAAAAAAACTTTCCCCAAAAACTCACAAAATTGCCCATGAATCTGGCAGATCTTTAAAAGAGTTATGGAGAAAAATAATTGAGAAAGCAGAAGGGAAACAGAGATCAAAAGTTTAATTTTACTCTTCGAGCGACCCGCCACAAATTCAAAGATATTGGCGGGGAAGTCGAGAAGTTTCATTAATGTAGTTCTCGACAGGCTCGAACAATAAAGACGATGTTTGGAATTTTAAGTCGATTCTTGGATTCTAACGAAAAACAGATTAAAAAGCTTGAACCGCAAGTTGAAGCTGTCAACTCCTTAGAGAAAAACTTCCAAAAATTATCGGACGAAAAGTTGCTCGCCAAAACCGCCGAATTTAAGCTCCGCCATGAGCGGGGAGAGTCACTTGATGATTTACTGCCCGAGGCCTATGCGGCGGTTCGCGAAGCATCCAAAAGAACATTAGGACAGCGGCATTTTGATGTGCAAGTTTTGGCCGGAATTGTTCTGCATCAGGGCAAAATTGCCGAGCAAAAAACCGGTGAAGGAAAAACCTTAACCGCATCGCTTGCCCTTTACCTCAATTCGTTATCGAAAAAAGGAGTTCACTTGGCAACAGTCAATGATTATCTGGCAAGAATC
>Ga0209641_10003711_pt1 | contig 12775 bp, 13 predicted proteins | sample RifCSP16_1_FD_184022 | JGI IMG/M metagenome (GOLD analysis project Ga0209641, IMG submission 184022) | Soil microbial communities from Rifle, Colorado - Rifle CSP2_sed 16_1 (SPAdes) (version 2) | ecosystem: Environmental > Terrestrial > Deep subsurface > Rock core/Sediment | place: Rifle...
ACTTATTTCCTCTCCCCATTCTTTGCAGAAATTTCTGGGTGATCTTATCCGAGGCAATCAGCCCTACTTTTGCCCCTGCCTCCACCGCCATGTTAGAGAGAGTCAAGCGGTCGTGCATAGGTAGATTCTCAATCGTCTCACCGCAGAATTCCAAGGCTTTATAAGTAGCTCCGTCTGCCCCAATCAGTCCAATCAAATGTAGGATCAAATCCTTGGCAAAAACTCCGAATGGAAATTTCCCTTTGATGACTATTTTGAATGTCTCCGGCACCCTAAACCAGGTCTTCCCCAAAGCCATGCCAATAGCCACGTCAGAAGAGCCCAGGCCAGTGGCAAAGGCGCACAGGGCCCCGCCGGTGCAGGTGTGAGAGTCAGCCCCAATTAAGATGTCTCCTGGATTGACATAGAATTCGTTTATCACCTGATGAGAGATTCCACCGCCTATGTCAGAGAGCTGAGCGCCGGTCTTTTTGGCGAACTCTTTTATGAGAGTGTGGTCGTTAGAAAGTTCGCGGCGTGGCGAAGGGGAGGCATGGTCAATGAAAAAGACCACTCGCTTAGGATTAAATACCTTCTCTAATCCCAGTTTTCCCAACTGGCGAATGGCTAAGGGGGCAGTTCCATCCTGCAAGAGGCATAAATCAACCGGGGTTAAAACCGTCTCACCGGCTGTAACCTTACGGTTAACATGCTCGCTGATTATTCTTTCAGATAAGGTCTGTCCCATTTACTTACTCCTTTTAATATCCTAAAACTTTCAACATATCCTTGTAAATCTTGGCCGAGTTGTGCAGAGCCTCTTTCTCATCCGGCTGCAACTTCAGCTCCACAATCTTTTCGACGCCATTGGCACCTAAAATTACTGGTACTCCGATGTACAAATCACTTAAGCCATATTCACCTTTAACTAAAGCAGAAGCAGCTAACATTTTTTTCCTGTCATTCAAAATACCGTCAATCATTTCTGCTGTGGATGCTGCGGGAGCATAGTAAGCCGAGCCGGTTTTGAGCAGTTTGACAATTTCAGTGCCCCCGTCTCTGGTTCTCTGGCTTAGAGCCTGGATTCTATCCGGAGATAGGAGTTCGGTAATTGGCACGCCACCTACAGTGGTATAACGAGGCAGCGGAACCATGGAATCACCGTGGCCGCCTAAGACCAGAGCTTGCACCTCTTTTACCGAGACCTTTAGTTCCATCGCCACAAAGGTGCGGAAACGGATTGAATCTAAGATGCCAGCCTGCCCCATCACCCGATTAGAAGGAAAGCCGGATTTCTTGAAGGCATGAAAGGTCATAATGTCCAAAGGATTGGTGACTATGATGATGAAGGAGTTAGGAGCATACTTGACCACATTTTCCACCACCTGCCCCACGATGTTGGCATTCTTAGTAATCAAATCCTCTCTGGTCATCCCAGGCTGCCGGGCTAAACCGGCCGTGACGGCTACTATCTCCGAGCCGGCAATGTCTTTGTAATCGTTGGTACCGACCAGATTAATATCATACCCCCGAATCGGACCAGCCTGCAGTAAATCTAAGGCTTTGCCCTGAGGAACTCCTTCGATAATATCTAGTAAAACTACGTCAGCTAAGTTTTCTTCTGCGATGTAGCCGGCTAAGGAAGCCCCCACATTGCCGGCCCCGATGACCGTCACTTTCTTGCGCATATCCTATCCTCCAAGTTTACGTTATCTCTTTTTCTTGCTGCTACTCTTCTGGTCAAACAGATCTTCAGCCAAAGACAGGGCTACGCCGGATAGCATCACCTCCACTCCCAATTTGGTAAAATCTCCGGAGATTAAATCCCGGTTGACATTGGCATACAGAGAGCAGGCCGCCTCCCGCTCCACTACCAAGCCGGAGATTTTCCCCTCGGATTCTGACACAAAAGTGACTTCCCCTAATTCTTCGGAGAGCACATAGCCGGAACAGCGGTGCAACTGGAGATGGCAATTGCCAGAGTAGACCACCAGCATCGAGCCTCTGGCTTTACCTAAGTAAGTCTCCGGGTAAATCTCCAGGGTGACCCAGCGCTTTTCGGCAGGATTACTTAATTTTAAGCGAAAGTACTCCTTCTCGAAGGAAATCTCGGTGGTCCGCAAACAGGCCGCGATCTTATCAATATCTTTCTTGGTGAAAACAGGCATCAATTATTCTTTTTGTCCGGCTTGGCTTCCTCTTCTGGTTTTTCGATTTCCTCTTTGGTCTCTTTAATGGCCTTCCTGAACTCCCTGATCCCCTTGCCCAGGCCCTGGGCCAGCTCTGGAATTTTCTTGGCCCCGAAGAGAATCAAGATGGCCAGAAGAATCAAAAGTAGCTCTTGAGCGCCTATTCCGGCGATTAGCATGATATCTCCCTTTCTAAAGTTATAGATACCACCAGCGGTAGTAGACAACTACCAGGATGACAAACAAAAGGCTGACAAAATTGAATTTAAACCTCAAACCCAAGGTCAAATCTATGGCGTAGAGATTGAGATGAATCGCCTCAAAACCTACCCGGTCGTAGGACTGCCCAAATAGATATCCTACCTGTGATTCGACCGGCAGGAACGAACCAATCAGCTCTCCTACCACCCCGCCTAAAGCCGCGGCTAAGATCAAAGCGGTGGTCAAAAATACTATCTCCGACTTTTTCAATTTCAGTTTTCCTTCAGATGCATTACGATTGACTGAAAAATTTTCCGGCCATCGGCTGAGCCTAACACCGATTCGGAGGCCCTCTCCGGGTGGGGCATCAACCCCAGGACGTTGCCTTTTTTATTGCTGATGCCGGCGATGTTGGCCAGTGAACCGTTGGGATTGGAGTCAGAGGTGACCTCCCCCTGGTTGTTGCTGTATCTAAAAGCCACCTGCTGTTCCCTTTCTAGTTCCAAAAGGCCATCTGGCTCAATATAATAGTTCCCCTCCTTGTGTGCCACTGGTATTTTAAGTGCCTCCCCCATCTGACAGGCCCGGGTAAAAGGGAGGTCGTTTCTTTCTACCTTGATATGAACCGGCCGGCAGACAAAACGCAAGGAGCCATTCTGCAGCATAGCCCCGGGCAAGAGCCCTGCTTCTAAGAGAATCTGAAAGCCGTTACAGATCCCCAAGACCAGACCGCCCTTTTTGGCGAATTTGACTACTTCTTTCATTATTGGTGAAAAGCGGGCAATCGCTCCGGTGCGGAGGTAATCCCCATAGGAGAAGCCGCCCGGCAGAATGAGGCAGTCAGATTTTCGCAGAGAACTTTCCTTGTGCCACAGATATTCTACTTTCTGGTGCAATACATCTTGCAGAACCTTATAGGCATCATAATCGCAGTTGGAGCCGGGAAAGACCACAATCCCGAATTTCATTCTTCAATCTCCATTTCAAATTTCTCGATTACCGGATTGGCTAAGAGTTTATCTGAAATCTCTTTGACAAACTCTTTGACTCCCCTTCTGGGTAGCTGGTCAAGTTTAATCTGGTAGAATTTCCCGGAGCGCACTTCTTTTATCCCTTTATATCCTAACTCATCCAAGGCTCTCTTGATAGTCAGCCCCTGAGGGTCTAAAACCCCATTCTTTAAGCTGACATAAACTGTTGCCTGAGTGAGTTTGGAGAAATTGACTGATTTCTTCTTTATCGAGGTTCTGTTCTTTTTCAATTCTTTACGCTACCCAGCTCTTCCTGGGTTTGTTTTTCGGTTTGAGTTGAACGAACCCAGTTGGTCGCTTCCCGAGCTATTCCGGAAAGGACATAAACTATTCCTAAAGGGAAAAAGACCACTTGCGGTTTGATAAAGAGTGCCACTATGGCTATTAACATATACAGCAGCTTGAGATTGTTGTGCCGGCTCCTGAAATTGGTATTGGGTAATGTATCATACTTAAGAGAAGAGACCATCAGAGCCGAAAAGGCAATTATCAGGGAAATCAGAAACTCCGGATATCTGAGGTCTCCCCAGATTTCATAACAGAACAGAGTATAACCGGCAAAGGTGCTGGCCGCCACCGGAATAGGCAGACCCAGATAATAGTATTTCTTCTCCGGTTTAGCGCTCAAGTTAAAGCGGGCCAAGCGAAAGGCCCCACACACGATGAAGACGAACCCCAGCAGGAAACCCCACTTCCCCAGGATGTAAAGCTCGAATGAATAGAGCATTACGGCCGGGGCGATAGCAAAGGAGACAAAATCGGCAAAGGAGTCCAACTCAATCCCGAACTTGGTGGTGGCGCCTGAAAACCGGGCAATCCAGCCATCCAAAGCGTCGAAGAAGGCTGCCATAATCACCAGCCAGGCCGCAGTGTTGGCCTGCCCCTCCAGGCTGGATAGAATCGACAAGAACCCGCAGAACATATTCCCCACCGTGAAAACGCCGGGGAAGATACCAGGAACTTTTCTCACCGGAATACTCCTATTACTGTTTCTCCGGCCCGGACTCGCTCTTCTCTTCTTATGCTAATCTCTACGTTTTCCGGGAGGATTAGTTCTACCCTAGAGCCGAATTTGATGATTCCCAGCCTGGCACCCCGGCTTAAATGATCTGTTTCCTGGGCTCGGCAGACTATCCTCCGGGCCAGAAAACCGGCAATCTGCCTTAACACAAGCTTGCCTTTGCCGCATACCAGACCCAGTTCCAGATTTTCGTTTTGCTGGGAGGCCTCCCTTTTGTAGGCGGCCTTAAACCCTCCCCTGGCGTAGCGAGAGTAGAGCACCTGCCCTTCCATCGGAGAACGGATGATATGAACATCCAGAGGGGATAAAAAAACGGAAATTCTCCTGCCGGGTGAACCGAGAAAATCGTGCTCAGTAATTGGCTCGATTTCTATGACTCGCCCGTCCGAAGGGGAAACTATCAAATCAGGTCCGGAGGGAATCATTCTCTCCGGGTCTCGAAAGAAGAAGAGCAGAAAAAGAGTTGAAAGTGCGAACAAGTTGGCCAGAATCAAACTCATTTTACCCTGGGTCAGTAAAACCAACAGCCAGAAAACCAGTGAAATTACCACTGAGACCAAAATCAATCCTAAACCCTCTCTGGCTATCACCAATTCGTAACTCCAGTTAAGAAACTTCTATTTACCAAATACCTTCTTAAATATATAATCGACTCGGCGGAGAAAGAAATCTAGATCGAAACACTCTCTTAATTCTTGCTTACTCAAGTGCTTCTTGACTTGGGGGTCTGACATAACCAGTGCTTTGAAATCTTTCTTCTGCTCCCAGGCTTGGGTGGCCAATTTCTGCACTAGAGCATAAGCCTTTGGCCGGGTCATTCCTTTAGAGATTAAGCTTGACAAGACCCTTTGGGAGAAAACTAACCCTTCGGTGCGGTCTATGTTAGCCAGCATATTCTCTGGAAAAATAGATAAACGGGAAATGACATCTGCCAATAAGACCAGCATATAATCTACCAGAATGCAGCTATCCGGAATAATCACTCTCTCTACTGAAGAGTGAGTGATGTCTCTTTCGTGCCATAAAGTCATATTTTCCAGAGCTGCCAGGGCATTGGCCCGCACCAGGCGGGCCAGACCGCAGATTCTTTCGCAGGAGACCGGGTTGCGCTTATGCGGCATGGCTGAGGAGCCTTTTTGACCTTTGGAAAATGGCTCTTCCACTTCCTGGATTTCGGTGCGCTGCAGGTTTCTGATTTCCAGTCCGATTTTTTCAGCCGTTCCGGCTAGGATGGCTAGAGTCGTCAAAAATTCCGCCTGCCGGTCTCTCTGTAAAACCTGAGTCGAAACCGGGGCTGGCTCCAGACCCAGCTTGGTGCAGACGTAAGTCTCGACCTCAGGATCTAAATGCGCATAATTTCCCACTGCCCCGGAAAGCCGGCCGACTGAGACGGTCTCGGTTGCCCTTTGCAGACGAGATATATTCCTCTGGTTTTCGGCGTACCACAGAGCCAGTTTCAAACCAAACGAAGTCGGCTCAGCATGCACACCGTGAGTCCTGGCGATACAGGGAGTGCGTTTATATTTCAGGGCTTTCTCTCTTACAACTTTACCCAGCTGGATTAGATCTTCTGTAATTATTTTGGCAGACTCCTTCATCCGCAGGGATAAGGCTGTATCCTCCACGTCATAAGAGGTCATCCCATAGTGCAAATACTTGGAATCAGGACCTATATTCTCCTGGAGGTTATTCAAGAATGCCACCAAATCGTGGCCGGTTTTTCTCTCTAACTCTTTGATCCGGTCTAGGGAAAAGCTGGCTCTCTTTTTAATAGTTTGATAAGCCTTTAAGGGGACTAAACCCAGTTTAACCTGGGCTTCTGCGGCCAAAAGCTCAATCTCCAGCCACTTTGTAAACTTATTCTCCTCTGACCAGATCGCCCCCATCTGGGGGAGGGTGTAGCGCTCAATCACCTATTCTAAGCCTTCTTCAAAAGCTCCAGCAAGGATTCAGCCTTATAGGAATTTCTGAACTTTTCCCAATCCTCTAAGAATCTTTTCAGACCCACATCTGTCAAAGGATGTTTGAGGAGTTGCTCAAACACCGGATAGGGCATTGTGCCAATATCCGCGCCCATCAGGGCAGCTTCCAGGGCGTGCATCGGGTGCCTTAGCGAGGCTGCCAGAATTTCGGTTTCAATTTTGTAGTTATCAAAAATCTGCCGGATCTGGCCCACGACCTCCATACCGGTCTGGCTGACGTCATCTAATCTCCCCACAAAGGGAGAGACATAAGAGGCTCCGGCCTTAGCAGCCAAAAGAGCCTGCAGGGGCTGGAAAATCAAAGTGCAGTTAATCCGAATTCCTTCAGCAGAAAGTTTTTTGATGGCTTTTAAACCTTCTTTAATTATGGGGACTTTCACTACGATGTTGGGGTGAATCTTGGCTAATTCCTGTCCCTCTCTAACCATACCATTGAAATCAGTGCTGACTACTTCAGCCGAGACTGGACCATTTACGATAGCACAAATTTCCACCAAGACAGCTTTGAAATCTTTCCCCTCTTTGGCAACCAGGGAAGGATTAGTAGTGACCCCGTCTAAAACGCCCAAGCTGGCGGCTTCTCTTACTTCTGAAACACTGGCAGTATCTAAGTAAATTTTCATGATTCCTCCTAAAACTTCACTTCCACTAAGTAAAGCCCGCAAGCCGGAGCAGTCCTGCCTGCTCTTCTTCTATCCTTAGCCTGCAGGATTCTCTGAAACTCTTGGGGCTTAATCTTTCCTCGGCCTACCTCCAGCAAAGTTCCCACTAAGATTCTAATCATAGAGCGCAAAAACCTATTTCCTTCAATCTCCAATTCCAAGAAGTTGCCACTCTTTTTCCAGTTTGCTCTCTTGATTCTACATATATTAGACTCTTTCTTCGATTTGGCAACACAAAAAGAGGAAAAGTCGTGCTCTCCGAGTATCACTTTAGTTGCCCTTCTTACTGAAATCAGATTTACTGGAAAGCGGTACGGCCAGAAATAACCTCTATGTAAGGCGCTCTGTCCCAAGAGAATACGATAACGATAAACTTTGCTTTTGGCATCCCGGCGGGAGTTAAATTCCAGAGACACTTTCTCTACCCTTTTAACTAAAATGTCTCTGGGGAGCAGAGAATTTAGAGCTGGAAAAAACTTTTCAACCGGTAAGTTTAACTTAGTCTTGAAATTAGCCACTTGCCCCAAGGCATGAGCTCCAGAGTCAGTCCGTCCCGCCGCAATCAGGTTAACTTTCTCCTGCGTCAGTTTCTCCAATGCTTTCTCTAATTCCCCCTGAACTGTCCGCTCTCTTTTCTGCCTCTGCCAGCCGGCAAAAAGAGTGCCGTCGTACTCGATGGTTAGCTTGATATTTCTGAGGGCGCTCAAGGTGGTACTTTAGTCAATATATACAGGGTGACTATATTGTCAAATGGCCTGCTTGACATTCTCTAACCCTACCTTTAATTCAGCTTGAACACGTGTCAGAATTGCCGGTCGAAGAGAGCATCTATAAGAGAATCTTCTTCTTAGGGGTCTTAAATGGCATATTTTTTAACGTCTCCGGAGTATTCCTTTCTGCCTCCACCATCATTCCACTCTTTGTCAGCAACCTGACCGATTCTAAGATCATCATCGGGCTGGCCGGCAGCATTGAAAACATCGGCTGGTATCTCCCTCAGATTGTAGCGGCCGGTTTAACCCTGCATCACAGCCGACAGCTAAGAATCTACAAACAGGCGGCCTATTTTAGAATTTTTTCCTTTGCGCTATTAGTATTAGCGGTGTTTTTCCTGCCTCTAAAAAATCCGGCTCTCTGTCTGGTGGCGTTTTTGCTCTTGTTGACACTTTACTCCCTCAGCGGAGGAATGGCGGGCATCGCCTTCATGGACATTGTAGGCCGTTCTGTCCCCTCTTATAGGCGAGGAAGTTTTTTTGGACTGCGGATGACCATTGGCGGAGCCTTAGGAATCTTAGCCGGTCTGGTTGTCAACTCTCTTCTAATTGAGTATGAGTACCCTTTTAACTTTGGGGTAATCTTTTCTCTAGGATTTCTATTCATAGCCCTGGGTTTGTTTTCCTTCTTTTTTGTCCAGGAGCCGGAGCTGAAAAATCCCCGCGCCAAAAGATCTCTGGTAGAAAACATCAAAGAGGCCTATTCCTTCTTCCAGTCGGATAAGAATTACAAAACCCTCTTCTGGGTCAGGACCGCCATCAGCAGCTTTCTATTAGGGTATCCTTTTTACATCATTTTCGCCAAACAAATAATGTATTATCCAGCCGGCTCGGCCGGAATCTTTGTCTCCTATGAGATGGCCGGATATCTGGTCTCTAATCTGTTGTGGGCCTATCTATCTGACCGGGTCAGCAACCGACTGGTTATGCTTTTGTCTGCCATTTCAGCCGCTTTGGCACCTATTTTTGTTTTGGTTTCCTTGGCAGTGAAACTTCCCCTGCATCTGTTTGCTTTTAGCTTCTTCTTTTTGGGGGCTACTGCCAGCGGGCTGTGGGTGGGGTTTATTAACTACCTTTTGGAAATCGCCCCGGATGACCAGAGGCCGCTCTATCTGGGGTTTCTAAATAGCTTGATCGCCCTGACCCTGTTCTTGCCCCTCTTAGGAGGTACGATATTAGAGTTCAGTTCTTATCAGTTTTTCTTTAGCCTCATCTTTGGTTTGGCTTTGCTTTCGGTTTATCTAGCCTTTAGATTGTATAAATCAGAGGCCAAACCAACCAGTTAGAGATGAACCAAGTCAGTGGCCTGTCTGGAAGAGAAAAACTCTTTCTGCTTGGCCTGTTTGTCTTTAGCCTGGTCTTACGGTTAGTTTATCTACTGCAGATAGAATCCAACCCCTTCTTTTACAATCCGATTCTAGACTCTTTGTTCCACGACCTATGGGCTAAATCTATTGCCTCGGGAGACTGGCTGGGAGAGGGGGTCTTCTTCCGGGCTCCTTTCTATCCCTATTTTCTGGCCCTGATTTACAAGATTTTCGGGCCTGATCTTTTCCTGGCTAGGTTGATCCAGCACCTAATCGGTAGCTTCTCAGTGATCTTGGTTTATCTATTGGCTAGAAAGCTCTTTGAAAGAAAGACTGCGGTTATATCAGGCATCCTAGCTGCCACTTACTGGATTTTCATCTACTTCGAGGGAGAATTACTTCTGGATGTTTTACTGGTCTTTTTCGATTTGCTCTTGCTTTTGCTTTTATATCGGGCTGCGGAAAAGCCCAATTTTTGGAGCTGGTTTTTGGCAGGATTAGTCTTGGGTCTGTCTGCCATTACCAGACCTAATGTTCTTGTGATTGTACCTTTTATTCTCATTTGGCTACGATTGTATTATAGTCAAAGCAAAACTTGGCTTGTGCCGTTTAAGCACTGGGTTTATGTGGGAATAGCAGCAGCCCTGGTAATCCTGCCGGTTTCTATCAGAAATTATATTGCTGGAGACGATCTTGTCCTGATAGCCTCCCAGGGTGGGATAAACTTTTTCATCGGGAACAACCCCTACTCGGATGGAACCAGCGCGGTAGTTCCTGGTTTGGGGGATGACTGGGATTATGCCGACGCAGTGGTTTTGGCAGAAAAAGAAACCGGTCGAAAGCTCAAGCCTTCTCAGGCCTCCAACTATTTTTACAGAAGGGGTTGGGATTTCATATTCAATCAACCTCAGGAGTCCCTGCCTCTGTTGTGGAAAAAGCTCTATTTATTCTGGAATCGAATTGAAATCAGCAATAATCAGGATACTTACTTCTTCCAGAGATACTCTCAGCTCTTACGTTTTCTGCCGACCGGGTTCTGGCTGGTGGGGCCTTTGGCAATCTTGGGAATTCTCCTGGCTCTTAGGAACTTCCGGAAATATTTCCTGCTGTTGCTTTTTATCCTGGCTTATATGTTGACTATTGTTTTTTTCTTTGTGGCCGACCGCTTCCGTCTCCCCCTACTTCCTTTCTTGATGATTCTGGCTGGTTCTGCTGTGGTTCGTCTATGGGAAATACTTAAATCCAAAGCCTACCCGAAATTAATCCTTCCTGGTTTGATTTTGCTGATTGCTGTTTGGCTTTGTAACTCAAATCTCTACCGCCTGTCCCAGACCAACTTTGCCCAGAGCTACTTCAGCCTGGGGAATCTGTATCTGAAGCAGAATCAGCCGGAGAAAGCCCAAGCTTACTATGACTCGGCATTAGTTTGGAATGCAAGGCTCCCCCGGGCTCATCTGAATCTGGGAATAATTCATTTGAGAAGAGCCAATCTGGATAGCGCTGGTGCGGAGTTTGCCAAGGTGTTAGGCATAAATCCATATGAAGAGAAAGCCTACAATAATCTCTCCACTATCTATAGGCTGAAGGGTGAGCATCAAAAGGCGGTCAAATTTGCCCGGGCCGCAGTCGAACTGAGGCCTAACTACAGCACCGCCTACGCAAACCTAGCCCTGGCCTTTCAGGCCTTAAATTTAGCTGACAGCGCAGAAAAGGCGTTAAAAGAGGGCTTGAAAATATTGTCCGAAGATCTGCAGCTGCATTATTATTTGGGGGAGCTGTATCTGCGAGGACAAAAATTCCAAGCGGCTCAAGAACAATTCCAGGCAGTCCTGGCCAGCTCCCAGGGGCTGGATATCCAGACTTATGACATTTCCGCTTTCGGGCAGAACCAGACTCAAACCGAATTCCGACTGAAGTCTCAAGCCGCCTATAATCTGGGCCTGATCTGGGTCATAAAGGAAGATTTAGACCGGGCCGAGGATTACTTCAGGTTAGCCCTAGAATTTCGACCTGACCTGGCTCAGGCTTACGGAAATCTGGGAAAAATATCCGAGCTGAGAGGAGACTTCCAAGAGGCCGTGAGGCTATATACCCAGGCCATTAATCTAGAGACAGATAATCCAGTCTATTATTTTAACCGAGCAGTAAATTATGCCAATTTGGGGAGAATCGATTCAGCCCGGGTTGATTTGGCTGAGTGTCTAAAAATCGACCCGGCTTTCCAGCCCGCCAAAAAACTTCTGAGTCAGCTGCCCAAATAATAAAATGTTTTTGCTGAGAATCCTGCGCAGTGATTTGAGAATAGCATTCTTATTTTGAGATGATACAACCTGAGAGTTGTCTCGTCCGACCGGGTCGTGCAGATATTATTCTCAGATCGGCAAAATTCTGAAGAAACACCAAATCACGTGAGAACTGAAGATTGCTAGGCCCCTTCTGATGGGCTAATCTGTTACCGCAACCCAAAAAAAGAATATTAAAAAAGGGAGGTTGATTCTTTCAACCTCCCTTAAGTTCGTTTGAACCCAAGTCTGGTATTGCTTTCCTTAGCTGGCCGTCGGTATCCCGAACCAGTTGAGCATCTGTTTGGTAAGTTCAACCGACTGACTCATCTTGATAAAAGATAGAGGGAAAGTAAATACCGCGGTTCGGAAAGTAGGTCCCTGGTAACGCACCGCCACCGGTTTGCCGTGCATCACAGAAGCTCCTCCGTAGGCCGAGTTGAACTTGTAAATAGTCTCAGCCTTGGGAAGGTCCGGAAAATCTGGATGGATAGAGTAAGTCACGATGTAGTTGACGTGAGGAACCTTATCATAAAACAAGTATTTGTCATTTATCGCGGGGGGGCTGTTAGCGGTCATCACCTGAGCTGAGTCAGTTTCGAGCAACAGGGGCCAAGACGAAAAGATAGGGTTATCATCCCGATTCGCACCGCTGAATTCCTCATTGCGACCAGCCGGGTAATTAGGCCAGGGAGGTTGGTGCCAGGTACAGCTCCCCCCGCTGCAGGTGCTATCCGGATAGCGGTTGCCATCCCAGAAGGGCATAAAGTAGCGCTCTAGTCCACAATAGGTTTTACCCACATCAATATTAAACCCTGACTCTCCGGCACTCAAGGCAGTGCTCAACTCACTCAGGAATGTCTTGAGTCCTCTGGGAGATGGCTTGAAACTCCCTGAGGTGGTGAAATTGCCGACTCCCATAATCCAGAGGTTGCCACCTACATCCAGATATTTTATCAGCTGTCTGGCCAGCGGGTCGGCGATGCCTGCACCTCTATCTTGATTTACAACAATGACAAGTTTATACTGAGAAAGCAATCTCTCATCCGGGGTAAAGTTGACGTCACCTGCCATCTGCCAGAGACTTTCAGCCGGATGATTCGCGTTGGCCAGCATCTGGGTGTAGTAGATTCTGTACAGGTTCGGGTTATTGGCCTCTCCATATGCAGTCGCCCCGAACTTGGTTATGTCCACTATTAGGATTTCCTTATCGAAGCTAGGCTTAATCACATAAAAAATAGTCTGAGCTGGTGAGGCATCTTCAATGAAGGCATCATCTCGGGATTGCACTCTGAACATATGATAACCGGTCTCTAGTCCAGCGGGAAGGATGGTACCCTTGGCCTTT
>Ga0209641_10003715_pt1 | contig 12761 bp, 8 predicted proteins | sample RifCSP16_1_FD_184022 | JGI IMG/M metagenome (GOLD analysis project Ga0209641, IMG submission 184022) | Soil microbial communities from Rifle, Colorado - Rifle CSP2_sed 16_1 (SPAdes) (version 2) | ecosystem: Environmental > Terrestrial > Deep subsurface > Rock core/Sediment | place: Rifle...
CCGCCGGCAACAGAGTCCTCCCAGTCGTTATCGGGAGCCCCCACGTTCCCGTTTGCCAAGGAGCACAAGACTCCCAACCTCGCCACGGGCGCATCGAGAGCCACTGCATCGTCCATGATACCCGCCCAGGCAGGCGGGCTCTTGCCACCCGAGATGATGTTCGCCTCTACGTCGAAGCGGTCTATCGTGCTGATGTCGCTGGCGGAGGTGTAGACCAGTCTGGCGTGATCCTTGGGAGTCCGCTCCAGGTAGCTGTTGTCGTCGGTGGAGGTCACTCCGATTGAATCCATATGAAAGATGTCGATGACGTGATACTCAGGCGCCGTGGCCTTGAATTGCCAGATGATATACCAGATGTCGTTCAACAAAGTCCCGCGTGGGACGGTCACGGAAGCAAGGGAAACATTGCTGGCGTTATACAGGTGCCAGGTGTGGGCCAAGGTGCCTCGGATGAACCCCAAGCGGCGCTGAAAAATCCCTGCCTTGACCAGCTTGCCGCACATGTGCTTGTCCGCGCTGCTCCCCGCTGTGTCGAAGTCCACCATAAACTGGATGACGCTCCAGTCCTGGTTGAAGCCTGGGTCTTTGGAGATGCAGGTGGCACCGCTGAGTCTCTTCCGGCGTGCTCCCGACCCTATCAGGGCCTCAGTGGTCTGGTAGGTGCCCCCTGTGTCGGTCGCCCATTCATGCCCAACAGCCCCCGCCTCGAAGCCGGTGAACCAGTAGATGTTGGCCGGGGAGACGTAGGACACCTAGATAACTCCCTCGGCCTTCAGCCGGAGCAGCACGGCGTCGTAGTGCTCTATCAGGTTGGGCCACGGCCCCAAGATGCGGCGCATCATCTCGTCGAAGCCGGCAAACCCGAACTCGGTAATCATCTTCTTGCTTACGTCATACCAAGAGTGGAAGTACCTCTTGCCGTCCTCAATCCCCTCAACCCAGGAGAGCGTCTTCAGCATCGCGTTCCGGACTCTCGTCTTGATGTTGTTCGGCAGTCGCTGGTAGCCCTGCCGGAACGCCTCCTCAACCATCCCATACAGATCGGGCGGAACCTCGGATGGGAGCGTGCAGCCTGCAAAGCTGGTGTTGTGGGCCTGCACCAACGTCAGCTTGCCGGTGAACACGGCCCCGTCGCAGCTCGTGTCCACCAGGTCAACGTAAGTGAGGTTCCCGATAGTGGCCCCCGAGAAGTTGCAGCCGCTCGCGTAAACGTTCGCCCTGTTGCCCAGATTGCCGCTGGAGGTGAGCCCGTTCAGGTAGGCCCGCGCGGGCAAAGTGGGCGGACGTTCGATGAACTCACCCCGGAAGAACGGGCCGAGCTCCACGATGAGCAGCGGCCCCACCTCCTCCGGTAGTTGGGAGGCGATGGTCAGCCGCGCCTCCTCTCTGTCCCAGGGTCGCAGGAGACTGGTCGCGATGACCTGAGTGTCAATTCGCACCTCACCAAGTTGGGCCTCTCTCAGGACGATGACATTACCTTCTATCTCCAGACTCGTAATAGCGGCCATCAGTCCCAGGTTCCTTTCGCTACGACCACCCAACCCATCGCTGCAGAGTTGTTGATCGTCGTGATGTCCAGCGTCAGATACTCGCTCTGCACCCATGCCCTGTTCGAGCCCAGAGCGGCGGCGGCGTATTGCGCGTCGGCGGCTATCGTGAACGATTCTCGCCAGACCAGCGTCTTGATCTCGTAGACTGTCGCTACAGTCGTCACCGTGCCCATCTTGACACGCACCCAGAAGAGACTAGCGGTCGAGCCGCCTGCATCCTTGGTGAGCGCGACTGCCGCCCAGTCTCCGGGTGGCGTCCAGGTCACCTGCCCATCCACGGAGAAGTTTGATGTCCCGTCCGTGACGGTCAGGCTAGCCCAGGCTGCCCCGTTCCAGTATTCCCAGGTGGGAGTGGCGTAGCTGCCAAGGGTGCTAAGGTCGAACTGGAGGCCGACAAACGCAGAGACGTAGCCGAAGCAGAAGTAGTCCGTGGAGTCCTCCAGCAGGTTGAACGCCGTCCCGATCTGAAGCCCCGCCTCAGTCGTATTGTCGGTGTTTACCTGCCCATCGCCGTCAGAGTCGAGCCAGGCTCCGTCCAGCTCGGCCATGTTGGTGATTCGCAGGGTCATGCTGCCGTTGTCGGTCAGCCTACCCCTGGCCTCGTAGTTCGTGAGGGTGATAGCCCCGCCAGGGTTGGGGACATGCAACGAGAGATCGTTGGCAGCGACAGAGGGCATGTAACCAGGCACGACCAGAGTGGCGGCGACAGCACTGGAACCGCCGCCACCGCCCGCAGCCTCCCAAGCTGCGCCCCCCAAGCCGTCAGAAGTGAGAACCTGTCCGTCTGTGCTCGCGCCTGAGCCTAGGCTTGCAGCATCCAATTCATCGGCAGCGTTCTCGGCGTGGGATGCAGCGTGGGCCTCGGCGTGTAGTTCAGAATCCAACGCCACCTCGCCAGAGGCGTCAGGGAAACTGATAGCCCTATCGGCGGTCTGGGCCGCGTGAGGGGTGAGCCTCAATGTGCCGGCGCCGCCGACGACGTAATCCAGCGCCAGGCCCGCGCCGATGCCCGGATAAACCAGAAGTTCCGTCACGTCCGCACGAAGCTTGCCCGCACCGTTGTGCTGTATTCCCGCATCCGGGGCAATGGCCCCAGACCCGAACTTCATAACCCCAGCTGTGGCTCCGGCCTGCATCGTAAAGGATGGCTGCGCCAACCCGGCCCTCTGCACCTGGAACTTGGCGGAACCGGACGCTTCATGGACGACCTTGAATATGTCTACGTCATCTACCAGCAGGTCGCCTTTGGTTGCGTGGCTGGTAGGGATGAGGATTAGGTCATCGCCTGGCCCCGTGCCGCCAGTAATAGTGGACCCCCCGGCAGGACCAGTGATGCTTAGAACACCCGTGATGTTCCCGGAAGCGTCACACACGACGACCGAGTTCTTGATGAGCCTGCCCGTAACACCATCGTAAAGCGCGACGGCCATATCGGTGGCGCTCGCGGGGCCAACTACATCACCAGAGCCGCCGCCCGCGCCATGGACTGTCTCCGCGCCTGCATCGTCCTTGGAGGCGATCGAGCCGTCCGTCTTCGCATAAAGTCGCACATGGCCTGCCGGTGGAGTCCCAGGAGCGGCGCCCTCGTCGAAGTCCTGATACAGAACATTCTCGATCGCGTTGCCGTCGGCATCGATGTCGACGAACGGGGATAGACGCAGGTCGCCTGCAACCGTGGACAGGATCGTTTCCCGCTGATAAGCGACAGTGAGGATATCACTGGCCACAGACCAGATAATCTGGTCTGCGAGGCTGAAGCCACCGGTAGCAACCATCCTGAGCTTCATCTGGGTTCCCCAGACCGCGCCCCAGTTCTCCGATGCCTCAAAGACCAGCTGCCCGCCTGTCGCGAAGGCCCCAGTCCTGTAGCCTACGGCCTCCACAACAAGGATATCGTCGCCGGACAGAAGGACTGTGGGAGTGGCCTCGCTTCCCCTCGCGTGGCGCCCCACGAATTGCGCCCCACTAACCGAGTCCTGGTAGCGTGTGACGTAACTCCCCGCCGCACCGCCATCTCGTATGACACTAAAAATTCCCGTTGCCGGCCGGGTTATCTGGTCACCCGCCGCCGTGTCGAGCGAGGCAACTCGGAGTGTGTTCGCCAGAACGTCGATGTTACCGGCCGGATCAAGCGTTAAGTCGCCTGCAACTGTCGAGAGGATCGTCGCGCGCTCATGGGCGACGGTAATCACGCCGCCGGCGACAGACCAGATGATTTGGGTGCCGTTGCTGAAGGTTCCAATGGGCACCAGGAGAAGCCGCATCTGGGTTCCCCAAGCAGCCCCTGCCCAGTTCTCGGCCGCCTCGAAGACCAGCTGGCCACCTGTTACGAAGGCACCTCCATGATGACCAGACGCCTCGATAACGACAAGGTCGTCGCCAGACAGGACAGCAGTCGGAAGGGCCTCAGTCCCGCGGGCGTGAAGGCCCTCAAACCAGGCTCCAGCGGTTCCGTCCTGATAGCGAGTGACGCGCATGCTCGCCGCACCGCCATCGTGTATGAGATCGATCACGCCGGTTGCTGGCCTGACTAGCAGATCACCTGCTGCCGTGTCGATGTTCTTGAGACGGAGCGTGTCGTCTGCCGCAAGAGCCAGCACGTTGGCCGCAGCCCGCTGAAGCACGACATCGGCGGCTCCGCTACCACTCCCCCATTCCAGCTTGCCGTCTCTGTAGATCGACAGGCGAGGAGCGGCATCGCCGCTCTGCTGGAACCAGAGGAGGCCGTAGTCCGTAACACCCTCAAGGGTGACCGGTAAGCCGCTGTCGACGGTGATGACGCGACCAGCTCCTACGCCACCAAAGTCGTAGGCGTCATTAAGAGTGCCGCCAGCGCCACCAACGGATCCACCAATCATCACCCACTTCGATAGCACACCATCATAGAAGCCTAGTGCGAAATCGTCTTGGCCCGACAGCACAAAGTCTGAGCCACCCGAGACTAGAATGTTCCCGACATTGTGCTTGATCGTGATCGTGTCGGCAGCATCTTCGCAACGCAGCAGGATGATAGAACGAGCCGAAGGTGCGGCTATGGGCGTAATTGTCGCGAGATCGTCTGCGGTTCCAGTCTGGGGCTGCAGAACATGGTAGACCGTCGTCTGTGTGAATGCGTCAGAGGCAAGTGTCTTGGAGACGGGAGTGCCGACATCGATATCGATGAAATCGTAAATCTTGAAGGCGTTGGCTCCCGCAGAAGGAGTGAAGGATCCAGTGATGTCGATAGGCATGTTACGTTACCGTGATATTCGTCCCCGATGGGAAGATGCCAGTGTTCGTGGAGCGCCAGCGCCGATAGGTCTCTTGGTATCCCCACTGGTTAGTATGCACAATATCAGACTGGTAGGCTCCATCAATACCAAAACCAGTCGCGTCATCCTTGATAGTCGCCAAGTCTGGGACGCGATCTGGATGGCAGAACCAGAGGTATTCCCCAGCCTCAATCTTGATGGCTGTGTATGTCCTTGCCACGCTCGATGAGACAACAGACTCCCCATCCACCGTATCGTCAAGAGTCAGTATCTGCGCATCGGTGATGTCCGCTCCTGTGTGCGGTCCCATGTAGATGCGATTGTTAGGCTGTGACGTCTGGGTAACTACTGTTACAGCGCCTAGATTTTGATTGGCAGAACGCCACTCGTGGAATGTCTCACCCCCTGCAGGACCATTAAAATCGTTGGTGAATCCTGCAAGAGTAGATAGATCATTGAAAGCTACTATCTCAGAGGCGATGGCAAAGTATAGGGTACCGGTCACTGCCTCACGGTAGGCAAACCAGCAGTACTCGCCGGCACCTATCGTTACTGCAAAGCTGCCGGATCTGCTATTAGTAAGATCCGAAACCCCACCCGCCCCATCCAAGGCTCGAACCTGCGCCACGGATAGCAGCGTTGCCTGTGCATTGGGCCCCATGTAACGACGCTGATTGTAGGTGATAGTAACTGTTCGTTGCAATCCTCCCTGCCCCGCCACCGTTGCAGTTGCTGTGAAGATCCTAGTGCTGCCAACTGTCGTACCACGATAGAAGTTCGGAGAATCGGCATACGCAAGAAATGGGGTGACAAGAGAGATAGGGTAGTCTGCTCCGCTTACCTCTCCCCCACTGATGTCAATAGAGCAAGCTGATGGTGTTCCCACATAAGTTAATGCATGGTCATGTAGTGTGGGAGCGGTCTCGAGCTCGCTCGCTCCGCCCACCTCATGTGTAGCCGACGAGAAACCGTCGACTGTATAACCAGAAATCGAAGGTGTGAAAGTCTGCGGATTGAGAAGGTACTGCTCGATCCAGAACCCTATCGTCGCATCGTAAATCAGCTTCATCGTCCCACCTGGCTGGATAGTCAGAGTGTTTGCTGTCAGACGAAGTAGGGATCCGCCGAGAGCATTGACATCCTGCAGGGTGATATTGAATGAGCCTACATTTTTAAGGAATGCTGCTTGGCCGTCGCGCCCCGCAGCAATAGTTGGTTGGGAAGTGAGAGTATAGGCTGCATTGGCCGAGAGGAGACGATAGGGCGAACCATCCGTAACTGTAATGGTATCCGAAGCTGCCGTGATATTCTGGACAGACTGCTTCGTATACAGTTCGGTGATGCCGCCGGCGCCGCCAGGAAGATTCCCGACTTGCACCCGCTTCTTGACGTTCCCCGCCGCTGAGTCCTCGACGACAACCAAGTCCGCAGCGACAGGCGTCACCTTCTCGGCAATAGCCGCAATCTCCCCCGCTACGTCAACATGGATAGCATCAAGATCATTACCAGGATCGCCAGGGTGGCTGTGTAGGGTAGTTGCACCTCCACTTACCAGCTCGTCCAACTGACCCCCACCAGCACCTGTGTCTGTGTGTGAAGCAAGAGTGTGGCCTACTAGGGGTACACCGCCACCAGGCAAAAATGCAGGACGATAGGCCACAATGCGAAGGATGTCCTCAGTGCCCTTTTGAGCAGTAAATGTCACCCGTCCGGTAAGGTAATCAAACGTGTATCCAGTTGCTGGTAATCCGGACTCTGTGATTACTGCAACATAACCGCTTCCGTGGCCGGGATGGAGATAGTTGTCAAGAACAATGTCATTCCTAACAACAACCCAGACAAATCCACCAGGGTTATCCGGGTCGATCACGAGAAGCTGATCCACCTTCTCGATGATCGTGGTGGACTCCGTCGGAGGAGCTGCCGATATTGGTACCAGCCAGACGGCCACTATCTATCCCCTAGCGCCCCAGAACCCGACCCAATCAACGAGCCACGATCTGTTAGCCGAACCCTGATTCGTCAGACGCAGCGTGAATCCCAAGTTACTCGTAGGTAGGGTGACCGAGTGGGTTGCCTTGAGAACATCATCGATGTAGAACTTGACTTCTGTTGTCGACATGATCTCTATCGACAAGAGGTTCACCCCAGTGAAGACAATCCCTGTATCAGTATTGACGAGATCGGCACCACCGGATCGTGTTATAGCGTGCCAGTTGCCGTCTGTTTGGCCATCAGCAAAGAAGAAGATACCGGAGGTAGGCTTAACCGCCCCTCCCGGATACGTGTCCACCAGCCCGGTGTAGGCCCACGTAGAGCTTGTGGCATTGATTTGTATGCTCCTTGCCCGGATAAGAGCCGGGACATTAGCGGCCCCAATGGCATAGAAGTTGCTGGTTCTGACGAAAATAGAGCCACCAGAACCGGCACTAGTGACGAGAGATGCCTGCGACCTACTCGTATCTCCAATGTCAAACGTGCCACCAAGACTTGTGATCCAGCGCCAACCGGATTGCCCCCCACTGCCAGCATCGGAACCTCCTTGCAATAGAGGAGAAGGACCAAGGAAGTCATCGAAGAAGTGCTCACATGCCTCCGGGTTGTGCCCTATAAGGCGCCACTTACTACCGTCCCAGAGAAACTCGGCACCTAGGTCAGTCGTGTACCACCGCAGACCTGCCAGGGCAGGAGAAGAGGCTAGCATGGACGCATATGTGCCTTGAGCAAACAGCTCAGTGAACTGCTTACCCTCGAACTTATCCGCATCCAAGCCACTGGCAGCACCCTGCGGAGAGATACTAGCCGGAGGGATCAGCCTGCCATCCTCGGCCGCGCCGCCGTGTCTGTGACCTGTAGAGACATTCAGGACGTCGGCACGCAACGAATTATACTGAGTGGTGAGGATATTATCACCCGCTGCAACATCGAGACTATTAGGCACAGCGCACCTCCAGAGGGTAGAAGAGATCGATGTTGGCCCGTACCCACGCTGACCGCTTGAAGCGTGTGGATGGGTTGATTGTAGAAGCTATCTCGGCAAGCCTAAGAGCATTCTCTCTGGTAAGGCTGCGCTGGCCATGCTTGTAGCAGATGCCGCTTCCCTTGGCCGGACGACCGGGCAGCAGGTCGAGACCAGCAAGAAACAGGCCGCACTGCCACCGCTTGATTCTTAGCCATGGCTGCAGACAGATGGCGACCTGCCGCACGGCTTCCCTACGATTGAGAGTCCAGTGGGTCATCCCGTGACGATCTTTGTGTAAACAGCCACCGAACCGATGACGGAAGAGAAGCAACACGTCGGAACCGTACCGAAGTAACAGCGATGTAGCAGGCATGAACCGCACTGTCTTGCCCTGTCTGCCCTCACTCATGTTCGTGGCAAAACTGAACGACCCTTCGCCATCAAATAGACCTGCCATATAAGCCAATTCAGCCTTATTGTCGCCGGCGCTGACTGGACTGCTGATTGGCGGCATCTGATCTCTCCCTAGTCCTCTCCATATACGTAGAATCTACCCAAAGCGTAGAGTGCTGCGATCTCAGCATCAGACAGGACTCTGCTGAATGCCAAGGCGGGTCCTAGCTTGGCATTTGTTGTCACGAGACCACTCCCCCCTCCCCATGTGGGTTGAGCAGTTATGGCACTGATGAGAGTGGCGATCGCAACCTTGGACATCGCAGCGCCATTAAGACTGAGACCAAGGCCGTTGACATCCCAGCCAACAACCAAGAAGGCGTAGTCATTGTTCGTCGGTGTGTCACCAGCTGTCCTAGTCACTGTCACACCACTACGCGTATACACCGCAGTCCATAGATTGCTAGCACTATCCCAATACAAGCTGATAGTGTTACTGCCGTCTTGGCGCCAGTCGAAGACCAGCGCTCCATTGGATGGTTCCACTGCCCCAAATCGAGCCCAGACAGCGATACACCCGGCCTGCGAGTCCAACGCCAACAGACCACCAGTCATGTAGCCAGAAGCTGCTGGGAGCCACATTGAGGTGTAGGTCCACGGATGGCTTGTTACCGCAGGGAATGTGCCAGCGCCGGTCTCGGCTAGTTGAGCTGTCACGTCGGCGCTTACTGCCTGATCGTCATCCCCCTCCCACAAGAACGTATTGATCTTGGATTCGTAGTCTGGACGTATGGTCCACGTGATGTTGAGCACACTACCTATCTGCTTCGTAAAGGCAGGTGTCAGCTCTGCCCGGGCGAGACCTGTCCCTGCCGGTTTGAAGGTTCGCAGGTTATCGATGCGAACAGTGACGGGGTGAGTCTTCGTGACAGATAGCTCGAAGCGAACGATGGCGGTCTTGTCCGGGCTACCGGTGATTGTGGCCGCTGTCAGATCTAGATCGAAGTAGTTCCAACCATTCACCAAGCCGGAAGCTGCCACCGTCCATGCCCACTGGTGCTGTCCGGTCGTGATGCTGGACGATAGCTGTATGGCAATATTCCCAGAGAGCTTGGTCTTGTCATCGACATAGAACCAGACCTGCAGAGCCGTGTCAGCCAAGGAGATATCGGCAGAGAGCGTGGTCTTCTTGAAAGTCAGATCAGCTGGTCCAGCTCCTGAGCTAGCAGACTCCAAGCTGCCCGTCCCCTGCATCCTGTCCGAAGTCTCCACAGATAAGGTTTGACCGGCGCCGGTGCTCCAACCAGTTATTGCATCGAGAGCGTCAAGGATTACAACAACTGCATCGGCACTGAAGAGCATGACCTCTTCAATATCCCCTGCGATCTCAGCCGCACCAAACACTGCTCGGTACCGAGTCCCATCGGACAGTACCTGTGGGGACGTAGCCAGATCCTTCCGGAAGAACTCGTCCACCATCTCAGTCACTGTCTTCTGGTTCACGCTGGCAGCCTCTTGGCCGGCACCGATAGCCAAGAAGCCAGGCAGTACGGAACTCTGCCCTGCCAGCCACTTGGATATCTCGTTGCGGAAGGCGTATGTCACCACGTTGTCTAGCACTCTGGTCGTACGTAGAATCAGTCCCCCCGCAGTAACCTCCTCCAGCTCCAGTTCTATGGTGCCGCGGGGACGAGAGAGAGCTATCTGATCCGTTATTGCCATTTGGCACCTTCTCCCCAGAGAACGTTGTTGGAGACTCTTGACCATGTAGTTACAGCACCCCACTTCGGCGTCAAGGAGGGCTGGGTGTCATCCATCACAACCCTGTCAGCTGTAGGCGGCTGCTCTGGCAAGTCCCTAATACGCACAGTCGTGGAGTGAGGAGAGCGTTTGAAGGTCCGGTTATGACGATCAAACAGCTCTCTCAGAATTCTTGTCAGTTCGGAAGTACCACGAAGAGACATAGTTCACCTATCCCATAATTGCCCTGTTGGCAAACTCAACGATAGTCTCGAAGACAACACCGTCTGGCTGATCCTCGGCTGGGAGAACCTGCTTGGTTACTTGCTGTACCCAGACTGGTATGTCCACCTTCACTGCTGTCTTCCAGAATGTCTCTGCATCGAAGAGATCACGCTTGGATGACTTCAGGTCAAAGGTCTGTCCAGCTTTCCAACCCTTCAGTTGCTGCGTGCGAAATGTGCCTGTAACCTCAGGCCAAGCTGTCTGTGTCAGTAGTATCAGCCCATAGGCCTCAGCTGACTCTTGGCTACCGAGCCTGGCACCATCCAAGGATTCCATGTGTTCGTATATGCCGGCGGTGCCTTGACCCCATGTCAGGCCCTCCCTGTCCGCCATCATCTTCTGGCTGTCGATGTCCTCAACCATGAAGACGATGTCCTCGCGCATAGGCTTGGTGGTCACCTCGATGATCTCGTTGGGTTCGAGCACGACCTTGTCCTCTGAGTCGAGAGGAAATCTGATACCAACGTTGAGCAAACAAACGTAAACTGTGTCTGGATCCCCACGCAGAGTGCCCTCAGCCGCGTCCAGAGGGTCAAGAGCGGGGTTCCACATCTTGGTGCTACCATCAGGCTTCTTGGAGACAACACTGGTGGTCCCTACGCCCTCAGGCTCTTGGAAGAGGGAGAAGAACGAGGCGACACCGTCACTGATAAAGGTGTCCTGCCTGCTGTCCGCGTCCGGTACAACCCCATCCTTGAGGAAGATCCTGTTCTTGACTTGGCTGGCATCTTCCTGCCACGCCATGTCTCCTAGCTGCAGGTCGGTGTCCACATCGTACTGATTACCAGTCAGGGGAGAGATGAAGTCTGGAGGAGGGATGAAATGCAGGACTTTGTCCACATCGATGTACCAGACGTAGCCGCTGAGAGTGGCCAGCTGGTCTAGGATGGATGACACGGTCGAGTAGTCATACTGCTGCTCCGGGATCAGCACCCCGTCTTGTATCTGTGTTAGATCCACGGCGAACTCTGGTGCGAAGTCGCCAAGCACCTCTTTGACGATGTCGCCGGCCAAGCTGGGGCCAATCTCTTGGATTACGACAAGCTGTCTGTCGAGCCGTCTGCTCCAATCGTTGCAGGTTATCTGGTAAAGATAAGCATCAGGGTTGATGAGACGAACCTCTTGGGCTGTTGTCACCTCTCCTGCGAACTCAATGGAGCCGTCGACGTCAATGGAGACCTCGTTGCCAGACACCGGCCGATTGGCTATATCTGCAGAGAGGATGATCATATCGAACTGAGCCGTATCCATACGGGCAGGGATGGAGTCTCGGATCTCAATAGTCTCCATCCGCACCCTCAAGGTTTGATCCACCCCATCGATGGTAATCGTGACAGGCAATTAAGGAAACTCCTTGAGGCCTGTAGAGGCCACCAGAGGGCCGTAGGACAACAGAGGGCCACTCCACCTATCGGCTGTGATAAAGACGCCCGTATCGTCGCACTCAGCTCGTCTGGGTAGCATCAACTAGCTCCTCACGAACCCTCTTCTGTACGTGCCGCGGAAGACTCGCATCTGGTGCTCGGTGACGATCTCAGCCAGCTGCTTCATCCCACCCTGGCCTACAACGTTGCCAATCTGGTAGGTGTTGACGAAGGTGACCGGAGCTTGGGCTCCAGTGTTGCCGGCAAGAGTACCCATCAGGCCCCTTGTCTGCTGATTGCTGAGCACGCGGCTGCCTGTAGGAACAGCGACAATCTCCTCGCCCTGCTCACCCACCTTGATGAGACCGCCAGCTAGACCACCCAGTGCCTTGCTCTTCAGCCCCTCAAGCGACTTGATAGCAGTATCCAAGTTGGGGATTCCGATAGCACCCAAGATAAACTTGGTGAAGAAGCCACCCGGTATCTTGTTGAGAACCTTCAGCAGCCCAATGACTGCATCTAGCAGGGTGTTCTTAATAGACTTAACGGCACTACCAAACCCGCTGGCGATAGCACCCCCTAGACTGGATCCAACACCACTGAGTGTAGTCACCACACTACTTACCTTACGCGCCGTGCCTATGACAGCTACCTTGGCCGCATTCAGAGCCGCGACAATCACTGCTCCCAAGTCTCCGAGACCTGACTTGAATCCGCCCAGCACCTTGCCTCCAAGCGTTACCGCTGTGTTGTAGACATCGGTGAACTTGTCCTTCATCCCTTGGATCAGCCCGGCAACCTTGCCCGTAGCCCATGTCAGGAGATTGCCTACACCGGAGGCGAGACCAGACACGATCTTTCCTCCTAGTGTTACTGCTGCCGTGAAGACTGCGGCCACGGCGCCGGTAATCGCAGAGATGATCTTACCCATGGCAGTAGTTAGCAGAGCCAATAGCTTCTGCGGCAGCTTGGCGAAGTAACCGACGATATCATCGATCAGGTCTGGAATGATGGAGGCACCCACCAGCTCCCTTGCCAGCATCTTGAAGAAGTCGATTACAGCGTCAACCAGCTCAGACACGTAACCAACAACCTTGCCTGGGAAGTCCTTGAAGTAGCCAAGAGCCGCATCGAGAGTGTTCGTAACTATTGCGACAAGGCTTCGGCGGAAGATATCCCAGACTGCCTCGATGTTATTGAGCCCTATCTCAAAGAC
>Ga0209641_10003726_pt1 | contig 12738 bp, 17 predicted proteins | sample RifCSP16_1_FD_184022 | JGI IMG/M metagenome (GOLD analysis project Ga0209641, IMG submission 184022) | Soil microbial communities from Rifle, Colorado - Rifle CSP2_sed 16_1 (SPAdes) (version 2) | ecosystem: Environmental > Terrestrial > Deep subsurface > Rock core/Sediment | place: Rifle...
CATCCCAGTTAAAATCAGTCATTAGCTTGCGGGAAAGAAGTGAACATCCTATTCCTGCCATCCAAGTTTTAGTTGGGGAAGCTGGATAGACATGGGCTATCCAATCAGCGTCCTGTCCATATTTCATCAGCTTTTCAATCACATCTGGTGGGGGAATAACATCAGCCTCTATATTCATCCAATGGGTATAGTCTCCTTTTAAAAACTGTCTTTGTACCTCTGCCATGCTTTTACAAACTCTATACATTCCATCATTTTTTTCATCAGGTTTAAAACTCATATGAACCATAGGTATTTGGTCTTTATATTTATTATAGAAATCCTCTGTTTTAGAGTTATCTACAGCTAGAATGTCATAATTTGGATAAGTTAAACTTTTTGCCATATCTACCCACTGTTGGAAACAATAATCTTTACCATCATAAGTAGGACAACTAACCAGAACTTTATTTACTTTCTTAAACTGCTCATCCCACCAAGCTCTCGGTTTTACATTTATTATCTGAAACTCTGGTAGTAAATCACATTCCTCTGAATCTATATTATGGTCTTGGATTTTACCTACCCGTTTTAATTCCTTTATCATCGGCTCTACATCCATGTCATAGCCAAAGAGTCCGTTAGAGTGAACTACATCAAAATAATTGTCAGCAAATGGAAGTTTAGAGGCATGGGCTTTTACTATATAACCTTTAGCACAGGAGTTTTCTATTGCATAGTCTGAAATTTCCATCCCCCACGCATCACAACCTTTTTCTCTGAGGAGTTTAACTAGATGCCCACAACCAGTTCCTGCATCAAGTATTCTTACCTTTCCATACTGTTGGATTAGTCTGTTAGCTAAGGAACTGGTGTAATCATGACGATGTATAGTTCCCCATATATTTTTATAATATTCTTCATTAAAGATAATCATTTTTCCCACCAAAAAAGCCCCCGCCACGACGTCATTGTCGGTGCAGAAGCTTGTAATTATCTCGAAGCCCCAGAACCATTCAGTTCAGGGCGGAGACCCTGAGCGTAGTCGAAGGGCCAACTATAATTCGGACTTCTCTATCTAAGTTATATCACTTGGGGAAACCTAAGACAATCGGAGACTTTATTGTTATCACATCAAACCTAGCGGATATCATTCAATTTCGCGAACTCGCCGAAGTATTTAATTGCTCCGATATTATACGCTTTGGCCGCATCTAATTTATTATCAAAAGCTCCCAAAGATATTTTTTTATCATTAATCTCAACTCTAGCTAACCATTTCTGTCTTCTCTTATTCCAATATACTCCTTTATATCCAGATGTATTCCTAATTTCCAACTTATTATTAAAACGATTCTGTTGATGATTACAAATTCTTAAATTACACTTTCTATTATCCAATTTATCCCCATTGATGTGATCTACTTCTTTTTTCTCAAATTTATCTTCTAATTCCTTTCTTAATATTTCTCTATGTAAAAATATTTTTTTAAATCTATTTTTTGATTCTATTTTGCCTAACCATTGTATTCTTTGAACATAACCATATTCATTAACATGCCATTTATTTTTATATAAATATTCATAGTCTTCATCATCCACTAAGGTATAATTTTGTTTTCTATATTTACCTAATGATAATATTATTTTCTTCATCTTGGATCGTCAATAAAATACCCTTCGACTTTCAGTTTTCTTTTATTTCCGAAAGGCTTATTTGGTTCATCTCTCGGTGGGAATATCGGTGAATTAACTCCGTCTGGACTAAATTCAAATAAAGCATCAGTATTTTGAAAAGTGCCTCTTTTTGTTTCCATAGGTTCGTTGGAAGTATTAACGACATCCTTGCTTTTACCCCATAAATGGTGTGCAAATGCCCGCATGGTCGCAGAAGCCCTACCTCCAGCCAGATAAATTCTATGGACCAAAGAGTAATCATCTCCGCCGCCAGGCATGAATCTTTCATCATAAAGACCCACGTTCTCCCACATCTCACGTTTGCCGACAACGCACCAGCCAGCGAAACCTTCGATATGACCTCCTCCTCTATGTTTCAATAAAAATTCATAGCCCTCTTCCGTCTGTGCCTCCTCCAAGGTTAAAGCCGTACCGTCTGGTTTTTTCGGCCAAATATCTCCGCCTACTGCTACTCCCCAATTTGGGCATGAGTTTCCTGGAACCCACGTTCCATCAGGATTAAGACCATAGCCCCAACCGGCCTCGATCAATGAACCAGGATTAACTGCTCCCATTTCGGGATAGGTTTCAAATTGTGAAAGAATCCCAGCCCACCACTTTTTAGAAATCCAAATAATATCATCATTGCTGGCTACCACATATTTCGATCCCCAATTGATCCCGTGAACAATTCCCTCATTCATGCTCTTTGCGAAGCCGAAATTTCTGTTCCCCTGAATGTAAAGATCGATCATAGGCTTGATTTCTTTCCATAACTGCGGATCGGAATACAACCCCAGCTTGGTATTATCTACAACAATAGTTCTAAATTTTATGGGAGTAAATTTATACAAACTCTCCAAACAATCTTTGATATATCCTTTTTGAATAACTGGTATAACAAACGTCGCTTCAATCTGTGCCATATTATTATAATTATAACATATATCTTATGGGAAAACAAACGTCGCTTCAATCATTTTTACACTCACAGTTCTCGCAACCACAATTGCTACATAAAAGTGGAGTGCGAACATTGCTGCCAACTAAACCTGCTAGTTTTCTCATATCTTCTAAGTGATATCTTGTAGCCTTGAGTTCGGCATCAACAACTTCTTTTTCCACAGGCGGCTGGATTTCGGTCATTGCTTCCACGAATTGTTCCCATACCATTCTAGGCAAAATCATAAATGGCACGGGCATCGGATCTCCTTCTTTGAAAAGCTTCATCAGCAGATGCCCATCTTTTTCAGCATTGGCATTGTAAACTTCTCCATTCGATCTGATCTGCAAAATCCAGATCCGTTTCTGATCGGCGTAAGGCACTTGTTCGACCACGACTTTCCACTCGATACCATCAATCCTACTCATATTCATGGATCCAATATCCACTTGATCAGCCTCACAAAAATATTCTCTCTTTTCTTTTCCGCTGGCGGAACCGATTTAGTTTTTGTTTTATTTTTTGTCATCTATTCTCACCTTCTTTTAATCACCCTCCCAAAAATTTTCTTCCCAATTCTTAATACCATAGCTTTCAAATAAGTACCGTCTTCCATGATTGTTTCTGGAAAATAAATTCCGATAGGCCATCTGAATTTATAAGCTGATAAGTTCTGCTCCAAAGTTTCTTTAATTGCTTTTAGTTTTTTCCCCATCTCACCATCCTCCCCTAATTATTCCGCAAATCCGCTCCACGTCTTTTCCAGTCACGTACATGTGCAGTGGCAGATGAATATATTTGTCCTCGATCCAATTCATATTTGGCAGGTTTCGCCTTTTTCCACCGAAAACGGTCAGAATGTCATTCCTGACTTGGACCAGATTCGTTTCTATGCCGTTGTCGGCGAGCTTTTTCGCAAAATCGTCTCTTCTCTCAACCAAAACAGGAAAAGACCAAATGCCTCCGATAACCATCAATCCAGAGATATCGGAAAGATTATTCTCATAAAGGATACACAATCTTTCATGATGATCCATAATTTTTTTGTATTCTTTCAAGGCCCCAAGTCCCAATGAGGCAGCCAGATCAGTAGTCTGCCATTTAAAGCCTACTTCTTCAATATCCGTCGTCATCTCGCGCCCCAAATAAGCCTGATAATTAGCCCACCTTTTTTTCTCCCTGTCTATACCAAACCATCTCAGTTTTTTCGCCCTGGCATATTCTTTTTCACTCCGAACTACAATCATTCCGCCATCGCCTATTGTTAAGTGTTTGATCGCTTGGAAGGAATAACAGGCATAATCATCGCTAGATAACGGAGAATAGTGCATCTGGGCATAATCTCCTATTACTGGAATTCCGAAATTAGGTATAATGCTCGGATTTCCACTAAGATGGACATTGATAATCGCTCTTGTTTTATTTGTGATTTTCTTCTTTATATCTTCAGGATCGATATTCATCGTATCCCGCCTTATATCGGCGAAAACTATTTTGGGACCGAAATGAGAAAGAGCAACTGCATCTGCTGAACAATTGAGTACTGATGTAATTACCTCAGAATTCTTATCGATTCCTATTAAATGATATGCCAAAGATAAAGCCGAAGTACCTGAGTTAACCGCTACTGGATATTTAACCTGAAAAAGTTTTTTTATTTTTTCCTCAAACAAATCCACCTTCGGACCCTGTCCGATCCAGCGGGAATTAAGCGTATCCTGAACTTCTTTTCGCATGTAATCATTAATATACGGATGAAACATTACTATAGTTTTTCTTTTCATCGGTTCCTCCATCGCATCGTCACGATCCCTTCTTCTTCCAAAATCTTTTCGAAACCGAGCTTCTTGTAAAGGCTGTACGCCCCCCCATTCGATTTGCGTACTTCCAAAAAAAGGGATCCGGCTGCGAATTCATCAATAAGATACTGGAACAATATTTTCCCCAATCCTTTTCCCCGCACACTGGGGACAAGTCCGCCACTCAGCCAATACTCATTCGGAGAAACCCCTATCTTGAATCTCCTGACAAGGCCGTAACCGACCGACTTCTTGCCTTCAAGCATCAGATAACACCATTTGTCCACGCCCTCAGCCTGCTTGTAGTCGTTCCACCATTGCAATTGTCTCAAAATGCCTATTTTCCGGGTATCCCTGGTCATGAACTGGCGGCAGGAGTTGCGGATCGATCTTACCCTTAAAACATCCCAGAAAGAATCAATCAGCCTGAATGAAATCATTATTGTGTGTTTATAATTATAAACGGAGACTTTACAATTGTAAAGCACCCGTAAAGCCGAGTCGGATCCAGTCAAACCCTGATTAATGTAAAGATATTAATTCTTTTAAACCCTGTGCTAAAATAATTTCAGCAGTAAAGCCTAATAATTGTTTAGCTTTGTTAATATTAGCCCGGGAATACTTAACTTCCGCTCTGGCAGGGGCATAGTTAATTTTTGGCCGTTTATTCATCAAATCCCCAACCAAAAAAGCTAAAGTAGTTATCGCCATTGTCTGCCCTGTGCCGATATCCATCACTTCGCCTGATGGTACATCTTTCTTCACTGCCAGCTGGATGGATCTGACTACATCTTCGGCATGGATAAAATCCCTGGTCTGGTTGCCGTCCCCATAGATTGTTACCTCTCCTTTTGCTTTAATCCCTTTAATAAACTCATCAATCACCCTGCCATAGTTGGGATTAGAACCTTGTCCATAAACATTAAAAATCCGTAATGATACTGTTTGAATTTGGTCTTTATAATATTCCAATAATAACTCCGACACATATTTGGTTAAGGCATAGATACTGCTAGTTGGTTCGTAGGCGGCAGAAGAAGAAGCGTAAACTATCTTTTTCACTCTGGCTTTTAAACAGGCCTGGATCACGCTGGCAGTACCGTCAATATTGTTTTTGATATAAGCTAAAGGAAATTTTTCAGAATCACTGGCAGAAACGTACGCTGCCAGGTGGACGACTGTTTCTATCTGGTTTTTTTTGAGGATATGTAATAGATGCTGTTCATTTAAAACATTATCTTCTGGGGTTTCCTTAATGTCATAGCCAATAGCGTCAGGGAAAAGCTTTTTAACATAAGAACCTATAAAACCCTTGTAGCCTGTACAAAGAATTTTCATCTTTAAACTATAAGCTTTCCGATAGTGTTTCTCTCCTCAGATTATACAATTTACTTCCTTTCCATTTTTTGACTGTTCTGCCCAAATTAACCAAGGTTTGTGTTTTTTCATATGGTTTGAATTATTAATTAAAATTAAATTATTTAGATTATTATTTAATTTATTATGATCTAGGTGATGCACATACTCCTTTTTCAGTAATCTTCTTCCTATTTTTACTTCCATCACCAAACGGTGTTCAAAAATATAACCATCTGATCGGGCATCTGGATGACTTGGTTTATAAATTAATTTATACCCATGGACATCAATGCACCAACCTTTGTAATACTGACTATGATATTTATTCTCAGGTTTGAAAAAGTTGGTCATAATCTTGTAACATTCTTTTCAAATCATAATTCTTCTCAATATATTGTCGATATTCTAATGGTTTGAAGTCCCCCTCACCGATCATTTCTACAGCTTCATGGATACTATTAAAACGATATTTGTCTGGCCATTCCGAACCGAACCAATTATTAAGAACTGGTTTCAACCCTGCTGCCATCCCCTCGGCTGCCGCGTAGCTGAAAGCTTCTTTGTGACTAGTCACTAAAATATAATCCATAGTTGCATACCAGATAGGAAGTTCCAGATCTCCTAATTGGGGAACAATATGTATCCTATCTGCCATTCCAGTATTTTCAATCAGTTTGTCATAGGCGAACTGATGCCATTCAGGCATAATATGCTGACCACGAATATGAAGCTCCCACGGTTTGTCAGGATAAAGACGAGCAACCTCTTGGAAAATTCTAATGCCTTCAAATACTCCTTTCGCTTCCCAAATATTGCCTGTCACCATAGCTATTTTATACCCGCGGTCACGATTCTCCTTTAAAGTGAACCTTGCCATGTCAACCCCAGGCCGAATTAAATGTATCTTACCGTCGGAATAAGGAGCAGTTTCCTTAGTTATCATGTCAAAATAAAATTGATTGATAACGATCAGATCATCTAAATATTTCCAGATAGACGGATCACGATGTCTACCTTGCCAGATATCAATGTCGATTGTCCGAACAGCAATCCTTTTTTTGGGAAAATGCGTGCCTTGATCCGCATTCGGGCCATTAAAAAAGTAGTAGAAATTCTGATCCATCCAGTCTATATAAATTAAATCCACATCTGGCTCACAAGCTTGCGGATTGCTACCCATTTCCATCCTTACATCATGTCCCTTACTACGCCAATAGTCTCCAATCATCTGGCTGAACTTAAAGGCACAGTTGTCAAACATCCAAATTTTCATTTTGCCTCCTCCCAAAGAGCTGGAGGATAATTATTATTACTCACTGGATACTGGAATTCATCCGCACTATCAAAATCAGCACGTTTATTCGTCACCCAGAATAAAAATTCGTGCATGTTGACCCAGCTGGATATTTTGATACGGTTAAGAGAAACTAGGAGTGTAAACAGACAATCCTCCTTATCCATCTTGCCGCCTTCCAGTTCCACGATCTGTGGATAAAGCGACTGGAAAACGTAAGTCTGCGTGACCGTCACGTAGGCGGTAACGTACGATGCCCCAGTCGTTTCCAATCCGTTTTCGCCCGCCGCAAACTCCAGTTTCTCGTACAGTTCCCCGAAAATCGGATATGTTTTGACGAATTTTTCCAGCCTTCCCTTGTCGATGTCACTCGTCCTGTGGTACCCACCCAGAAGCTGCGGTTCCCTAGTTTCGTTGAACTTGTCCAGCAAAGACTGAATCCAGTCGGTTCTCAAGATGCAGATGTCGTTGTGTAACTTGACACAGAGTCTCGTTTTCACTTTTTGGAATCCGAGAAGCTGCTTGTAGGTGCTCCAGTCCGAATGGCTGACGGTGTCGAAATTGACGCCGTGGCTTTTATTATACTGCGACAACAATTCCTTGCTGTGCGAATCTTTCTCGTCGCAGATAATCCAGGTGTTTCTAACGATTTCAGGCGGAGTTGACCGCACGTATTGTTTTAAAAACCAGACTATGCGGTTCTTATGCTGATGCCATTGAGGAACCACCACGGAGATATCGGCGGCCGTATATCCGGGAGAAAAATTGACGGGAATTATCTTGTATTTTTCTTCCATTATTGTTTTGGTATCTCATTCAGAAATTGCCTAGACTGATAGGTATAGTGTAAAACTTTTATCAATGTCGTTCTGAAATGCCTGCCGCCAAATACTTCAATTGTTTTTTCTCCGAACATTTTATCGAAATGACTCGCAAAATCACTAAACCTAATTTTAGATTCGAATATCTTCAGATTAAAAAGGCAACACTGAAAATCTGGATAATACATAATTTCCAGATCGTCTCTCTCCATACCGATTCTTGGAGCAACTGTAGTCGGATAAGTTAATTTCCCTTCAGTATCAACTGACTGAACATCCAACGTTAACCAATCCTCTGGTAAAGTCGCCTTAATATCAACCATCTTCTGGTCCCAACCTTCTTCAAGTGGAATCACATCAGATTCAATCAAGAATACATTGTCATAAGGCAGTGGATTAGCATACTCGTTCAAAAATTTCTGGTAAGCCCAGCAAAGTGCAAGCTGGATAGCCTGACCTGCTCCATTCTTGTGAATCACTCCCGTATAGTCTCTCTTCATCAAAAGAATTCGTCTCTTCTCGGATGCTTTGACTGGAAACTCACCGATATCTGAGTCGTCATCAACCAAAATATGCACATAAGGATTGACTGTGAGCTTATCGATAGCCTCACACATTTCAAGAACTTTATCATAGGCACGAAAAACTGGAGTAATAATTAAATTAGTCATAATATCTTCACCTCCGGCAGCGGTACTATATATCTGTCTTTAAACTGTTTCTCTTTTGCTCTAATCATATCCTTATATCCCCAAGCTAGAAGCAAAACATAATCAGGATTGTCATTTCGAAAAGTCTCTGGAGAAACTATCGGAATATGAGTTACAGGGGTATAGCGGCCATAGCGTTCAGGGGATTCGTCAACAATGTAATCCAAAATTTTGTTGTTAATCTGACAATAATTCAAAAGCATATTCCCCCTCCCAGACGCACCGTAACCCACCACCTTTTTGTCTCCGACTATCTTCAAATCAGAAATTATCATTCGCAAGCTATCCCTCAATTCATTAACTTTTCCGCCAAAATCCTGGTATGTCTTTACAGAAGCAAGACCCAATGTTTTCTCGAATTTTAAAAGCGATGCCAACCGTGCCGATGGCTTGTAAGTTTTGGGGCTAATCCGCTGGCAGTAAACCCTAATTGAACCCGAATGTGTGGGGATCCTTTTCACATCGAAAATTTCGAAGCCGTACCTGGCAAGAAACGGTTTCAGGGCAATCAGACTGTGGTAACTGTGATGTTCGTGATAAATAATATCATACTGATTTTTCTGAAGGAGGTCGACAAGGTAGTAGACTTCAAAAACAAAGACTCCAGCGGCGCGAAGCAGGCCATCGACGCCTCGCATTACCTCATCCAAATCATCAATATGTGCCATAACATTGTTGGCAAAAACGGCATCAGCCTGTCCGTATTTGTTGGCAATTTCCTCAGCCAAGGTCACATTAAAATAGCCAACGATAGTTTTCAATTCCCGATCATTGGCGATTTTGGCGATATTAGCAGCAGGATCAACGCCTACCGCATCGATGCCAAGATCCTTCAAAGGTTTGAGAAGCACTCCGTCGTTGCTGCCAATGTCGATAACGAAAGAGTCCTTGATCAGAAATCTTTTAACCATTTCTTTCGCATAATCCTGGAAATGAGCGCTTAAGGGAATCGAAGACAGATAGCGGTAGTCGGCGAAAAGCTCTTTGGGATCGACCACTTCGTTGACCTGAACAAAAGAACATTCTCTACAGACAGAAACGGTCAAGGGATATAACTTTTCTTTGCCGATTTCCTCTTTTTTCAAATAATTGCCAGCCAAAGGGACAAGCCCCAAATCAAGAACTTGAATTAAATTTTTACTCTCGCAAAGCCTGCAAGTAGTCCGCTTAATATATTGACCTTCATTCATGTTTTATGCCCCCATTTCTTTAAAAAATAAGTATTGTCTTCATCTTCCTTTTCCCAGAAATTCCAACCAAAGAACTTTTCATTTTCCAGCTGTTCGTGCCTATTTAGCCAAGTCATTGAACCTAAATGCGTGACATAGGATTCTAAACTCATACCAGGTTTCAGATCTTTCTCTCCAATTCTTATTTGATAATCCCGATCACAAAAAACATATATATTTTCATCAAATTCTCCAACAATTTCATAAGATTTTTTCTTGAATACAAAACAATTTGATAATTCAGTAAAAGAAGTACCCAAAATACTACTTACAATATCAGGATTTTTCGATTGTTCTTCATAATCTCCCCAGTGCCTTCGGTGGTATGGTCCAACGAAATCAAGCACCCCATCATCTAAAACTTGTTTCAAAGGAGGAAACCAGTTTTGATGAACCAGAATATCATTGGCCATCACACAAATATAATCTGAGCTAGCTTGTGCAATACCCTGATTAAAGCACTTACCTAACCTCTCATTCTTTTCATTAGCAATATAGATATCATCTTTATCAAGCCACTCTTGGAGTGCTTGGTCAAATAGGTCTGACCTGTTATGAACAACAATAATTTCCACGTTATAAGGATGGGTAAAAAATTTTATATTCCTGATAGAGGCAAGAGTCATATTAAGCAAATATCTGTGGTGTAGAAGCACTGGCATTATTATAGAAAGATCTTTTTTAGGCATGTTTGATCTCCTCCCATTTTTCCAGCAATTCATCCAAAGTTATTTTAATGTTTTTCTCAACATATTCTCTCGCCTCTTTTGCTATTTGGGGAATCGCTTCCAAATCTCCATCTACGAACTTTCCATATTGGTGTGGCATATCTTCAAGAAACTTAGACCCTCCTAAAATGTAAGCTCCAGTCGCCATGGAAAGGGGCATATTGGCATTTCGTTCTGCACCATACGATCTCCTATACACTGGATGTTCCACAATGACAGAAGGCTGTACGTAACATTTTTTACCAAACATCCACGTTGGTATCCCAATCATCAGACTTTCAGCCGTATGCCCGCCTGCGATTTTGAAAGCTTCCGGGAACATGTTGCCTATTTTTAAAAATCATTCACGCTCACAAACGAACCCAGCCATAGAATTCGCTAGGACGGGATGAGGCTGGGCAGTCATTTTACATGATTCTCCGATAGAATTGACTTTGCCGAAGGGGTTGGGATTTACAAAATGGCTACCGGAAATAACGTCCCCATCCTTTCTGGTGATACACCCGACGGAAAATGGTGAGAACAGAACTTCGACCCCCTTGTCCTTCAATTCAGTCAAGGTTTCCAGCATAACTTTAAAATAATGGGGAGAAAAAACAAGATGCGGATCGGGCATACTGATATATTTACCTATTGCCTTGGTCACTCCGAACGAATGAGGAGGAATAGTCCCCTTGATGTCATATTCAAAATATTGAATTGGGAAATCCTTGTGAAAATCCAAAAAGGACTGAAGATTGATTTTTTCCTGCTCGTCCGAACCATTGTTAACCAGAATTATTTCATAGTCAATCCCGTCATTTTCGAGCTGATGGAGAATCTGGGCAATAGTCATGGCAGTGGCTATCGAGTCATTGATGGTGGCCATCACTATTGATAATTTTTCCATGTCAACTCCAATCCCCGTTTAAGGGCAATTTTTGGTTCCCACTTTAAAACGGTCTTCGCCTTGGTAATATCTGGCTTGCGGTGTAGCTGCTCACCTGGCCTGACATCACCGACGAACTTATAATTTTTGGGATCTATCATCATCGCGACCAAAAGCATCGTAACTTCTTCTTCCGTCCCGATATTAAAAACCTCCCCGTTGGTATTTGGGGAAAACATCGCCCTGACCACCGCGTCGATAAAATCATCAACGTAGCAAAAAGTTCGCGTGGTCGAGCCATCGCCCGTCACTTCTAGCGGTCTGCCTTCCTTAAGGCACCTGAAAAAGGAAGGAATAACCCGCGTGTCTTCGTATCTCATGCCTGGGCCGTAAATGTTGAATGGTCGTACGGTCCTGGCATCGAGTCCATACCAACGGTGATAGATCATCGTCAGCATCTCACCGAACCGCTTGGATTCACTGTAGTAGGCTCTCTCACCGATCGGGTCAACCAGTCCCCAATCGTCCTCTTTGTAAGGAAATTTTTCAGTATGACCGTAAATGTCAGAAGAAGAAACATAAAGAAATTTAGCCTTGTTTTTTAATGCAAGTTCCAGCATATTGTAAGTTCCTAGTGAACTGGCCAGAGCCGTCGCTAAGGCGACTTTACTGTAATGTCCCGGATCAACAGGACAGGCAAGATGAAAGATTACGTCTAAATCCTGTTCAATCAGATTTGGGTCACAAACATCCTGGCCATTTTTAATATCCCAGCCGACTATATCTGTAATTCCTTCAAGAGTTTGTAACCTCGAAACTAGATGCGAACCCAAAAACCCCAAATTTCCAGTCACGAGACATTTCATACCAGTTTTCTGTATACTCCTTCCATCCCGCCTATGTTCAAATCTTCAAACTCTCCTGGCTTACTTCTAACCAGCTCATCAACAGCCTGCTTGACCCCGACTCTTTCGATAAGATAGTCATCAAAAAAGATTAATCCATCCTTCATAACCCATGGAGTCCACCTAATAATTTCGTCCTTAGTCAATTCATAAGAATGCCCAGAATCAATATTCAAACCTACCAATGGTTTATCCCAAGGGAACGTCCTAGAATCTGCAACCTCAAAATAAATCTTACCAAGAAGACCATGTGCCGCTATAGGATCAAGAATTCTCTTCTGATAAACATTGATGTTCTCTCCTACACTCAGATAAGGAGCACCAGTATCAATTGTTGTAATCTTAAGTTTAGGATTCAACAGCGCAATCGCAACTACTGCTTTACCGAGACCTGTTCCAAAATCGACAAATTCCCCTTCAGGTAAT
>Ga0209641_10003729_pt1 | contig 12730 bp, 10 predicted proteins | sample RifCSP16_1_FD_184022 | JGI IMG/M metagenome (GOLD analysis project Ga0209641, IMG submission 184022) | Soil microbial communities from Rifle, Colorado - Rifle CSP2_sed 16_1 (SPAdes) (version 2) | ecosystem: Environmental > Terrestrial > Deep subsurface > Rock core/Sediment | place: Rifle...
ATACAAAGGCAGGCGTTGTAATAATGTTGTTCTCCAGCTCCCTTACTCTGCTTAACACGGAATCCCAGAAAAAAGCGCCTACAACACCAATGGCAATAGCCAAAATAAAAGAGGCCAACATCTGCCCCAGCATCAGTCCGGGAGCCAATTCTTTGGAACCGTGGAACCGCAGCAAGGCCAGAGTGACCACGATACACAACACATCTGTGAACGTGGATTCTAAGAGTAGAGCGGTGCGGGAGCTTTCTCCCATTCGGAGCTTCTCCACCAGGGGGATTACTACTACGGATGAGGTGCCGCCCAGGATAGAGCCAAGAATCACCCCCTCCAGAACTGAGAAGTGAAAAAGCCAACGACTCAGTAGGGTCACCAGCACCGTTGTCCCCACAAAGTTGAAAATGGAGAGGCGAACACCCCACAGCATCGAATTACGCAGAGCGCTAAAACGTATGCCCAGACCGCTTTCAAAAAGGATTAAAACCAGGGCAATGGTCGTAAATACACTTCCTACGCTACCGAAAGATTCGGTGGTCACCATTCCGCAGACCGGGCCGATTAAGAAACCCAAAAGTACCAGGGGGAGAACATCGGGAATACGGATTTTTTCAAACAAAACCGTAAACAAATGGGCCAAAAATATCAACAGACCGACTGAGAGCAGAACTAAAGCGATTTCCATATCAGGTAGATGATACTCATCCTAACTACGCAAAATCAAGAATCGGCTTAAAGGATCTGACCTTGATTCTTTCATCAGCGGCGAAATTCAAAAAATCATTGTTCGAGCAAAAGGCTACTCCTATTCCCGCCATTCGAACCGGGCAGATATCGTATTCGCTATCTCCGACATAGATTATGTTGGACAAATGAATTCCGTACTGCTCGGAAACTTGGAGGAGGGCATTACTTTTACATATCGGGTGGACGCAGCGGCTTCCATCTGATTTCGTATAAAATGAAGGTATCTTGACTTCTCCGGTGGCTATGCTCTGGGAGAACTCTAGTTCATTTGCCAGAGCGAAATCTGCTCCCACCTTATTCTTGATATGGTTAGCGATACAATCGTAGCTGTCACTAATTATGCCAATGATATAACCACGCTTTTTGAGCTCTTGGATAACTTCAATCGCGTCTGGTACTAATGAAATCTCTTCAGCAATACTCAAGAGCGCAGAGATGTCCTTACTTTTGAGGAGTTTTGCAATTTGTTTGGTAGCCAGAAACGTTTCTTTTGTATTTGCCCTAATGTCCGCGAGTCCTTTTTCGAAGCCGAACCGCTGGGATGCCTTTTCTATAAATCGTCCCATTAAAATCGTATTATCCATGTCAAATAGAGCCATCTTCTTCAGCCCGGCTACAGTCTCTCTAATGGCGTATTCCATCTGGTCTGTTATGATGCTTATCGTACCCAAGGTATCCAGTGTAGTCAGAGACTGACCCGTCACTCTTCTGAGAATGGCCTTGGAAACTTCACGGGACATGCGACCCAATTGATGCCAGGGCTTCATCTTGTGCTCTATCGCCCCAATATCGACTTCGACAATCCTTGCACCCAGATGGTGCATGTCAATTAAAATGCCGATATCTACGCCGTAATCCTCTTCAAATTGGAGCTTTTGGAAAAACATTTTTCGCCCAGCTATCATGCCACTCAAAGGCTGCGAAAACTTGACCAGCTCGGGGAACAATAAGCTTAAAAGTGGCTTGGCCACCAATTCGGTCACCCGGCCTGCCTCACGTGAGAAAGATGATTTCACAAAATCGGCCCGGTCATCGAGAATGGGCAAGGCCATTTTTTCAACAGCATCCGGAGAATAATTTTCCACGTCTCCGTCCAGGTAGAGCAGGATGTCATTCTTGGAAACTAGGAGTCCATCCCGCATGGATGCCCCTTTACCTATTTTTGTACTGGTTATTACCTTAGCACCTGCCAGCTTAGCCTCCCGAATGGTATTGTCTATCGATTTATCATCTACTACTATGACTTCATCGACCAGCTTAGAGTGTTTTACTAGTTCTACCACCTTGCCGATGGCCTGTTCTTCATTAAGAACCGGGATTACAACCGATACCATGCTTTGCCAATTTTGATTTCGCATTTAATCACTCAACCGCTTTCATTTTTGTACCGATTAGCCTAATTACTAGCACTCAAATCTAATCAAGATTGCACACTTTGTGAAGTAAAAAGTTATGGAAATCTGTTGAGCGAATAACTCTCCCTTAATATTCGTTCAAACAATCATTCAGCTGTTTAGTAGAAGTCCCTTATTCTCCAGTTTCTCGCTAGAGTAAGCGTCGATAGCAGCAATTAAAACAATTGGTGCTGCTGTAATTGGAATTTTAACGGCTCAATAATATAATCAGAAAAACTAATCTCTTCTGGCCGGTTTTGTTCACAACCCATGTTATTCTTTCGTATTTCTAAGTGAATGAAAGAATAATTCAATGTGTTTTAAAACCTGGAAGGTGGATTGAATGCAAGAAATATTGACACTCATTTGGGAATGGTGTTTATCCCATGGAATAAAAGTTGTATTAATCTTACTGGCCGCTTGGATGACTAGACGGTTGGTTCATACAGCGGTCGCCAAGCTTGTGAAAAAATTTAAACAGGAGGGAATTACTCAATCAGAAAGCGAAAAGAGGGCCAAGACTCTGGGGGGGATTATCAAAGCCTTTGCCACAGTTGTCATTTCCGCTGTCGCTGCCATGATGGTGATCACTGAGTTTGGCGTGGAAATTGGCCCTTTGTTAGCCGGGGCTGGAATAGCCGGTCTGGCAATAGGGTTTGGTGCTCAGACACTAGTCAAAGACGTTATCAATGGGTTTTTCATGTTGCTGGAAGACCAGATTAGGGTAGGAGACGTCGTTAACATTGCCGGCATCGGAGGTCTTGTGGAAGCAGTCAATTTGCGAACTACCCGCCTGAGAGACCTAGAAGGCAGAGTTCACATAATCCCCAATAGCTCGATTGATGTGACTACTAATCTGACTCGAGAATGGTCTAGAGCGTTAATAGATATTGGCGTGGCATATAAGGAAGATGTGGACCGAGTCATTTCGACCATGAAAGAGGTGGGAGAAGAAATGATGAATGACCCGGCTTACTCGAACCTAATTTTAGAGCCACTTACAGTCTTAGGCGTAGATTCCTTCGGAGATTCTTCAGTAAACATAAAGACTTTCTTTAAGACCGTACCGTTGAAGCAATGGGATGTGGCTCGAGAATATCGCAGAAGGATCAAAAGGGTTTTTGATGAAAAGGGAATTGAGATTCCGTTCCCCCACCGCACCATTTATATCGGTGAAGCTGAGAATAAAGGCAAGCTGAAGGTGGAAGCAACCCTGCCTTCAACTGCCAAACAGACTCATCTAAAGTAATGATTATGCGTTAAGAGTGGGATTTAAGAAGCTTTGTAGTCAGGTAGACTCCAAATCCTCTCAACCTGAGGCCAATTTCTTCAAATAAGCCCCAACTCCCCCCATCTTTTGAAACACTGCACTATCTTCCACAAAGTCCATTTTGACCTTATAGTGATAGGCCAGATTTACTATTTTTTGCTTGTAATCCACAATCTCAAGGGAAAGGTTGCATTTAGGGCAAGTTTGAAGCTTTATTACTTTTTCCCAGAACCAACAAAACGGACAGAAGCAGATTTCATAGCCCGGGTTAAGCCCGACCATAAGAGAAGATACATTGTCATCTCTAAATGATTCAAAAACCTGGCCGAACCCGGAGACCGCTTTTTGACCCGAACCCAGACGATTCAAAAAACCTCTCAAGATCTCGGCTCTTCTCCCCCTTTTTATTTTACGAAAAACTTCCAGGGATTTAGATAATACCTCAGCATCCGGGGTCTTGATGTCCAGCTTCAAAAACTCATAATCAAAATTCTTCAATTTAGAGATCTTGCCCTCTACCACAGGCAGAATGACTTCATCCCCGGCAAAAAAAGTGAAATCTCCAACTCCGGCAGTCTTATTCTTTACAGTTTTGATAACATTTTCCACAAATTGCTCAATATATTTGTCAATTCTCCGTCCTAACCTCGGCTTATAAAGCCCCAGTCTCCCTCTCCGGCGGACATGATTGAGAGATTCCTTTTCGAGGATGCTCGTATCAACGATTTTACCAAAAACAATAGTCAGTATTCGAGCCTGTCTTACATCCAGAACCACAGTGATAAATCTTTCTGCATCCTCCTGGAATCTGATTATCGGGAAAAGATTAGGCGTAAGCTGACAATAAAACCGGTTTTCAGGAGGAAAGGGGAGCTCGATTACTTCAAATAGATTTCTTCCTCCACTGACAAAGAGTACGTATCCGGGTGATTGCTTGAAAGGGAGACTTCTGTGAAAATCATTTAAAAACTGTTTCACTTTTTCCATGGCAAAGATGTCATAACCATATTCAGAATAGATGAATGCGAGGCGAGAAATAGTCTTCTTCAAGAATACTGCTCCGGTGGATTTGCTGCCAGTTCGCTTTAAAGCATTCAAATAAACGCTAAAGAAGGGTGCTACAGATGGCTTGAGCTGAGCGATTTTGAACATGCTTTTCTGAAAGTTCATGCTTAAAAATACTTAAAATTTTGTACAAGACAAGAGCTAGTTTGAAAACGTTGAATATAGATAAAGAACTATCGGACGTTTTATTATCAATGAAGTGGAGGTTCTCGAATCTACCAATAAACCTTTCTGTTTTCCTAAATTGATTGACAGAGAGCAATCTCCTCCCTAATTTGGACTAAGACGAGGTTTTTTAGTATGCCCAGAATAAAGGAAGTATTTGATCGTCTTAAATCGGCCGGCGCTAAAGCTGTGGATAAGGCTATGTCAAGAGATAGAGAGGATAAGGAAAGCCCAGAGCAAGAGCTCCAGGAGCTGGTAAAATCCAAACTGGGGGTTACCAAATTCGTCCTGGTTTCCAATAGAGAGCCCTATGTACATTTTTACAGCGGAGATAGGGTCGAATCCTTCCGCTATGCCTCTGGTTTGACTATTGCGCTGGACTCTATTGCTCAGGCCACCAAGGGGCTGTGGGTAGCCCACGGCTCAGGGGATGCGGACTTTGACGTTGTAGACTCCCGGAATTGCGTCAGAGTACCTCCGGATGACCCTTCCTACACCTTAAAGAGGATCAGCCTGACCAAGTCTCAAGAGAATGGCTACTACTACGGTTTTTCTAATCAAGTACTCTGGCCACTTTGTCACGTTGCTTTTGTGAGGCCAAAGTTTGACGCCAAGAACTGGGAAATCTACCAACAGGTCAACCGGCTCTTTGCTGAAGCCGTAGTCCAGGAGGTCGGACAGGAGAACGCCCTAATATTTGTGCAAGATTATCACTTGGCCTTGTGCACCAAATTCATCAAGGAGCTTAATCCTAATTCTATAACTGTTTTATTCTGGCATATTCCCTGGCCCAATCCGGAGATTTTTAGAATCTGCCCCTGGAAAACTGAAATTTTGGAGGGTCTTCTCTCCAATGACATATTGGGATTTCACCTGCGCTATCATGCTGAAAATTTCCTTAAAACAGTGGCCTTGGAGATGGAGGCTAAGATAGACTATGAGAAATTGGCAGTAATTAGGGCTGATAAAAAATGCTTGGTACGCTCCTACCCTATCAGTGTAGATTTTCAGAGAATCGACAGTCAGGCCCGCCTGAAGGAAACTTCTCAACGAGCAAATGAAATACGCAAACGATATCGCTTAAGAGAGGAAATGATTATAGGCCTGGGAGTTGATCGGATTGACTATACCAAAGGGATTCCTGAAAGATTGATGGCCCTTGAGCGATTTTTTGAGATTTATCCAGAGTATCAGAAGAAGGTTGTGTTTATCCAGATTGGAGTTCCTTCCCGGGCCCAACTGGAAGCGTATCAGGAGACCATCGACTTGATAGAAAATATGATCCAGCGAATAAATTGGAAATACTCTGACAGTCATTGGTCTCCCATCATCTATGTCAAGGAACATCAGGACTTCAAGGCCATAGTTCCCTTCTATAAATTAGCTGACTTTTGCGTGGTCAGTTCCCTGCACGATGGGATGAACTTGGTGGCTAAAGAGTATGTCGCCAGTCAGGTGGAGGGGGATGGCGTGTTGATTTTAAGTCAATTTACAGGCTCTGCTCGGGAGCTGGAGCAGGCTCTTTTGATAAATCCCTATGATACCGAAACCTTTGCTCACACAATTAAAAAAGCAGTGGAAATGCAGGCAGAGGAAAAAAGAGCGCGCCTGCAGAGACTTCGCGAAATAGTATCGGAACATACCATCTATCACTGGGCCAAAGAAATTACGACCGATCTGGCCCGGATAAAGCAAGGGATGCAGAGTGAGACATCTACTGGCTAAAACCAATTGGAGAAATGCTGCCAGAAGGATCAAGAAGGCCAAGCTGGTAATATTGTTCTTGGACTATGATGGTACTTTGGCTCCGATTCGCAAGCTACCGCACTTGGCCAGATTGTCTTCACCCGCGAAGAGATTACTGAGAAGATTAATCAAGAATAGTAAGATTGAGATCTGCATCGTCAGCGGACGTTCCCTAGCAGAAATAAAGAGAATGGTTGGTTTGAAAAACCTGCTTTATGTCGGCAATCACGGTCTAGAGATTGGAGAAAAAAACAGCATAAACACTCTTCCTCATGCCTCTAATATAAAGCGGAGAATAAAATCAATCTGTGGCCGTTTGAAAATATTCTCCAGGCGATTTCCGGGATTCTGGGTAGAGAACAAGGGGTTGACTGCCAGCCTGCATTATCGCCTGGTTCCTCCGTCACTGACTAAAAACCTGACCAAGGAGTTATCAGCTTGGCTGAAGAATCAAGTTTCAGACTTAAGGGTCACTACCGGTAAAAACGTCTGGGAGATCCGTCCCAGGACCAAAAGGAACAAAGGCTGGGCTGTAGGATTTGTCAGCCGCAACTTCAGAGGGCAGAAAAAAATAGAAATATATGCCGGTGATGACAGAACCGACTGGGACGCCTTCAAGATTATCATAAAGAGGCAGGGAATCGCAATTCAGATAGGAACCAATGGCGCAATCTATAAGGAATGCTTTTACCTGAAATCACCCGGCGAGGTGACCCTGTTCATGGAAAAGTTATCTGCCATGCTAAAAAGATTAAATTCAAAACCGGGGAAATCGACAAGGAGGATTTATGCCAGAGAGTCTTAGTGCTATCTGGGTTGAATTAAAGACAGCATTATTCAACTTCATAGAATTTCTACCTTATCTTATTCTGGGTCTAGTAATCCTGAGTTTTGGTTGGTTGGTGGCCAGATTTATAAGAAAGCTGGTGGTGGTAGTTCTCTCCAATCTATTGGCCGGAAAGGGCGAAGAAGTGACGCCTCGGCTGGGTCTGGGTCTCCAGGAGAGAATCCGGAACATTGAGCTGGTGGGGAGCCTCTTCTTTTGGTCGATAATATTTCTTACCGTAATTCTGTTTCTGAATGTCCTGGGCTTAAAGGTAGGTGCCAATATAGCCTCCCGACTGCTGGAGATAATCCCCAGCATATTTGTGGCCAGCTTAATTCTAATTCTGGGGGTTGTCTTCGCCGTGTTCGTAGAGCAGGTTAGCCGGGTAGTCCTGCAAAGAACCAAGACTGAGCACTTTTTGCTCTGGTCTAAGATCCTGAAGTGGGTGACGGTGGGACTGGTGGTTCTTTTAGCTTTAGAACAGGTGGGGATAGCCGCCAAAGTCGTAGTCTCCCTGTTTCAGATCTTGGTAGCTGCGCTGGCATTGACCTTGGCCATCGCCTTTGGTTTAGGTTGTAAGGACATTGCCCGGGATATAGTGATTGAGTTCTTCAAGAAGGAAGAGAAACCTGAATAAAATATGACCGCCAGACCCTTCCATTTCTATACCTCCCAGCCCCTGGTGGAATTGACCGGATTGCGTGCTGGCAATCTAGCGGAGCTCTTGGAGCATATAAGAGAGGTGGATGGCTCCTCGATTTATTTTCACACCCACCACTACGTGCGAGAGCACCACTTCCTGTCCAATGAATATCCATCCGATTTTGCTTATTGGGTAGGAGAGATTCTGCAGGAAAGAGAATTGGGGGAAAAACTGGCCGTAATCGATGTGCGGTCTTATCCCACCATCAGAGCCCTGCGCGAGAAGCTAGTGGAGATTATTGAAAACTATCTCCAGGAAAATGGAAGGGTAAGGGAGGTACCAACCGGACTGGAGTTTCACTTCCGAAAGACCATTAGTATAATAGTTCCCACTAGACAGTCTGCTCTCAATCTGTCTGAACTTAGAGCCTGCCTGCAAAGAGTGGACCTAAACTCAGTCTATTACCACCTGGTGGAATACCGCATCCGGGAGGAGAATGTGACCAATGACTTCTCCCAGTGGATACGAGACAATTTTCAAAAGGAGGCACTCTCCTCTGCCATCGAAAAACTTGACCCCTATTTCGATACTCTAGAGAATCGCCGTCAGAGAATTATCGAATTGCTGGGCAGGGAAGAGCACAAATTAAAATTGCAAGAGCAACTCTTCAGATATCCCACCACTGGGGTAGCCAAAGCCATTAAGGAGAAAAACTGGTTCAAAAAACTTAAGTCCGAGTTCCAGAGGATATGGTATCAAGAGTAGTTCCCAGCTTCGAAGATTACCGGGAAGTCGTGGGGATTCCGGTCTGGGAGATGATTCAGAATATTGCCCGAGCGCTGTCTGGACTCAAAATAATAATGGTCAACTCCACCGCGGTAGGCGGAGGAGTGGCTGAAATTCTTCAGAGGCTAGTTCCACTTTTGAACGAAATCGGGATAGCAACCACCTGGGAAGTAATGCGGGGAGAGGAAGAGTTTTTTAAGGTCACCAAAATTATCCACAATGCCCTGCATGGCAAGACCGAAGAACTTACCCCCCAGATGCAGGAGACTTACCGGTTTTATACTGAGAAAATCTGTCTTAGAATCAAATTTGAAGATGATTTCGTCTTCATCCACGACCCCCAGCCGGCTGGTTTCATTCAGGCCAAAAAAGACAGCCGGGCCAAGTGGATCTGGCGCTGTCATATAGACGTATCCACACCCTATCGGCCGGTCTGGGAGTTTTTGAGACCCTATGTGATGCAATATGACGCCTCAATTTTTTCAGCCCCCAGTTTTGCCCAGCAGTTGCCCATCCCTCAGTATATGATTGCCCCTTCGATTGATCCTCTTTCAGAAAAGAACCGGGAAGTCCCCCTCAAACAGATTGAGCAATTCTTGGAAAAAAACAAGTTGGACCCCCAAAGACCAATCTTGACTCAAATTTCCCGCTTCGACAAGTTAAAAGACCCCTTGGGAGTCATCAAGACCTATCAGCTGGTAAAAAAATCAGAGGTTTGTCAGTTAGTCTTAGCAGGAGGGGGGGCAACCGATGACCCGGAGTCAGCTGAAATAATTCCTAGAGTTTATGAAGCTGCCGCAGATGACCGAGACATTCATGTCATCGAGCTTCCCCCTTATTCGGATTTGGAGGTGAACATCCTGCAAAGAGCCTCTACCATAGTCTTGCAGAAATCGCTTAAGGAGGGGTTTGCTTTGACCGTCACTGAAGCTCTATGGAAGAAAAAGCCGGTGGTGGCCTCAGCTGTAGGAGGAATCCCTTTGCAGGTAATTCATAACTATACCGGTTTGTTAGTGCATTCAATCGAAGGGGCAGCCTTAAAGATTATTTATCTTTTGAAAAATCCCCAGATCGCCAAGAGGCTGGGTGAGAACGGACGGGAGCATGTCCGGCACAATTTCCTGATCACCAGGCATATCAGAGATTATCTGATGGTGTTGATTGCCCTACAACATCCAGGGCAGAAGATTATTCACTTGTAGAATTTGATTTCAAACAGTAACTTTTTCTTAAGCTCTCCCTGAGTTGGCAGAGAATGTAGCTACTCCGGAGAAGATGAATGGGTAGAGTACAGCCAGTGACCGGTTTAGAACTGTTTTGCAAGCCCGTGATAGGAGTAATAGTTCTACCTGTTTCTGGCTCACGGCGCTATATGATCAATCCTTCCTTAAAAGCTTCGCATCCTTTTCTGGGAATGATGGGTTGACAGATATGCCTGAACCGATTTCAAATCCTGCAGGTTTCGTGAGCTGGGGTTTAATTCTTAAATACCAATGCAAGTAAGGCTCCTCAGATTTATGTTTTGCACAGGAATTGATAACATAGTTGTAATCTGGATCTCGCAGTTTCCGAACGAATTTGACAAGGATATCATGCAACAAACTGGCGAGGTGCTTTTTCTCCTGATTTGAAATGTTGGCGAAGTCAGCCTGATGTTTCTTGGGCATAACCCAGATTTCACACTCTGCTTCGGCAGCGAAAGGAACCCAGGCCACGTGTGATTGGTTCTCACCAACCAGGCGTCTTTTATTTCTTAGTTCAGACTCTAACATCTCGCAATATCCACAGCGCCCGGTTTCATAGTAATACTGCCGGAGGTGCTGTTCCCGCATGAGCACTCGATCTGGAATCATCCCCATAGCAATGACCTGGGAGTGAGGATGAATCAGAGAAGTACCGGCCTGCAATCCATGATTGCGAAAGACGAAGACTGTTTTTATCTCGTCTTCCTTCATTAACTTTACATAACGGTCGTGATAAGTGTCTATAATGGGCCCAACTTCTTTGGATGACATAAGGCCTGGGTGCCGGTTATGAATCGGCGTTTCAATTATAACTTCATGGTAACCATATCCTTGAGTAACACAATAAACTCCTCGTTCACACTTTTCTTGCTTACCAGCGGGGGTCACTATAGGAAATTTATTTGGTACGACTCTAACCTGCCAGCTTGTGCTCCCTTTCTTCTTTTCACCAATGATCGAAGGGATCAAGTGCTCATTACCTGGACAGAAGGGACAGTTTTTGTCCCAGGCTGGCTGTTGTATCTTATTGGTAGTTGGGCCTTGAGATGGTCTGGGCCTCTTACTCCTTGTCGGGGCGTATATGACCCATTGTCTGGTTACTCTGTCTTGACGGATTTGGCTCAACTTCATGTGGAATCTCCCTGGCTATCACATCTTAGAATCTTATTAAAATGTCTCTAAATAGTCGTCGCCTTCCAGAGCTATCTGACTGTACGGTTTGTTAGCTTTCCTTAACAAGGCTCTTAGGATTCTGCATATTCTCGTTGGAACTAACCAGTGCTAGTGACACTTTCGTCTGCTCTCATCAGTTCAAGCGACCAAAACTCCACGGTAGATTCCGAAATACTCAGTCACCGAAAGATGTGCCAATATTCCTAGCGGTCATTATCACAGGAGAATTGATCGGGACTTTTCGGGGCCCTTCGAGAACATTGGCAAAGTCAACAGCACTAATCTCGCCACAATTCAAAGCAGTCATCTTGCCAAAGCTACCACGGCAAAGCATTTCTACAGCCTTCTGCCCAAATAGAGTGGCAAGCAGACGGTCAAATTCAATCGGAACACCGCTCCGTTGAAGGTGGCCCAAAACTACTACCCGGGTCTCTTTACCAGTAACATTTTCAATTTGATCGGCAATGATTTTTCCTATGCCCCCGAAACGCACTTTTTCGTAGCTACCTGGAATATCTTTTTGTACTACCATTTCACCCGAGATTGAAGTAGCACCCTCTGCCACCACCACAATACTAAATGTTCTTTCCATTTTTTCTCTTTGAGCAATCACCTGGCAGATCTTGGAAATGTCGTAAGGTATTTCAGGAAGAAGTATGACGTCTCCTCCCGAGGCTAAACCTGAGTACAAGGAAATCCATCCGGCATAGCGACCCATTACTTCAACCACCATAACTCGATGGTGTGACTCGGCTGTGCTGTGAAGTGCTTCAATGGCCTGGCCGGCAATTGCTACGGCTGAGTGAAATCCTATGGTCCACTCAGTCCCAGGCACATCGTTGTCAATAGTTTTAGGTATCGCAACTAAGGGCAAACCCTTTTGAATGAATCTCTGTGCGATGGTCAGAGTTCCATCTCCGCCGATAACGATTAGACCATCTATTTTCATCTGGTAAATATTCTTCATGACTTTCTCTGACCTGTCTTCTTTGCTCGCTCCATAGGAGAATGGATTGATTCGGTTATTAGTTCCCAGTATTGTTCCACCCTTCGTCAGAATCCCAGAGACATCATCAAAAGATAGTCTTTGGAAGCGGCCCTCCAAAGCGCCCTGGAAACCATCCTTAATGCCAAGTACCTCCAGGCCAAAATGATTAGTGGCTGTCTTGACCACCGCCCTTAGGGTGGCATTCAAACCGGGGCAGTCTCCACCACCGGTGAGGACACCGATACGCTTGATCTTTACCACACTTAGAATTTATCGTTCAGTCCTGAGATGGCAAGAGTAAACTGGGTGCGAGGTTCTTTCTTTGGCCGATTCTTCAGTTACTGACTAGGTCTCTGCGTTCCAGGTTCCAATCAAAAGTATCGATGCATCTGTGAAGATGACATTGGACACAATCAACGTTGGGAATCAGACTTGCGTGTGTTACCGCCGTATCGCGGCGGTATGCTTGTTGTTATACTATCGTGAGATTTCAGGTAATGCTGACGAATCTCAACTGTCTTGTGCCATAATTGTGTCTTACTCAAGTCGAAACAACGAGAAATCCTTAAATCGAAGTTTGTTTGAGGAACATCCAACTATCTGCGTAAGTTGTTATTGTTTTTCAGGTTTTGATTATGTGTATTTCAAAATCAAAAGCGTCCCCAACGGGATTTGAACCCGTGTTACCG
>Ga0209641_10003740_pt1 | contig 12711 bp, 8 predicted proteins | sample RifCSP16_1_FD_184022 | JGI IMG/M metagenome (GOLD analysis project Ga0209641, IMG submission 184022) | Soil microbial communities from Rifle, Colorado - Rifle CSP2_sed 16_1 (SPAdes) (version 2) | ecosystem: Environmental > Terrestrial > Deep subsurface > Rock core/Sediment | place: Rifle...
CCCAGGCGGCGTCCACGGCTCGAGCCGGAGCCGCGTCAGCGGCCCCGGCCGGAATGACGTCTTGCCCGGCCTTCTCCGCCGCGAGCAGGGGCTGGAGCAAGAAGGTGGTGAGCCGGAACGTGAATGCGTCGCCGGAGGTCTCGCCCACGATCGGCCGGTCCGGCTCGGCCGGCCTGGCCTTGAGCCACTGCTCCAGCGCCCCGAATACGACCAGCAGCTCGCGCGCGGCAAACGGGATCAGGACCTGACGGAGCGCCCGAGCCGCGCCCTGCGGGGCCCGCGGGTGAGGCGGCAGTAGCACTCGCCGCCCGTCCAGGGGAACCTCGTCATCGGTAGCGCGGTCGGTGAACCAGTTGAGGCTCACCCCATACGGCGCCCTGAGCTGATCCAGCGTGGTCAGCTCGGGGTTGGCGGTCCGCCCCGAGTAGAGGTCGCGGACCGTGGGGTACGGAAGTCCGGTGGCGCGCCCCGCCGCGGCCAGGTTACCCCCGTGCACCAGGTCAATGAGGCGCCGGATGCGTTTGGTGATGGGGGGCACTCCCTCAGAGAGTGGGTGCTTGGGGCGTCCCGGGTGGAGGGCCTGATTCGGAGTGGCCATATAATTATTTCATGTTATACACGCTAATATAATAGTGCCTAAGAGGCCCTCGCGGCAACCAACCCGCCTGGCGACGGAGATGCCGGGGAGTCAGAATACCGGCCTCCCCCCCGGCACGGGGGCGGGCGGCGCACCAGTAGGGAGGCGTGGATGATGCCATTGCGTGGTTGGGGCTCGGTTCTGGTCTTGCTGGCGACGGCGTCGCCGGTGGTGGCGCAACAGCCGGCGCCCGAGATCGAGTCCATCAGAACGCAGGACCTGCGGGCGGATCTCTTCTACCTGGCGGGCGACGGGTTCCGCGGGCGCCTCACCAACACGCCCGAGAACCAGCTGGCGGCCGAGTTCATCCGGGCGCGATTCGAACGCTTGGGACTGGAGCCTGCGGGGCCGGGCGGCTCCTACTACCAGGCCTACCCCCTTATGACCGCGACGTTGGGGCCGGAGAACCGCCTGGTGGCGTCCACCGGGGACGGCGTGGAGCGACGGGCCACGGTGGGGGTTGATCTGTATCCCCACCGGTTCAGCGCCACCGGGCGGACCGAGGGCTTGGTGGTCTTCGCCGGCTTCGGCATCACCGAGCCCCGTCTGGGCTACGACGATTACCGGGGGGCACAGGTCAAGGGCGCCCTCGTCCTGGTGCTGGATCACGAGCCGGGCGAGCGCGATCCCGACAGTCGGTTCGACGGTCTGGTCACGGCCCAGGCGTCGAATCCCCTCGAAAAAGCCCTGGCGGCGCAGGCCGCGGGTGCCGCCGGCATCCTCTTCGTGGGCGACGTCCACAACCACCCGGGGCCCGCGAATTTCGGCGCCGCGGCACGGAGCTACTGGCCCGAGGACGCTCCGCGCATCGAGCGATACACCCTGGGATCCTGGGCGGAGCGGGTCCGGATTCCGGCGGCCCAGATCTCGTCGGGGTTGGCCGAGTCGCTGGTGCGTGGGACCGGCCGCACGCTGGCGGACCTGGCGCGCGCCGCGGAGACGCCGCGCGGCATGACTCCAATCCCATTGCCGGGCGCGAGGGTCGCGCTCACCGCCTCCGTCAATCAGCACCTGATCCCGGACCGCAACGTGGTGGCCCGGATTCCCGGGGCGGACCCGCGCCTCAAGGAAGAGTGGGTGATTCTAAGCGCGCACTTCGATCACAACGGCGCGGACGGGGACCAGGTCTACAACGGCGCGGACGACGACGGCTCCGGGACCGTGGCGCTGCTGGAAATCGCAGAGGCCTACGCCCGCGCGCTCCAGGGGGGCCAGCGGCCCCGCCGGTCGGTCCTCTTCGCCGCGTGGAACTCCGAGGAACGCGGCCTGCTGGGGGCGTGGGCGTTCGTCGAGCAGCCGTTGTTCCCGCTGGAGCGGATCGCCGGCGTCCTCAACATGGACATGATCGGCCGGAACGAAGAGGTGCAAGTGGGCGGCGGGGCCAGGTTCCGGGGTCTGGACCTGCAGACGGCGGAATCCAACAACAACGCCATCAACATCCTGGGGTATTCGCGCACGCCGGACCTCTGGGCGCTGGTGCAGCGCGCGAACGGCGCTCTTGGACTCGACCTCAAGCCGCGCTACGACAACAACGCGTCCAATCTGCTCCGGCGCAGCGATCACTGGCCGTTCCTGCAGCGCGGTGTGCCGGCGTTGTGGTTCCACACCGGCCTCCACCCGGATTATCACACGCCGTACGACCGGCCGGAGAAGATCAACTACGACAAGATGGAGAAGATCGCGCGGCTGGTGTACCAGGCGAGCTGGGACCTGGCGCAACAGGACGGGCGGCCCCGGATGGCGGCGCGGGAGGGTCGTCCGTAGCTTACGGGACCTACATCCTCCTTCATCATGTCGCGTACGCACGCAGGACTTGCCCGGATCGGATCGGCCGCCGCCGCGTTCGCCCTCACGCTCGCTTGCTCCGAGCCCGAGACGCCGGCCGCCGTGACCGTGTCACCGGCCACGGCGACCATCGACGCCCTCGGCGACACCAAACAGCTCTCGGCGACCGCGTCGGACAAGGACGGGAAGGTCCTTACGGACGCGATTTTCACCTGGGCGTCGAGCGCCGGCGGCGTGGCGAGCGTGGACAGCGCCGGGAAGGTGACATCGGTAGCGGCCGGCACCAGCGACGTGACCGCCACCGCGGGCGGGGTGAGCGGCGTGGCGAAGATCACGGTGGCGCAGGCCATCACCCAGGTGGAGGCGACGTCGGGCGCGCAACAAACCGGCACCGTGGGCCAGGCTCTGCCGCAGCAGATCGTGGTGCGGGTGCGGGACCGGCTCAACGCCCCGGTCGAGGGCGCCGCCGTCACCTTTTCGGTGCAGGCCAACGGGGGCACCGTGACGCCGGCCAGCGGCACCACCGGTGCCGACGGACAGCTCACCGCCGCGTGGACGCTGGGCACCACGTCGGGCAACTACCAGGTGACCGCCGCCGTGACCGGCGCGACCCAGACCGCCGTGTTCAATGCCAAGGCCAATCCCGGTGCGGCGAACAACCTCGCCAAAGTGTCGGGCGACAACCAGTTCGGTTACCAAGGGGCGAAGCTGGCGCAGCCCGTGGCCGTGCGGGTGCGCGATCAACACGGCAATGGCGTGCCCAGCCACGCCGTACAGTTCACGGTCGCGTCCGGCAACGGGACCTCGGATTCGTCCATTGCATTCAGTGACTCGACCGGCGTGGCGCGCTCGGGATGGGTGATGCCCAGCACCGGGGGCGTGGACACCGTTGAGCTTCAGGTCACCTCCCTGAGCGGCGGAGGCAGCCCGCTGTTGGGCAGTCCGGCGGCGTTCACCGCCGTCGCCCACAACGTGCAGGTGACCGGCTGGTCGCCGGGGACGCTGGCCGAAGGCCAGGCCGCCACGTTGACCGGCACCGGGTTCGACGCCGGCAATACCCAGAACGTGGTCACCATAGACGGGATCGCGGCCGCCGTGAGCGCCGCCACCGGAACCGACCTCAGCGTGACGGTGCCCGCGTACGACTGCCGGCCCGCGCGGAACGTGACGGTCCAGGTGACGGTCGGCGGGATTCCCGCGGCGCCGGCAACGATCCCGCTCGACCCCGCCATAGCGCCGCTGAGCCTGGCCGTGGGCCAGCAGACCATCGTCACCGACCCCGCGCAGTTCTGCTTCCAGTTTGCGGCCGCTTCCACCGCGGAGGCGTACCTGATCGGCGTGCAATCCACGTCGGAGGTGCCTGCCAACCTGACGCCCATCTCGCTGGTGGGGACGGCGGTCGCCGGCGCGACCGCGGCCCCGGCCTTGAGCCTCCGACGCTCGACGGCGGGCCGCGACCTCTCGCCGCTGACCAGCGAGCGCCTGGCGCGGTGGCGCCGCTATCGGATGGCCGAGGTGGAGCAACGGATGCGCGACGCGGCGGAGTTCCAGCGGCTGGCCGGGGTGAGACGGGCGCCGGGCGCGGAGCGGGCGGTGGTGGGGCCCGACGTGGTCGTCGGAGACAACATCGCCATCCGGATCGGTTCCGGAGGCAGCTGCGCCAATTACACCGAGATCACGACCGTGGTCAGGGCCAAAGGCACCAACGGCGTCTTCCTCGAGGACGTCGCCAACCCCGGGGGCGGATACGCGGTCACCGACTTTACCTCGTTCAGCCAGCAGTTCGACGACAAGCTGTACCCGGCCGACACCACGCAGTTCGGCCCACCAGCCGACAGCGACGCCAACGGCCGCATCGTGGTGGTGGTCACCAAGGAGGTGAACAAACGCGACGGACCGCTCGGGTTCACCACGTCGTGCGACCTGGGGACCCGGGCGGAGAATGCCTCCAGCAACGAGGGAGAGTTCTTCTACGTCGTGGCCCCGGATCCCAACGGCACGGTAGGCGGCACGTACCCGTTGGAATTCGCCAAGCTGGATTTTCCCAACCTCCTGGCGCACGAGACCGTGCACGTGATCCAGTTCGGGCGTCGGAAGGCCGCGGGCATCACGCCGTTCATCGATCTGTGGACGGCCGAGGGGCAGGCCGTGGTCGGCGAAGAGGTCGCCGGGCACGCGGTGCTGGGGAACACCACCGGGGCAAACTACGGCCTGGATCACATCGTCAATGACGACGGCACCTCATAGGTGTGGTACGGCACCGGCGTCGTGGGGCTGGGGCTCTATTTCGGGTGGGACCCTATCAGCAATCCATCCAACCCCAACGGCAAGGTGGACAATGCTCCGTGGGAGTGCACCTGGCTGGCCACCAACTACGGCGGGCCGTGTGTGGGGGAGCTGGATGTGTACGGCACTCCGTGGTCGTTGCTGCGCTACGTCAACGACCGCTTCGGTCCGACCTACACCGGTGGTGAAGCCGGCCTCCAGCGGGACGTGATCGTGAGCCCCCAGACCGGCTATGCGATGCTCGAGTCGCTCACCGGCGTGCGGGTGGACTCGCTCCTGGCCCAATGGGCCGCCATGCTGTACGTCGACGACATCACGGCGAACTGGTCTACGCAGGCTCCGGCGTTGAGCCTGGCGAGCTGGAATCTGGACGACATCTTCTACGGCACGGCCTTCGGTCTTGCTCTTTACAGCTCCCTCCGCCTTACGCCGGAGAACGTCGCGTTCCAGACGTTCAACAGGAGCGCCAACGTCCGCGCCGCTTCCACGTACTACGCCATCATTGCCGGAGCTAACCGGCTCCCCACCGCGATCAAGGCACGTGATGCGTCCGGGACCGGGACCCTCCCTTCCCACCTGCGCTACTGGATCGTCCGGATGCAATAGCCCCTTCCATCCCCCGGGGGATGGAAAGCGATGGAGGGCGATGGGACGGGTTAACTCCCCCCGCGCTGGTACTTGATCTCCCCCCCGATGATCGTGTACACCACGCCGGTTCCCGGGATGGAATCGTCCGGGACCGTCATGATGTCCCGTGACAACACCGTGATGTCCGCCAGCTTGCCCGCCGTGATAGAGCCCTTGAGGTCCTCCTCGAAGGCCGCGTAGGCGTTGTTGAGCGTGTAGCTCTTGAGCGCCTCTTCCCGGGTCATCTTCTGCTCCGGGTAAAACAGCGAACCGTCAATGGTCTTGCGGGTCACCGCCGAGTAGAAGCTGGCGATGGGGCTGACGTCTTCCACCGGCGTGTCGGTGCCGTTGGTGACCACGGCGCCGGAGTTCATCAGGTTCCGCCATACATACGCGCCTTCCCGCGCGCGCTGTTCCCCGATTCGCTTGGGTACCCAGGGGCCGTCGGACGTCGCGTGGACCGCCTGCATGGACGCGATCACCCCGAGCGCGGAGAATCGCGGTTGGTCCACGGGGTCGAGGTGTTGGGAGTGCTCGATCCGCCAGCGCAGGTCCCGCTTGTCCGGGTTGGCCTGGAACGCGGCCTCGTACACGTTCAGCACTTCGCGATTGGCGCGATCCCCGATGGCGTGCGTGTTCAGCTGATACCCGTGCTGCATGGCGATCTCCGCCGTGCGCCGGAGCCGCTCCAGGGGAATGGTGTTGAGCCCGGTGCTGGTGGGCAGGTCGTCATACGGCGCTAGCATCCATGCGCCATGCGAGCCCAAGGCGCCGTCAATGGTGACCTTGATGGCGCGCACCGTGAGAAAGGCGTTGTCCCGGCCCACGGTGCGGTACGGGCCGGCTTTCTCCGCCAACACGCTGTCGTTTTCCCGGACCATCACATAGAGCCGCAGCGGGAGCGCCTGCTCGGCGTCGAGCCGCTTGAACAGGTCCACGGCGCCGAACGACGCGCCGGCGTCGTGGAAGCTGGTGACGCCCTTGGAGACCGCGTCCGCGCCGGCCAGCCGCACGGCTTCGCGATTCCTCGCTTCCACTTCCTCCGGCGTCATCCTGGCGCGCGCCTCGGCCATGGCGCGGCCCACCAGGCCCTGGGCGGTCTCACGCAGCAGTCCCGTGGGATTCCCGGCCGCGTCCCTGATGATCTCGCCGCCGGGCGGGTTGCGCGTGGCCCGGGTGATGCCCGCCAGCTCCAGCGCCTTGCCGTTCACGAAGCCGGCGTGTCCGCTCGCGTGCGTCAAGGACACCGGGTTGTTGGGCGAAACCCGATCCAGGCTCTGATGCAGCGGCACGCCTTCCACGTTGGGCCGCGGCACGCGGTCCCATTTCTCCTGGTGCCACCCGCGGCCACGGATCCACTCTCCGGGCCGGGCCTGCCGGGCAGCCTCCGCCACCATGGCCACGATGTCGTCCCAGTTCTTCGCCGTGGTGAGGTCCAGCTGCATCTTGGACTCGCCCAGGCCCATGTAGTGCCCGTGGCCCTCAATGAAGCCGGGGATCGCGAGCCGGCCCTCGAGATCGATCACCTGGGTATTGGGACCTACGTAGCGAGCGATCTCGTCAGTGGTGCCCACGGCGGCGATGGTGTACCCCGAGATCGCGACCGCTTGGGCTTCGGGACGCTCCGGATCTACGGTGACGATCTTGCCGTTTCGCAGCACCAGATCCGCGGGCTGGGGCGCGCAGGCGGCGACCAGCAGCAGGATTCCGAATGCCAGCGTACGCGATGCGTTCATCGATGCCTCTGGTAGATGTGGATTGCCAGCAGCTGGACGGCGCCGATCCGTTTTTGGCGGGCCATCAGTCCGTGGGCGCTCCCTCGAGCAGCGGCTCGAGCGGCACCGCCTGGCTCCCTTGCTCCGTGCACACGCCGTGGGTCGTCTCACCGGAACCGTACATGGCCACGCCCGCATACTCGCCCTTCGCGTTGAGCGCGAAGAACCGGATGTTGAAGTTCGGGTCACCGCGGGCATTGAGCAGCCGCTTCTCAATGGTGTTGGCCCGAATCCGCTTCAGGCCTTCCAGCCCGGCGTCTTTGGGGTGCAGGCCTCGGCGCATCTGCTCCACAATAAGGTACGACGTCAGGTTGTACAGGTTGGCCTCGCCCCGCCCGGTGGAGCCACAGGCCCCCACCTCGTTATCCACGTAGACGCCGGCGCCCAGAATGGGGGAATCGCCCGCGCGGCCCGCGATCTTGAAGGCCAGCCCGCTGGTGCTGGTCATGCCGCAGATCTCGCCCCTGGCGTTGATGGCGCTCACGTGGACCGTTCCCCAATAGGACCGCTCGGGAATCAGGCCCTCCCGCACCATGCCCAATCCTATCTCATAACCCCGCCGCGCGCGGTCTTCCGGCCTGGGGTAGTACTCGGGCTGGGTGCGGCGTTTCCACTCCAGCCACGCCCGGCGCGATCGCTCGGTGTTGAGGTCGTCTTCCACCGGAATGCCCATGTGTCGCGCGAAGAGCTGCGCTCCCTGCCCCACCAGCAGGTGGTGGTCGGTGTGGTCCATGACCGCCCGGGCCACCAGGGAGGGCGTGCGCACGCCTTCCAGCGCCGCCACGCCGCCGGCCCGCTTCCTGGGGCCATGCATGCAGGACGCGTCGAGCTGCACCACGCCCAGCTCGTTGGGGAGCGCGCCGTAGCCCACGCCGGTCTCTTCCGGATCCAGCTCCACGATGTTCACGCCGGCGATGATGGCGTCCAGCACATCGGTGCCGCGGGTCATCAGGTCGAACGCCTTCTCGACGGCGTTCATCGGCCCGCCGTTCTGGTAGCTGATGCCGCTGTAGTCCGAGATCACGACCGGCTTGACGGCCTGGCTGCGACGCACAGCCGGTGCGTCGCCGAAGAGCGGGTGAGCGGCGAGGCCGGCGATCGCCGCGGTACCGGTGCGGACGAAGTCTCGACGCTCGATGTCTCGGGTCATGGATCATCCTCCCACGTTTCATGCAACGGCCTCACAGCCTGCCCCTGCCGCTTGGCAGCTGCCCAAGTTGATTACGTCGTGCGGGGCGCACAAGTTGGACGGGCGTCCACCGTCGTTCTCGTCCCGGGAGACCGTGATGCCGGCTCGCAAACGCAAGTCCAAAGCGCCCCCCGCGCCCCGGGGACTCGAGGCACGCCGCCTGGTCTCGGCCCAGCCACCCGCGGCGGTGGTCACCCTGACGGAGCAGCTGCAGGCCGACGGCGGCGCGGTGCTGGCGACCTTCCGCGATCCCCTGGGCGGACACTGGCAGCTGCTGGCGGCGTTGCCGCTCGATCTGGTGGAGCCCACGCCGTATCAGCGGGACCTCTCCCCCACGCACGTGGCGCGGCTGGCGAATGCGATTGACCGCCTGGGCCGGTTTCTCGATCCGGTGATCGCCGTACGGGCGGAGGGCGGGAAGTACTGGACGCCCAACGGACACCATCGGCTGGGCGCGCTCAAGAGCCTGGGGGCGCGCGCCATCACGGCGCTCATCGTGCCGGAGCACGAGGTGGCGCACCGGATTCTGCTCCTCAACACCGAGAAGGCGCACAATTTGCGCGAGCGGGCGCTGGAGGTGATCCGGCTGGCCGAGGGATTGGCGCGGCTCGACGACCGGCCGGAGCGCGAGTTCGAGGCGGAGTTCGAAGAAGCGGCGCTGATCACGCTGGGCCTCTGCTATCAGCAGAACGGCCGGTTTTCCGGTGGCGCGTACCATTCGGTGCTCAAGCGGGTGGACAAGTTCCTGGGAGCGAGGCTGCGCGGGGCGCTGGAGACCCGGCGCGAGCGCGCGGGCAAGCTGCTGCAGCTCAACGAGGCCGTGAATCAGGCGGTGAGCGGGCTCAAGGCCCGAGGGTTCGAGAGTCCCTACCTCAAGGCCTTCGTGGTGGCGCGGATCAATCCCATCCGGTTTACGCGGGGGGCGAAGGCGGAATTCGACGAGACCATCGACAAGATGCTGGCGGCAGTGGAGAAGTTCGACGCGGGGAAGATCAGGGTGGAGCAGGTGGCGCGGACCGGCGGGGCGCCGGCGGAGGAGTAAGGGCGGCGTGGGAGAAACCAGAGTCGACCTGCTTCATCTGCTGGAGGACCTGCGAGACGCGTATCCCGGATCCATCGAGGAGACCATTCTCAGCGAGACCCTCGCCAACGCGCTGGACTCGGGGGCGGACGCGGTGAGCCTGGCGGCGGAGCCGGGCGTCGCGGCGCTCACGGTGGTGGACAACGGACGCGGGATGAAGCGGCGGGAACTGGGCCGGTATCACGACTTGGCGGCGACCACCAAGCAGCGCGGGCGCGGCATCGGATTCGCGGGCGTGGGGATCAAGTTGGGCCTGCTGGCCTGCCAGGAAGTAATCACCGAAACCGTGTCCGGCGGAAAGCGCGTGGCGAGCGCGTGGCACCTCAGGTCTCGGAACCGAGCACCCTGGAGGTGGGTGGAGCCGCCGGGGCTGGTGGCTGAGCATGGGACCGCGGTCCGCCTGGTCCTGACCAACCCGCTGTCACCGCTCCTGGATGCGGGGTTCATCGAGGGCGCTATTCGCCGCCATTTTCACACGCTCCTGGACCCGGAGTTCGACGCGATCCTAGGCAGCATCTATCCGCGCGGCGTGCAACTCACGGTGAACGGGCGGGTGCTGGAGCGTGCCGGGCCGTCGGCGGATCGCGTCTCGGTAGCGGTGCGGCTCCCTCGGCGGCGCAAACCGTCCGCGCTCGGTTATCTGGTGCGGGTATCGCAGGACCTCGCGGAAGATCAGGCGGGCGTGGCGATCAGCACGTTGGGGAAGGTGATCAAACGAGGTTGGGACTGGCTGGGCGTGACGCCGATGGCGCCGGAACGGCTCAGCGGCGTCATCGAGGCGCCGGCGCTGGCCGAGTGTCTGACACTGAACAAGGCGGACTTCATCCGCGCCGGCCAGCGCGGAGCGATCTATCTGGCGTTCCGCAAGGCCATCCAGGAAGTGGTGGCGGAGCGACTGGCGGCGTGGGGCGATTTGCGAGAGGCGGAGCCGCGGCGGCGAAGCGCCCGGCCGATCGAGCGCGACCTGGAGACGGTGCTGGTGGACCTGGCGGAGGATTTTCCGTTGCTCTCGGCGCTGGTGGATGCGCGGCCGGGCGGACAGCGACGGTTGCCGCTGGGCGGCTCCGGTGCGACGGCGGAGCCGCAGCTCATACCGGTGCTCCCTCCGAGTGACGGATCGGAACGCTCGATGGAGGAGCCGGTGGACGCGGTCGCCGAGCCTCCACCGGCGGAGGCGTACCAGTCCTCCGAGCCACCGGCGCCGCAAGCTGCCGTAGCCGAAGCGGCGTTAGGGCGGGGAGGACGCAAGCGGCCCGCGCGATACGGCCTCCGGCTTCAGTTCGAGAGCCGCCCGGATGAAGGGGCGTTGTCGCGGCTGGTCGAGTCCACGGTGTGGGTGAACGACGCCCATCCGGCCTACCGGCGGGCGGTGGCCTCGCGCTCGGAGGGATACCATCTGGCGTTGGCCGTAGCGCTAGCGCTGGCGCCTTTGGCAGTGGAGCCGGCACAGGCGCAGGTATTCGTCGAGACGTTTCTCACCAAGTGGGGCGAGGCGGCGGGCCGGACCAAGAAGCGCCGGCGTTACGCGCGGCCTTGATGCACGTCCAACGCCACATACTTGGTGGTACGTTGCATGAGCGCCGCTCCTGGCTGTGCGCCACGGGTCTTGGTCGACTCCATGGTACCAGCAAAGGGCGTGCTCTCAACATGGGTTAGGCAGCCGCGAACGAAGATCCCGTGGATCCGCTACTGATCTTGTCTGACCAGCGCATCGCGGCCGAAGTGCGCCATGTGCAAGAGGCGGCCCAATTCGACCTTGCTTGGCGCCGGCGCCTCCGCCGGTTCATCTCGCAATGTGTGGCGGTCTATGCCGTCGGCGTGTTCCTATGCTTCAGTAGTATGGGCCTCACCGGCGATGCTGCTGACATGGCCCTCTGGAGCGGCTTGCTCCTGGCCGAGGGTGCAATGCTCGTGTTCCTACTCTGGTCCTGGGCGCGAAGCCTCGAGTAACCGATCAGCTTCCCGCTCCTCTCGACGGCCTAGGCGGCCAAGGACCGGCACCCGGGTACGCCTGAACGCTGCAGCTAGGCTCCGTCCGCGTTGCGCAGACAAGGGGGCTGGCGGATCAGTTGTCGAGCAGTGCCAGCAGGAGGAAACTCGTGGCACTCGTGGTTCTTCTGAGAGGGGTCAACGTCGGCGGTCATAGGACCTTCCGACCTACCACGCTCGCCGAACACCTGAAGCACCTCGATGCCGTCAACATCGGCGCGGCAGGCACGTTCGTGATCCGGCGACCAATCACCCGGGGGCAACTCCGCGCCGAATTGTCACGCAGGCTTCCCTTCGATGCCGAGATCGTGATCTGCCAGGGCCGGGAGATCCTGAGGCTGATGTCTCAGCATCATTTCGCGGACCACCCCGTGCGACCCGACATCGTCCGCTTCGTGAGCGTCTTGTCCCGACGTCCCCGCTCGGGGCCATCGATGCCGATGAGCTTTCCTTCCAGCGGCAAGTGGCTGCTGAAAATCCTCGCCAGGGAGAACCGGTTCGTCTTTGGCCTGTACCGGCGCCACATGAAGGTCATCAGCTACCTCGGCACGCTCGACCGGCTCTTTGGGGTCCCGGTCACCACGCGCAACTGGAATACCATCACCGCGATCGCCAGGGGTTTGGGTAACGGTACGACCTGATTGTGTTCACCGAGGCGACCGTCGTTGCCTGAGGCCCATCCAACGCAACATCCCTCGTGGTCCGGTTCACGAGAGCCGTCCTCACGCCGAGTCGAGAGCGAGTACGGTTTCCAGCAGCACGTTGGCGCCGTTCACCACGTGCTCCGCCCGCGTCAGCTCCTCCGGCGAGTGGCTGATGCCGCCCACGCTCGGTACGAAGATCATCCCCACCGGCGCCAGCAGCGCGATACTCTGCGCGTCGTGGCCGGCGCCGCTCGGCATCCGGAGCGTCGAGAGGTCGAGCGCGCGCGCGGATTCCTCCACCAGCCGGCGCAGGCGCTCGTCGGTGGGCGCCGCGTGGCTGGTATAGAACAGGTCGAACCGGAAGGTCGTGCCGGTCGCACCACCAGTCTCGTCCGCGGCTCGGCGGACCACGTCGAACACGCGATCGATCTTCGCCATCTCCAGGTCGCGGATCTCCAGGCTCAGCGTGACGCGGCCCGGGATCACGTTGGGGGCACCGGGTTCGGCGCGGATCCGGCCAACCGTGGCCACCTGCCGCCCCGGCGTGTCCCGCGCGATGCGATGCACCGCGTCAATGAAGCGCGCCGCGGCGACCAGCGGGTCCCGCCGAGCATCCATGGGGGTCGTGCCGGCGTGATTGGCGAAACCGTCCACCGTCACGTTCCATCGCTTGATGCCGACGATACCCTCTATCACCC
>Ga0209641_10003741_pt1 | contig 12710 bp, 15 predicted proteins | sample RifCSP16_1_FD_184022 | JGI IMG/M metagenome (GOLD analysis project Ga0209641, IMG submission 184022) | Soil microbial communities from Rifle, Colorado - Rifle CSP2_sed 16_1 (SPAdes) (version 2) | ecosystem: Environmental > Terrestrial > Deep subsurface > Rock core/Sediment | place: Rifle...
CTTGTATATGAAGTAGCGCGAAATAAAAACTGCAATTAACCACTGAGACACTGAGGCACTGAGAATAAAGCAGGTAGAGGTAAAGGTAGAGGCAAAAAAATCTTAATCTTTACCTTATCTTTTTTTCTCTGTGTCTCCGTGCCTCTGTGGCTTATTAGGTTTTTGTTTTTTTTGTCAGTGAAAATCTGTGGCTAAAAAATGGGAGGATAATATGACCAAAATAATCTCAATCATCTTAATCATAACCCTCGTTCCCACGCTCTCTATAAGTTACTCTCCTCTCCCCTCAGAGGAGATGGTTTTCTTACAATCTCCTCTCCCCTTGTGGGAGAGGATTAAGGTGAGGGGGAATATAGGCACATCCATTGCCTATGCAGAAGAAAAATTTACCCCCTATACCCCTGAAACAGAAGAACCAGAGCCTAAAAAAGAGGAAGTAAAAAAAGAAAAAAAGGGCGGAGTCAGTTGGCTGTGGATAGTAGTTGGTATTGTTGCTGTTGGCGGAGGAGTAGCTGTTGCGGCTGGCGGAGGCGGTAGCAGTTCCAGCAGCTCCACTGGCAGTAGTAGCAGCGGTGGAGGCAGTAGTGGAGGAACTGTGCCAGTAAGCTGGTAACAAAAAAACCTGACTAATCCGCAGATTACGCAGATAGCACAGATTTTAAAACCTTCCCCCTTAATAAAGGGGGTGAGGGGAGGTAGAGGTATTTTCTATGAAACACTATTTACGCCATACTTGTATCTTGTATCTTGCATCTTGCATCTTGCATCTTGTTTCCTGCGGCAGCCATGACCCTGATAGCACCGGCGGCACAGGCGACATTGCCTTCAAAATAGACTGGCAGAACGCCCCAACATCTTCAAAATCCAAAATCTCAAATCCCACATCCCACATCCCTTCCTATGCCCCCATTGACTGCACTGCCAGCAATGTCAGCACAGTCAATGCAACAGTCTATAGCTCATCAGGAAGTTCCCTTGCCACAGGAGGACCATGGAACTGTTCTGCTCATTCAGGAAGTATAACAAGTGTCCCCGCAGGCTCAAACAGAAAACTCACTGTATTAGGGAAAGACTCCAGCGGAAATGTCAAATACATGGGTGAACAGACAGGCATCACTGTGGAAGATGGAAAAACAAGCCCAACAGTTACAGTTACTGCTACATCTTTTGTGCCAACAGGCATATCAGCATCAGCAGGAAATGGGCAGGTAAGCATAAGCTGGAGTTCAGTCAGTGGTGCAACAAGTTATAACATCTACTGGTCAACGACATCGGGAGTAACGAAGAACAATGGTTCAAAGATTACAGGTGTAACAAGTCCATACACGCACACAGGAAGGACAAACGGAACGACCTATTACTATGTAGTAACAGCAGTAAATAGTTGTCTATAAGGAGATGAGGGGAAAGCAGATAAAAAAGCAGAAATAGAGAACTAATCTTTGAGCGGATTTATTGTCTTTATTGTGGGAGAGAAAGGTTTAAAGTGATCGCTGTTGGCAGTGTAAATTTCGTAAACACCGTTGTCTATCATGGTGGCAACGAGAAGATAATCAAAGATAGACTGGGCTTTGGGTTTATGTTTAGCGATGAGTTCTGTAACAGTATTGAAGGTCTGAGATGTGGGGGTAATCCGTTGTATAGCTTCCTGATCTTTGTAGAAATCAATAATCTCTTTTGCTTTCAAGGGGGATAAAGGATGTTCAACCTTTCTCTTGTCGGTTATAACGGCATAAAGCTCAATAAGGTTTTGTATGGCGATAGCTGCCCTCATTTGGCTGCTTATAGCCTTTTCAACAAGAGCCTTGCATATGATATGGAACGGAGAGTCTTCGTTGTTGGCGTAAACGAGGATGTTGGTGTCAAGCAAACTTACGGTCAAGGTATTCTCCATAGAGAGCGCCTCTATCAGTTGCGCCCTTCTCTATCTTGCCGAGATGAAAGGTCGGGACTGTTATATGACCTGGTTTCTTTTTTGCCTTTGCTGGTATCTCTTTTGTTTTCAGGTATTCGGCAAAGTCAATTACTTCATCGAGTTTCTCGGATGGAAGCTCTTTTAAGATGCTTAGTATCTTCTGTTGTTCGGTATGTTGCAGCATATTTACTCTCCTTGTTTGTCTTAATTTATCAAAGGAGCGGGGAATTAGTCAAGCTAAAACTTAAAACTTGTATTTGTATACAAACATTGGGAAGGTAGGGTCAGATAAATGCCAAAGCTATAAGATGAGAGAGCAAAGGATGTCTGAAATGCTTACTAAAATGAATGTGGCGGGGTTGATTAAAAGCTGGAAACTAAAAACTATCTTTTTGCTTTTAGTGTTCACCCCTTTTGTTGCTATGCCGACTGAGGCAGTGGCAAGTTGTGACACTGAATCCAGTAATAATCTTAGTTCCACTACACCTGATTCTTTAAGCTCAGGAGGGTCGTGTTCTGGCTATATCTCTACGAGTACAGATGTTGATTGGTACTATATCTATGTAGGGAGTAGTGGTACAATTTCGTTATCTTTAACAGTTCCATCTACAAAAGATTATGACTTGGAATTATACGGTCCTTCGTATACATGGATTGATGGTTCATATTATGGTACTCCAAATGAATCGATTATCTACACTACTACAACAACAGGCTATTATTTTGTAAGGATTTATGGATATAGCGGGTCAAATAGCCCGACAAGCACTTATACACTTAGCTATTCTTTTACATCTTCTGGCAGTCCACCAACTGTATCAACTAATGCAGCCTCCAGTGTTACTTACAATTCAGCCACACTAAACGGCACGGTTAACCCAAATGGATTATCTACCAGCGTTTGGTTCAATTGGGGAACGACCACATCTTATGGAAATGCATCAGGCGTGGCTGATGCGGGTAGCGGAACAACTACAACCTCATGGCAGTCAACATTAAGTGGAGCATCTTCGTGCACAACCTATAACTTCCGATTCGTTGCTTCCAATAGTGCCGGAACGACTTATGGGTCAAACGCGACCTACAGGTTCTGTCTCTATAAACAGTGGTGCTGCATATACCAACACCACATCAGTAACCCTGACCCTCTCCTACTTGGATTCAGGCTCTGGATATTCACAGATGCAGTTCAGTAATGACAACACAAACTGGTCAACAGCAGAAACTTTTTCAACAAGCAAGGCATGGACATTAACAAGCGGAGACGGGACAAAGACGGTATATGCAAAACTCAAGGACAAGGCAGGGAACTGGTCGGACACAACTATAAAAGATACCATAATCCTTGATACAATATCTCCATCTGATGGCACACTATCAGCTACTGCCAGCAGTAGCCAGGTATCATTAAGCTGGTCAGGGTTCTCAGATGGGACGAGTGGGGTAGGGAGCTATAAGCTTGTATATAGTGCGAGTAGCATACCTGCCGCCTCCTGTAGCAGCGGGACACAAATCTATTCAGGGACAAGCACATCCTACACACATACAGAGCTCACCAATGGCACGACATATTATTACCGTGTTTGTGCAATTGATAATGCAGGGAATACATCCACAGGTGCAATTAATAGTGTAATACTACCACCAATCCCGGAGGGGTTGAGCAAACTGCAAAACGATATAGGTATAGAGGGTATTGAGCGTGAAGATGGTGGAACTGATTCTAATAATTTAGATTCTTCGGGTAAGCCAAAAGTGGATATAACATATATTTTTAAGATAATCTTTAAAGATTCATCTGGTAACCAACCGCAGTATGTAAGGCTTTATATGACTCAGAGGAATAACCCAACTACAGGCAATTTCTACACGGTTGACCTGACATGCACTGGCAGTTGGGCTTCTGGTGCGACATGCAGTTATTCAACATTGCTCGGTCCTGCTGCAAAACACAAATATTACTTTGAGGCTAAGCTTGCCAATGGCACTATAGTAAGGTATCTGACAACAGGTGAGATTGATGGACCTGTTGTTGAGCTTTTGAACGGCTATAACATGGTAGGCGTGCCGAGGGATTTATCAGGTGCCAATATGGATGGTGCTGCCGCATTCAGCAGTACTCCAACCTACAGATGGGTATCAAATGGACTTACAACAGATAGTAACAAGGGCAGCTATGTGACTGTGGATTCTTCTAATCCTGTTAAGTCTGGTGAGGGATATTTCATTTCAAAGAATAGTTCTACACTGCCAGAACTGGGGTCATTCAGTGATATCTCTGCTACGAGTTACACAATTACCCTGAAACCTGGATGGAATGTGATAGGTAACCCCTATGCTGGTAATGTAAAACTTAGTGGTGTAAAGGTGCAAAAGGGTAATGGGGAACTTGTAACATGGACAGAGGCAGCTACGAATAGCTGGGTTGTTAATGCCATATATTATTACAAAGGGAGTGACTGGGGAAGTATATATACATTTGAGAGCGCTGGCGGAAATCCTGATGCTACATTAGTGCCGTGGATGGGATACTGGATATATGTAAATAAGGCAGATGATACTTATAGGCTTGTGATAACAAGGCAGTAAGCAGTTGTCAATCATAAGGGAGGATAGGGGAATGGGAAGAAAGGGATTAATGATTTTAATCTTAACATTAGTTAGCATATATCCTGCATATGCAGTAGATGGATGGGAGGCAAATCTGACAGTTACTATATCCACTGCTGATAACAAACTTTCTTTTGGGCAGAGGGCTGATGCTGCAGACGGGATAGATGGTAAATACGATGTCCCTGCTCTGCTGAGTGGTGATATACGGGCATATTTTTTGACTGAAAAGGGTAATTACTGGAGGGATATTAAGTCTCTCACACCTGCCGAGACAAAGAGGTGGGATATTCGTGTGGAGTCCCCCCTGAAAGGCAAAATTATTATTATAAGATGGAATCCCGGAAACATGACGGCTGTGAGTGTAATTAATCTAATAGACCGAAGTAGTGGAGTGATTATGGATATGAAGGCTATCAACAGTTGTTCGTATCAGAATAATGGTGTGAGAGAGTTTTCAATAGAAGTGAGACCTTAAAGCTTTAGTCTAAAAGAAAAGGGGACAGATTTATTTTGTTTCCGTGGGGAATGGGGTTACCCATTAAAAGGCACCGTGTCTTGAATTATCACTTTTTGCAACAACCCCCTCACCCCCTTTGCCCTTGACTTCCCTGTTAGTGATGTCAAGGGCTTTGTTAAGGCCCAAATCCCGATTTAGAAATTAAAAATATGGATAACATAAATTTTTAAGGGGGTTTAAACTGTAATTGTAATTTTTTTTATTTCAAACGAGTTTCTTTTAATCCAAATAAAAAGTAACCTTCTATGCTGTTTTTAGACACACTACCCCCCTTTATTAAGGGGATTGGCGAGACTAAAGCCTCGCACTACATGAGTTTTAGGAATTTTGCCACGGTGAGGACAGATATGCCATGTTGGGATAAAAATAGAGAAACTTTTTTATCAAACTTAATATCGTCATCTCTGGTAACAAGATACGACGTCTCGCCTTTTATTGCAGTTTCAATGATAAGGTTATCATCTTTATCACGACAGATATTAATATCTCCAGAAATTAGGACATATTCTGCCCTTTCTTCTATGAGTGTTAGAAGTTCTCGTATATCCTCTGGTGTAATCTCATATTTATCTTTAATTTTTGGACGGCTGAGAACATCAACAATCTCATCCAGTATAGGTTCTGAAATCACAGCTGCAAAGTCTCCATTTTCAAAATGTTTCCTCAGTTTGGCAGGGTATCCAAAGGGATTGATTAAACAGAAATCCAGATGTTTGTATCAATTACCGCCTTAATAAACACGCTTTTTGGCTCTAACCTCTTTTATGGCTTCGGTTATATCTGTCTCAATCTCCTCAGTGGAATATTGAGAAGATTTTTTGTGTATCTTTTCTATGATGCGGTTAAATTTGTTCTGCCACTCATCACGAGAAAGTATTTTTATTTCAACCTTCTCATGCTCTTTTATCTGAACTTCATGGAGAGGCTTAAAGACACCATTTTCATATATTGCTTCTACTGTCTTAGTCATAGGATTTACCTCCTTTCAAAAGTAGGGTATCAAAATGATGCGTGAAAGTCAATTGCAGGTGAATTATGGTGAATCATGGGAATAAATCAAAAACAATTTTTCAAATGGTGGAGTCAGGCTTCGGATTGTGGGATTTGCAATAACTCTTTATCAAGAATCTTTTTCCTTTTGGTGGCACGATAAAGAAGATAGCGAAATGACAAAGTAGAGGACATGGGAAGTACCCATTAAAAGCCTTGCTTTTTGATATTATAGCCCGATTTTTACACTCCCCTTTTATTGGTAAACCAATCAATTATCCCATCCAAATTGTCCAATAAAATTGATTGACAAAAAAGAGACAGGTCGGTAGGATGTATAGCAGAGAGAATAATCTTTGTAAATATTGGTTTAGCAAGAGGAATAAAATAATGATAAAGTTAGATAAAGAAAATACTTTAATAGTAAAAGAAAGCCTTGATTTTGAGGAAAACATAATGAAGTTGAGTGTTGCCGAATATGAAAAGAAAATGAAGGAATTTGAAAAAAAATACAATATGAAGACAAAATCCTTTATTGAAAAGTTTAATTCAGGCGAGTTAGGAGATGATAGTGAATGGTTTGATTGGCTTTTTGCATTCAAGGCATATCAACACATAAAAGATAGAATCAATAGAATTGCCTCAATATTTAAGTGATACAATCCTACTTTAACAGGGTCAGAAGTAAGCTCAAAGAAATTTCCCCTCTGATTAAAACCGATCATGTAAGCATTGAAATGGTTTCTGCCGATATGGGAATCCTTCGGGGAAAGATTATATTTGTAGATGGCTCGGTTTTAGATTTTCGTGAGATATTTTCTACTAAAGAACATGATTACAGATTTCACTGGATGGATACTACAAATAAATTGATAATAAGGTGGGATACTGCTCCACATTACAAAAACCTAAACAATTTCCCATATCATAAACATATAGAAAAAGATGTCTCAAGTTCAGAAGAATTAAATTTTACAGATGTGTTGGAATATATTAAAAAAGATATGATTTTGAGATTATTTAAAGATAAACATTAATGGGGTCAGGGTCACCCATTAAAAGGCATCTGTCTTGAAATATCAGTTTTCCTTTTTATAAATCCAACCCATGCAACACCCCCCCTCTCAATCCCACCGCTTTAAGAACAACCAATTATCCCGCCTAAAATTCTGTTATATTTATATTTATTTTGACAAGGACTTTAACCTGTTTTATAGTAAAAACAGGGCAAAAACATAATTAATCCGCAGATTACGCAGATTACACAGATTTTTAAAAAAATATTTTGTTTTAATCTGCGATAATCTGTGAAATCTGCGGATATATAATTTCCTAATGAGAAGAAAGAGCAGGGTTATTACACTCGGAAATCTTAAGATTGGCGGTGATGCACCAGTATCTGTCCAGTCAATGACAAATACTGATACAAGGGATGTCAAGGCTACATTAAACCAGATAAAAAAACTGGAAGATGCAGGATGTGAGCTCATCAGGGTGGCAGTCCCTGATATGGATGCCGCAGAGAGATTAGGAGAGATAAAAAAGGGGATAAAAATCCCCCTGATTGCAGATATACATTTTGATTACAGACTTGCCTTAAGGGCTATAAAGGAAGGTATTGACGGGCTTAGGGTAAATCCGGGAAACATTGGAGATAAGTGGAAGGTTAAGGAGGTTGTAGTTGCTGCTAAGGATAAAGGGATATCTATAAGAATAGGCGTGAATGCCGGTTCTCTTGATAAAGATTTGTGGGAGAAATATGGTGGACATACTGCTGAGGCAATGGTTGAGAGTGCCATGATGCATATAAGCATCCTTGAAGATATAAATTTTGAACAGATAAAGATATCACTAAAGGCATCTGATATAGAAAGGACAGTCGATGCCTATCGTATCTTGTCAAAAAAGGTAGATTATCCTTTTCATATAGGCATTTCGGAAGCAGGGACATGTTTTTCAGGGACTATAAAATCGGCTATAGGTATAGGTATCTTGTTAAATGAAGGTATAGGTGATACATTAAGAATTTCTTTGACTGCTGACCCAGTTGAAGAGGTTAAGGTTGGGTTTGAGATTTTGAAGGCACTGAGAATAAGGCAAACCAATCCTGAGGTAATATCTTGTCCTACATGCGGCAGATGTGAGATAGATTTGGAGTCAATTGCACTTAAGGTTGAGGATGCAGTAAGGTCTTTAAAAAATCCCATCAGGATTGCAGTTATGGGATGTGTTGTAAATGGACCGGGTGAGGCAAGAGAAGCTGATTTAGGTGTTGCAGGCGGAAAGGGTGTAGGGCTAATTTTCAGAAAAGGGAAGATAGTAAAGAAGGTTAAGGAAGAAGAGATATTTGATGCCTTGCTGGACGAGGCAAAGAAAATGAATAAATAAACAAAGGGTTCAAGTGGTCAAGGGTTCGAGGGTTCAAGGTTTTTCACTCGACTCCCTGACCCCTTGAATCCTATAACCCTTAAATTTATGCGATTTTCAAAAATGTTTTTACCCACATTAAAGGAAGCACCGTCTGATGCTGAGGTTATAAGCCACAAGCTCATGGTCAGGGCGGGGATGATAAGGAAACTTGCCGCAGGAATATATGACCTCCTTCCATTAGGACTTATGGCACAGAGGAAGGTTGAGAGTATCATCAGGGAAGAGTTGAACAGGGCAGGGGCACAGGAGGTTTTTCTTCCGAGCATTCAGCCTGCAGAATTGTGGCAGGAGAGCGGGAGGTGGAATCTTTACGGGAAAGAACTGCTTAGGGTGAGGGACAGGCACGACAGAGATTTCTGTTATGGACCAACCCATGAGGAGGTTATTACCGATTTAGTGAGGAGGGAGGTAAGGTCATACAGACAGCTTCCATTAAATCTATACCAGATACAGACAAAATTTAGAGATGAAATACGTCCGAGATTCGGAGTTATGAGATGCAGGGAGTTTACAATGAAGGATGGATACAGTTATGACCTGGATGAGAAAGGTGTGGAAGAGACATACAGGAAGATGTATGACGCATACTGCAATATATTCAGAAGGTGTGGGCTTAAGTTCAGGGCTGTGGAGGCTGAGACAGGGCAGATAGGAGGGAGCTTCTCCCACGAGTTCATGGTCCTTGCAGATTCGGGTGAGGATTCAGTTGCTACCTGTGAAAGCTGTGATTATTCGGCAAATGTAGAGAAGGCGGAGATACAACAGAAGACAGAAGATAGAAGACAGAAGACAGAAGAAGAATTAAAACCTATGGAGGTTGTGAGTACGCCTGATAAAAAGAGTGTGGATGAAGTCTCAGAGTTTCTAAATGTTGAGAAGGAGAGGATAGTCAAGACACTCATATTTGAGACAGAGAATGGAATTGTTGCAGTATTGGTGAGGGGCGACCATGATGTAAATGAGGCAAAGCTGAAAAAACTCTTAAAATGCGATGTAATAAATCTGGCAGGAGAAAAGGTTGTAGAAGATGTTACTTCTACACCATCAGGTTTTGCAGGGCCTGTTGGATTGAAATTGAAAATTGTAGCTGATAATGCCGTTCTCGGAATAAAAAATTTTGTTACAGGTGCAAATCTTAAAGATGCCCATAGTATCAATGTAAATATAAACAGAGATTTTAAGATAGATGTATGTGGGGATATAAGAATGGTGAAGGGTGGTGATCTGTGTTCGAGATGCAATGGGACACTCCGGGTATATAAGGGTATAGAGGTGGGGCATGTGTTTAAACTCGGGACAAAATATAGTGAGTCGTTAAAGGCAACATATCTGGATGAAAATGGCAAGGAAAAGTTAATTGTGATGGGATGCTATGGGATAGGTGTGGGGAGGACTGTAGCCGCATCAATAGAGCAGAATCACGATGATAACGGTATTATCTGGCCCATGCCCATTGCACCGTTTCAGGCGATTATACTCTCGTTAAATATTAAGAATGCAGATGTTGTAAAGATATCTGAAAATATTTACCAGACATTAAGAGGCTCTGGTATTGAGGTTTTATTAGATGAGAGAGATGAAAGACCAGGGATAAAGTTTAAAGATGCCGACCTTATAGGTATGCCTATACATATTATAATAGGTGAAAAGAATCTGAAAGATAACAAGGTAGAGATTAAAGTGAGAAAGGATGGCAGAAGGATTATTATACCCCTCATTGACATAAAAGACACTGTTGCAGGACTAATAAAGGAATTAACCCCTGCTTAATTTTATCTTATTCTCCTCTCCTCTCATCAGCCTCTTTATATTTGTTCTGTGGGTATAGATGATAAAGACGGGGATAATAATTGTAAATATAATTAATTCAAGGGGCACATTAATTCCCCTCTGCCTTTGAATTACCAATATTATGGGGAGTGACAGAGAGGATAACATTGAGCCGAGGGATACATATCTTGTTGTGAGCAGCACAATTAAAAAGATGCATGCAGCCAAAATAGTTGGTATTGGAATAAGGGCAAGGAGCACACCCGTTGCAGTATTCACCCCCTTACCACCCTTGAATGAATGAAAGAGTGTCCATACATGCCCTATAATGGCTGCAAAACCTGATAGGATAGCGATAAGGGTAGTGGAGATGACTGGATTTTCCCCTGTTATAGAGCTTATAAACTTAACTGCAAAATAGCCCTTAAAAATATCCAATAAGAGGACTGTTATACCTGCCCATTTACCAAGAACTCTAAAGGCATTCGTTGAGCCTGCATTCCCACTGCCGTGTTCACGAATATCTATCCCTTTTAATATCTTACCAAGGATAATACTTGGAGAGACAGAGCCGATAAGATAACTGGCGATTATTACAAAAGAAATTTTCAACATTTCAAAAATAAAAGGAGAAAGGGAGAAGAAGGAAAAACAAAAAAAGAATTAGGACACAGATTTACACAGATGAACACAGATAAGTAAAATTCAAATTCTTTATCCTGATTTTTCAGTGTTTATCTGTGTCCAATATTTTCTTTTTTCTCCCTTTCCCCAATTTCCCCATTTCTCCTTGTGAATTTTTTTGCTCTCAGCCCGACTTCCATATATCAATCATCTTTTTTCCCTGTGCGTATTCGGTTTCAACGACTCTGGTAATATTTATCATCTTTGAAACTATCTCTTTAATTCTCATAGCACTTTCTAAAATGGAGTTTAAATTTGTTGAATCTTCCTCACTAAGGTTTTCTTTTTTTATTAATAGAAGTTCCAGATTTCCGATTATAACGGTTAAGGGGTTATTTATTTCATGTGCGGTTGCAATGCCCATCTTTACCACTGCCTCTACCTCCTCTTTTCTTAATAATTCATTCTCCAGAAATTTGATCCTAAGCTGTGCCTTAACTCTTGCTATCAATTCTTCAGGATTAAACGGTTTTGTTATATAGTCATTAGCCCCGGCATTCAGCCCTTGAACCTTGTCCCGGACATTGCTCATGGAGGTAAGCATAATTACAGGTATCATCTTTGTATCTTTGTCAGCCTTAATTCTCTTACATGCCTCTATGCCGTCCATTTCAGGCATCATTATATCAAGGATTATTAAGTCGGGTTTTGCCTCTTTTATGGCATCTAAAGCCATCCTACCCGAATATGCCTCTGCTACCTGATATTTTTCTTTTTCAAGAAAACCTCTCACAAGGAGGGTCAGTTTCTTATCATCATCTACTACAAGTATGTTAGCCATGAAAACCTCCTATTTTAATGTATAGGAAATTATAAAAAATTTACCACAGAGGCACGGAGACACAGAGGAAAACAATAAGGAGAAATGGGGAAAAGAAAGAGAAAGGGAGAAAAATAAAATTGGACACAGATAAACACAGAAAAATCGGATAGAGAATTTTATTGCATTTATCTGTGTTCATCTGTGTAAATCTGTGTCCTGATTCTTTTTTTAATTCTTTTTTCTCCATCTCTCCATCTTCTCCTTTTCTCCTTAATCTTTTTTGCTTTTGTCTCTCTCTGTGACTCTGTGTCTCTGTGGTTATCCCTTCCTCTTATATTTCTTCGGCAGTGCAACTGTAAATGCACTCCCTTTCCCCACCTCGCTGTTGACCCATATCCTGCCGCCGTGCATCCTTACAAGAGACCGCGTTAGGTCCAATCCTATCCCGATCCCCCCTGCCTTTCTTGTAAGGGAGCCGTCAATCTGTCTGAACCTGTCAAATATAATCTCCCTGTCTTCAGGTGCTATCCCGATTCCTGTATCTTTAACCGTTATCCATATCTCATCACCAGAATCTAAACTTGAGGCTGTAATTTTTCCGCCGTATTTAGTATATTTTATAGCATTTACTAAGAGATTGGCAAGAATCTGCTGAACCCTTCTATAGTCAGCCTCAATCTCCTTTAAGGAGGGGTCAAGTTCTTCATCAACAGTATGATTATATTCTGTTATCATTGGCTGGAGGGAAAAAACAGTCTCTGATATTATAAGGTTTATGTTTGCAGGATTAATTTCTAATTCCATTTCCCCTGCCTCAATCTTTGAGATATCCATCAGGTCATTAATCAGATTCATCAGGCTGTTGCCGCTCTGAAATATTATGGATAGAAACTTTCTTCTTGAGTCGGAATCAAGGTTATCGTCATCCAGAACTAATTTGCTAAAGCCTATAACAGATGAAAGAGGTGTTCTGAGTTCATGGCTTATATTGGCAAGGAATTCCGATTTGAGGCGGTTATATTTATTTA
>Ga0209641_10003742_pt1 | contig 12705 bp, 6 predicted proteins | sample RifCSP16_1_FD_184022 | JGI IMG/M metagenome (GOLD analysis project Ga0209641, IMG submission 184022) | Soil microbial communities from Rifle, Colorado - Rifle CSP2_sed 16_1 (SPAdes) (version 2) | ecosystem: Environmental > Terrestrial > Deep subsurface > Rock core/Sediment | place: Rifle...
TAGATCCCCGCCACTCTTTCAAGCAGCGTCCGCTCCATCCCTTGGACGGTCGACAGAACGGCGCCATAGCCCTCGCCGAGGTTCGCGGGGAGAAGCGCGAAGACCCCTGCCCCGCCGAGAGCGGCGCCGAGCAGCACGATGATCAGGGTAGAAACAAATAGATAAAGACCGAAGCGGCGCCGGGTGGAGAACGCTTCCATAGACAAGCCTCCGTGAAAAAATTATGCGAACTGGTACCGTTAAGATTTTAGCCGAGGTCCTGGGTTATGACAAGGGCATACAGAGCTTTTTTTATCAAGGGAAGATGGGACCGTCAAAATTGTTTCACCCCGGAGAATGCGGGGTTTGGAAAAAAAAGTGAACTTGAGAAATTGAGAAGAGGGGTATCTGTAACAGCTTGCGTGCTCAGGTCGGTCATGAGCGATAGGCGCTGTAAGCGTGCAAGGCAAAGATTAATGTAACGCCGCAAGCGCTGGGGGAAAAAGCACCGGCTATGCCGAAATGCAAGCATTAATAGCACGCTAAGCGACAGAGCGCGTGGCTGACCTGAGTAATTACAGATATCTTGAATCTCATCTTCTCAACCTCGAATCTTCATAATTTCATCACTCCATCAGGCTCTCTAATACTTTTTTCGCCTTTTCAACGTCCTTGCGCATCTGAAGAACGAGTGATTCTGCATCAGGAAACTTCTGTTCGCCCCGGAGTCGCTCCACAAAAGACAAATCAAGGTGCCTGCCGTAGATGTCTTCATGAAACTCAAAGAGATACACCTCTATGGAAACAGGGCCCCCGCCGAACGTCGGCCTCACCCCGATAGATGCCACGCCTTTCAGCCATTGTCCGTCAACTGACGCGCGCACGGCATAGACGCCGTAGCCGGGGATGAGCTCATTCGTGGTCTTCAGATTCGCCGTCGGAAACCCGAGTGTATGGCCCCGGTGGGAGCCGGGAACAACGACGCCCTCGATCGAGTAGTGCCTGCCGAGGAGCCCGGCCGCCTCCGCCATGCTGCCGGCGCTGACGAGGTCCCGGACCAGGGAACTGCTCACCACCACGCCGTTCGCCTCGACGGCCTCAACCACGCCCACCTCGAATCCGTAGGCCAGTCCCATTTTCTTAAGGAAGTCAATGCTTCCTTCCCTTCCCCTGCCGAAGGCATAGTCATAGCCTACGTACACTTCCCTGGCGCCGATCTTTTTGTGGAGGACGTCCCGGGCAAAAGCCTCAGGGTCCTGGCCTGCAAAAGCGCGGGTGAAGCTCGCGCAGATAACGACCTGAATGCCCGCGGCCTCGAAAAGCCTCATCTTCCCGTGAAAGGTGTTCAGAAGCCTCGGCGCGCGCTCAGGAGCTACTACTTTGAGCGGATGGGGCTCAAAGGTAAAGGCAATGCTCGTGCCGTTGATCGCCCGCGCCCGCGCGACGACCTTCCTGAGTATCGCCTGATGCCCCAGGTGCACGCCGTCGAAGTTCCCGATCGTGAGCACGGGGTTCGGAAATGTCTCAGAGAGATTTTTAACGCCCCGGATGATCCTCATACGCGGAGGATAATCGCATACTGGAGCGAATTTGTCAACAACAGCAGAGAAACGAACATTACCGGCATTTTTTTGTTATAATTTACCATCGATATAAAGATGATATTATGAATTTCAAAAAAGCATCATGAGCAATATGGGGCGGCTGCAATAACGTGCATATTTTAGCACATTGGAAGCATATCTTTGCTTGTTCCGGCATGCGTCCGAAATTCGGCGACTTTCGCACCTCTGAAATTTGATATGCATAAAGGTATTTATGGTCATTCCGCCGATAAACAAACGCCCCTTCTCCCTTCTCTCCCCTCTCAGTATTGCCGCAATCTATGCGGTCATTGGCGGGCTGTGGATCGTCTTTTCCGACCGGGCACTTTCTTCAATGATAAACGACCCGCCTCTTCTGACACGGCTCCAGACGTACAAAGGATGGGGATTTGTTGCTATAACGGCGGTTCTCCTTTACTGGATGATAAATCGCTACAACGCCAAAATGAAACATTCAGAGGCCGCGCTTATCGAAAGCGAGGAAAGGTTTCGGACACTTGCGGAGAATGCAAAGGACATGATCTACCGGATGTCGCTACCCGATGGCCGCTATGAATACGCAAGCCCGGCGTCCCTGGCAATATTCGGATTCTCCCCGGAGGAGTTCTATGATTCGCCTGTCCTGATACAGAAACGTATTCACCCGGACTGGCAGGGATATTTCAGGGAACAATGGGACAACCTGCTCTCCGGCAAGATGCCCCCCTTTTACGAGTACCAGATAATCCATAAATCCGGTGAAGTGAAGTGGTTACACCAGAGAAACACGCTCATCACAGACAATGAAGGCCGTCCGATCGCCATTGAAGGGGTAGTGACGGACATCACCCAGCGCAAACAGGCGGAGCTGGAGCTGGAGAAGCACCGTGGACATCTTGAAGAAATGGTAAAAGAGCGTACCGCTGAACTTCAGGACGGCCGTCGCACTTTGATGGGCCTCGTCGAGGACCTGGCTAATAAGAAAAAAGAACTTGAAGCAGCCAACATGCGCCTGAAAGAGATCGACCGTCTCAAGTCCCAGTTCATCGCTTCCATGAGCCACGAACTCAGGACGCCGCTGAACTCGGTGATCGGATTTTCAAGTATCCTTTTGAACGAATGGGCTGGCCCGCTGAGCGATGAGCAGAAGGACAACCTCGCCACCGTGCTTCGCTCAGGCAAACACCTCCTCGCCCTCATCAACGACGTGATCGACGTGTCCAAGATCGAGGCCGGCACCATCGACGTCCATGCCGAGGATTTTGATCTCCATGACGTCGTTGCTGAAGCCGCCAAACTGCTCGAGAAGGACGCGAAAGACAAGGGGATCGAATTCACGGTCCAAAACCTCCACCAGCCCATGCACACCGACCGCAGGCGCCTGCTCCAGAGCGTGATGAACCTGGTAAGCAATGCGGTGAAGTTTACCGAACGCGGCAGCGTTCGCGTGCAAACACGCTTGAGTGCGGAATGCGGAGTGCGGAATGCGGAATTAAAAGAAGCAAAGCACCCCGAACGGAGCCTGCCCCCGAATGCCTTAATCGGGGGAACTGACTCCGAGCTCAACAATAATTTCGATTATATCGAAATCATCGTCGAGGACACCGGCATCGGCATCAATAAAGACGACCTCCCCAAACTCTTTCATTCTTTCGTCCGTCTCGACTCCCCGCTCCGGGCGACGGTGTTGGGCACCGGCCTGGGTCTGTACTTGACAAAAAAGCTCGTCACCGAGGTCCTGAAAGGTGAAATAACGGTCGCCAGCGAGGAACACGAGGGAAGCAGATTTGCTATAATTGTCCCCATAGGAGCATGAAAAAATGAAAAAAGTACTCGTCGTCGAAGACAACAAGGACAACTTGAAACTCATCGCGTATGCGCTCAAAAAACACGAGTATGAGATCATAACTGCCGTGACCGGCGAGCAGGGCGTTGACCTCGCTCTCCGGGAGCGGCCATTCTTCATTCTCATGGACATCAACCTGCCCGGCATCGATGGGCTGGAAGCCACGAGGCGGATCAGGAGCTCCGCCATCGGAGATACGATCCCCATCATCGCCATAACTTCCTACGCCATGCTGGGCGACCGCGAGAAAATGCTCAACGCGGGCTGCAACGGGTATTTTGAAAAACCCATTGACCCGCTGACGATCGTTGAGAATATTCACCGCACAATCGGAGTGAGACCATGAAAGCCCTCGTTGTCGACGATAATACCCCCGACAGAAAGATCCTTCGGGCCAATCTCGAACATCACGGCTATGAGGTCATCGAGGCCGAAGACGGGCAGGCCGGCCTGGAGGAAGCGCACCGGCAGAAACCGGACCTCATTATTTCCGATGCCCTCATGCCGAAGATGGACGGTTTTCAATTTCTTCGCGCCGTCAAGAATGAAGACCCTCTCAAATCCATTCCCTTTGTTTTTTATTCCGCCGTGTATACGGGTTACAAGGAAGCCGAGCTCGCCATTGCCCTGGGCGCGGAGGCGTTCATCATCAAGCCAAAAGACCCCGAGGAGTTCTGGACGGAGCTCTGCGACGTTCTTGATGACTATCACCAGCAGAAAGAAAAACCGCTCGCCCCGAAGCTCATCGAGCAGGAAAAAGAGTACCTTACAAAATACAGCCATATCGTAGCCACGAAACTCGAGGAAACGGTGCATAAGCTCACCCGCGAGATCGAAGAGCGCAAGAAAGCGGAGGAGGCGCTCTGGAAGACCACGTGCAGGCTCGAGTCCCTCGTAAAAGCCTCACCCCTGGCCATTATTTCGCTGGACACTCAGGGGATGATCGCGAGCTGGAACGAAGCGGCCGAGCGCATGTTCGGCTGGGATGCGGAAGAGGTCATCGGCAAACCCAACCCCATCATTGCGCCGGAAAAGCGGGACGAATACCAGGCGCTACACGAGCAAATGAGGAAGAAAGAATATCTCCCCATGCTGGAGGTCGTCCGCCGGAAAAAGGACGGCTCGAACATAACCATCAGTCTGAGCGCGGCCATTCTCCGCAACGAGGACGGGACCGTGAGCGGCTCCATGGCCGTCATCATGGATCTGACGGACCTCAAAAAGCTTGAGGACCAGCTCCGGCAGGCCCAGAAAATGGAGGCCATTGGTCAGCTCGCCGGCGGCGTTGCCCATGATTTCAACAATATTCTCTCGGCCATCATAGGATACGGCCACTTGCTGCTTATGAAAACAAGGGGGGACGACCCTCAAAAGCATACCGTTGAGCATATCCTTGAGGCAGCGGACCGCGCGGCCTGTTTGACCCACAGCCTGCTCGCCTTCAGCAGAAAACAGGTGATGGTCCTTGCTCCGGCGAACCTTCATGAAATAATAAAAAAAGTCCAGCAGTTTCTGATGCGACTGATCGGCGAGGACGTAAAGCTGGATACCAAATGTATCGGGGAGCCGGTCTTTGTTCTCGCCGACAGCGGCCAGATCGAACAGCTTCTGATGAACCTGGCCACGAACGCCCGCGACGCCATGCCGAAAGGAGGGAGTCTGACCATCGGGATAGAGACCATTCAGCTCGATGAGGAATTCACCAGGACCCACGGATACGGCTCGCCGGGCGTGTACGCCATGATCTGGGTCTCTGATTCCGGCGTCGGGATGGACGAGAAGACGCGGGAAAAGATCTTCGATCCTTTTTTCACCACCAAGGAAGAGGGCAAGGGAACGGGGCTCGGTCTTGCCATCGTGTACGGGATCGTTAAACAGCACAACGGCTATATCAATGTCTACAGCGAGTCGGGCAAGGGCACGACCTTCAAGATATACCTGCCGGTTGTCAAGACGCCGGCAGGTGAAAAGCCGGCCGAAGCCCCTTCCGCCTATCCGGCGGGAGGCACCGAGACGATCCTGGTGGCCGAGGACGACGCGGCGCTCCGGAAGCTCACGAGCGTTGTGCTTTCATCGTCCGGCTACACGGTGATCGCGGCGGAAGACGGCGAGGACGCTGTGAACAAGTTCCTTGAGAACAAGGATGCGATCCGCCTTCTGCTGTTCGATATAATCATGCCGAAGAAAAACGGCAGGGAGGCCTATGAGGAGATCCGAAAGATCAGGCCCGATGTGAAGGTGCTGTTCGCGAGCGGATACACTTCCGACGTGATGTGGCAGCGCGGCGGCTTTACGGAAGGGCGGGAATTCATTTTGAAACCCATCGTCCCCAAGGTATTGCTCAAAAAAGTGCGGGAAGTGCTGGATAAAAACGGGTAAGCGGCGTGCTATTGTAGTGAGTCCAACGCTTCTTTACAGTTGGCGTGTCACCCTGAACGAAGTGAAGGGTCTCCTGTAATTGGAAAGACGGGATTCTTCGCTTTGCTCAGAATGACAAACAAAGTAAAGGAATTTATGACGCACTACACTATGAACCCGGGAGATCGCGGGAGATAATGAAGATATTGGTTGTTGACGATAGTCCTGATGCGCGAGACGTTCTGCGGCAGATCATCGAGGCGCGCGGGAACAGTGTTATCGAAGCCCGGGACGGGCAGGAAGGGCTTGAACTTGCTCATAAGCATAAGCCTGACGCCATCATCTCCGACGGCCTGATGCCGGTGATGGACGGTTTTCAGTTCTTGCGCGCTGTTAAACAGGATGAAATACTGAGGGCCGTCCCTTTTGTTTTCTATACCGCGATCTACACCGGCGATAAGGATCTTGAGCTTGCCTTTTCCCTCGGCGCGGACGCGTTGATCGTTAAACCCGTAGACCCTGAGACCTTTTGGAAGGAATTTTCCTCCGCCATAGAGAAGCGTTCCCGGAAGAAGACGCCGGATGCTCCGGGAGATATGATCGAACGAAATGAGGATTATCTCTCGAATTACTGCAATGTCGTTGCGGCGTCCCTTGAAACCAAGGTCCATGATCTTGAGAACGTTATTGCAGAACACAACAGAACCTCGGCGGCCCTGGCGGAAAGTGAAGAACGCTACCGGCTTCTGTTCGAGAGCAACCCCCATCCCCTGTGGGTCTTTGATCTTGAGACCCTGGCATTCCTCGCCGTCAACGACGCCGCTATCGTGAAATACGGTTATTCCCGCGAAGAGTTCCTCTCCATGACCATCAAGGACATCCGCCCGCCGGAAGATGTTCCCGTCCTCCTCGAAAAGGTCTCCCGGTCGCGTGAAGGCTTTGATGAGGCCGGCACGTGGAGACACCGTAAAAAAGGCGGAACCATCATCGACGTTGAGATCACATCGCATACGCTGACCTTTGCGGGAAAGAAGGCAACGCTGGTCATGGCGATCGATGTGACCGAGCAAAGACGCCTCGACCTGCTGATCAAAAATGCGGCCAATGAATGGCGCGACACGTTCGACGCCATCAATGAGCCGATCGCTCTCTTGGATAATAGCGGGACGCTTCTCCGGTGCAACAAGGCATTGGCGAAACTGGCCCATAAAGAGATCCATGAAATACTCGGCAAGCCTTACTGGGAGATCATCCATGGCACGGCCGGGCCGGTTGCGGATTACCCCCTTGAACGGACGAAAAAGACGGGGAAGCGGGAAACCCTTGTTGCTCCGGTCAAAGACCGGTGGTATGAGGTCACGGCAGACCCGTTCTTTGATGACCGGGGAACCATCATGGGCGCTGTGCACATCATGGTGGACGTCACGGAGCGCAAGCGTTCCGAAGAGGCTTTGCGATCAAGCGAAGAAATGCACCGGTTGATCTTTCAGGGCTCTCCGGTCGGTATTTTCCATTATGATACTGGTCTGCATATTACGGATTGCAATGACCAGTTCATTGAGATCCTGAAAACAAAGCGGGAAAAGCTCATCGGTCTGGACATGCGTACGCTGAGAGACCAGCGCGTGCTCCCGTCCCTGGAAACGCCGTTAGCAGGGAAGGAAGACCGGTATGAAGGCGGTTATCAGGCAACGACCCATTCCGCCGAGATCTGGATCTCCATGCGCACCGCCCCGTTCTTCGACCAGCACGGAGCGGTCAAAGGCGGCATCGGGATCGTGGAAGACATCACCGAGCGCAAAAAGGCGGAAGATGCCGTAGAACACCAAAAGCATTTTACGGAAAACCTGATCCGGAATTCCGCTATCGCCACGTTCGTCCTGGATACCGAGCACAAGGTCCTGATCTGGAACAAGGCGTGTGAAGAACTGACCGGCGTGCCCGCATCGGAGATGATCGGCACGGACCTGCCGTGGAAGCCGTTTTATCGCCAGCAACGACCTGTGCTTGCGGACATCGTGCTAAGCGATGATCGTGAAAAGCTTGTTCAGTTATATCCGCAATTTTCAAAATCCGTGTTGATGCCGGACGGACTGCACGCGGAAGCCTGGCTCCCCGCTCTGAACGGCAGGGACCGCTACGTTGTGTTCGACGCGTCGCCGATCCGGGACAGCAGCGGTAAGATCATTGCGGCCATCGAGACCCTGCAGGATTTTACTTCCCGCAAGAAGCTGGAAGACGAGATTATCCAGGCGAAGCAGGAATGGGAGGAGACCTTCAATACCATCACGGACATGGTGACCGTCCATGACAAGGATTATAATATCGTTCGCGCCAACAAGGCCGCCGAGAAGATACTGGGACTTTCCTTCCTGGAGCCCGGGAAGACAAAATGTTTCGAGTACTACCACGGCACAGGCTGTCCGCCGGAAGGGTGCCCGAGCTGCCAGAGCCTCGTGACAGGGCGACCCTCCACCTCTGAACTGTTCGAGCCTCATCTGAACATGTTCATAGAGATCCGGGCGATCCCCCGTTTTGACAGCGACGGAAAGATCGCAGGCCTGATCCATGTGGTGAGAGACATTTCCGAGCGAAAGAACGCCGAAAAAATTCTCCTGGAAGAGAGGAACAAGGCGCAGAAGTATCTCGACATCGCGGGAGTGCTGATAGTAGCGCTGGATGCTGAGGGAAGGGTTGCGCTTATCAATAAAAGAGGTTTGGAGATCATCGGATATGAAGAACAGGAGATGATCGGCCGGAGCTGGTTCGACCTGTGCATACCCGAACGAATAAGGGAAGAGGTGCGGGGCGTCTTTCACGAACTGATGTCCGGAAATATAGTGCTCGGGGAATATTACGAGAATTCTATTGTGACAAAAAACGGCTTCGAACGGGTTCTGGCGTTTCATAACGCAATGTTGCGCGGTGAATCGGGCGAAATGTACGGCGTCCTTTCTTCAGGCGAAGACATTACCGAGCGAAAACGGGCGCAGGATGCATTGAACGAACGGGTCCATCATGCGGCTTTGGGCGCTGAGATCGGGGTTGCGCTGACCACGGGCGGCGACTTGCGGGCAGTGTTGCAGCAATGCGCGGAGGCGGTGGTCCGGCATCTTGACGCGGCATTTGCGCGTATATGGACGCTCAGCGAAAAAGAACAGGTGCTCGAAATGCAGGCGAGCGCGGGGATGTACACGCATATCAATGGCCCGCACGGCCGGGTCCCGGTCGGCAAATTCAAGATAGGTATGATCGCCGAAGAGCGAAGACCGCACATGACGAACGAGGTTGTCGGGGACCCGCGGGTCGGGGACCAGGAGTGGGCGCGGAAAGAGGGGCTGGTCGCGTTCGCCGGGTATCCCCTGATAGTTCAGGACCAGCTGGTTGGGGTGATGGCGATGTTCAGCCGCAATCAGCTTGCGGAAACAGCGATGAATTCATTGGGATCGGTGGCTGATATTGTGGCCCTGGGAATTGAACGGAAACGAACCGAAGCATCCCTTGCCCGGTACAGCGAAGAACTTACCGCATTGAACACGGCGTCCAATACGCTTATGGTCATTTCAAACCTGACAGACATCTATGCGTATATCTGCAATATTATCTCCGACGTGTTCGACCTGAAAATGGCCTGGCTCGGAATTGTCGAGCCGGGCACCTATGAAGTGAGGCCCGTGGCGCATTCAGGCCGCGAAGACGGCTATCTTTCCAGCATAAAAATAATGTGGGATGATTCGCTTTATGGAAACGGACCGACCGGAATGGCCATCAAAACAAAGAAGAGCTTCGCGGCGAATATCTCGGACCCGGCCTTTGCCCCCTGGAGTGAGCATGCGCGGCAGAGGGGGTACGTGGCTTCGCTGGCCGTTCCGCTCATCTATGCCCGTGACAAATGCATCGGCGCGCTGAATTTTTACAGCGATGATCCCGGCTATTTCTCCTCCGACAGGATCAAGCTCTGCGAGATCTTCGCCAACCAGGCCGCGATCGCCATCGAGAACGCCCGGCTTGTCGGCGGGCTTGAAGAAAAAGTGGAAGAAAGAACAAAAGCCATTGAAGATACGAACGCGGAGCTCCTTGTCGTGAACCGGGAGCTTGAGTTGCGGCGGGTGGAAGCCGAGGCCGCGAGCAGGTCCAAGACGGACTTTCTTGCCAACATGTCCCATGAGCTCAGGACCCCGCTTAATGCCATCCTTGGTTTCTCGGACATCATGCTCCAGGGCATGGCGGGGCCGGTCTCGAACAAACAGAAGGAGTTTCTGAACGACATCGCCGCGAGCGGCAACCATTTGCTGGCCCTGATCACCGATATCCTCGACCTGTCGAAGATCGAGGCCGGGAAAACGGAGCTTGAGTTGGGCGAATTCAGCGCGCAAGAGCTCATCGCAAGCTCGCTCATCATGTTTAAGGAAAAGGCCCTCAAACACAGTATCCGCGTGGAAACGACCGTCGACGAAGCGATCACCAATATAACCGCGGACCATAGAAAGCTCAAGCAGGTCATGGTGAACCTCCTGAGCAATGCCTTCAAGTTCACGCCGGATGGGGGCTCCGTGCGGGTTATCGCACGGAGAGTTGGGAGTTCGGAGATCGGAGTTCGGAGCATGGAGCAAAAGCAAGAAGGATTTAACTCCGAACACCGAACTCCGAACTCCGAACTTCCCGGAAATCTCATCGAGATTTCCGTGACAGACACCGGCATCGGTATTTCCCCGGAAAATCAGAAGAAGCTGTTCCAGCCTTTCCAGCAGGTCGAGACGAGCCTCACGAGGAAGTATTCCGGCACCGGCCTGGGCCTGAGCCTGTGCAGGCGTTTTGTTGAGCTGCACAACGGCAGCATCCATGTAGAAAGCGAGCCCGGCAAGGGAAGCACGTTCATATTCACCATCCCGATACGGAGCTGAAGATCCATCGACAGAGCACCTCCAGGAGGAACCGTTATGGCGGAAAACAGCAAAAAAGTGAAGGTCCTTATCGTGGATGATGAGGAAATAAACCGGAAGGTGATCTCCACCGTCATGGAGAACTTCGGTTATGACTATCAAACCGCGAAAAACGGCGTCGAGGCCCTGGTCAAAACCAGGGAGTACGCTCCGGACATTATTTTCCTCGACATCATGATGCCCGACATGGACGGATATGAGGTGTGCCAAAAACTGAGGGACGATTCCGGGGCTCAGCACACCCCCGTCGTGATGGTGACCGCCCTCGCCGACAAGGAGTCGCGGATCCGCGGGCTCAAGGCCGGCGCCAATGATTTCCTGACAAAGCCCGTTGATATGTCGGAGCTTATGGTGCGTACCAGAAACCTTTTGAAGGTCAAGGAGTTCGGGGACTTCCTGAAACATCACAACGAAATTCTGGAAACCGAGGTAAAACAGCGGACGTCGGACCTGCAGCGCGCCCTCGATGATCTATCCGGGGCAAACGCGGCCTTGCAGGAATCAAGAAACAATATCAAAAAAAGCTATATCGACACCATCCACCGCCTCACCATCGTGGCGGAATTCAAGGACGAGGACACGGGCTCGCACATCAAGAGGATCTCGTTTTACTGCACTCTGATGGCAAAGCAGCTCGGGTTGTCCGATGAAGACGTGGAGCTGATCTCTTACGCGAGCCCGATGCACGACATCGGCAAGGTAGGCATACCTTCGGACCTCATCCTGAAGCCCGCGAGGCTGAACCCCGAGGAGTTCGCCCTGATGAAGACCCATACGACCATCGGCGGCCGGATCCTTCATGGTTCCGGCTCCCCCATGCTCGAACTGGCGGAGCGGATCGCCCTGTCCCACCACGAGCGGTGGGACGGCGGCGGGTATCCCCAGGGGCTGAAGGGAGAGGATATCGCTGTTGAAGCAAGGATCATGAATCTCGCGGACCAGTATGACGCGCTCCGCAGCAGAAGGCCGTATAAACCTCCTTTTGACCACGAAAAGGTGGTCAAGATCATAACCGAGGGCGACGGCCGGACCGTCCCGTCCCACTTTGACCCAAAAATCCTGGAAATATTCAAAAACACCCATAAGCAGTTCGAAGAAACATTCGAAACGCATAAGGACTAACGGACTGTTAAAAAAGACCAAAAACAGAGAAATGATATATTCGCGCGACCCTCTGTTTCGAATCAGAACGGCCAGCCCGGCATATTATCTTCCCTCTTTTGGAACACCTTGACTGTTCAAAATATATTGACAATAAATCAGGCGCTATGATATAACAAAAGTCTTTGATATATCTGTCAGCAAAGGTAACTACTCAGCTGCTCGGGCCAGCCATGAGCGATAGGCGCTGTAAGCGTGCACGGTAAAGATACTTTACCAACGTAAGCGCTGCGGGAAAAAGGAGCGACTCTGCCGAGTTTCAAGGATTTATAGCACGCTAAGCGACAGAGAGAGCGGCTGACCTGAGCAGTTACCAGCAAGGACCATTTAATGGCGAAAATCATCCCCTTCCGGGGAATTGTATATAATCAGGCAAAAGCGGGCGGGATCGATGAACTTGTCTGTCCCCCCTATGACGTAATATCTCCGGCAGCCCAGCAGGAACTGTACGGGAAGAGCCCCTATAATGTCATACGGCTGGAATTCGGCCTGGATGGCCCCCGCGATACGGACACCGATAATCGCTACACGCGGGCAACGCAATCCTTTCACGAGTGGCTCCGGACCGGCATCCTGCGCCAAAGCAAAACCCCGGCGCTCTACATCTATGAAATGGAGTACAACGCAGGCGGGGTCGTGAAACGTATCCGCGGTTTTATCTGCCGGGTCAGGATCGAGGACTATGACTCGGGCATTGTCAAGCCGCACGAGAACACCCTTTCCGGGCCGAAGGCGGACAGACTGAGCCTGCTCAGGACATGCGGAGCGCACTTCAGCCAGATATACTCGCTCTTTTCCGATCCGCAGGGGAAGATCCCGGGCATTCTTGCTAAGG
>Ga0209641_10003746_pt1 | contig 12699 bp, 12 predicted proteins | sample RifCSP16_1_FD_184022 | JGI IMG/M metagenome (GOLD analysis project Ga0209641, IMG submission 184022) | Soil microbial communities from Rifle, Colorado - Rifle CSP2_sed 16_1 (SPAdes) (version 2) | ecosystem: Environmental > Terrestrial > Deep subsurface > Rock core/Sediment | place: Rifle...
ACTTTGACCTCAAGATTCTCCACTGCGACGATCCTCTCTGTGACGGTGTCGGTGAGTCCATCACCTCTCCTGACACCGCAGGTTTTGTCGGCCAATTTACCTCCCTTGCCCTCGATGCGAGCGGCAACCCGGTGGTGAGCTATTTGGATGGCGCCAACGGTGACCTCAGGATTCTCCACTGTGGTAATTCTAACTGCACTAGCGGTAACTCTATTACCTCGCCCGATACTGCTGGTAGTGTCGGTCAATATTCCTCTCTCGCTCTTGATACGAATGGCTTCCCGGTGGTGAGCTACTCTGACACAACTAACTCTAGCCTCAAAATTCTCCACTGCACTAATCCCAACTGCACTTCTTTTGTGATGACTGGCGAAGATTTTGCCACCGATATCGTCTTTGCCGGTGGTTCCTGGTACGTGGCCGGCTCTTACGAAAGCGATCCGGCTTCATTTAACCCCGACCTTTTCAGCGGTGGCGGCTCGGACGGCTTTTTGGGCAAGCTTTCTGAAAGCGTGGCACCCGTGGCAATAGACGGTAATTGCGGCGCGGCCGACGATGAATCATTTTCAAACGCGAGCGCTGTTAATGCCGCCGGTTTGTGTGACGACGGGACGGCTTCACCCGCCTCTGTTTCCGGCGGCGGCTCTTGGAGTTGGCAATGTCTTGGCCAAAACGGCGGCAGTAACGCAAGCTGTTCGGCTGACAAAACCCGCGTCAGTGGCGGCGGCAGTGGCGCGTTTGTGCCAGTAGTTTCTCTTAAAGCCAAAGGATCTGCTGACGTAGACTTTACCCAAAGCCCTCAAGCTCTTTCTGTGCCTGGCCCCGTTACTCTTTCCTGGGATTCTTTAAACACTTCTTCTTGCCGAGCTACGACGCCATCAGGTTGGACAGCAAAAACAGGAACTTCGGGGACCGAAACTGTTAATGTTTCTACAACAACCACTTTCACAATCTCTTGCACCAGTGCTTATGGCACGCCGCCACAAGAGAAAACGGCGGAAGTCGCAATCATTGTTTCTGGTGTGCCTCTAGAACTCGCGCCAACCGTTGATCTTAAGGTTAAAGATTCAAGCAATCCAACCGCTGAATTTATTGACACCTCGAGGGAGGCGCCGCTTGTCGTTTACGCTGCCCCCAGCCTAGTTGTTCTTTCTTGGACTTCAACCAACGCCGACTCGTGCCGAGGATCCTGGTCTTTGCTATCGGACGTCGGCAAGACTCATCCCGGTTACACGGTGGTTGTTGGTAAGTTTATTACGGCCCACACCATTAATTGCCAAGATAGCACTGGTGCCAGGGTTACTGATACTGTTTTTGTTAGAGTAATGCCGATTATTCCGCCAGAGATTGTTAGTTGCGGTGACGGCGTCGTTAGCCGTCTGTCTGAACAATGCGAGCCGGGCGAACCAAGCGAACCAGGCGGCCTTGTTTGCGGTTCGGATTGCCGATGGGCTCCGCCGGAACCGGGCGATATTGAAGGCGAAGGTGTTTGCGGGGACAATATTATCAATCCCGCGACGGAAGAATGCGACGGCGAAGATTTTTGCGATGCTAATTGCCGAATTATTATTACACCGCCAGCCGACGAAATTCCGCCGACCGAAGAAATTCCTTCCGGTTTGACGCCGCCTGAAGTCGCCTTGCCGACTGGCCCTTTCCCGAACACGACGAAAGCGCTTGCCGATCTTAAGCAAAGCTTTGGAGATTTAATTAATCGATTGTTTGCCGCGCCGTTTGCCGAACCGCTCGCTTCAGTTCTTGGTCTCTTGGGCCTGGGTCTTGGTTTGGGCGGACTCCTCGCTTTGTTTTTCACCCAGCCGGCGGAAATGTTCGCGCGCTTTTGGAATCTACTTCTTTCCGCTTTCGGGGCGACAAAGCAATTATCGGGCGTTGTGTTTGATTCCCGCAACAAATCAGGTCTTGATCCGGCGCTTGTCCGCTTATTCAAATTGGAAGAGGACGGAAAAGAAAAAGAAGTGGCTTCGGCGATCACCACTATAAACGGCGAATACGCGCTGGCGGTCGGTGAGCCGGGTATTTATCGCTTGGAAGCTGGGAAAACGAATTACGTTTTTCCCTCCGTTGCCTTGGCCGGTCAAACGGAAGTGGCCGCTTACCCCAATCTTTATTTTGGCAAACCCTTCGAGGTAAAGCGGGAGGGCGAGATTTTGTCTTACAACATTCCAATGGATCCAAGCGCCATCGCCGACTGGAACGAAATAGCCAAGCAGGCGGTTGGTTATAATAAAAATCAAAAACGAAATATTTTTATCTACCAACTTTCGAAAGTATTTTTCGTCTTCGGTTTTATTGCCGCGATCTTCGCCTTAATTTTCGCGCCCAAGCCATACAACTTTATTGTTCTTGGCCTTTACTGCGGGCTTTGGGTTTTGCGTCGGATAGGTTTTGGTAATTTAATCAGAAAACGCGGCCGCGTGACAAAAGGAGGGGCACCGCTTCCTCATGCCTTGGTCGAAGTCTTTAGTGAAATCACAAAGACCAAAGTCAAGAAAGCGGTAACGGGTCCGGATGGCCGTTTCTTCATGCGGCTCACAAAAGGGAAGTATTACGCCACGATCAGCGCCCAAGACCCGACTGGCTTTTCGCCAATTTATACCTCGCCGCCTTTTCACATAAAGAGGTTTTTGAAATCAACTTTCAAACTTTGATTAATCTCGGTTTCCTTATAGCAGCGGCAAAACATGTTTTGCCGCTTTCCAAGCTGGGGAAACCGAAAGATTTTCTTTTGCTACAATATAGGCATTCAATAAAGGTCAAAATTATTATTAATTATTTAAAAATTTAGCAAATATGATGTGTAAACACTGTAAAAAGGGTGGTTGGGGTCTTGTCTCCCACATCCTTGTCATTATTGGCGGTCTTAACTGGGGCCTTGTTGGTCTCGGTATGCTTATTGGCGCCGCCAATCTTAACGTCGTCAATCTCATCTTTGGCCGCTGGCCGGCGTTTGAATCGATCATCTACCTCTTGGTTGGGGTAGCGGCGGTAACGCTTTGTTTTGGCTGTCGCGGATCGAAGTGCGCCGAGTGCGCGGGTTGCGCGGAATGCCAAATGCCGATGGGCAAATAATTCAATCTGCTTTTAGTATTTCGAAAAGCGGCAAAATATGTTTTGTCGCTTTTCAATTTTTGTGGTATTATTAGATCATGACGGAAATCGTCTTTTATTTTTTGCTTTTTTTGGCCCTGTATATTCAAGTCTTTTATTTAGTGACTTTTCTTGAAAAGAGAAGGGAGATAAGACCGACCTTGCGGACAACCAAGTACCCGACGCTCTCCATTGTGGTGCCTTGTTTTAATGAAGAAAAAACCGTGGCTAAAACCATCAACTCTCTTTTGGCCACTGATTACCCTAAAGATAAATTGGAAATTTTAGTGATTGACGACGGATCCAAGGACAATACTTGGCAAGTGCTCCAAAGTTTGCTTTTGCATTTTAAGACAAAGGCCCCCCTTTTGTCTTACCAGCCGCCGGTAAAAATTTTTCACAAAGAAAATGGCGGCAAATCGAGCGCGCTTAATCTTGGCCTAACCGTAGCCAGCGGCGAAATCTTCGGTTGTGTTGATGCTGATTCTTTCGTGGCGCCGGACGCGATTGCCAAAATGATTAAACATTTTGAAGACGAAGAAGTAATGGCGGTCGGTTCTTCAGTGATTGTGGAGAAACCAAAAAATATGATTGAGCTGGCTCAAGCGGCGGAATACCATATGGCAGTTTACGTCAAAAAAGTTTTGGGGTGGCTCGCCGGGCTCCATGTCGTTGCTGGCGCGCTCTCGCTTTTTCGCAAAGAAGTTTTTGCGGAGATCGGCAATTATAGAGACGCTCACCGGACAGAGGATATGGAAATCATTTTCCGAATGCAGGTGCGGGGAATGAAGATTGCGCAGTGTCACGACGCTTTTGTTTACACTGTGGCGCCAGATACGGTAGCCAAGCTTTATTATCAGCGCCGCCGCTGGATTTACGGATTCATTAACAACGTTCTTGATTACCGCCACACTTTTATGCGGCCGAAATTCGGGAATTTCGCGATGCTCACCATTCCTTCCGGCTTCATCGGCATTGGCGGCGTTATTTATTTGTTTGGCGATCAGGTAGCAAATATTATTACCCTTGCCGGCAAAAAAATAACGGAATTTCTCGCGGTGGGCTTTTCGGTCAACTTTAATCCTAACTTTGATCCGTTTTTTATCACCACTAAAGCCCCGCTTATCCTCCTTCTTCTTTCCATGGGTTTGCTTGTCGCGACGATGCTTATCGGCAAATGGATGGCCGGGGTCAAACCTTCTTTTTTTGACATTGCTTGTTTTGTTTTAATTTATAGCATTATTGCGCCATTCTGGATGGTTTCCGCCATCGGCAACACGGTTTTTCGCCGGCAAATCAACTGGCGCTAATTAATATGATTGATTGGAAAAAATATTTGATTGTTTTTATTATCACCGCTTTTATCTTCGGTCTGGCTTTTTATTTGAGTAATCGTTTAAGCACCCGGAAAATCGGGGAATTGGAGACGCTTCAAACTGACATTTCGATTGACATTTTGTCTTCAGAAATTGAATTTGATCTTTTGGCGGAAAAATCTTGCGATAGTCTCGGTAAATCGGTCTTAACTGAAAAACTTGGCGAGCTTGGGCAAAAGGTGGAATACAGCGAGGCCAACATCGGCCTGACGCCGAATGTTTTACGATTAAAAAAACAATACACCTTGCTTGAAATCAAAGATTACTTGCTGATGAAGCAGGTGTTGCGCCGCTGTAATTTGCCGGCCCACTTTATTCTCTACTTTTATTCCAACAAAAATTGCTTTGATTGCAACAAACAAGGTTATGTTTTAACTAGTTTACGCGAAACTTACCCAGAGCTTCGAGTCTATTCTTTTGATTTTGATCTTGATTTAAGCGCTGCCAGCGCGCTCAAAGAAACTTTTGGCGTTAAAGAGCCGTTGCCAGTGCTTGTTATTAACGAGAAAGCCGTCAGTGGCTTCCAAGACGAAGAAACACTGGAGAAACTCCTTGGCTTTAAAAAGAAATAACAGTTTTACCGTTGCTATTAATTTTCTCCCAGGTCCGACTAAGGGGAGGTCTTGGAGTACCTTTTAAACAAAGCTAGAACTCATTTTAGCAAAAATCAGTGAGAACATCCACCAAGCGTTCCCCGCGCGCTACGCGCCTCTGTGCGAAGCACAGAGCTTTCCCAAAATGGAAAGTGCGGGGAAAAACGCTAAATGCAAATGCGAACTCGGTTTTGCGAAGCGATTTTCTGAGGCATGGATTCGCAAAACCGAGACTAATTTTTTTGAAATTCGGCAGGGTTTGGGTTTCCGCCCCGCATTCCTCATATCTCAAGTTTCTTTTTTATTTAAGCAACACTTGAACTTGCTCTTTGGTTCTGCCAGATTTTTTCACAATTTCATTAAAATGCCAATTACCAACCTTATCTAAAGTTTTAAAAACCTTTTTGAGTTCTGCATCATTCATATTGGAAAAATTGGTTTTTTCAACAAAGGTTTCCATTGGACGAGGACCACCTCCCCTAGAGACGATTTCAAGCGCTTTGTCTAAAGGAAGTTTACCTGTTTCTAAAATTCTTCCAACTATAACTTCATCATTATAGCCCTCTTTATCGTTTACCTTTTTGTCAATTTCAATTAATTCTTCAGGTGAAAGTTTATTTTCCCGAATAATATCTGCCCATAACGATCTAGTATTCTCGTTATTTGTAGATACAGAGTGTGGGTATTTGTCCATAATTTTTAAAAGCTCTGCTTCGGACATACCTGCAAGAGAATATTTTAATTTTCTTCCCTCTTCTGAATCATATTTAAATTCAGAATTATTTTCTTTATTTTCATTTTTTACTTCCGAAACTTTTTGTTCTGTCTCTTTTTCAACATTTTTTATTTCTGTATCTTTTTCCGCTATTTTCTCATCAATGGGAGCAGTTACTTCTTGCAAGTCACTTTCAGAACCGCCCATATTTTCAACTTGTGTTTTTTGACTTTCCGTTGTTTCGATTGGTGTATTTATTTGCTCAATAGCAGTTTCGTATTTTGCTTTTGCTAATGCAACAATATCCTCATGTCCTCCCATGAGTTCGGTGTCCTCAATAAACTTTTTAATATCCTCTGGTTTTTCCTGCTTACTTAAATCTTGTTTTAATATTTCTTTTTCTGCGTTCATAATAACTATTGGTTAGCTGATAATCCAAGTGATGCCCGAATCGTATCAACTTTTTTTGTTTCTAAATCCTTGATATAACCACGAATAGCGTCTTGTCGTTCTTTGACAAGATTACTACGCTCTTGTGCAAGCACATCAAGTTTCGCAATGGCATCATTGTAGATTTCCTCAATCTTTTTAGCTTGTTCTTGTGGTGTCATAGTATATAAATAGCTTTTGCAAGCTATTTATAATTTACCATTTTTAGGATAAAAATGCCATAGTTTTTGGATTAGCGCCCGCCCGCCAAAAAAAGAACCCGCCCCGCAGGAGGGTGTGGGAGGAATGCGGGGCGGGCTAAAAAGTGGAAAACCTTTACTAATAATTAAGCAAAAGGTGTATTGTTGGTAACTGAAATAAAAGTCCACCTATGCTAAGTAAAACTCCAAGGTAAATTAAAAAATATGAAATCTTATTTTTTGGTTTAATATTTTTAGATTTTTTGATTGCAGTTATACTAACAATTAATAAAGTTACGTTTAAAATAAACTGTATTGCAAATTTTAATAAAATATAAGAAGTATAGATATTGTAATCACCAGGTGTTCCAATATGTAGTGTATTAAACAAAAAACCAATTGTCTGGGAAATAAAAAGCCATAATACAAGTACTATAATTTGTATATTATAAATATTTGTCGATTTCACTTCAGTTCCTACATAACTGTTTGAGGTTTTTTGATTTATCATATAATATTTTACCAAAAAGGAATTATTGAAAAAACTTTATACTTTTTAAAATCTTTTCAGCTACTTGCGAATCTTCTGTTATTCCAATAAAAGTCGCAACTTTTAATTTATACGTTGTCTGAGACTCAGCATCAAAATATGACACTACTTTAGACAATTCTGCAATAACCATAAAACCTTTTTGTGTTTTATTCGTACTGCTTTCGAATGTAAGTTTTACAGCCCTCTTTCCATCTACAGAAATTTCGTCGCTTTTTAATATAACTATCGGGCTTCGAGGAACAGAGGAAAATAATTGCTTTATCGCATTTGCATAATAATCTAAACCGCTACCTCCACCTAGATTAGGTAACTCAATATCAAAATAATTAGGTATTTCACGAAAATCAGTTCCTTGGGGTTCTTTACTTTTCTTATCGTAGAAAATTACACTTTTACCAGAATTTTTTACATTAAAAATATCAGGCGGGTAGTATAATTCAATTCCATATTCCTCATTTCTATATTTTGTCCAACCTGAAAATTCGTTCAATGTATTATTGCTAGAGAGAGGTGTATTCGTAATATTACTATTCTCATCTACTTGTGGATTATAGTCATTCACCACTGTATTTTGAGAGGAAGGCGTTGAAGTCTTTTCCATATATATAGATAACACCGCTACCTACAATTAAAGCCGCAATGATTGCTATTATTATATACCTATCCCTATAAAACCTTTTGTATTTTTCATACACTAAATTATATCATATAGAATTTTCTAGTAAATAGCTTTTCAGTACCAAGCCCGCCCCGCATTCCTCCCGCACCCTCCTGCGGGGCGGAAACCCGAATCTCGCCGAATTTCAAAAAACTTTAGCCGAGCAAAAGCAAAACCTTTCCTCCCGCACATTTTGTTTTGCTTTTGCTCGTCCACATTGTGGGTTTGCGTGCCTCGCTTTTCTCCTTTGGAGAAACTGTGTGCATACACAGGCGTGCATAGCACGCGCGAGGCACGCTGGAATTCCTTATGAATTTTTGATAAAGTAAGTTCTGACGGAGTTGTAAAGATACTCCCTAAACGCACTAAATGGTTGGGAAAGAGAAAAGGAGTGGGACGCACGAAGTGCGTCCCACGCTGTTTCGCCTGAATTCGCAAGCGAATTTGGAAAATTCGGCGCGCTTGCGCGCCGAATTCGTCTGAATTAGCGGGGAAAAATCAGTGGGACGCGCTTTGCGCGTCCCACCAAAAAGTTGGTCTTTTGTCTGAAACTCGGATTCTGGAGCCGATGGCCGGAGTCGAACCGGCGACCTACTCATTACAAGTGAGTTGCTCTACCAACTGAGCTACATCGGCTTATTTTTCTTCCTTTTCGATTTCTTTTTTGATTTCTTGAATTTTTTCTTTATATTCGCCAATAGTGGAAAGAAAATCGGAAACAGGTCCGCTCTTCTTTTCTTTCTCGATGAATTTTCCAATTTTTTGCTTAATCAGATCGAATTGGCGGCGAGAATGTTCTTGTTGGGTTTTAAGAAAATAGATGACCCGGATGTAAAGACGGAGACCGGTGATCACCATTTCTCGGGCGAAATCAAGAAGCCAGTTGGCAAATCTATTTTTGAGCTCCGGCCAATCAAAAGGATCGTCGTAGATTATGGCTACTTTGCCTAATTTGATCCGCCTTGTTTGATAGACAAGGATTCCAACCAGACCGGCGAACGAAATGCTAAAAATAATAATTAGAGTCATAATCTTTGTTAAAGGGTGTAAAGCGCGAAAGAGGTAACACTATTGCCGGCTTTTTTCAAGAGCTCGCCGACGGTCGTTTTGTCTTCTTTGATGAAAGATTGTTCGAGAAGAGTAAATTGTTTGAAATATTCGTCGAGCTTCCCCTTGATAATGCGTTCCTTTATTGCCTCGGGTTTGGAAAGTTTCGCCACCTCTTCACCATAATGAGCTTTCATTTCCGCCATTCGCTCGGCTGGGATATCGGAGAGAGCGAGATACTCTGGCCGAAGAGCGGTCACGTGCATGGCGATATCTTTTGCTAATTTTTCATCATCTTTCGCAAGGGTAACCACTGCGCCTATTTTGCCGCCATGGACATAGCTTGCTGTTTTCCCGGGAACAAGCTCAATATTTTTGAGTTGAATATTTTCGCCAGTTTTTTGGATAGCGGCGTCGATTTGTTCGCGGGATTTTGCTTTTGCCGCTGGAATACCTTCTTTAAGAGCGATGTCGGCAAGATCACTTGCAAGCTTTAGGAAATTTTCGTTTTTGGCAACAAAATCAGTTTCGCAGTTAAGAATAACCACGGCTGTTTTATCGCCGGCTTTTTTAATAAAGACAGCGCCGTCGCTCGTTGCCCGCTCGGCTTTTCTCAAGGCGACATCAGCGCTCGATTTTTTCAGGCTTTCCAGAGCTTTCTCAAGATTGCCGCCAGTTTCTTCAAGGGCTTTTCGGCAAGCGCCGAGGGATATGCCGCAAAGATCACGCAGTTGTTTGATTTTTTCAACGGAAACTGTACTCATTTTATTTGGCTGAATAAGCGCTTGCGATTTCGGCTGTAAGCAAATTAATACTCGAGGTCGCGGCGTCGTTGGCGGGGATAGGGTAGTCGATGAGAGAAAGATCGCAGTCAGAGCTTGAAACCGAAATCACCGGGATCTTTAATTGCCGGGCTTCCCGGACAGCCGTGTCTTCGTGTTTTGAATCGATAATAAAAAGAGCGCCAGGTATTTTTTCCATATCAATAATGCCGCCAAAATTTTCTTCGAGCCGCAGAGCTTCCCGAGCAAAAAGCAATTGTTCTTTTTTGGTGTATTTCTTTTCAAGCTCGCCGCTTTGTTTACTCTCGCGGAGTTCTTTCAATCTGGCCACTCTTTTTCTTATTTCCGGCAGATTAGTCAAGGTGCCGCCAATCCAACGATTGGTGACAAAAGGCTGTTTTAACTTGTTAGCCGCGTCTTTGACAATTTGGCGACTCTCGGGCTTGGTGCCGACAAAAAGAATTATTTTCCCTTCATTTGTTATTTTGCTCACAAACTCCCGGGCTTTATCGAGGGCGGTTTTCGTTTTTGTTAAATCAAAAAGGTCAGTCCGATTTTTCGAACTGCCGATAAACGGGATGGCGCTTGGGTGGCGGCGGGTGTGGCTGTAGCCAAATTGCACCCCCGCTTTTTGCATTTTTTCCATGATATTTTCCATTGCGAAACGTAGGGTATTCTAACAAAAATCAAAGAAGCTCGCAACCTGGGGTTATTCTTTCCGCCGAACCATATTTTTCGAAGGACTCTCGGAGGCGAGCCGCCGCGAGCTGAGAGTGAGAGCATTCGGCTTTTGCCGAATGACTCGTGCCCGAGAAGAATGTGGTTCGGCGGTGTTGATTACATAAAGTAGACACTCCTTTAGAAATGCGTTAAAATTTCCTTAATGCGCCAATCCTTACTTTTTACAGAGGCCAAGAGAGAAGCTCCGAAAGACGAGGTTTCTCTTAACGCCAAACTTTTAATTCAAGCCGGTTTTATCAAGAAAGAAATGGCCGGTGTTTATAGCTTTCTGCCTCTGGGGCTTAAAGTTTTAAAAAAAATTGAAAATATCATTCGAGAAGAAATGAATGCCGTTGGCGGCCAGGAAATCCTCATGCCGGCGCTTCAACCAAAGGAGCCGTGGCAGAAAACCGGCCGCTTTGAAACGATGACTGATTTATTCAAACTAAAAGATATGGCCGACCGGGATTTTGTCCTTGGCCCGACTCATGAAGAGATCGTTGTCCCGCTGGCGGCGGAATTTATCAATTCTTATAAAGATCTTCCTTTCGCGGTTTATCAAATTCAAGGAAAATTCCGCAGTGAATTGCGGGCAAAATCCGGACTGCTTCGCGGCCGCGAGTTTATCATGAAAGACATGTATTCCTTTCATCGAGATCCGGAAGATTTGCAAAAGTTTTATGATCTGGTCGCCAAGAGTTATAAAAAGATTTTTGATCGGGTAGGCATTGGTGAAAAAACATTTATAACTTTTGCTTCGGGCGGAACTTTCTCAAAGTATTCCCACGAGTTTCAGACATTGACGCCTTACGGTGAAGACACCATTTATCTTGATAAGAAAAAGAATCTTGCCGTTAATAAGGAAGTTTTTAATGACGCCGTACTCGAGGACATTGGTTTGGAAAGACGAGATCTTATTGAAGAGAAATCGATCGAAGTTGGCAATATTTTTTTGCTTAAGGTAAAATTCACCGAAGCTTTTGGAGTTAAATATAAAAATGAAAAAGGGGAGTGTCAGCCCGTTTTTATGGGCTGTTATGGGATCGGCCTGCCGCGCCTCATGGGCACGGTGGTTGAGGTTTTGGCTGATGACAAAGGGCTTGTTTGGCCCAAAGGCATTGCCCCTTTTCTTGTTCATTTAGTTGCCCTGCAGCCGGGAGTATTGCCTCAAGCCGAAAAAATTTACGAGGAACTTTCCAAACAAAACAGGGAAGTTTTATTTGACGATCGATCCCTGGCTTCGCCGGGGGAGAAGCTCGTTGAGAGCGATCTTCTTGGCCTGCCGGTAAGGCTGGTTTTGAGTGAAAGGAACAAAGACAAGATTGAAGTGAAATTACGCAATGAAGCAGAAAGCAAATTACTCTCGCAAAGTGGAGCGCTTAAATTTGTAAAAGAATATGCTGGGTAAAATTTATAAATTATTTTCCAATAACATTGGCATTGATTTAGGGACCGTTAACACCCTTGTTTATTTGGGCGGTCACGGCATCATTATCAATGAGCCCTCGGTAGTCGCCGTTAATCAAAAAACTGATCAAATCGTGGCGATCGGATCGGACGCCAAACAAATGCTTGGCCGAACGCCGGCTCATATTAAAGCCATTAGGCCGCTTATCGACGGAGTGATTAGTGATTTCGAAGTGACGGAAGAGATGCTTCGTTATTTGATTAATAAAGCGGAAGGAATGAATAAAAAAATATTCCGGCCGAGAGTCGTTGTTGGCGTGCCGGTTAGTATTACTTCGGTTGAGACGCGGGCGGTTTATGACGCCACCAAATCGGCCGGCGCCCGCGAAGTTTATATTATTGAAGAGCCGATGGCGGCGGCGATCGGCATCGGGCTTCCGGTAATGGATCCGGTCGGGTCTATGATTGTCGATATCGGTGGTGGCACCACTGACATTGCCGTTATTTCTTTGGGCGGCATCGTTAAAGCCAAGAGCTTGAAAGTCGCCGGGGACCGCTTAAATAGCGATGTTATTTCTTACCTTAAAGATGAATTTAAACTATTAATTGGTGACCGGACAGCGGACGCTGTGAAAATCGCTATTGCCACGGCGGTTATCAGTCCTTCCCTTGAAGCGGAAGTTCGCGGTCGCGACCTTATCACTGGTCTCCCAAAATCGGTGATCTTAACCGATTCGGATATTAGGGAAGCAATTCGCGGTTCGCTCAATATTTTAACGGAAGGGGTAAAAGAAGTTTTAGAGGTGACACCGCCGGAACTTTTGGCTGACATTATCCATCGCGGCATTACGCTTGTTGGCGGCGGCGCGCTTCTTAAAGGTACGGCTGATCTTTTACGCCAAGCGCTGAAGGTGCCGGTCAAAGTTGCGCCCGATCCCTTGACGGCGGTGGCGCGGGGGACCGGTATTGTGCTTGAAGACTTTAATACCTATAAAAATATCCTTTTCACCGTTCTTGAAGATGAACCGCTTCGATAAAATAAAAGCTCGGATTTCACCCTGGCGGAGCACGGATATTTTTTTGCTAAAAAATTCCTCGTACTCGCTGCCCT
>Ga0209641_10003747_pt1 | contig 12693 bp, 16 predicted proteins | sample RifCSP16_1_FD_184022 | JGI IMG/M metagenome (GOLD analysis project Ga0209641, IMG submission 184022) | Soil microbial communities from Rifle, Colorado - Rifle CSP2_sed 16_1 (SPAdes) (version 2) | ecosystem: Environmental > Terrestrial > Deep subsurface > Rock core/Sediment | place: Rifle...
ACTTACAGCCAGCCAAACATCTAATAAAGGGTCGGTATAAGTAGCAAAAGCACGATTTACTATATGATCTAAACTAATTAGCCCTCTTCTCGACATTAAAGTTGTCATATTACCATATTTCTTTATAGTTCTGTGAGATAATCCCCCTAGTCCTAAACTTATCTCGTAAGTTTTCCAATTTGATAAAGCATAAGGGGTTGTATCCACCATATACACAGCTTTTTCTTTAACTACAAATATTTTATTCATATCAGAGAACAACCCAGTTACATTACCACCGGATTCGGGGTATACTAATTGAGAACCAGCATTACCAGCAGTAGTCCAATCGGTTGCGTCCAAAGACTTACACCAATATAATCTGTGTTCATCCCCCGATTTTCCTATACCAAATACTCGGTTGTCATTAACAGCCAAGAATTTGATACCATTAGGGGTTGTATCGGTTATCTCAGTAGCATTGCCCGTACCAGTCCATTGTTTCAGCTTATTGGTTCCATCCGTTATCACTAAGTTTCCATTAAAGGGAACTGCATCTACTAAAGAGTCGGCAGCAAAAGTACAAGAACCAGTTATAGAATCTAAACTGCCGTCGGATAAATCTAAAGTATAGAGATTAATTCCGCCATAAACTACAATATTAACAGTAGAACCCTTAGTAAACTCGAACATAGACCTAACTGTTTTTACTACACTAGATTCAGACATTGCAGTAGAATTTATTTTTACTGATCCACCTCTACTTCTTCTACCCCCCCAATACATTACGTTCTTAGCTTTCTTCATTACTCTCAGATCAGCTAATACTATAGGGGTAAATCTATTTAATCCTATATTTTCGTCTAAAATAAATAACTTAGATTGTCTTTGAGACGGCATTACAATCCCCAGTAAGATTTACTTCTTGGATTGGTTCTATAATATCCTTCAGTGTCAGATGTATCATGCCTATTTCTACCAGGATAATCCATAATGACTTTTTCAGTAGCGTCTAAATGTAAAGATATTAACTGCATATAGTCCCCAATTACTTCGGCCATCCACGAGTTATACAAATTTATATCTTGTTTTACCTCTAAATGAACTCTAGCAGAACATTTATTAAATAAATAAGACTGGGCTATATCAGGTAAGTAAAAACTACTACCATCGGCTGTGGGTAAAGTTACCGCTTTCCTATAAACCAATGGGATTAAAGTGGCTTTAGATGGTACTGGATGAACATAGAGATATGGAGTAACAGCATCCCATATTACACACAAATCACCTATATTTCCTTCTATTCTAGGGAACGGGTGCAAGAACCTAAAATGAGTCTCTGATAACCAGTTTAAATCTATTAAATTATTTGGTTCCTGACTAGTAACAGGACGATCAAAGTCAGCAGGTAAAGAATATCTCCATCTATACAACTTGTAAGTAACACCAGATAAATCAGTAGTTCCCAGGTAAGGTTCCGTAGTGATGTGAGTTGTGTCAGTAAATGTCAATACCTGTAAAGGACTTACGTGCGTCCCTGGCCATAGATAAGCCCCCACATCAGTAGCAGCAAAAGAAGTACCAACCCCAACTACAGCACTAGCCCCTGCTGTTATAGAAATTGTTCCAGCAGTTTTAGGAGCCACGGTTTGTATATGTGTTTCTGCTCTTACAAACTTCCACGGTTTTGAATACCATAGTTTTTGGTATTCGGTTTTAATCATAGTCTCTACCTGGGATTTTCTAGTAGCATCTACTATTCTTGCTATGGATGTTATATCATCTCTCATTTGACCAAAATTCCAGGACATTATTTATTCACCCTTAAAACTACAATAATTTCTTGTATTAAATCCCAAATAATATCTTTAAATTTTACAACATCTAATCCAGCATATTTAGGATCACAATTATAAACATTACTAATTATAGCGAAATTAAATTTATGCGGATACTGAGTCATTTTAGTAGCTTTCTCGTAATAAGAATTATCTAAAAAAGAAAAGGTTACTTCATTAATAAAAGTTTTATGGCCTGGATCACCATAAGCATTCCTGTGCTTGTAATAAGGACATGCTATAGTTACTTCTGCTCCAGGTTTACATACACGATATACTTCATCCATAACTGCTAACGGATTATCAAAATGTTCGTACACATGGAACATTGTAACTTCTTTAAAAGTATTGTCTTTAAAAGGAAGATATAGTGCATCAGCTTGAACATGTATACCATCTAAATATAAAATATCCAGGTTAATCCAACCTTGTTTACGTTCACTCTGTAACTTACTACCACTCCCTATATTTAAGTTTTCTAGTTTATATTTAGGGAGTTTATTCAATCTCTCGCTATAATACACAATATCTTTCATTACTGTACCTTTAAATGTCTTACTAAATCCGTAGGAAATCTAGTTATTATTTTATATCCTAGTTCTCTAGCTTTCTTACAAAACACCATATCCTCTGAATGTATTACTCCACTTTCTTCTCTCATAAAACCCTCAAACCACGGGGGGGGCATCTTCTCGAATACTTCTCTATGAATCATTATTAGACCTGTTCCCACAGCGTCTACTTCCATAAAATCAGTGGGAAAAGCGAGAATAGGTTTGTATTTATACTCGTCTACATTCCTATATATATGAAACTTTTCTCCTGTTTTATTTTTATAAGGTAAACCAATTATCTTTGCCCCTCTTTTGGCTGCTTCTATAGCTGCATAAACAGTATCCGGGGGGAAGGCCATATCAACATCAAACATAAACAAATATTGAGCGGGGCTGTCTAGTAACTTACGGGCTAATTCGTTCCTCATATCCCATATGTAACAACTATCAGCCCACTCAATCGAATATAATATATCTTCTTCCCTATCATACAAATCACCTATGACGTACAATATAGAAATCATAAATGGCCTATAAATAACATCGTAATTACATGGTATTCCTAACATAGTCAATAAATTCATTTCATCAAAATCCTTTCTTTCAGCATTTGTTGAAACTACAGCATACACTGAAATTACACGTGTTTTCTTCGATACCGCATTAACAATCCAAATACAGTGACTACGGAAGTCTGGATAGTAGTAGCCGTTATCTCCCACTGGATACCGTTTCCTGCGGCAGTTAGCACACTAGCAGCTATGGAACCATAAGCTGTTTTATCCATTGCATAAGGAGTATCTAATTCAGCTTTACCCGCTATAGGCGTACCAAGAGCGGTACCAGGGGATTCTACATCATTAGTAGCGTTGTCTACCCAATCATACTGTTTATACGCCACAGTAAAAGTTTGAGTTTGAGCCACAGTACCACCAGATGCACAGAATACTACAGAAGCATCTACAGTTTGAGCAACATCAACATCGCCAGGCAGCACGTCAAAGTTAGTACAAATAACATCCCCTTGGGCAACAGTCCAACCATACATAGCAGTAGAGTTGATATTAACTAACAAACCATTGTCAGTAGTAGATGTTGATTCAGCGGTGGCAGCAAGTCTTTGATCTTGAGTAGTAGCTACGTTAAAGTTAAATAAATTAGCAGGATAGAATTTATATCCATACTTACCAGTATCTCCTTGCGGAGTTAAATCACTTTGCATATGACTAAAAGAAGTAGCCATTATTATTTTTCACCTCCTTAAATTTAGGCAGTGCCCATATAGTACCCGATATATGACTGAAAGCCGTAAGAGTAGCCTTCTTGCACAGATACCAACCAGTTCTTAGTTTCTCCATCCCACCAATAATCGACGACGAAGGGCATATGTTGAAACATAAAGAAACTATGTTTTTCACATTCAATAAACCAATCAGCAGCCGTGGTGATGTAAGGAGTTCGCATAGGAACTAGCATACCCATTAACTGATTATCAGCCCTATCCATTACATCGGGCCTTCCAACAGACTTTAGAATCTCACAAGCCAGAAGATACTGTGTGGGATGAACCCACAAGTATTTAGGCCGTAAGTGGGCTGGAAAACCTCTAGGGTCTTTCATCGCACTTATATTACCTAAAGCTGTTTGAAGAGAACTATATGCAAGAGCAGAAGCTACATAATTAGATTGACTACCACCTCTAGGGATAGCGTGGGTTGTTTCAAAGATATACTCCCCATTAGCAATAGTAGACGTGGTATCACCCGTTATAAGCTCTGTCCATATATTCACTTCTTTAGTTTCTCTAGCAGATTCTCCTAATGCTCGTGCATAATCGGCCATTTTTCGCCACCGGCCAAAATATTGATCTTCGTAAGTCATACTAAAACCTAATGCATAAACCGCATTGGTATATCGCTTCGTACTACCCTGAATAGGTAGATCATAGGTTATAGGAGCACCTTCTGCTTTTAAAGCTAAATACCCAAAAGATGTCTCACTAGCTATATCTTCATAACTTAAATCTGAATCTTCACGTCTCACTAACAAAGGCCACATAATACTTTGAGGGTCGTACCCCTCGTCAATTAGTAAATAACGTAGACTTGGAACAGTTTTGTTATCGTGGCTTAACTCACGTTTACCACATCTAAATCTTTCGATTTAGCTCGGACTCTATCATCAAGACTTTAACAGCCTCGTCTAGCGTATTAGTCTCTGAGGATACCCGTTTCTCTTTTTTAAGTAATTGGTAATACTCTTCGTGTTTTTCCATTCTTAATGGGTCTTTTTGTTTTTTAGTTAAACACCATTCTAAATGTTCTAATAAGAGTAATGCTTGTTTTCTTTTAGCAACAAGATATGGAGAAAGAATTTTTAATGCTTTTATACACCGTTTTATCCCCCGTGTATGGACCCTATAAACTTGTCTATTACCTTTAGTCAATCGTTTCGGTCTCATTATATAGTGTCCTATTCTACTAGCTCTAAGAACTACTAAATAACCAGCCACTACTAAAGGATCAGTATTTACTACAGCAATTAGCGGATCATAATATGTCCTATCTAATTTTTTGTAGTAATGTTTATAAAGTCCGATGGTTCCTTCTCCATCAATTATCCCCGCTGCCCAAGCGAGATCGGGTCTTTCCTGCTGATTGCCCATTTTATTTATCTCCCCTCTTTTTACGTTGTCAGTAAGGTTTGCTTTAGGGTTTTCCAGCATATAGCTAGATTTTACATATCCAGCACACTTTAGATATGATTCGTGAAAACCGCAGTAGATATTACAGAACCAGGCATTTAATTTTCACCTCCTTAGATTTAATTAGCCGCCATACTAGCTTGCATAGCTAGAGGATTAATTTCCGCAATCACTCTAGCGTTGGTGTCGCCCATTGCAGATTTGGGCGCACCGGCGACAGATACAGGAACAAATATAGCAGCAGTATTATCTCCAGTATCTATCAAACTGATTTTATTGGTAGCATCTCGGTGTAAATTATATTGCTTACTCATATGAGTAATAAGAGACACAACATCAGAACCAGCATTAGTTAAATTACCTTCTACTCTAGCCCCAGGCTTGAATACCTCAACCAGAATAGACGTATCCACCGTTCCACTGGCTGCTTTAGCTGCTAGACCTAAAACTATCGTAGCATCATTAGCACATTTAGTTACCTTACCAGCAACAAGATATACAAGTTCTCCCGCTATAAAGTCTTGGGTGCCAGCCGCCTCAGGATACGGTTTAGTTTCGTAACACCCATTAGCCATAATCATTCTAAAATTTGTTATTGTAGCCACAATTTCACCCCCTTTATTTTATATCTATTCGACCCCTAAACTGTCTTGTTTTCTCTAATTCTTCATGACGATCAATCATGGCTTTCTTATATATCTGTTGTGCTTCTTTTCTTTCTTTCAAATATTTTTCTTTAGCTGCACCTGATAGTTTCATTAAAGTTAAATCCCAAGTCCCAACTGAAGAATCGACTGGAGTTTGTCCTTCAGCTTTTTTAGATTCCTTCTTAGGATCAGATACAACTTCATAACCCCTATCTTTAAGAGATTCAACATCTTCTTTCCTTTCAAAAAAAAATAAAGAATCCGGGTCTGCTTTCTTTAACTTCTCTATATCTGGTAAATATTGAATTGGAGGTTTATTTACTTGTTCAACCATTATCTAACTCCTCCTCTTCCAAAAGCTGCTTCTTTAGCTTTATCCTCAGACATTTGCCTGGATATTTTCTTATGATTTAAATATTTTTCATCGGCTTTGTCGCCTTGGATTCCAAAAACCCGCATATACTGCCTATCCTCTGTAGTTATTTTCACTTCTTCTCCCATACCACCGGGGATTTCAGTCATATCTCCTCTAGGGATTCTTCTTATTATTCTCTCTTTTTCTTCTATTGGTTTTATACCTAACATTTTAGCGGCTTCTTCAATAGCATACACATTGCCCCCTAAATCAGCTGGTATTCCTCTTTCCATAGCTAATTCCTCAGCAGCTTTAGCTAATTCAGAACCTTCTCCTTTTTTTAAATCTGGAAATCTTTCTATAAGATTCTTTATAACTTTTTGCCTAGAAGCTTCGGCGTTTAGTCTTTCACTCTCTAACTTTTCAACTATTCTTTCTTCTTTGACAGCATCTTTAATAGTCTTTTTAAGATCATCAACAGATACTTTACCTTCGTCCACTTCGCCTTTTTCATATCCTTTGAGTAACTCGTCAAGAGTAACATAAGGATCAGATTTAGAAGTATCTGGTTTAGGTAATTCTGCAACTTTAGGGACAACTGCATCAACATATTGCTTAACACCAGTAAGAACTTCTTTGCTGACATCTGAAGCAATAGAACTAATCTTGTCCTCAATAGTTTTAAACCTATCTTCTGTGGATGTATCATCAACCATTTACTTATTACCTCCTTTTTCTCTTTTAGGAGCCACGGGAGCATCTCCAAGACCTTTAGTACCCGGTACTATCTTTGCTTTAGGCCCCACAAAATCCTTACTTCCACCAGGAAATAAACCTTCTTTATTCTTATCGTTAGCCATTTATATTTCACCCCCTAATTTGCCCTTTTGGGCGTTATCAATTACACTATATATCGCTCGTATAACACTCCTTTGGGATTGTATTTCTTTTAAATCCAATAGTACAGTGGGAATAGTCAGATTTAACCCATCATATTTATCCCCTAAAACATCATAGTATTGATTCAATGTTTTCTTCAATATGATATGTATGTCTATAGACGGCGTCTTATCATGGGGCCTGTCAAAAAATAGGTCATCTTCTAAAGAACGTCTTTCTTCTAGTTCTCCTTGAATATCTTCTTCTCTTGGATTTATCCTAATCATTTTATCTCCTTATCCTGTTACCACACTTTTTCCTACTGGGTATTTACCAGCAGTCATTTCATTGGGCATTGATTGTAACTGCTCCATCATAGCAGCGTGTAACTGAATATGCTGCATTATATTGTTTCTTATTTCCATTCCACTTTTGTTCATTTCAGCCATCTCAGCTTGTATATGCGCCTGGTGATTATCCATTAATCCAGGAACAGGCATACCACCAGATTTTAGAGTATCAATATCTTGTTGTGGATCCCTCGGTTCTAATTGTTGTAGAAAATCTTCCGGGTCTTTGCCAAAAGCTTTTATCACATCACTGAGAATTGTAACAAATCCTTGAGGTTTTATAATACCCAATTGTAGTAATAATGGGTCTCTGAACAGCTGATATAGGGACATCATCCTATTCATCTCCTGCTGTGCAGAAGCTATATCAGTATCTACATACACATTAGCCGAAGTAAGAGTATTTCTATTGAATCCAATGTTTTTTAATTCCAAAGCAGAAGCTCTTCTTGACCATAGAAACAACATAGAAGTTAAAAGAGAATCAAATTCTTCTCTCATATCAGTAGCCATTTCCATAAATACTTCCTGTTTCTGCCCATAGAGTAATTGCATTCCTCCTAACGTTCTTTCGCCCCTACCAGCTCCAGCAGGATTACCTCTTCCTAAAGTCATTTCATCTATCTGAGTCAATCTCTCTACTTCCTGCGACAGCATAAACATCTTTTGAACCGCCCATTGTATATTGGGGGCTACATTATAAAAGAATAAATCGTCCTTAGATTCAATAGGAAGTAATACATTCCTCTCAAGGGTTATCTTTTTTGGTTCCCCTATAGTAAATTTAGCTGGCTTATACCCTCCAAACATAGCACTAGACAAATCTCCAATGTCATTAGTGAGATTATTCAGGTAATCCATTTCTTTTTGATAATGGTAAAGCAGCAAAGGTAATGACCAACCAAATACAGTTCTATCGTTTATCTCAAGAAATTTTATAGTAAAAAGGGGACGCCTGGGGAGTTCTTCCCGCCTGGGGAACTCATCCTCTAAATCTATTTCCATGATTGTGTACAAGCTACAAGGCAATACAAAAGCTATCTTGTTCTTATAAAATACTTGCCATAATTCTACAAGAGGAGATTGGGTGGTTTGCTCAACTCTTTCTCCCAGGCGAGTAATCACTCCTTCTGCGGGAGAACGGGGGCCAGCTATATCGTATTGTTTTCCCTTTGCCGATAATAACTTTTCTTTATCATCACAAAAATACCATAAATCCTCTACTGTAGAAAATTGTTGGTACATAACATATGGTGCTCTATCAAAACTAGGACTATCTACTAAAAAGTATAAATTTCTTATAGGAATTATATCTATTTTCAATCCTGAATAAACAAGTCTATCACCTATGACAGACATCTCTATTTCATGGGGCAAAGCTCTAAACTCTATATTATATTTTGATAGATTACCAATGTCATCGTACATAACAGCTTCTATTGCAGAAGAAGAATCTTTTTTAAATTCCCACTGATTAACAGATTGCCCGAATATCTGTAGGAATAAATCTCTACGAATATCTTTATTTTTATTTCCTATCAAAGTCAATTCTTCTATCGAAGCATCGAAATAATAAGGGTCTTTGATATATTCATATCTATCTTCCCAATAAGGATAAGCCACACCAACACCATCTACCAAAGCTCGTCTTATCCATTGTTTCATACTCCTTCTAAGTTTAACGGGTCTAGTTACATCTTGAAATCTTTTATTTAATCTTTTATCACCAGCAGATATAAAAAATTGTGCTCCTCTAGGAAAAACAAAAGAAACTAATTTAGGAACCAACCTATTAACCGATATTGTAGTTATAGGTAAAGTCATATTAGAAGAAGTATCTTCAGTCTGTTTTCTGCGTATTAAATGGTAATAAGCTGATTCTCCTTTGTCTAATGCAGCAATATAATTTTGTCTCAATCCTATAGCTGTTTGTGTATACCACTCTATTGCTGTTCTAGCTTCTAACATTACACTCTCTTTACATACATTTCAGGACTGACATACATATCTAAATCCTCTTTGAAACGCTTATAATTAATTTTAGTAACACCAGGATTAAACAAATCAGCAAATAATCCCATAGCCAAGAAAGTAAACGCATCCCCAATATGCTCGAAATAGGAATCTTTAATTATCTTTCCTTTTTCATCAACACAATACCCTTCAGACAATGCAGAATAAAGATCATGTTGTTCTTCCTCTATAACTACAAAAGGACTGCCCTTAACTAACCGGCATATAGCATCATTGATTCTCTCTTGTCTAACATCATGAGTTACATACACACCTACTGGGTTGTAACCTTCTTGAATAAGTATATCTTGGTTGGTGTATTCAGAGGAAGCGTGTCTTTGGGGTAATGAAACACCATCCACAAAATCCAAGTTTATCATATTCACACTGTGGGGATATTTTTGTGTACTCACTTGTTTCACTAACTTCGCTAACGGCCTAGTCCAGCTATCTTCTACAAGAATCATGTCCAATAAACACAGTCTAGGAGAGTTGTCATATTGAGAAATTAAACATACTCCGACATTAGACCCTAAATCCCATCCTCTAATCAACGGTAGATGGGGGTTATACTCAAATTTTTTCAAATGGATCGAAGAAAAATCATATGCCGGAACTCCCTGGGGTAAAGTACCGGTTTTACCCTCCAAAAACTTCTTTTTCCAGGTTTCAGGGTACAGTTTTTTCATCCTGTCTATATAATCCGGTGGTAAATTAGCCAGATTCAAAGAAACAGGACACTCATACACACGTAAGATACCCTTCTGCCTATGTTTTCCTAGCCATGCAGCTTCTCTTGGTGGGTTATACACCATACTCAAATGAAAAAAACCTTTCCCGGCGGGCCATCTTAATCTCGATATGAGTGTCATTATAGGTTGCGGGTCTAGTAGTTCCTGTGCTTCGTCTACAAACACCGCTCCATACGCCGTAGAACCCAATCTTGATTTCTCTACCTTAGTACCCGTCTTGCCAAATAACCCCTTCCAAAATATTTTAGTGCCGTTGTCCATCAAAGTATAGGGATTAGCCCTTTTATCTCCTACTAAATCTTTGGTCATACCACCTAAAAGTGTTACGAAAGGGATAAACGTATCATAAAAAGTTGTATCTATCAAGTCTAACTGGTACTTCCTGAATACAATCAACTTGTTATTAGGAATCATAGCACTTATGTATAGCTTAAAGACTAAGGAGAATGACTTCCCACCACCTACACTACCTTGAAACCCTATAGGAAGTAAATCTTCTCCTATATCTATTACAAATTTATACTGAGCTTCGTTAAGACCTTTATACTCCTTTATACCAAGAACCTCTTGTATTCGTTCTTTGGGTAATGCTTTAAGTCTTTCATCGACGATATTAACCGCTCTTAGCCAATACTCAGATGGTTTCATCTTCTTTAACCTCTTCTTCCGCCCGTTCTCTTAGTTGTAAGAAAGGATTCTCTACTGCTTCTGCTTCTAGTGTTATATCTTCCGGTTTAGTCATCTTGTCTTTGAACTCCACTTTCATTTTGATAGCAGCCAGTACATCTTGAACTCTAATATGAACACCTTCTTTGACTTTTATACCACCAAATTCATCGTCTATCTCAAAATACGACCTCAACCCAGCCATAATAAATAAATCTAATACTGACTTTACGTCAGGGGATAATTGAACGGGGGTTTTACCCCCCAATATCCACTCATTCAAGAGATATTTACTGGTTATATACTCTTTACCGACTCGCCTTATAGGTAAATTTCTATCTCCCCTCCATCTTTCGATGGTCTTGGTGGATACACCAAGGTATTTAGCTACTTCCGATAAACTTCTTAATATCTCTTTGTCTTTTTCTTCTCCCGCCATCAACCCTACTCTTTAAAATACTTGAGTCGCTCACTGAATAACCTATAAAATGCCCATTCAAACATCGTCTTTCTGTTTCACCATACACAGCTAATTCATGGTTGTAATGATCTATCGTCGGTGCTTCACACCGGGTGCATTCTGTTGAAATATTAATATAATCTACCATCCTAATTATGCTATTATACCACAAAAATAACTATTTGTCAAGTACCATCAGATAAGAAAAAGAAATAATCATATAAACTAGAAAATATCTCCGCTAGTTCTTCTACCCTTTCTTCGTCTGCTTCAGTTAAAAGTTCATCTGGATTTGAAGCAATCATTCTATCTAAGAACTCTCTATCTGTTTCCATAATCTCTCCTATGGCCCGAACTATATTTTATCACAGGGCCACAATACAATATTTTATTACCATACATATAACTCAAATTCTTCTATAGGGGCCGAGGCCCTTTTAGGGCCGAAGGCCCCTTTATTATATATGTATATTAGGGCCGAAGGCCCTATTTACTTAATTATATTTATTATATTACTGAGAACTTCGTTCTCCAATATATTATATATATTTATTATATTAACTAAGGAAACCCTTTGGGTTTCTTATAAAGTAATAAGTAACTAGATAAATAACTAATATTCTATTACTTATTTACTAATATATAAACTAAGTATAGCACAAAAAAATAGGTTTGTCAAGTTTTAAGTGATCAAGTGTTAAGTGTTAAATTCCAAGTGTTAAGTTTTAAGTTTTAAGTGAGACACATTCTTTAGTGTTACGAATATTATATTCATGCTACTATTGTAATATAGATATTATATAAATATAAAATAAATCAGGAGTCCCAAAAGGAAATCTAGTCTTATAAAAGACATAGCCCCCCCCTGTTATGTGTGGGGTGAGGGGGTTTAGGGTGGTGTATATCTCATTACCACCCTCGCCTCGCCTCATACCCCCCCTAGATAATTCTAACACCACCCCTGTCAGGTTTCTTGACACTACCCTGCTCAGATAACCTTACCAGTTCTTACTCATATGATGTGATGACAATGTCATCAGATTATTTTAGTCTCTGTTACTCATATTTCTTTACACTACTGACCTTAAATTATCTTAGTCTTCGTTGCTCACGTGATCTATCTTTTAGTTACCAGATTACCTATCTCCTAGTAAGTGGATAGACTTAGTGGGGTATAAACAAGAAAGGAAACCCCAGGGTCTCCAAAATCCCCATCGGGTAGCTAAATTGCCTAAAAAATAGGCAGCAAATTGATAACTTGTCTCAATTCACTTAATCCTTGAAATCCAATGCTTTCCCTTGCCTTCGAACTGTTTCATTGAGAACTATTCTCAAATAACTGTTTCATTTCATGGGCTGAAGAGTATTGATTTTTCAATGGTGCTACAATTTGTATGCGGTAATAAAGCCCAAAGGGTGAAAAAACATTTTTCAACAAGTAACTTAATAAGCTAAAAGGAGGTAGGAAGATGAGAGAAAACCGTAGAGAAGGAACA
>Ga0209641_10003755_pt1 | contig 12680 bp, 18 predicted proteins | sample RifCSP16_1_FD_184022 | JGI IMG/M metagenome (GOLD analysis project Ga0209641, IMG submission 184022) | Soil microbial communities from Rifle, Colorado - Rifle CSP2_sed 16_1 (SPAdes) (version 2) | ecosystem: Environmental > Terrestrial > Deep subsurface > Rock core/Sediment | place: Rifle...
TGCTGTACGTGCTGGCTGTTGAGTAAGTTACCGAGAAACCAGAGCCGCTGCCGGATGAGGGCGTGCCACCAGCAGCCGACCAGCTATAAGTTCCATCTCCGCCCGATGCAGAAAGGTTTGCGGCAACTCCGGTTTGGACCGATTGAGAAGCAGGGGAGCAAGCAGGAGCGGGCAGAGGCGGCGCACCGGTTGTAAATGAAAGAACAGTGCCGGTTCCGGTTCCTGTAGCATTACTGGCGATGGCGCAAAAGTAATAAGTTGTAGATGTTGCCAGACCGGAAATACTTTGTGCGTAAACGACAGAGCTTGTACCTGTGCCAAGACTCGTCCCGCCTGTTGAGGGCGCTCGCGTGCCAAAGGTATCGTTGCAAGTTCCAGGGTTTGTTGTACTGAACCTAAACCAACCTGTGGTTGATTGCCCGTTGGGGTTAGCTGATCCGTTAAGTGATGCTCCGGTTGAGGTCACACTGCTTGCTGCAGTGGTCGTAACCGCTGGGGAGCTTGCACCAGTCGTGTAATCGACATGCAGGAGGGGGGCGTTTGCAGGTTCTCCCTCGTAAGCTTCGGCGACCCTTGAACCTGAGCCTGTGATAATAATTACGATACTGTTGCCGCTTGCCCATCCAGGCCTGGATACTATTTGTTGGATAACAGAAGAAAGATTTGGAGTCTGGTGTTTTTCGCTTATGATGGTCCAAGCCGGTACGTTACTCCAGGCAACAGATGCGCTAGTTTTAGTGCGGCTTGTTATATTACTCGTGGCTGTCGAGAATGCAGCCGGACTATCATTAGCTTCACCCCAAACGGTGAGATTGGTGGCGCCGGAAGTTGTTTCGTCTGTTTCAAATTCAATATAGGCATTGGTTATCGTTGCGCCAGCCGGAATATTCACAAAAGTAAAGCGCATACCAACTTCCTGGTTGGAGCTTGCGGGATCCTGAGTTAGTTCCAAGTCGGAACTTGAGATATCGATAGCATTGGTATCCAGGCGCTGTTCCGCATCATCGGTTCCGGAGTTGACCCTGACATCAACTGAACCGGCGGCAGCAACCTGCGGTTGGGGTTGGCCCTCATTTAAACGCTGTTTTTTGAAAATGTTTGCTAGCATCGGAAATAGCCCTGCCTGATTGGGGTCTTTGGGAAGGCTTTTGATGTAATCGGGGACAAGGCCGGGAATCCAGTTGACACCTTCGGTTGAATCGGACATCAGATCCGCTCCGGGATCGGGGTATGCATCATGGTCCTGATAGTACATTAAAAGTACTGCTTTTAGCGCCTTTAATTCTTCTTTTCTTTGGGAATCACGGGCTTTTTGCCGAACATTGCCATAAGCCATGCTTGCAACAACCACTAAAATACCAATTATTGCAATTACAACCAAAAGCTCGATTATTGTAAAGCCTTTGGAGTGTGAAGTAGGTAGTTGGTAGTGGGTCGTTTTCCGTCTACGAACTATGAACCCTAAACTACGTGCTATTTTGGGCATCTAATTCTAGATTAAGGTAGCTAAGGGTTAAAATCAACTCAGTGCTTGATCCGGAAACCCCCGCTGTTTCACGATTGACGAACACTTGACGAACTATACACTTAAATGTATAGTTCAAATGTATGGAATACATCACAACAACCAATTTACGGAACAAATCTTCCCTGCTGGTTAGTCGCCTTTCCAAGGGGCAAACTGTCTCTTTAGTGCATAGATCCAAAATTATCGGAGAAATTAAACCAAAAAAAGAAGCTAAAGCTTTAACTGAGGCAGATATTAAACAGCTCAAAAAGTTGGCATCAGAGCTTAGCTTTCCCAAAATTTCTTATAAAGAGCGGGAAAGAAGATATAGAAAACACCTGATGGAAAAATATGGGCAAAGTCTTTCTTGATACCAATTGCTTTATCGATACTATTGTCCGAAAGCCCGAAATAAAGATTCTTGACTCCCTGAAAGATTATGTTGTTTATATCTCAACTTTGTCATTTCATATTTACTGCTACACTTACAAGATAAAAATGCCAGATAAAAAAGTGCTGGCTCAGAGAGGTAAATTCCAACTGACAGATTTTTCTGAGGATATATTAGATAGGGCTTTGAATGGGCCAACAGATGATCTTGAGGACAATGTCCAGCTGCATAGTGCCGCAGAAGCGGAGTGCGACCTGTTTCTGACAAATGACAAACGGCTTCTCGGTCTAAAGTTTTTCGGTAAAGCCCAAATCATTCAAAAGCTTGCCGGTTTTTAGCTTGGTCCTTTCCGCCTGCTAATCCTCGATGAGGAGACCTCCCCCGTTGGTTTAATAGTTTCATCTTCCAAGTAAATGTTTTAAAATTTAGGGAATTCGAATTTCAATCAAAAAAGTAAAAATTAGAAATTTGAAATTTTTCTGAAATATGGCCAAGAAAAAAAGAATACCGTTTTTAATGGCGTGCACGGTTTGCAAAAGCCGCAATTACACAACGCAAAGAAACCCGGAAAACACGCCGGAAAAGTTAGTTTTGAAAAAATACTGCAAGCGGTGTAGGCGGGTAACCGAACATAAGGAAGTCAAAATCTAGGGTCCATTGCCGACAATCCTAACCGTATCGCATCCTTTAAATGGATTTCCATCCACAGTTCTGCCTCTAATACAAATTTTATCAGGGTAAGATTCCGATGCAGATTGCAGAAGCAAGAGAAGATTTTTTTACGATAGAAAAGTGCGTGATATATTACCAGAATTGATATAATTCGGGTATGTGGGTAGTTGCAATTATTGGACTTTTTGGTTTTTGGGTACTTAGTGGTGTTAGTACTATTGCCGCAGGAGTATTTTTAGGAATTATGGCTGTTATTTTCGTATTATTGATGCTAAACCAAGAGAATGATCCACCAAATTAAATGATTGATCTTAAGTCAAAAACTAAATCCCAAAAAATTATAATAACTGTATGGTTAATTTTAGTGACATTGATATTGGTAAGCACTATTTTCTCTGACGACGTTGGTGTACCGGAATTAGGTTTAGGAATAGCTACTGTTATCTCCATTCCCGCATTTGTAATTTATAAAATGTGGGGTTAACCATAATGTTCAAAAGTTTTCCCAAAAAGATAAAGTATTTGACAATTTCCGGTCTTCTGGTTGGGATTGTCTTAATTATTGCCGGTGTTTACCTTTACTTCTTTCGGATTACTGAGCCTGTAGATACAAGTGTTTTTTATACGTAGAGTATTTATTTATCAAGATCAATTTTATAGTTGCATCTGTTACCAACATCCCCTGCACCATCCATATATCCATCTTTATATCCGTCATTTTTCCCTATAATTCCCATAAAACCCATTAAAACTAGTAACAATAACCCTCCTAATACTCCTAAGTGGAATTTAATAATAAGTACGAGCATTAACAATATAGCAAATGCCACCCAAACATAAATGGGTATACCTTCTTTTTCTTTAACTCTAAAATTCAAATCTTTGTGGACCTGATCGTAAAATTGTTGTTTCATTTAAGTCCTTTATCGTGCAAACAGCGTTGATAAGCTTTTTCCATAGTTTCGTTTTGTACTTCTATTTTCTTACTCCATTCTAATTGCTCAAATGAATCAGTAGTCCCAAGTAAGGCCGTGTTTTCTCTTGATATTTTCATACAACTACTTCTTATTGATGCAGGTCTAAGCTGAAACCAATAAAACCAAGCTATTACCAGAACAATAATTACAACAATTATTTTATTATCGTTAAGAATATTCTTAAGTTTTTTCATTTAAAATACTGCCATTTTCTAAAAATTGCCCACAAATATACTCCGTAAAATACGATATAGACTGGAATGAGAAGCAATAAATTCAATGGACGGAATAAATAAAGCATTAGAAAAACCTGAAGGATTGATGTTGTAATGTCAAAATAGACTACCCATTTTTTCCATAGCCATATGCCTATTAAAATAGGTATATAAATTGACCACATCACAATGTAATAAGGTGTATACCAGTTTGGGACATAAGCATTGAACTCTATTGCATCCTTAATGTGATTTCCTCTTAGAATATTAGTGAAATCCCATACCTGAAAAATTGCGGATAGAACCAACATTATTGTTAGAACCTTACCTCTTTTTGGGTCAATTATTTTATTTAAGGGGAAGTTTTTAAAGAGGTTAGATTTCATTGCGATTGTTTTTTAAGTGCTTTATTTTGTGCTCGTTTTTCTAAAAAATCAAATGTATATCGAATAATAGGCCCACCTAAGGCAAGATCTAATGGACCTCTTCGTTTCCAATATCTTCTAATTTTTGTTACACTTTCTCGTTCTTTCATCTATGCACCCATATTAAACTCTTATTAAAAAAGTAGATCAAGTTTGGGTAAAAATCAGCGGTTATTGAGAAGGTTTGAAATCATTTAGTACAGGCAGATCTGTAATCGTTATAGTGTTGATTTATTGTACCCACTTGCTCTGGTGTTAAATCTTTTGGTGCGTACAAAGATTTTTGATAGTTAAGTTCTTGTTGATACAAGGCTGTCGCACTTTCCAAGCATTCCGCCCTACTCCGACCACAACCGCTAAGCACAAATGCAAAAAAGGGAATTATTAGTACCACAAAATATTTTTTCAGTTTTTCTTCCACGGCCGTATTTTACCACTTGAACAAAGTAAAAGCGTTCCTTATGAATCTGTAATTAATATCACTTTGTAGTTAGAGATTTAAATATTACAGTGAGTTAGGGTGTGGGGTGTTTTGGCAAGGGCCTGCAGCTGCCGATAACTTCTTGCATTCTGTACCTCTAGGGATTCGATTTCTAGTTCTTTGAATGATTACGGCGAAGAAGTAAATTTGTAAGTGCCTTTTTTAATTATCCAGCCCCCACCGGGACCTGAAGAAAAAGTTGCGGAAGCCAGGCCTTGATCGTAAGTTAGACTTGCTGAATTTTGAAGAGTTAATTTTTTTGCTGTAAGAGAAGTTACTTCTGCTGATTGTGAAAGGTCTGCTCCTCCTTGTAAGGCATAGAAAATAGCATTAGTGCCGCTCTGTGAGAGAGATATAGCTGAATCACTTGTAGAGTTTGTGACTAGGAGTATATATCCTTTTGGGTTTGCATTTGTTGGCCGAATTTGTCCACCTTGGGTTTGTGTTACTACCCCATCGACAATTAGATAGGTTCCATTTGAGCCAAACGAGTTATCTAATTTTAAAATAGTTCCACCCTGAGAAATTGTGAAATTTCCAGTTATGTAAATAGGGCCGCTCATTATTGTTACAGTTGCATTATTAGTTATGGATAAATTACCGTTATATCTTTCTGTTGTGAGTGGTTGGTTGTAGTCAAGAGTACAGGTAGGGGTGCAGTTTGTTATTCCACCTGCCTCTGCTTGTTGTTTTAACGTGTTAATATCGGGATTTTCTATAGTTGGCAGAGGTTGTTCTGGCGTATTTTCATGCTTACAAGGTAATTGCTCACAGTTGAACGTTGGGTCAGGCGATGAGATCGTTCCGTGGGCGTACCCTTCACCATTAATCGTGCTTGAGCCGGAGCCATTTATACTTCCGTTTGTATAAACTGTTCCATTTATCATGGAGGAATTTGCCATAGAGACTCCTCCTTCTCCAGTTTGTACCGCATAGCGGAAGGAGATTTGTTGGCTGTCTATTATTACATCCGCTTTGACTGTTCTTTTGGCACGCGGGGAAGATTGATTTGGGATGTAGCCGGTCGCTGTAATTGTCCTTAGATTTTGGGATTTGTTTTCAACCGTAATTACAACCTGACCAGTTGACAATGTTTGGGTGTCAGTACCCGCGCCATCTGCATCCGGGTAGGCGCCGGCAAGGTCATTAAGGCGCTGGGTTGCATAATCCAACCCTGCATCCGCTAAGTTAGTTGCCTGTTCTTTTAAAACAGAGTTTGAGCCGAAGCGGATGAAATCGGTAACTCGCGAAAAGAGGGAGGAAGCGATAATCAGAACAACCGCCAAAAAAACCAGGGCGATTATCATAACCTGGCCTTCCTTAAGCGGGTAGCTGGTAGTGGGTAGTAGGTAGTAGGGACTTTTTAACAGTTTTGATTTTTTATCTTTGATTTTTAATTTTGTAATCATTTATTCCTAAAAACCGCCGTTGATGTTTTTGTATCCGTCTGCGTCACATTATTGACTGTATTTTGGGTTGTTAAATTAATTGTAACCTGTGCTGCCTGTGATACGTCGGCATTATCGTAAGTGAATGTAAGGGTATTTATTTTGGAGGCAATAATTTTGTCGCTTGACGGCCTGGTGCTTCCCACAGCCGGTACAATTTTTTTCTTTAAAGTATCACTGACCTTTTTATAGACAATGTAATCATACTGCGGTGTCGGGTTGGGGTTTGGTTCGGTCGGATCATCCGAAGCATTAAGCGGCCAGATTTGCAAAACCAGAACATTTGAGTTGGTTGTTTCAGTGGGCGAACAGCAACTTGCGGCAACGCCCTGGCTTTCCCTGATCTGATTGGTTATTTCCTCCAAAGCGATTTTATTTTCCGAGGCAACTTCGATTCTGGTGTTTTGGCTGGAAAATAATTTGAAGTGCGAAAAATAAAGTGCGGCTATCAAAACGCCCAGAAACCCGACAATTGACATGGCGATTAAAAGCTCGACTAAGGATACGCCAGGGTAGCGGGTAGCGGGTAGTGGGTAGTGGGTTGGTTTTTTATGATTCATTCTTTTGACTATAAACTACATACTATGATCTACATACTGCTTTACAGTCCAATTTCGGAAATTAATGTTTCCAGTTTTATCTCCTGCGCGAGGCCTTTTTCAGTCCAGCTGATTGCAACTGTTATTTGTTTGATTTTAGGGTTGGCCGGAGAGCCGAAGTTGGCAACTGTTCTTCTTGCGGTTGAAGAAGGAAGTTTGGAAAGGTCTGCAGAGCAAGAAGCATCAATATCGTTAGTGCCGCTTGCCGGAAGCGAGGGAAAGGCTAGTTTTCTTAAGCGTTCTATTTCACAGCTGGCCATTTTGGTGGCGATCGTCTGCAGATTTGTCCTTCGGCTATGGATGTAGACAGTTGAGGTTGTAAGAAGGATGGCGATTAAGGCAATTATTAAAAATAAGGAAAGCAGGATTTCGACATAGGAAAAACCAGGGTAGTTGGTAGCGGGTAGTTGGTAGCGGGTAGTGATACTTTTTTTAATTCTATGAACTACGAACTCAAAACTATCAACTAATTTGGGCATTAATTACATTCTAACAGCCGGAAAAAATTGATGCGATAGGAGATAAAATACGTAGCTAATTTAAATCTGAGCCGACGATGGGAATCGAACCCATGACTTTTTCCTTACCAAGGAAACGCTCTACCACTGAGCCACGTCGGCATTGTGCTGGGAGCAGGATGTGTGATTTGTTTCACAATCACGTATTGCTTCATTAACTATTGAAGTCGCCGCTTCAATAGTATTTCGCAATATCGAACCTAAAGCTTCGATCCAATCTCCCACATAAATTTGCCACCGACAATCGGTACCAAATTTATGTGCTGGGAGCAGGATTCGAACCTGCGGAGCCCTTTCGGGCGACGGTTTTACAGACCGTTGCAATTGACCACTCTGCCATCCCAGCATTTATGAGCTGACTGTCGGATGTTTCGCTTGACGCGAAAGTATAGTGCACAAGTTTGCACTATAGACGAACCGACAACCTGCTGTCTAATTTTAAAATGCAGAGCCGAGAGTGGGATTCGAACCCACGGCCTATCGTTTACAAAACGATTGCTCTACCGCTGAGCTATCTCGGCATTTTAAAAATATCAGATTGCCAAAGGCAAGGCTGATACAAAACAGTTGCTCTACCGCTGAGCTAAGTCGGCATTTTAGCCTACCAATTTTACTGCAAATACAGCTTTCGGGCAATTGTTTTTGCTAAGGCTTGACTTTATCTTACAGAATCTCCTACAATTGCCCCCAGTTAATTAAATCAGCAGAACTTTTACTTATAGTAATTGACTTAATAATTTATGGAAGTTCTCTGATATTTTTACTAAACTAAATACTTATTTTGAAAATAATTTAGGGTAGTTTATTAAAAATGGACGAACAACAACAGCAGCAAGCAAGCCCTCCGCACCAGCCCACAACGTCTATTTACCAGGAGTCTTCTCAGGGCAAAAACGCCAAGTGGCTGTGGATTTTAATCATTTTGATTGTAATTGGCGCCGTTGCCTTTGCCATCTTTCGCGGAATCGGCCCGTTTTCCAAGCTTAAGTTCGGCGGGGCATCGGAAGAAACAATAGAATCACCGACACCCTTTGAATTTTCAAGCCCTTCACCCGAGGCATCGCCGGCAGGAGCAGTCGAAAGATCAGAGGCTTCTGTTAGAGTTTTAAACGGTTCCGGAGTAGCCGGAGCGGGTTCTTCCCTTAAAGATTTTCTGGAAGGTAAGGGCTGGACAGTTGAGGAACTCGGCAATGCCGATAGCTACGATTTTACAAATACCGTAATTCGCATCAAGGCAAGTTTTGCCAGTTTCCAGGATACTTTATTTGAAGATTTATCCAGCGATTATTCGGTTGAGGTATCCGACGAAAATCTGGAAGCTACTGATTCTGCAGACATCGAAGTTATTCTCGGCACGAAATAAGCGTTTTCAAAACCCGAACGCCAGTCCCGGAGCAAGTAAATTAAATAGGAAGGAAACAATCGGGAAAATTATCCTTCCCAAAACCCCTGTTAAAAGAAGCGCCAAAAGTATAAATATGCCGTATCTTTCGGTCTGGATGAAATCTCTATACCAGTCCTTCGGCAAAAGACCGCCCAAGACTTTGAATCCGTCCAAAGGCGAAACTGGAATGAGGTTAAATACACCCAAGATCAGATTTATCCAGATAACGACAGCAAGCGTTTGATAAATAGAGTGGATTTGCAAGCTTAAGTTTTCCGAAAGATAAGCTATTAAATAAGGAAGGGAAATTAGCGTGGCTAGCAAAAAATTAGAAAGTGCACCGGCAACAGAAATTAATGCCGAATCGCGTTTGACATTTCTTAAGTTGAAAGGGTCAAAGGGCGTTGGTTTGCCCCAGCCGATTCCGACAAGAAGAAGAGCCAGCGTGCCTATTGGATCAAGGTGAGCGGCGGGATTTAAAGTTAATCTTCCTGCGAGTTTGGCTGTGGGGTCTCCGAGTCTATAGGCAATTAAAGCATGGGCAAATTCGTGGATTGAAATTGCAAAAACAAGCCCTACAATAAAGGCCAGCGCAACGATAGGATCTCTTTGGAGAAGTTGTAGGATTAGCATGAGTTGGGTAACTGGGTCATTAGGTTGTCGGGCAATTGGGTATTATGCTATATTCTAGCATGATATAGCTTAACGCCAAAGGTAATTTTCAATTTTTAATTCTAAATTTTCATTGAATTTTCAATGTTTAAATATTTGAAAATTAAGACATTTAGATTTCATTAGAAATTTTAAATTTGAAATTAGAAATTGGAGCGAAGCGATGAGAGTTTGCGAAATTTGTGGCAAAAAATCTATAATCCAAAAATCCGGCGCTCACCATTACGGCGGGGGCTGGTCAATGAGGGCTGCCAAAAAGCGGGCTGTCTGGCAGGTCAATCTGCACTCGGTCAAAGTTACTTATAAAGGTGTCAGAAAAACAATGCGCCTCTGCACCAAATGTTTAAGGCGCGTCAAAAGCCAGATGCAGGCAAAAGAAATCAAGACTGTCAAAAAGGAAGAAACGTTGGAGCAGGTACCCCGACCTCTGTCGCTTTAGATTAACAAAAATCAGCTTTCGGTTTTTGGCTGGCTGGCGGCTTCGTGTCTTATCAAAGATGCTGAAAACAAAAGACCTTCTTCGGTTTGCTGAATTTTCAAATCCCCTCCGTGTTTTTCAAAAATTTCTCTGGCGATTGCAATTTCCAATCCGGTAAAGTCGGCAAGTTCAGCTAAATTCAAAAACTGGTTGAAAAACTTCTGAAACAAAAGATCCACCTTTTCCTGCGGCAGTTTGCTGTTTGATAAAACGTCCAGCCTGACAACATCAGCTGACGGTGAAATATCCAGAGTTAACGTACTGCCTTTTTCCGAAAGCGATAGGGCGGTTTTCAAAACATATGTGACCGCAACTTTCAATAAATTTTGACTGCCGAGAATAAATGCGGTTTGCACAAGTGCGTGTTTTTGCGGAGAAATAATCTTACCTCTGGGTCCCAAAGTATCTTGGGTGTTTTTCCCGAAACCTACGCTAACGTCTTTTCTGAAATTGGTTTTCTGGAGATTGTAAGCCTCATTTTCAACAATTTGGGAAAAATTTAAAAATTGGGAGAGGCCCTCGATGCCTGTTTCCAAACTCAATAAAAGGAGAAGGTCCCGGGCAACCGCGGCGATTTTGGCCTGATTTTCAGCAGCAAATTTCTGGGCAATTTTGTCATAATATGACCCAAGTGAAAGATCTTTTTGGGAAAAATCCTTGATAATCAAAAGCAGGCCGATTACTTCTCCTTCATGGTCGATAATCGGGGATATTTTCAAATTTACCCGCCACCAGCCGCCGCCTTTTTTGGAAACCTGAATTTCAGCGACTGAGGATTCGCTTTTGGTCTTGGCAGCAGACGCAAACGGCAGTTTGTCAAAAGAAAGATTATTGCCCAGATTGTCTTTAAATTTAAATACATTTTCAATCTTTTTACCTAAAAGTTCGCGCCTTGAAAAACTTAATTTTTCGCTTGCGGCATCATTTGAAAAGGAGATTATAAAATCGGGAGAAACTACCAAGGTGGCATCGGTAATATTGCGAAGTAGATTGGCTTCCTGTTTTTTGGAAGTTGTCAGCATCTGGGAAAGCTTTTGGGCCCACTGGCCCTGCTGCTGGTAAATTTTGGCAATATATTGGGAGAAAGGCAGAATTGCCATATAGGCTAAAAAATATAAAAAAACCACGCCCGGGCTTTCTTTAACAAAATCTAAGCTTGATATATCGCTGAATGTAAAATAGGCGACAAAGAAAAGTGTCAAAATTACATAGAAGACGGAGACTGTTGGGGTTATTAAAAAAGCCATGGCAATTGCAAATAGGTGGGTCAAAACCAGAAAAGGCGAAGAAATACCGCCGGTGGAAAAAACCAGAAGATAAACAAATAGGGAAAGCGGAATAAATTCGACAAAATAGGTAAGCCTTGGGGAATAGGTGCGGATTTTGGGTAAAATTACCCGGGTTGTGAAAATGATAAGGACAGTTGAAAAAGCCAATGCCTGAAGCAGGGCATCGATTGTCGTTGTGAATTTAACGACCGCTAAGGAAATTGCGCCGGTTGCCAAAATATAGGCAATTGACCCTAAAACAATTCTTTTCTGGTTTTCCACCTTACTTTGATTATATACATCTGGTTTACTGAAAGCCTATCGTTTTATTCCGAGCGAAAAAACTCCGGCTTTCAAACAGGAGTTGAAGCGAATCTTGAGCGAGGAAGAGAGGACCACGGTTTTCAGGCCGTGGAAATCTTTTCTTCGAGCGAGGCTGAAAAAGCCAAGTCGAGAAGTCTTTCGACAAGCTCGAATAATATGCAAAGCATGTTGTTCCCGTCCTGAGTTCATCGAAGGGCTCGAACAATAAGAGTTTTCAGTAAGCGCCTACTATCCTCCAACCAATTGACAAGTATCGGGGGGGGAGTAATACTGAAAGAAACAGTGAAAAAGTCTGTTTCTGCAAAATTGCGCAGGGGTTTTGCTCCACTGCTACTTCTTTTGGGAATAGTAGCCGTACTTCTTCTTTTGGGAATGACGATTTTTGGGCCTTGGGAACTGCCGGGTTTTGGACAGCTTTCGCAAAGACAAGAAGGACAGGAAGCTTCCGCAGCCGAGATAGCTTTCCCCGGCCCTGATGATGCTGACAAGGATGGGTTTACGGATTCTGTAGAGAAATGGATAAAGACCGACCCCGCCGACAACTGTGCCGATGACGCCAACGATGCCGCCTGGCCTCCGGATATCAACAACGACAAGAAGGTTAATCAGGCCGACATAGATGCCTTCAAGCCGCACATGTTAAAGCGTGTTAATGACTCAAACCGGCGTTTCGACCTTAATGCCGATAAAAAGATAAATGTCGTAGATGTGCTTACATTAAGTCCTTTTATGGGTGCCTCCTGCCCCTTCTATTTCCTCAAAGCCACCCCTGGTGTCCAGTCCGTCACCTTTAATTGGACTCCAGCCCTGGAAACCCCAAACACCATCAAGGTTGTTGACTTGACCGCTTATGGTAAAACCGAGTCTGATTGTGTCCAGGAGGCTGTGAAGGGATTGGGTAAAACAATCATCCCTGGGGCTGATCCAGGAGCAACCAGCTTCACTTGGACAACCAGTACTGATATCAAACCTATCTCAGGCCATAAATACTGTTCGGCCTTGAGTTCGTATCCTACCAACATAATTACTTCTGCCGCTGTTTCCTTTACTGTTCCTTTTCCTCCACCTCCGCCTCCACCTCCGACCAACAACACCATAGTCCCCTAATTTTTTCTTAAACCTCTCCTGGCGCTTAATAATTTTTTTAGATTCGTGGCAAAGTTAATCTTTCTGCCAGATTGACAAGCATTTGGGGGGGGGAGTAATACTGAAAGAAACAGTGAAAAAGTCCGGTTCCGTAAAGTTATCCAGAGGTATTGGGCCTTCGCTTCTGCTTTTGGGAATAGTAGCCGTACTTCTTCTTTTGGGAATGACGATTTTT
>Ga0209641_10003763_pt1 | contig 12666 bp, 16 predicted proteins | sample RifCSP16_1_FD_184022 | JGI IMG/M metagenome (GOLD analysis project Ga0209641, IMG submission 184022) | Soil microbial communities from Rifle, Colorado - Rifle CSP2_sed 16_1 (SPAdes) (version 2) | ecosystem: Environmental > Terrestrial > Deep subsurface > Rock core/Sediment | place: Rifle...
CCTGGTGCCCGGCGCCAGGTGCCTGGCGCCTCAGACGGCGTTGACTGCGGTCACGCCCGGAACCCGGTCGAGCAGGATGCGCTCGATACCCGCCGTCAGGGTCATGGTCGACATCGGGCATCCGCCGCAGGCACCGACCAACTGCAGGTTGACGGTGCCCTCATCCACCCCGAGGAGGATCAGGTCGCCGCCGTCCGCTTGCAGGGCGGGGCGGATGTACTCCAGGGTCTCCTCGAGTGCCTCGAGGTCGACCCTCACCGCTGCGGCTGTCTCTTCGGTCATCGCGTGGAATCCAACGATCTCGAGTGCGGGACATTCCCGATATTAGGCGGGGGTGGCGGCGAAACCACCCGGCTCGCGAACGATGTCGGCGCCGAGGTCCCGGAGATGCTGATCGAAAGACGAGTAGCCGCGATCGATGTGCTGGGCGTCGGTCACCGTCGTAAAGCCCTCGGCGGTGAGCCCGGCCAACACGAGTGCAGCGCCGGCGCGGATGTCGCAGGCATCGACCGGGCATCCACTGAGACGATCCACCCCCCGAATGATCACGTGCTGCCCCTCCAGCGAGACATCGGCGCCCAGCCGGTTGAGCTCGCCGACGTATCGAAAGCGGGCCGAGTAGATGTTCTCGGTGATGACCGAGGTCCCGGCGGCGACGGCGAGCAGGGCCACCATCTGCGGGTGCATGTCGGTGTGGAATCCCGGATAGGGAAGGGTGGCGAAATCGACGGCGCGAGGACGATCGGGCCCCAGGATCCGGATCCAGTCCTTCCCCACGTCGATCTCACAACCCGCCTCGCCGAGCTTGCGCAACTCCATTCGGAGGTGCTCGGGAACGCAGTCCCGCACGGTCACGTCCCCTCCGGTGATTGCCCCGGCGACGAGATACGTGCCCGCCTCGAGGCGATCAGGGACCGCACGGTGTGAGGCCGGTGCAAGCCGGGGAACCCCTTCGACCTCGATGGTCGACGTGCCGGCGCCGTGAATCACCGCGCCCATCTTTCGGAGGAACTCGGCCAGGTCCTGAATCTCCGGCTCGCGTGCCGCGTTGCTGATCACCGTCGTGCCCCTGGCCATGGCCCCGGCAAAGAGCACGTTCTCGGTTGCTCCGACGGAGGGAAAGTCGAGCGGGACCTCGGCCCCGTGCAACCCCTCCGGCGCCCGCGCACGCAGTTCACCGTGGACCAGTTCGAACTCGGCGCCCATCGCCTTGAGCCCGTCGAGGTGCATGTCGATCGGCCGCGACCCGAAGTCGTCGCCCCCGGGGAGGGCGACCCGGGCCTCCCCACAACGCGCCAGCAGCGCCCCGAGCACGAGGATCGATGCCCGCATCCTCCGCACCAGGTCGATTGGGGTCACGGGGAGGAGCTCGTCGGGGACATCGACCTCGACACTGGTGCCCGAAAACCGGCAGGTGGCGCCGATGTGCTCGATGACGCTCACCATCAATGCGACGTCGTCGATCTCGGGGACGTTGTCGAGCCGGTGACGTCCCGGGGCCATGAGCGTGGCGACGAGGTGCTTGAGGACCGCGTTCTTCGCCCCGAGCACCGCCACCTCGCCGCGCAGCGGGCGCCCTCCAGTCACGACGAGTTGATGCACGGGGCGATTGTACGGACGGGCCGGAGAACGGCACCGGACGGCTCCACCGTTGCTCACTACCCTGCCACCGTGCGTATCGCCATCGCCGCCGACCACGCCGGGTACCGGATGAAGGAACACCTCGCCCGGGTGATGGCGGCTGCGGGACACGCGGTCACCGATCTCGGCACGCACAACGAAGATCCCGTCGACTACCCGGACTACGCCGCGGCGGTGGGCAAGGCCGTGGTTGCCGGCAAGGCCGACCGGGGCATCGTCGTGTGTGGATCGGGTGCCGGGGCCGCGATCGCCGCCAACAAGATCGTCGGGATTCGCTGCGCCCAGGCCCACGACACCTACACGGCACACCAGGCCGTGGAGCACGACGACGCCAACGTCATCGCCCTCGGGTCGAGGGTCATCGGCCTCGACCTCGCCACCGACGTGGTGACGGCGTTTCTCGGCGCGCGGTTCTCGGGGGAGGAACGGCACGCCCGCCGCGTGGCGAAAATCCGCGCCCTCGAAGAAAGACGCTGAGCCGCAGCGCTCACGCATCCGATACCATCGCCACACGACGACGGAGGTCGGCGATCAGATCCCGCTACTCGAATCGCGAGTTGTCCCTTCTCGACTTTCAGGAGCGCGTGCTGGCTCTCGGCGAGGACACCAACCTCCCTCTCCTCGAGCGGGTCCGGTTTGCGGCGATCGTCGCCGCCAACCTCGACGAGTTCTTCCAGGTGCGCGTTGCCGGCCTGCGCGAACAACTCACGTCCGGCGTGGAGACCATTGCCCCCGACGGGTTGACGCCCCGGGAGCAGCTCTCGGCCGTCAGGGCCCGCTGCATCGACCTCCACGCACGGATGGAGAAGCTGTTGTCGGCCCAGCTGATCCCCGAGCTCGCCGAGCAGGAAGTTCGCATCGTCGGCTGGGACGACCTGGACGACGATGACCGCAAGGAGCTCGACGACCTATTCGAACGGGAGATCTTCCCGGTGCTCACCCCGCTCGCCGTCGACCCCACCCACCCGTTCCCCTACATCTCCAACCTCTCGCTCAACCTGGCGGCGACGGTGCGAGACCCCGCCCGTTCCATCGACCGTTTCGCTCGGGTCAAGGTCCCTCCGCTGCTTCCCCGGTTCCTCAGCCCGACCGGTTCGACGACATTCGTGCCGGTCGAACAGGTGATCGCCGCACATCTCGAGTCGCTCTTCCCCGGGATGACGATCGTGAGCAGTCACCCCTTCCGCGTCACCCGGAGTGCCGATCAGGCGATCGAGGAGGAAGAGGCGGACGACCTCCTCCAGGCCATCCAGGAGCTCCTGCAGACCCGGCATCGCGCCAGCAAGCTCGTTCGGCTCGAGGTGGATGAGACCATGCCCGAACCGGTGCTCGATCTGCTGATGGACGAAATGGGCATCGGTGGCGACCAGGTCTACGCCCATACCGGGCTGCTGGATCTCGCCGGCCTCAGCGTGCTGACCTCGTTGCCGCGGCCCGACCTCCTCCACCGGCAGTGGCAGCCGACGACGCAGCCGATCCTCGCCCAGCTGGCTCCCGGCGAGACGATCTTCGACCGGATCAGACAGCGCGACGTGCTGGTGCACCTTCCGTACGAGTCGTTCGGCACCTCGGTGGGTGCTCTCATCGCCGCCGCCGCCCGCGACCCGCACGTGGTGGCGATCAAACAGACCCTGTACCGCACCTCGATGCCCGACGACCCCGCCCACGGCGGTGAGCAGTCGATCGTCCAGTCGTTGATTGCCGCGGCACGCTCGGGAAAGCAGGTGGTGGTGCTCGTGGAGTTGCGCGCCCGATTCGACGAGGAGGCCAACATCCTCTGGGCACGTTTGCTCGAGGAGTCCGGAGTCCACGTGGTTTACGGCGTCGCCGGCCTCAAGACCCATGCCAAGGTGGCCCTCGTGGTGCGCCGCGAAGGCGACGGGCTCCGGCGCTACTCACACGTCGGCACCGGCAACTACAACCCCAAGACCGCCCGCCTCTATGAAGACCTCGGAATCCTCACCGCCGACGAGGCCATCGGAGCCGACCTCACGGATCTGTTCAATACTCTCACCGGCTTCGGGCGCGAGCCCGAGTTCCGGTGCCTGCTGGTCGCCCCGGCGCACCTCCGCCCCGCCATCGTCGAGCGAATCAGGGCTCAGGCCGCCAAAGGGACGAAGGGACGAATCACCATCAAGCTGAACCACATCGTCGATCCCGCGATCATCGACGAGCTGTACGCCGCCTCCTCGGCGGGTGTGAAGATCGCCCTCATCGTCCGGGGCATCTGCTCGCTGATCCCCGGCATACCCGGGGTATCGGAGAACATCACCGTGCGCTCGATCGTGGGGCGCTACCTCGAGCACTCCCGTGTGTACCGGTTCGGGGTCGGCGACAAGGCGGAGTACTTCATGGGGTCTGCCGACTTGATGGAGCGGAACCTCAACGGGCGGGTCGAAGTGCTGGTCCCGATCCGCAGCGCGCGGCTGCGAGATCGGCTCGAGGAGCTGTTGCGGGTGTACCTCGCCGACGATCGCCTCGCCTGGGAGCTCCGCCGTGATCGCTGGGCGAAGGCTCCGACCAAGACGGGGTTGAGCGCCCACGTCCGCTTCCAGGCGCTTGCCCACGGGCGCTCCCAGGGGGCGCTCCCCGACCCCGATTCCGCGGCCACACCACCCGACCCTGCGGTCATGGCCGCCGGCGGCATCGTGACCCGAACCACGAAGAACGGGAACGACGTGCTCGTGGTGCACCGTCCCCGCTACTCGGACTGGACCTTCCCGAAGGGCAAGCTCGATGACGGTGAGTCCCTCGCCGAGGCCGCCCTGCGCGAGGTCCTCGAGGAGACCGGATTCCAATGCGGTCTCGGTCCCGAGATCGGCGTCGTCGAGTACCGCGATCGATCCGGAAACCACAAGTTCGTCCACTACTTCGCCATGAGCGTCGAGGGTGGGTCGTTCGCTCCCAACAAGGAGGTCGACAAGATCAAATGGCTGGCGGCCGAAGAAGCGGCGGAGCGCCTCTCGTATGCCCGGGACAGCGCCCTGCTCCGCTCGTGGTTGGGGGCGTCGTGATCCACCTCGTCCGTCACGCCCACGCCGGACGCCGGGAGAGGGGCACTGACTTCGATCGGCCCCTATCCGACCTGGGCCAGCTTCATGCCAAGCTGATCGCGGAACGCATCGCGGCGGATCGTGTCGATCGCATCCTGAGCAGCCCCTATCTTCGCTGCCTGCAGACAATCGAGCCGCTGTCGCACGCCATCGGCGTCCCGGTCGAGCCGCTCGCCATCCTCTCCGACGGGGCGGCCCCGGAACCGATCGCACGGCTGATCCTCTCCACCGACCATCTCGTGATGTGCACCCACGGCGACGTACTCGGCGCCCTCGCCGGTCATCTCGCCGCCGCCGGCGCACCGGTCGATCTTCGGTTCTCGTTCGTCAAGGGATCGGCGATGTCGCTCGTCATGAGCGGCTCACGCGTCATCGAGGCGCACTACTTCCCTCCACCGCGCTGACGGAGCCAGGCGACGACCACGGTGGCCACATGATCGAGCATGCCCTCGGCGTCGATGCCGGCGCGCCGCGGGACACGGAAACCGTGATCGGCATCCGCTACCGCCACCAGTTCCGCCGTCGCAATGCCGGCAACCACGGCGGTGATGAGATCGATCGGAGCCAAGGCGTCGCGCTCGCCCTGCACGAAGAGCATTGCACCGAGGCTCGCCAGGTGAGAGACGTCGCGCGGCTCGGTCCTGCCAACGGGCACGAGCGGGTAGCCGAGGAACACCCAGCCGGGAGCGGCCACGGCGAGGTGGGATCCGATCCGGCCCCCCATCGACTTCCCCACGAGGAACGGCGGGCGGCCGCATACCTCGGCAACGTGCTCGTACACGGCACGATGGCAGGCAACGAGAGGGTCGAAGCGACCGGGGGCGCGCCGGCCCTCCTCGCGGTATGGGTAGTCGAAGCAGGCAACCCGGAACCCGGCTCCGGCGAGTCGGTCGCGCATCCCGGTCATGAAGGGATGCTCCCTGCCGGCCCCAGCCCCGTGGGCGAGCACCACGGGCCACCCTGCGCCGACGATCTCGACCGAGGTCGTGCCGCCGTCCGGCCTGAGCACGGAGTCGATCACAGCGCCGAGTCGCCCCGTGAGCCCTCGAGTTCCTCGCGGATCCGGGACATGCGTCGAGGGTAGACCCCTGGGCCGCGCCGGGCTGGGTTTACCATCGCACCCTTGGTCATCCGCATCCTCCCCAACGCCGACGCGCTCGCCGACGCCGCCGCCGATGAGATCGCGCAGCGGCTGTCACCGGCGAGCGGGGGGCGCGACGTCGGACTCGCCGGCGGGAGCACGCCGCAAGCCGCCTACCGGAGGCTGGCGGAGCGGCCGCTGCCGTGGAGCGAGGTCCACGCCTGGATGACCGACGAGCGCCACGTACCGATCGACCATCCGGAGAGCAACGCCGGCATGGCGGGGCGGGCGCTGTTCGACCACGTCCCGGCGACCCTCCACACGGTGCCGTGGCACGAGGCGGCGATGGAGGCAGCGGCCGCCTTCGAGCGCCACCTGGCCTCGATCCTGCCCCTCGGGCCCGCCGGCATCGAACCGTGGCTCGTTGTCCTCGGGGTCGGAGAGGACGGGCACACCGCATCGCTGTTCCCGGGTTCCCCCGCGCTCGACGCGGTCGATCGCGATTTCGTGGCGGCCGACGTTCCGGGGCGAGGCTGGCGGCTCACCGCCACCACCGGTCTCCTCTCCAGAGCGCGGCACACCGTGTTCATCGTGGCGGGCGCCCACAAGGCGGAGATCCTCACCACCGTCCTCTCCGACGAATGCGACCTCCCCGCCGCCCGGGTGGCCCGGGAGGCCCGCGATCCGCTCTGGCTCGTGGACGGGGAGGCGGCGCGGCTGCTCTAGGAGGCTGTTGAACAATCCGCTTTCGGCTGGGTGGCTCGGCGGAGTATGTTTGTGAGGCGGGCCCGGGTGTATGACCGACCGAAGAGCCGGTGATTGAGGGTGAGAGGCCGGCCACCCAGGTGGCTGCAAGCCGTGGAGAGGTCCCTCCTTGTCAGCTCCCGGGTCCGCATCTCATGTCAGGATCCAAGTATCAACAGTCTCCTAGCGACCCATCAGGGCGAGCAGGTAGCGGGCGAGGTCGGAGTCCGGATCGAGATCGGCAACCAGGAAGGCGGCCGTCTGCACCTCTGCCGGATCACAGCGCATGGCACCGGCCCGGGCGTCGAGGTCCTTCCCCTGCTGCTCGAGCGCCACCAGACCCTCGGGCCATTGCTCGCGGTCGCGGATCTCCTCGAGCGTGACTTCGTCGAGCACCTCGACCAGCGACTCCAGATATCGGGCGGTGTCGGTGGCGAGGCGGCCGCACGTGTCGTTCTCGATCGTCGTCGTGGTCGACGGGGTGCCCGGATCTGCGGTGGTCGGGATCGCCGGCCCGGTATCACAGGCGGCGATCACGATGACCGCAGCGACGGCAAGGATCGGGAGACGGCGTGGCACGGCATCGGGAGGGTACCCCGGCTACCGGATGCCAGATACCGGATGCCAGATACCGGATGCCAGATGCCGGAGGCCGGAGGCCGGATGCCGGATGCCGGATGCCGGACCACGACGGGCTCTGCAATCTGCAATCTGCAATCTGCAATCTGCAATCCGCAATCTGCAATCCGCCGATGGCTCTACTCCCCGAAACCACCCTCGCCCGACCGCACCGACTCGATGAGGAACTGGCCGAAGATGGAGTTGGAGCTCAGCCGATCGACCCGGGCGGCCATGAGGGAGTTCATCTCCTCGTCGGTGCACCCGATGGCGCCGGCCCTGGCCGTGAGGGCATCCCCACGGGTTTCGAACTCGGTGAACACTGCGGGCGTGTCCGCACTCTCATTGAGAGCGGCGAGCTCTTCGGCCGACATCGAGTCGATGAGGTCGAGTGTGTCCTGGAGGAGGGTGATGCCGGCGTCGGCGAGGGCGCCGCACGAGTTCAGGCTCGCCGGGTCGGCGGCGTCGTCGCCGCAGGCGGCAACGACAAAGACCAGGGCGACGAGCAGGGGTGCCGAGGCACGACGCATGATTCCTCTTCTCGATAGGTAGACGGAGACTACCGCCCCGTCACATCCAGGGTGGAACCATCCACGACGAGCTCGTCGACGATGCCGACGATCACGGCCCGGATCGGAGCCTCCGGGGAAGCCACCACCTGGCGGGCGCCGTTGCCCTCGTCCACGATGAGCACCACCTCGCCCGCACCGGCCCCAACCGTATCGACACAGATCAGGTAGTCGCCGGTGTCCTCGCCCGATGCCTCGAGGAGGTCGCACATGAGCAGGCGCCGTCCGTCGTAGATCGGGTGGCTGATCGTCGAGACCACAGTCCCCGCGACCCGTCCCAGCTTCATCGCGCTCGCTCCACCGCGTCGACGATGCCGACGATGGCATGGTCGACCGGAACGAAGGGCACCGGCAGAGCCAGCGCCGCCTCCCGGCTGCCCACCACGTACACCAGCTCGCCCGGCCCCGCCATCGCCACCGCATCGGCGGCGACGACGGGACGACCCTGCGGCTTCCGATACCGATCGAGTGGCTGCACGATGAGAAAGCGCACCCCCTCGAGACCCTCGGACTTCACCGAGGCCACCACGGTGCCCACCACCTCAGCCAGCTGCATCAAACCCCCCGTCCCAGCCGACCCGGCGACCGAAACGGTGTGCCTCGAACAGGTTCTCCCCCATCTCCTCGTGGAGCCGCGGGATGACCACGGATCCGACGAGCAGCCGTGGAGCGATCCGGGCCACCCCGATGGCGACGGCCGCCTCGACGTCCGACACCGTCCCCGAGAACAACGCGTATCCCTTTCCCCCGAGACCGTCGGCGAGATGAATCTCGACCAGATCCACGGTGGCGCCCTTGACGGCGGCGTCGGCCGCCTCGATGGTGGCGGCGACGGTCGTCGTCTCGATCACCCCGAGCGCTTCGCCTGCAGGTCCGACCCGCCCGCCCCGCACCGCCTCGGCCACCGAGGGATGGACGTCCGGAAGGAACACCCGGTCGAGCAGCGCTCCGCCCCCGGCCTCCACACCCGCGGCCACGGCCTCCTCGACCGCCCCCACCTCGCCGATGACGAGGACGAGGTAGCGGCCCGGGTGCACCGTTCCGGCGACGATCTCGGCGACGGGGCCGCGTTTGATCATGGCGTCACCGGCCTGGATCCCGGCGGCGATGGAACCGAATTCGAGGAGGGCGAGTGCCGGGTTCACCTCACACGATCCTCAGGGCCCCGACCACGGCGATGCGGCGCTCCCGGGTGAACGTGAGCGGTCGCGTCATGCCGTCGCCCGAGGGGCTGGCGATCGAGAACGAGGTGAAGCCCTCCCCGCCTTGGCCGAGCCCGGCGTAGTTGGGCCCGTTGGCGATGAAGATCGAGACGTTGATCGACCGCGCCATGCGGGTGATCGTAGAGACGTTGCTCGAGTGGATCGATGCGGTGTGCCAGAAACGGTGCTCCGAACGGATGGCGAGATCGATGGCGGCGTCGACATCCGCAACCGTGGTGACCGGCATCACCGGCATCATCTGCTCGGTCCACACCAGATTGTGATCGTTGGGGACCACGGCGACGAGAAGCCGGGGGTCGCCGTCGACGTCGACCCCGGCTGCGGCGGCGATGTCGCGGGCGTTCTTCCCGATCCACGCCCGGTTGATCACGCCGGGCTTGCCGGGCGGACCCATCGTCTCGAAGATGACCCGTTCGACCTTGCGGAGTTCGTGCTCCTTGAGGATATGAGCGCCGTGGCGGCCCATGGCCCGGACGAGTTCGTCACCGATCGACTTCACCGCGATCGTCGTCTTCTCGCACGTGCAGACCAAGTTGTTGTCGAACGAGGCACCGGCGACGATGTCCCGGGCGGCGCGATCGATGTCGGCGGTCTCGTCGACCACGGCGGGCGGGTTCCCCGGGCCCGCGGTGATCGCCCGCTTGTCCGTCTTGAGTGCCTCGCGCACCACCCCGGGGCCGCCGGTGACGAGCAGCACCCGCACCTTGGGATGGTGCATGAGTTCCTGTGCCGACTGGATCGTGGGTTCCGGCACCGCAGTCACCAGGTCGGGCGGCCCACCGCCGGCGAGCACCGCCCGATTGAGGAGCCGCACGTTCTCGGCGGAGACGCGGCGGGCGGCAGGATGAGCGTTGAACACCACCGCGTTGCCGCCGCTGAGAATGGCGATCGTGTTGTTGATGATCGTGGCCGTCGGATTGGTGGACGGGGTGATCGACCCGATGACCCCAAAGGGCGCGTGCTCGGTGAGCATCATCCCGCCGTCGCCGGTCTCGATCAGCGGCTCGAGGTCCTCGGGACCGGGGGTGCGCGTCGATACGAGGATGTTCTTGCGCACCTTGTCCTCGGTCCGGCCGAGACCGGTCTCCTCGTGCGCCAGCTTGGCAAGATGCTCTGCGTTGGCGAGCATCGCCGATCGGATCGAGGCGATCACCGCGGTGCGGACCCCGGAGCCCATCGCGGTATATCGCTCGTAGGCCCGCTCGGCCGCATTCACCGCATCGTCGATCGTGGCGTGCAGGCCCTCACCGAGGGAGGTCTCGGGCAGGTCGACGGGGACCCGCGGGTGCAGGGGTGCGGCGTCGGCCGTACCACCGAGACGCGCCCGCACCCGGGCGATGATCGCCTGGACGTCCTGTTCCGAGTACGGCTTCACTTGGTGTACTTCACGTCGCCGCCGACCTCCCAGGTGTCGACGATCGCCATGACGACGGCGTCACAGGGCCGGTCACGGGTCGCTGCGGTTTGACGGGCGGAGGAACCGGTGGCGAACATCACCACTTCCCCGACCCCGGCGCCGACACCATCGGCAGCGATGACGTAACCCCCCGTCTCCGACTCGTCCACGTCGATCTGTTTGATCACGAGGAACTTGAGGCCCTCCATCGTGGCCTCCTTACGCGAGGCAACCAGGGTGCCGACCACCCGGCCGAGCAGCACGCTCCGCGCCCCCGGTTACGCCGACTCCGCCGCGGCCTCATCGGCGCGGCCGAGCGGCAAGACCAGGTCGATGTTGACGTGGGGACGGGCGATGACGTGGGTCGAGACGACCTCGCCAACCTTCTCGGCACCGCGGACGCCGGCGTCGATGGCGGCCTTCACCGCGGCGACGTCGCCCCGCACTACGGCCGTCACGTAGCCGCCACCGGTCTTCTCGTAGGAGACCAGCTCCACCTTGGCCGCCTTCACCATCGCGTCGGCCGCCTCCACCATCGCCGCAAACCCGCGGCATTCGATCATTCCCAGTGCTTCAGCCATGGGTTCTCGTTCTCCCTTGTTGTTCGATGCTCGCCGGGGTCAGCCCCGTCAGGAAACGTCACGACCCGCCAGACCTTCGAGGGCGGCCACCGCCGCCCGCCACCCCACGTCGATATCGCGCTCCTCACCGCCGAGATAGACCCGGCCCAGCGATCCGAAGGAGCGCACCTCCAAGACGTTGATGTTCGCAGCCTTCTCGGCCTCATTGGCGGCGAGGGCCGCATACGACGCGGGTTCCATTTCCAGCAGGTACAGCGTCTGGCCGGGGATGATCATCTGACCGTGCCGCATCCGGTTGATGAGCTGCGCCTGGTGATCGTCGATTCTCCGGATGATCTGGCTCGAGGCGATCCGCGGTTTGATGCGATCCGTCTCCTTCGCCCCGATCTCGGCGAGGATCGCCGCCCCGGCGGCCCGCGTCTCCGCCTGGGAAGGCGAGTGCACCTCGAGGAGCCCGAAGTAACGCTCGACGATCTGCATGCCCGGCTTGACCTTGGTCGCCTTCAGCGCCACGTCGGTCATCCGGTTGATCTCGATACCGGGGGAGATCTCGACGTAGAGCGAGGCGTCGCCGGCGAGCGGCAAGAATCCCTGGGCGACCGTGCCCAGGAACGCCGCGTACTGCGGTTGGAGGCTGTCGAGGAACGAGTAGCCCCGAAGATCAATACTTGCCACTCGAAGTGCCTCCCGTCACGATCTGGACCCCTGCCGAGGCGCCGATCCGCGTGGCCCCGGCCGCGATCATCTGCTTCACGTCTTCGGCGCTGCGGATCCCGCCCGACGCCTTCACCCCGATCTTGGGGCCGACGGCCTCGCGCATCAGCGCCACGTCGTACACCGTCGCCCCGCCCGGCCCGAACCCGGTCGAGGTCTTGACGAAGTCGGCCTTGGCCTCCACCGCCATTTGCGAGGCGATCACCTTCTCCTCGTCGGTGAGCAAGGCGGTCTCGAGGATCACCTTGCACAACGCCCCCGCCTCACGGCACGCCTCGGAGACCCCGGCGATATCGCGCCGCACCAGATCGAAGTCCCCCGACTTCAGCGCTCCGACGTTGATCACCATGTCGATCTCGCGGGCGCCGTCGCGGATGGCACGCCGCGCCTCCATCGACTTGATCTCCGAGGTGGTCGCCCCGAGCGGGAACCCGACGACACAACACGCCACCACCCCGCTCCCCTTCAGCGCATCGGCGACCCGCTTTGCCCAGGTCGGGTTGACACACACCGAGGCAAAACCGTACTCGACGGCTTCGGCGCACATCCGATCGATGTCACTCGCCGTGGCGTCGGGCTTGAGGAGCGTGTGATCGATGAACCCGGCGAGATCGGTGGGAACATCGGCGCCGGCGCCGTTGAACGTGACCCGGGTGGCCCCGGCGGCGAGCACGGAACGCACCTTGTGCGCCGAGTGGACCACACAGTCGCCGAGACAGGCCAGGCACTCGTCCCACGCCTCACCGGCGAGCGCGGCGAACACCTCCCGGGTGATCGCCTCGACCAATGCGTCGCGGTCGGTCATGCGGTCTCCTCGAGGCGCATACGGTCGAGGGCGTCGATCTTGGCCACCCGACGGGCGTGGCGGCCTTCCCCCCATGGGGTCTCGAGCCACACCGCGACGATCTCCCATGCGAGGGTCTCGCCGATGAGCCCGGCTCCGAGGGTCAGCACGTTGGCGTGGTTGTGCTCCCGGCTGTTGCGGGCCGAGGAGACGTCGTAGCAGAGAGCTGCCCTCACTCCGGGAACCTTGTTGGCGGCCATCG
>Ga0209641_10003768_pt1 | contig 12661 bp, 17 predicted proteins | sample RifCSP16_1_FD_184022 | JGI IMG/M metagenome (GOLD analysis project Ga0209641, IMG submission 184022) | Soil microbial communities from Rifle, Colorado - Rifle CSP2_sed 16_1 (SPAdes) (version 2) | ecosystem: Environmental > Terrestrial > Deep subsurface > Rock core/Sediment | place: Rifle...
TCCACGATGGACCACGGCGTCAACGACATTCCCGACGCAATCTGGGAGGAGTGTCTCGACATCCTAAACGTAGAATTCTTCGGCTAACCGTATGCCTGCCGGCGGGCGAGTACATCGGCAGAAAGGGCACCATGCAGGACATACAATTGGATTGGGTATCGGGGAGACACGCGAATCGGCACCTGGTTGAGGACCAGGGAATCGCCGAGTATCGGATCAAAGGTGGATCGCATGATGGACATACCTTCAAAGTGTTCAGCCAGAAATTTGCCGATGGCGCATACAGTCAGGTTGATTTGTGCGTCGATTGCCAGTCGATACACTGGTCTCGGGTCGAGGGTGACTACGACCTGGGACACTGGCGCGATGAGGGCGGGAATGCGGGGGCGGACGAGATGAAAGCCTACGCGCAGATGGTTGGGTACGCGAAGGAGCCCGGCCGATGAGCGACTACCTGACCGTATGTGCAGTGGCGCTGCGCTTAAGGCGGGACCGCACCAACGTGCGGCGTTATTGCCGGATGGGCCTGATGCCCGGCAGCGTGAAGCTGGGCCGGGACTGGCTCATCCCAGAGGCAGCAGTCGAAGCGTTCGTGTATCCACTAGCTGGCAATCCAAACTGGAGGGTAGGACCATGCGAGTCGAACGATTGCAGGACAGGGAACCAGATCTTGTGCCGGAGATAGCAGCGGTACTGGACAGCATCTATCTATGCGCTATTATCGAAGATGCTATCTCAGATGCCATAAGACCGCTGGAGGAGGAGATTGCCAGTCTAAAAGAGCGCATTAAGGCAATCGAGGGCATCTTGATGTACAAGTGATGCTCTCAACCACGAGATAGCATAAACAGCGGGCCGCCCGGAATGCAAGGGACCAGGCGGCCCGCTTCCAACACTGATGGCGGACGCACTGGCGGACAGGGTGAATGCGGAAATCGAGGCGAGACGGGCCGGTTATGAGCCGTAGCCGGGCCGGCCAGGGAACGAGCAGTGGGGCGCTCTGAGAGATGCCCCATTTTTATGAAGTGCGCTCACATATTTAAGCGCATTTAAACGCCGGCATAGTACTTTTGGGTGTTGACAAAACCAAACGATGGGTTATAATGGTATCAGAAGCAGATGAATCAACCAGATCCAACACTAGAACAGGAGACAGAGTGATGAAAAAGACACGACGACCCCCGACTGAAAACGAAAAAAGGTGGACAGCACGGGCAGCAGGCGCTGAGGCACGGCGGCAAGAGCAGAACAAGTTGCTGGTTGCTAAAGGCTACGAGTGGTTAAAAATTGACCAGAAATGGCTAGACGACATGGACGATACCACTACTGCCATTGGTTGGCATCTCTATTCGCCAGATGGCCGAGAAGTTACTCCGGCTCAGGCTCTACAGGAAATCGGGGTAATTCCCGATCCCAGTTGGGGCAAGTAGTCAGCTACCAACGACTAAAGTCATAGGACGACAAACACCAACACACAAGGAGACCCCAAATGCAGACCATCAAATCACAGGCGAAAAACGGGCAGGCTGTCGAGTACCAGGTCAGTGAACATCTCGGCAATGTCAGCGTAGAGGTGTACGTGGATGGCAAGCGCAAAGCAGGCGGCCAGCCGGAAGTGCTAGGAACGACGGTGCAGGGCCATTTCGTGTATGGCAAGATTGCCAGCGTGTACGTGTCCAACCTGGACACCTGGAACAACATTGCGAACGCCTACGCCGAGGCAAAGGCGGCGGCTGAGTCGTCCGCCGAATACAAGACTCAGCAATTGTGCAAGGAGCGGCGGTCACTGACCAGCAACCTGAAATGCGCCCAGGACGAGCTGTATGAAGCGCAGCAGCGCCGGGTCGAGGCGATGGGCAATGGCGAACACTACCGCTACGACGCTGGTCGAATGGAGAGTGAAATCGAATCAGCGAAGGCGAGTCTCCAGGCATTCGACGAGATGTACCCTAAGATTATTGCCCTACTCAAGCAGGAGCAGGATGAGAGCGTCGAACGAAATCGATGGAACTAACCACCAGAAAAGGAAAGCAACATGGACATCGAACAGGTGATCGGACTAGAAGGTGGAATCGATAGCACATGGTTCAAGATTTTGGGCGTGGCGGGCCGGGGTACATCCAAGTATTACCCGGCCATCGTGGATGGAGTAGAGCGGGGATGGTCGGAGTTTACATCTCTGGATGATTACTTCGCCCACAAAGTGGAGCGAGAACGGGAGACTATTCGGCTGACCGTCGCCGGCAATCCGGTGGTGGCGGAGGAAGCGGTATCCCGTCTCCTGGGATGCAAGGCACTGTCCACATCCCCCACAACGGTGGATGTGTATCCGGGTGAGCCGCTGGTGGATGTTTCGTCAGCCGCCGCTGCCCTCGGCTCTATCAGGAGCGAGCGCAAGGCGCGGGCGGCCCACGTCAATGCACACAGGCCCGTCCGCCCCGGTAGCCGGCCCAGGGGCCGGCCACGTAAGGCGTAACGAGTAAAATACTTTTAGTCCCGGTGATGCCTTGCAGGCTGGAAGCCATGAGCCGGGGCATTTTTATGAGTTTGACTCGAATAATAAAAAAGTGCTTGACAAGAGCATAATTATGTCTTATAATTAGGACAGGGAAACAAAACGAATTCGAGAGAGGACAGGACCATGAGGCACGCAGAGAACTATAACAATCACCGCAAGTACAGTGAGCAGGATTTGATGGAAGTTGCCGAGATGAAAGCGCAGGAAGCCGAGATGGAAGCGCAAGACCACACCGCCGCAGAGGAGCGCCGACAGATGATAAATAAAGGATTGCGCAAATATGGTTTCTCTGAGGACGGAGCAAAACTGGTTTCTGGCCTGATCGCAAAGGGTTGGGACATCATGGACAATAGTTATCTGGAAGTAGCCGTCAGCACTGGTAAAATCAAGTTCGAGACGGCAGAGAAGAAGGCAGCGGCCTTCCGGGCATTTGACTACTACTGGAAGGAATGAGAGGACATCATGAAGCGCACAACGGTGTGGTTGGATGACGGCGATCTGGAGACAGTGCAAGCGATAGCCGCCGCCATGGGATACCTAGCTGAACGGGGTCAGGGCGCAGGACGAATCGGAAGCTTGAGTCAACTATTACGGGCAATCGCCCAGGGAGAAATCAGGATGACGACAATTCGGTACCTGCAAGGCGACATTGGTCTTGGCTACGGAGCCAAGGTCATGAAAAATGGTGGCACAAAACTGGCTGGACGCATACCTGACGGAACTGAGGTGGAGATACTTAGTCATGATTCCCCCGCGGCATGGGCCGGCGGGCCCTGGCTAAAAGTGCAGTGGGACAAAATAACGGGATGGGTACAAGCGGTCCATATCCAAGAGTAGCTTCCCTCCCTTCTCCCCGTCCCGGCCTCGCACCCCGCAGGCCGGGGTTCTCTTTGTCCCCCGCACACCTGCAAGCAAGCTAGCAAGCAGTATTGCAAGCCACCCTGTTGACGCCGTCCTTATTTTGTGCTATCGTGCAGGTGGGCCGGCAATCCCGAAAACATAGCACCACCAGCCATCGCAGCGAGGTCATGGCCGGCAAGGCCGGACAGACCATGTCGAGGCCGGCCCATCCGCATGGGGCCGGCCTTTCTATTTGCATGAATCATGCCACTTCTAAATCCGCACGTCGAAATTGAAGACCTAGGCGGCAGACGTAGACGCCAGACTATCCATGTAGCGCCAGTGGGCTATTACGATGGCGGTAGCCTTGCCTACATCAATGATGCCTGGGGCGACAGCGGGGATGGTGCCAGGCCGCACATCGTCACGGCTAGCAAGCTCATGGTCAGCGTCGGCAATGACGGGATGCGGCGCATACACCCGACTCGGGAGTTGGATCGCTACACCGAGATTGGGGCTCCCTACATCAAGGTCGGCGGCGACTGGACCAAGGTCAACCTGGGCCAGCCCACTCGCAGTACCAACTTGCTTTCCTGGTCAACTACCAACGCCAACGTCTACATATCGCACGGCGGCCATTACATCAAACTCGGCATCCTGCTCAAGAACGGGTGGCAGCCGGTGGGTGACCAATTCGCCTTTCCTGTTGGGCTGACTGGACTAACCCGCACGGGCGACACACTTTATCGGGACGGCGAGCCGGTGCTGCTGCTGCGCAAGCCTGTGGTCTATGACCTGGATGATCCCAAGGACACCCGTCCGATTGCCCATGAGTTCGTGAGTGTGGCGGGCCAACCATACATCCTGTTCACGCTGCCTGACCTAACTGGTATGGTCAGACCGCTGGTGGACCCGCAGTTTTCGAGCCAGCCGGACGCGGCGGCAGGCAAAGACACCTATATTCGATCATCTGCCCCATTTAATGCGCGCAATTATGGCACTACTGTTGATCTACTCGACGGTAGTGACGAAAAAGCGCTGATTGAATTCGATTGTTCTTCTATTCCCGCCACTGCCACTATCGAAACGGGTCAGGCTGCTACAATTAGTCTTTATCATTCTGTACAGAGCAGTTCTGTTTCGTTCACATTAACATTTTATTCCATCGCCAGTGGCAATGCCGATTGGCCAGAGGGTACTAAAGCTAATGGTACTGGGGTAGCTGGAGATTGTTGTTGGGATTATAAAGATCAGGCGGCATCTCCAACGGCCTGGGCCGGTAGTGCAGGATTGAGCACCGCTAACACTGATTATGAGTCTAGTAGTCTCGGGTCCGTCAACGGCAACCGGGCGGATGCGGTGGGTACAGAATATAGCACTGTACTGACAGCCAGTCGTATAGAAGGCTGGTTTGGGGTAAGTAACACCAATTATGGGCTACTAATTACCTGTGGCGCTAATTTGGGAGCTATTGCATCTTCCGACCATGCCACCGCCGGCTACCGTCCCAAGCTCGTCATCGACTACACCGAGGCCGGCGGCGGGACGGTCAGCGTGAGCGTCTCAGATGCGCTCACAGTCAGTGAGGCAGTGGTGCTCCTAGTGCCGGTCTATTATGTGAGTATATCCGATACGCTGACGGCTGCCGAATCCAAAAGCGTCAACCTGACCATTACCGTCGTCGCTGCTGATGCTATTGTCGCCACGGATACACTTACACTAGCCTATAACCTCGGATTGTCTATCTCAGATACATTGACAATCGGGGAATCTACCAATGTTTTGATTCCGGTATACTATGTCAATGTATCGGATGTATTGACAGTTGGTGAGTCAGTATCACTGTTGATACCAGTTCTATTCGTTTCCATTTCGGATTCGATGATTGTATCTGAGTCAGTCGCAGTCATCGTCATCAGCCCCGGCGATCTGGCCATTTCGGTATCTGATTCCCTTACAGTAACCGATACGATTGTTATCCTGCTCCCCATTGTCTATGTTTCTGTTATTGATGCTCTAGATATCACCGAGACGCTGGGCCTGACCATACCGGTCAACGTATCTGTATCCGATGCACTGACCGTCGCCGAATCGACGGCGCTACTCATTCCGCAATTGTTCATCGCTGTCGCCGAGAGCTTGACTATTGCCGAGGCCGTTAGTCTTCTGGTACCGGTGCTCTATGTCAGTGCAAGCGAGGCGCTGACCGTTGTCGAATCAATAGCATTGTCCATTGTCATACCTGGGGCCGCCATTACTATCAGCGTGTTGGACAGCCTGACTCTAGCTGATGTGGTAGCCCTGGCCATCGTCACCATTGTAGTACCCGCCAGCCGCGTATTCGTTGTGCTAGCAGAGGATCGCACGTTCGTGATTCTACATGAGGACCGGACGTATTCCGTTAATCCGTAGGAGGTTACAATGTTCGAGGCTATAAAACTGCCGGCCTGGCTGCGTAGGCGACAGGAACGCATGGTTGTGCGTGGTTTCTTCCGGGTGCAAATCGCGGATCCGGACAAAGGCATCGTCGGGGATAGTGGCTGGATCCAGAACCAGATTACAAATCTGGGCCGGCAGGATTTCCTGTGTGCCCTGCTTGGCAACACGACCGGTAGCAAGCAAGTGACGCATATGGCCCTGGGCAGTGGTACGGCTCCGGGAGCGGCTGCCACATCATTGAATTTGGAGCTTACCGGTACTAGTACCGGACGGGAGGCAGTAGCCGTCAGTATCAACGCCAGCACTGCTGTCCAGTTTGCAGCCACATTCGATAGTGACAACATCACGGCCGCCGTCGCTGCTCTCTCCAATATCGGACTGTTTGCCACGTCAGCCGTCACGACGGGCACATTGTTCGCCGGCAATACATTTGCCTCTTCGGCCTACGCCACCAATCAGGCCGTGCAGGCCAGCTATGTTATAAGCTTCGCGACGAGCTGATACCGATGGATATTGATGTTCTGCTCCGAGACCATGCTGGCATCAAGTTGGACATTGCATGTGGTGGACATAAAAATCCCGACTTCGTAGGCCTTGATATCCGATCACTGCCGAACGTAGATATCGTTTGGGACGTGAACATGCACCCATGGCCGCTACCCGACGATTGCGTCATCATGGCGACTGCCAGCCATTTGCTGGAGCACATTCCCGGCGTGGTCATTGACAATGGGCATACCCGCTTCCCATTTCTCGAATTCATGGATGAGGTATGGCGCATCATGCGAGTGGGCTGTGAATTTTACATCGTGGTTCCACATGGCAGCAGCCAGGGTTACATGCAGGATCCGACGCACTGTAACGCCATGAATCAGACACGCTGGGCCTATTTCGACCCGGTGAACGGTGGGAATCTTTATGCCATCTATCGCCCTAAACCCTGGGAGATACGGGACATCAAATGGAGTCCCGAGGCCAACATGGAGGTGGTGCTTGCCAAGCGCCCTCTTGCAGCGGACTAAATCTCCCGTCCGGCCCTATCGTACCATCGTTAACGACAGCGGACGTTCCTACAATACCCGTTTACTCGTGGGCACGGCCACTACTGGCCTGGTGCGCATCGAGTGGGTGCAGGCTCGCTTTGGCCAGGTGGTGCCCTGTAACTGGAGTATGGGCGTGCTCAATCAATATCTCGATTCGTTCATCCCGCTGCGCTATCAGGTGGCCGATGCCCAGAACCTAATCGTCAAAGAGGCCATCAACAAGGACTTTGAGTGGTTGTTGCTTTATGAACACGATGTCATTCCGCCGGCCGATCTCTTCATCCGGCTGAATGACTACATGCACAATGAGGCGGTGCCCGTGGTGTCCGGCCTCTACTACAGCCGCTCGGTGCCGGCGGAACCACTGCTGTACCGTGGGCGCGGCACCTCCTACTACACGGACTGGCAGATGGGCGATAAGGTTTGGGTGGATGGTGTGCCTACGGGCCTGCTGCTCATCCACATGGGCATCATCCGGGCCATGTGGGCGGACAGCGAAGAGTACATGGCATTTGGCCAGAAGACGCGGCGGGTATTCGATACACCGCGCCAGGTGTGGTTGGACCCGGAGAGCCGGCAGTATCACATGAAGGTGGGCACCAGCGACCTGGAATGGTGTACTCGTGTCATGCAAGGTGGTTACTTTGCCAAGGCCGGCTGGCCCAAATACCAGGATATGGAATTCCCGTTTCTGTGTGATACGAATATCTTCTGCCGGCACATCGATCCGGATGGCCGACAGTACCCACCCCAGGGGGCTGAATATCCGTGGAAACAAAACAGTATCGACTCATCATCAAAAAGGGCTTCGATGAACGGCTTGACCAGACTAGCCGGGGAGACATCTTCGAAGTTATCGAGGCTAACAGCCGGGTTGTCATCCTGGAGCGTGTCTACCACGAACCGGATCCTGCACCGCAACGGGCGTTAGCAACGGACGCCAATATCCTAAGCATTAACGTGCAAGACAGTATTGGCCTGACTGATGAAATAAGATGACGACAAATCAACACTTCGAGAAAAGAATAGCGGCTGTTCTCGAATGGAAATTCGACTGGCGGGCGCTAACCAATGGTAGCCCTGGCGGTGATGATGACTGGCTGGCTGCTGGTGAAACCATCACGGCCGGCTATACTATTACCGCTAGTCCTACCGGTACCGGAGCGCTAAAAATCGATAGTAGCGCCAGGACAGACAGCAACACGAGCATAACCGTATGGTTGTCAGCAGGTGTAAATGGCGTGACCTATACTGTGACGTGTCATATCGTCACCAATGCGGGGCGCACGGATGACCGCACTATCTATATCTACTGCAAGTCGAGATGATGGGATGGAAGCAATCTCGGACCCTATCGCAACCGAACACCTGTCTATCGCCCGCTTGCATCCGCATCCGGAGAACTACCTAAGCCATCCAGAGCGGGAAATCGACGACCTGCGCGCCAGCCTGCGCCAGTTCGGGCATGTGCGTTCCATCGTCGTGCAGATCCGGCCCGACGGAGACTACACAGTGCTAGCCGGCAACGGCATCCTGACAGCGGCTCAGGCCGAAGGACTACCCTGGTTGCTAGCCCGCATCGTGCCCGCCACCTGGACGGATGCCATGGTCAAGGCGTACTTAATAGCCGATAATGAGCCGGCGCGTAAGGCAGAACGGGACGACGTGCAATTGCTCTCATTGCTGCAAGAGGTGCAGGCTCAAGAGTCGGCGCTGGTAGAGGCAGCCGGTTTTAGCCAAACGGAGTTGGAGCAATTGCTGCACACAGTGAAACACCAGGGGCCTGCCGGCGATGATCCCGGAGCCCAGACGGATAGAGCCGAGGAGTTGCGGCAGCAGTGGCAGGTAGAGACAGGGCAGCTATGGCAACTTGGCGAGCATCGCTTGATTTGCGGTGATTGCGCCGATCCGGTCGTGGTGGAGCAGCTTATGCGCGGGGAGAAGGCTCAGTTGATTTTCACCGATCCGCCCTACGGCGTGGCCATCGGCGCCAAGAACCGCCTGTTAAATTCCGTCCTTCCTTCTGGACGGAATTCAACAGATATTGAAGACGATTCGTTGTCGCCGCAGGAACTCAAGGCCAACCTGCTGCCGGCGTTTGCGAACATGCGCCGCCTGGTCATGGCCGACGACTGCACCATCTTCGTCACCGCCCCCCAGGGAGGAGAACTTGGCATGATGATGATGATGATAGAGGCCGGGCTGCCGGTGCGTCACGTACTGATCTGGAAGAAAAATCAGCCTACTTTCTCACTAGGCCGGTTGGACTACGACTATCAGCACGAGCCTATCCTGCTGACCTGGGGCAAACGCCACAAGCGGCCCATGGCCGGGCCGCAGCGCACGTCGGTGTGGGAGATCGACAAGCCGAGAGCGTCTGCCGACCATCCGACTATGAAGCCGGTGGAGTTGGTGGAAAACGCTCTGCTCAACAATTCCGAGTATGGAGATACTGTCTACGACGGCTATCTCGGTTCCGGCACCACCCTGATTGCGTGCGAGCATCTAGGCCGCCGTTGTCGGGCTGTTGAAATTTCAGCGGCCTACGTGGCCGTGGCGCTGCAGCGGTGGTCCGATATGATCGGTCGGCAGCCGAAACTCATGGAGGGCGGTTAATGTGTCCATCTCCTGGGACCATGACCAACCCCTCGCCCGCTGCCAAGGTGAATCCGCCGCCGCCGTTGCCGCCCTGGGCGATTACGCTCGCATGGGGCCGCGGCGCTCATTGCGCGAATTGTTGGAGCGCTATAGCCAACAGGCTACCAACGCGCAAGCAACGGGTAAGCCGCCAACTGGTCACTGGTATACCCTGTGCGGTTGGTCTACCCGCCATGACTGGCAGGCCCGCGTCATCCGCTTCGACGAGCTGGTGGCTCAGGCCGAACAGGAGTTGTGGGAGCAGCGCCGGGCTGAGTTACGCCAGCGTGACTGGGAACAGGCCGGTGAACTGCGTGATCTGGTGGCGGCGGCCCTGCCTTCAGCCAACCAGTTCATCGAATCACGCCGGCACACCATTCGCGGGCAGGACGGTCAGCCCGACCGTGAAATCATCACCATGTCGTTCGATGTTACTGACTTGAGTCGTGTACTTGAAATTGCCAGCAAATTGCAACGGCTGGCAACCGGAGATAGCACCGAAAATGTTGAGCTTTCCGGTTCCGTCCTTGATAGCCTCATATCCGCAGAACTGGCGCGACTTGCCCACCAGCGGCAAGCGCCAGCTTCTGGTGAGACTACGGGAGAAGCGTCTGGCTGAGATGTTGCCGGTCGAACAGAAATCGGTAGCCCTAACCTGTCCTATGCCGCTGTCGCAGTACATCGTCGGCGCCTGGCGAGTGGTGGAACCGGGGAAAGAGTATGTTCGTGGCTGGCATATTGATGCTATCTGCGATCATCTGGAGGCCGTGACCCGGGGGGAAATCCAGAATCTCATCATCAACATCCCCCCCCGGCATATGAAGAGTTTGACCGTGTGCGTCTTCTGGCCTACCTGGGAATGGACCTGGCAGCCGCAATCGCGCTGGTTATTTACATCCTATGCCGACACACTGGCCATTCGGGACTCGCTCAAGTGCCGGCGTATCATTCAAAGTCGGTGGTATCAGCAAAACTGGGGGGATGTGTTCCAACTGACCGGCGACCAGAATCAGAAGAGCCGCTTCGAGAATGACAAAACCGGCTATCGGATGTCCAGCGGCGTAGGAGGAGTAAGCACAGGGGAGGGCGGGGACCGTGTGATCGCGGACGATCCCATCAAGGCCATTGATGCCAGTAGCGAAGCCATGCGTAAATCAGTCATCGAGTGGTGGGACCAGTCCATGAGTACGCGCATCAATGACCCGCATAAGTCGGCCAAAGTCATCATCATGCAACGCCTACATGAGCAAGATCTGACCGGGTATCTGCTCGACAAGATGCAGACTGACGGGGAACATTATGAGCATCTCTGCCTACCTGCCGAATATGAGCCGACGCAACATATCACTTGCCTGGGCTGGAGCGACCCGCGGTCCGAATCGAACGAGCTTCTATGGCCGGCCCGTTACAACGACAAGGCCATTACTAACTTGAAACGAGCGCTTGGAAGTTACGGGACTGCTGGCCAACTACAGCAACGACCGGCCCCAGCTGAGGGCGGGATGCTCAAGCGAACCTGGTGGCGGTTCTGGATACCGCAGGGCAGCCAATTGTCTCCTGTGACAACTCGCCAGGCTGATGGCACCTGGTTTCAGCATCCGCAGATAGAATTGCCAGATCAGTTTGATGAACAGATCCAGTCTTGGGACATGGCATTCAAGGACACTAAGTCTTCGGACTATGTAGCCGGCGGTATCTGGGCCAAAAAGCAGGCCAATCGATTTATGCTCGATCTGGATTGGCGACGCATGGATATTGTGGAGACTATCAAGGCCGTCAAGGCTATGACTATCAAGTGGCCGCTCACCTTTGCCAAAATCGTGGAAGACAAGGCCAACGGGCCGGCAGTGATCCGCATGTTACAGAATGAAATCCAAGGGCTTATCCCATTTAACCCAGAGGCCAGCAAAGAGGGACGGGTCAATGCTGTTTCGCCACAGATCGAGAGCGGCAACGTCTATCTACCCCATCCATCGCTCTGTGTCTGGACGAATGGTCTGATTGACGAATGTGCGGCATTTCCCAATGGCGCTCACGATGATCGGGTGGATCAAATGAGCCAGGCATTGCTACGATTCTCACCGGTCGAATGGGACGTCTACTAGATTCAGTGGATACTATTATCGCCGCCATCGGGCTATTGTGCATCCTGGCCGGCCTTTACCTGTGGCTGGGTCTGGCTGCCAGCCTCATTACGCTGGGCCTGGCCCTGATCTGGATAGGGATCCGGATGCCTGAACCTGGTCTTCCGGGCCGTGTTTCACCACGACGAAGCGAAAACGAATCATGAGTCTCATAAAATCCCTGGTGCCTACTAGTTTGAAATTCAACCCGGCCGATGCATCGGTCAACTGGACCCATGTCGAGACCCTGGTGCATGGACCGGGCGCGCCACCCTGGGGCGACCGCAGTACCGGCGATGGCAACAGCGCCGCATTTGCCTGCTTGATGGCCATCTGTACTGCCTATCCCGAGGCGCCCCTGCGTATCTACCGGCGCGATAGCAAGGGCAAACTCAGCGAACTACAGAACCATCCACTGCAATTGCTCCTGGACAATCCAACGCCCAACGGTGAACTGACTGCTGAGGAATTTTGGTTCTGGACTCAATGGGCAAAACATGCACATGGCAATGCCTACTGGCTCAAAGTGCGGGCAGTCAATGAGCACTCTGGCAATGTCGTCGAACTATGGCCCATCAGCCCTACCCAGATAACGCCGGTCAGCATGGGTAATGACTGGATCTCTGCCTATCGTTGGACCTATGCGCCGAACAAGTGGAAGGATGTGCCGATTGAAAATATCGTGCATTTCCGGCTGGGTATCGATGATCGCGATCACCGGCTGGGCCTGGCGCCGCTCAAACGACTGGTGCGCGAGATCGGGGGAGATGACGAGGCCAACCGGTTCACGGATGCGCTTCTCAAAAACTTTGCCGTGCCGGGCCTGGTCGTGATTCCGTCCTCTACGGCACCCATGACTGAAGAAGTGGCTGACAATATCAGCAAGAAGATCAACCAAAAGTTCGGCAGTGATAATCGGGGCAATATCGCGGTGCTTTCGCGTGAGGCCAAAATTGAGCAGTTCGGCTTTAGTCCAGAAGAGTTAGATTTAACGGCTCTGCATCGCCTGCCCGAGGAACGCATCAGAGCCGTGTTGGGCGTGCCAGCCATCGTAGCCGGTC
>Ga0209641_10003773_pt1 | contig 12651 bp, 8 predicted proteins | sample RifCSP16_1_FD_184022 | JGI IMG/M metagenome (GOLD analysis project Ga0209641, IMG submission 184022) | Soil microbial communities from Rifle, Colorado - Rifle CSP2_sed 16_1 (SPAdes) (version 2) | ecosystem: Environmental > Terrestrial > Deep subsurface > Rock core/Sediment | place: Rifle...
TTGCGGTGAGGGTTGAAGTGCAACACACTGGTGAAGGGGATGCCGCCACCCGCCGAGACGCGGTTCTTCACCGCCGTGCTGGTGCGCCCGGAACCCCATACATCATCCACCACCAGGATGCGGCGACCACGTAGCAGGCTGTCTTCGGGAAATTGCAGGAATTGCGGCCAGACCAGCATGTTGTCGCGCGGGTTATCCAGCATGGCGGGGAAGTTGACCGCGGCCGTCAGAATCTCCTGCAAGCCCATGCGCTCAGCCAGCATGCCGCCGGGGATGATGCCGCCGCGGGTGATGACCAGCATGGCGTGGAATTCGTGCTCGAACTGCGCGATGAGATGATCGATTAATCGGGTGACTTCATTCCAAGTCACCAGTTCTCTGCGTAAAACCATGGTTTCCTCTTTGGTAATTAGCATTGTATAACTGCTTTCGAAATCTGCATATGACCCCATTGAGAATGGAGGGTTCGCTACAACACGTTCGGTGGGTTCACTTCCACTCGCCAGCCGATCAGCTTGACGCCGCGGATCAGCGAAGCTGGGTCCGGGCCGCGTAAAAGGATTTGCCAGCGATATTCCCGCCGCAGGCGGGGATAAAAGGAAGGGACTGGTCCCACCATTTCGGTGCCCCGCCGCTCTCCTTTTTCCAGCAACTGCTCGATAAGCGCCCCCATAAGGCGGGCATGCTCTTCAGCTTTGTGCGCATCCGCGTGGCGGTATTCCAGGCGCAGCAGTTGTGCAAATGGGGGATAGCGTAGCTTGCGGCGCTGGGCGCTTTCCTCGGCGTAGAAGGCGGCGTAATCGTGCTTGGAGGCGGCTTGGATGGCGTAATGCTCGGGCTGGAACGTTTGCAATACCACTCGGCCGCCCAGCGGGCTGCGCCCGGCGCGGCCGGCGACCTGGGTGAGCACCTGAAACCCGCGCTCGGCGGCGCGGTAATCGGGCAGGTTCAGCCCCACATCGGCCAACACTACCCCCACCAACGTTACCAGCGGCAGGTCCAGCCCCTTGGCTAGCATCTGAGTGCCCACCAGCACATCGGCTTGCTGCTGGCTGAACACCTGCAGTATGCGCTCGTGAGCCCCCTTGGTGCGCGTGCTGCTGCGGTCCCAGCGCAAAGTGCGTGCCCCTGGAAATAGCTCATGCACGGCAGCTTCCACGGTTTCGGTCCCGGTGCCATAGTGGCGGATCTGGCGACTGCCGCAGTTTGGACAGGTCTTCGGCGTCTGGCGGCTATATCCACAGTGATGGCATACCAAAACTTCGCGGCTTTGGTCCAGGTGTTGGGTTAGGGGGTTATCGCAGTTGGGGCAGCGCAGCACAAAACCGCAGTCGCGGCAAAAGACATAAGTGGCCGAACCGCGGCGGTTGAGGAATAGGATCGCTTGCTGACCGTTCTCCAGGATTTCCTTTAAACCCGCCTGTAGGCTGCGGCTGAAGATGGATCGGTTGCCGGTCTTCAGCTCGCGGCGCATATCCACCACCTCCACCGGCGGCAGCTCCAGCGCCTCCACTTCCTCGCTAATTTCCTTGTAGCGCCCCGCTTGTCCCAGCCGCTGGCGGTGTGCACGCGCTGTGGCGCGATGCGCCAAAATGCGCGCCGGCAGTTTTTGCAAAAGCCATTCCCCACTCTGGGCATGGGCGTAGCTGCCCACATCTGGCGTGGCGGAACCCAACAGGCAGGCTGCGCCTGCCAGGCGGGCATAGGCCACGGCTGCCTCGCGGGCGTGGTAATGCGGCTCCTGGCCTGCTTCGTAATAACTATCGTCATGCTCTTCGTCCACCACGATCAAACCCAATTGCGCCAGGGGAGCGAATAACGCCGAGCGCGGCCCCACGATCACCGGCAACTGCCCGGAGCGGGCGCGCCGCCAGGTGTCGTAGCGTTCGCCTTCCGAAAGTTCGGAATGCACCAGCCCGACTTGTTTCGGGAAGCGGCCGAGGAAACGCTGCACCGTTTGCGGCGTCAGCGCGATTTCGGGCACCAGCACGATGGCTTGGCGGCCCTGGGCCAGCGCTTTGGCCACGGCCTGCAAATAGATCTCCGTCTTGCCCGAGCCGGTGACCCCGTGCAGCAGCACCGGCGCCGGGCTTTCCCCATGCAAGGCAGCCGCCATTTGCTTATGCACCACATCCCAGGCGCTGGCCTGGTCCGCGGTCAGCCGCGGCGGCAGGCTGGGGTCATAAGGCAGCGCCGCCAACGGATCTCGCAAGGTCTCGCGCTCACTAAGGCTCACCAGCCCCAGCTCAGCCAGGGCATAAAGGTCTTCCAGTTTGCCGCCGCTCTCAGCGTACAACCACTCTGCATCCAAGGGCCCCGCTTCGCGCTGCAAATGGCTCATTATTTTGGCGCGGCGGGCGCGGGTGGTCTGAGTCTTGCCAAGCATCTTTTCATCTATCGGCGTAGCCAGAAAGGCTGCCGTGCGCACCGTTTTTGGCCTTGCGCCTGGCAGGGGCGGTAACGCCCTGGTGGCCACCAGGGCTTTGCGCGCCAGCGTCGCCGCAGACGAGCGCCAATTGCGCCGCGGCAAGGCGCGGTTCAGTTGGCCACCGCGTAACGGCCCGCGTTCCGTGAGCACTTTGATCAAGCGCGCTTGCGAGTTGGTCAATTCCCCGCTGAATGAACGACCGGCTGGTGTGAGCGAATATTCCACATCGGCCAGGCGCCCCAAGCCGGGCGGCAGCATCAGGCTCACACAGGTCGGCAGCGGCGCCAGGCAGCTTTCCGAAAGGTGGGCGGCCAATTGCAATTGCAGTGAGGTAAGCGCTGGCTCTTCATCCAGCAGCACGTTCACGGGCTTGGTCTCCGGCACCTCGGGCTCGTCCACTGTACCCAGAACTACGCCTTGCACCACCCGCGCGCCGAACGGGATCAGTACCAGGTGGCCAGGCTGCAGGCGCCCTTCCAATTCAGGCGGGACGTGATAATGAAATACCCCGGATACGCGGGGTACATTCACGGCGATTTCCACGTAATGCGGCATGGCGCCTAGGGTTCAGAGGGAATGAAGCCGATGTAAATGTCGTTTTCTATGGCCAGCAAAATGGCGCGGTTGGGGGTGATGGCGAACGCGGTGGCCAACCCTTCAGGCAACGGGGTTAGCGATTGAAATTGGGTGTCCAGGCTGAGGTTGAGGCTGAAGCGGTACACAGCCCGCGTTACCGGGTCCAACAAATAGAGCGAAGGTTGGGGCGGCTCGCCGATCTGGATCTGTTCGAAAACCGCGCCTTCAATCTGGGGCCCAGGGCTGCGGCCGGGCCGCATGTCCGTATATTGCGCCGGGTCCTGGCAGGTACTGGGTTCCTCAAGGTCATCCCTGAAATGACACAGGGCCATGCGGCCGTTCTCATTGATCAGGTACAAATCCTGCCCTTCTACCGCCAGGTCGAGCATACGCCGCAGGGTAGGCACTTCGGCGCCGAAGAAGAAACGCGGTTCTTCGCCGTAAGAGTAATCTTCGCCCGAATAGATCCACACCGCGTTGGTCTGCGGGTCTAACACGTACAGTGAGTTATTTTCCACGGCGATCGCCCGCGGCTGACCCCAGTTGTTGTCCGGCGGGATGAGCACCCGCGCCGATGGACGTTCGCCGCTGGCGCAATAAATGACGTTGCCGTTGCCATCCATGGCCAGGATTTCGGCCTCCAGCGCATTGCCGCGCGGCAACAAAGCCAGGTCCACTAGTTCAGATACGATGAAATCGCCATAGGGGCCGGGCCCGCAGACGAAATCGGCATCCAACTGGTAGCCGCCTCCGGCGCCATCCCCGGCCAAAAAGGCGCGCAAGATGCTGCCGTCGGTGGCATTGAGCATGTAGATCTCGTTGTTGGTGGCCACGATGCGGGCGATGGTTGCATCCGCTTCCAACGGCTGGAATAGTGCTGGCGAGAATTCCACCCGGCGGATGGAGTCCATGGCATCCAAAGCAGCGTGTGCCTGGGTCAGCAGATTCGCCGCGGTTTGCGCGTCCTCTTCATAATGTGCGGCTCGTTCGGCGTAATACACCACGCCTTCCCAGGCCTGGCGCACCTCGGAGGGGTTTTGGCTGACGGCCGCAATGGCTGCCGCGCTCTGCGCGCGTTCCAGGTAGTTGACGTAGAGCTGGCTGCGGCCAAATAGCAAATAAACCACCGCCACCAGTACTACTACCCCGATGGGCACCAGGATGGCGATCAGCCCCATGACCCGCGGCGGCAGATTGAAGATGGGTTCTTCGGGCAACACGCGTTGCAGGAAATTGAGCAGCGGGGGCACAATGCGTTGTCGCAAAGCGGCAAGGCGCGCTGATATTTCATTCCACCAATTCACCTTTTTGCTTATTGGTTCCGGATCCGCGGATGCAGACGCGGTCGGTTGCGGCTGTTCGCTAGGCGTCTCCGCAGCAGCCGTTTCGTCCGGTTCCCAAGGATGATTTTGCCTCTCGAAGTCTGGCTGAGACAGCGAAACGGATTTTATGGGGGAAGCCTCTGCAGGTGCAGGCGATTCCAATTCAGGCGCTCCGAGGATGCGCAGCTGCCCCTGGTCGGCTTGAGCCGCCACCAATGCGGCCTGCAAGCTGGGACCGGCTTCACTGAGGAAACGGCGACGCAAGGTTGCCAGTTTTTGGCCATGCGTATTCAATAAGGTCTTCTCAGTCCAGGTGGCAGGTAGCTCTGCGAGTAATAGGACGAGTTGTTCGGGCTGTAGTTCGAATTGAAAAAAACGAATATCCGTATTTTGGCTGAGGCCCAGGCCGCGCCCTGCAACCGGGGGGTCGTAGAAGTGGCGCGGTTCGTCTGCACCCAGCAGGAAAGCCTGCACTGGGCCGCACTGCGCCAGGGTGAGCCGCTGCTCGCGGATGGTGAGCAAGCTAAGCAACGCCGGGTTTGGCGTGCCCGCGGCTTGCTGGTTGCGCTGCAGGAAATAAGCGTTCAGCCTTTCGATCTGCTCGCGTAATGCGGAGGTCACCGCTCCCGGAGTGCGGAAATAACCGTCGGCCATATCCTGCAGCAGGCTAGTTTGGGCTTCAGGGCTAAGCATGAATTCGGGCGGGCAGGTGAGCTGCAGCAGCAAACGTTCCTCGGCGCGGCCGCGGGCTGGCCGGCGCGGCGGCGCAGCCGCCAGCAGCCCCGGCAGGTAAGATAGGTCCCGCCCGTCTTGTCGGTGCATTGGAATAACAGTCAGATCAAGCTGGGTTGGCATGGGGAACGGCCGGCTGGAACCGTTCAAAAAATTATACTGGTAAAATCCCTGGAGCCTTTTGTGACCCAAGCCCCACAAGTATTACTCAACCGCATACCCTCAGGAGCTCCTTTGCTCATCGAGACCGTCAACGACTTGGACGCATGGACCGCGCTGGCCGCAGAGTGGCAAGAGTTGGTTAAACGCACTCATCAAAAATCCCCCTTTCTCACTTATGAATTCCAGCGCGTCTGGTGGCAGCATTTGGGCGGCGGCGAGTGGCAAGCTGCCCAATTGAACATCCTGGTCGGCCGCGGCGATGGCGGCCGCCTGCTGGGCATTGCCCCGCTATTCCGCGCCCCCAACGCGGCCGGCCAACTGGGGCTGCATTTCATTGGCAGCCGTGAGATCGCCGACTTTCTGGATTTAATTGCTCAGCCCAAAGACCTGCCCGCTTTCATCCAGGCCGTGTGCACTCACCTGCGGGAAGCCGAACCCGCCCTTTGGCAGCGCCTCGAATTGGATAACCTGCTGAATACCTCGGCCAGCCTGACCGCGCTGCGCCAAGTCGCCCTGGACTTCGGCTGTAAATTCGATGTGGAGACCCTGCAACCCAGCCCTTATATTTTGATGCCCGAAACGCTGGACGCTTACATCGAAAGTTTGGGTAGCAAGCAAGGTCACGAACTGCGCCGCAAGCTGCGCAGGGCGGTGCGTAATCCTGAACCCATCGAATTCGAAATTATTGAAGATAAAGCCTTGCTGCCTGCAGCCTTGGAGGATTTCTTTTCCCTGATGAGGCAGGAAGCGGATAAAGCCAAGTTCCTCACCCCGCTTATGCAGGCCCAAATGGAAGCTATTGCCCACGCTACTTTCGACGGCGGCTGGCTGCAACTGGTGTTCCTAAAGGTTGGTGGCCTGCGGATTGCTGCTTATATGAATTTTGACTACGACAATTGCATCTGGGCGTACAACGCCGGTTTCCACAACGCCTATGCCCACCTTTCCCCGGGTTGGCTGATTATGGCCGAGATGATCCGCTGGAGCGCCGCGCATGGCCGCCGCATCTTCGATTTCATGCGCGGGGGCGAGGAATATAAGTATCGTTTTGGAGCCGTCGATCGCTTTGTGCAGCGTGCAGTGATCTCGAAGACGTAGGGGACGGTTTATAAATCCGTCCCTACAAGTTCGCCTCTTCCCACCACTTCAACACGCGCAACGCCCGCAGGGTATTCCAGCGGCCGGGCCTGCCCGTGGTCTCCATTTGGAACCAGACACTCGCCGTAGTGCCTATGCTGTATTCATGCCAGAAGCCGCTATCATCGCGCTTTCTTAACAGTAAAGCTATCGGGTCCCGTAATCTTTCATCCTTGGGCGCCTGCGCGGCCTGGAAATGATCTAATGCACGTAAAAAGTCGTATCGCCACGTGGGTTGGGCGGGGAATCGTGTGAACGCCGAGCTGACCACATTTCCCGTTCGATGCGACCTGTAGAGGCGATGCCGAAGGATGAACTCGCGTCCACCAGCCAAAGCTTCTTTTATCGGCAAGGTGCTCTTGGGATGAAGGGATTGGTATTCGCGTAATCCCTCCAAGGCTAGTAACGTCGTGTTGAAAGATGCATGGGTAGCCCCGCGTCTTGGGTATTGGCAATTCCAGCCGTGATCATCCATTTGGTGTTCGAGGAGGTGCTCGGCGATCAAATCGACTCGTTCGTCTTCTATTTGGAAATACGAAAATATCGCTAGCGCCATACCGGTAATGCAGGTTTCACCATTACCCTTTGGGGTTGGCGCAGGTTTCCCCGCTTTGATCCTTCTGCGCCAGGTGCCTTCACCCGAAAAGTCTATGCCGTGATCTGGGCGAAAGCCCTCGTCCATCAGGATGTTGCAGGCTTTCAGCGCCTGCGGGTGGCGCGGCGGCAAGCCGATGAAGCGCAAGGTCCAAAGTGTGTAATGTGTGGATTTCCATTTAGGCGAGTACAAGCCATTGCCCCAGATGCCTTGTTTGTCTTGAAATGAAAGATAGCGTTTTCCCCAGCCCTGCGTGGCCACTTTGGCGCGTTCCCGTTCGTAGACCGTCGGCTTGGCGCCCAGCAGGTCGCGCTGCACTTGCCAGCGGATGGCCGGGTCGCCGGCCAGCAACCAATCCATCAATTTCGCGTCGATGGAAAGCATTAACGCATTATAGTCTTTGCCTGGAGGTTAAATAGGTGGCTGTATAATACGCCACTGAAGTTTCTCCATGGCAAAGCCGCGCAAAACTAAAAAAATAATGCTCCCCGAGGAGCCGCCCCTGTCGCGCCGCCCGCGGGCGGTGGTGGTTGGCGCATCCTCCGGCATCGGCGCGGCCCTGGCGCGCCGTCTGGCTGCTGAAGGCTATGTCGTGGCCGTGCTGGCGCGCCGCAAGCCTAAGCTGGATGAGCTTTGCGCTGAGATCAATGCCCAAGCGGACGTCACGAGCGCTCTGCCATACCCGCACGACGTCACCGAACTGGAGGCTATCCCTGCTCTTTTTCAACGCCTGCTCAAAGACTTGGGGGGCATCGATGTTTTTGTGTATTGCACCGGCGTCACCATCCCGGTGGCTATCGACGAATTCAACCTGGAGAAAGACCGCCGGATGATCGAAACCAACTTGCTCGGCGCCATCGCCTGGCTAGGCCGCGCCGCTGCTCTCTTCCAGCGTCTGGGCGCTGGCCACCTGGTAGGCATCTCTTCGGTGGCGGGCGACCGCGGCCGGGTGTTAAACCCCGCGTATAACAGTTCCAAAGCTGGCCTGGATACGTATTTGGAAGCCCTGCGCAACCGCCTCACCCGCCATGGAGTGCACGTGCTCACGGTGAAGCCCGGTTTCGTCGCCACCGAGCAGTTGAAAGGCTCGCCGCGCACCTTCGGCGTTATTTCCTCCGAGAGGGCCGCAGCCGGCGTTTGGGCAGCCCTGCACGGCCGCAAGCAACTGGTCTATGTCCCCTGGTATTGGCGCTGGATCATGCTGGCTGTGCGCCTGACTCCTTCGTTCATCTTCCGGAGACTATCCTTTTGAAGGCCCAATCCGGAGCTACCCTGCCGCTGGAGCGGTTGGTTCGGCTGGAGAACTTCGGCCATTCCCTAAGCGGCAGCGCCTGGCTCTACCAACCTAATACCATCGAACAGCTTGAAGATTTGTTCGCCCTGGCGCGCCAGCAAGGCCTCAGCATCGGCTTGCGCGGTGCTGGGCGCAGTTACGGTGACGCCGCTCTCAACCGCGGCCAGATCGTGCTCGATCTGCGCGCCCTGAACCGTATTCGCTCCTGGGATGCGCAACATGGCCGCATCACCGTGGAGCCGGGCGTCACCATTGAACAGTTGTGGAAGGCGGTGCTCGCCGATGGCTGGTGGCCGCCGGTAGTTCCCGGCACAATGTTCCCTACCATCGGGGGTTGCTTAGCTGCCAATATCCATGGCAAGAACAATTGGCAGGCTGGCCCGCTGGGTGAGCATGTGCTGGAATTTGAAGCCCTGCTGCCCAACGGTAAACGCGTCACCTGCAGCCCGGATAAGAACTCCGAGTTGTTCTTCGCCATGATCGGCAGCATGGGTTTGTTGGGCGTGTTTACTTCCATCACCCTGCAGCTCAAGCAGATCGAATCCGGGTCTGTGGAGGTCACTGGTTGGACTGCACCCACCTTGCCCAAATTGCTGGCCGCGGTGGATGAACACAAAGCCAGCGATTATGTAGTGGGCTGGGTGGATTGCACTGCCTTCGGTAACCGCCTCGGCCGCGGCCAGATCCACGTGGCGCGCTACCTGCATTCAGGCGAGGACCCCAATGCCGAAGCCAGCCTGAACTTGGCGGCCCAGGTCCTGCCCGATCGCATGTTTGGTGTGTTGCCCAAGCGCCTCCTGCCTCCGCTGATGGCGCCCTTTGTAAATAACCTGGGAACCTGGGCGGTCAATACGGCCAAGTACCTGGCCAACCGCACCCTGGGCAACCACAAGACTTATCGCCAGTCACTGGTGGGCTTCAACTTCTTGCTCGATTACATTCCGGATTGGGAGCGCAGTTATGGGCGCGGCGGGTTGGTTCAATACCAAAGCTTTTTGCCTAAGCATTTAGCCGCGCAGGTTTACCTCAACATGCTGCGTTTGTGCAAACGCTCCGGTTTGCCCTCCTATCTGGGTGTGCTCAAGCGCCATCGCCCTGATAAGTTCCTGCTTTCTCATGCAGTGGATGGCTATTCGCTGGCCCTCGATTTCCGCGTGACGCCCGGCAACCGCGCCCGCCTGGTGGCACTGGCCGACCGGCTGGACAAGCTGGTGATCCAAGCCAACGGACGCTTCTACTTCGCTAAGGACAGCAGCCTGCAGCGCAGCGAAGTATCCAGCTTTCTAGGCGCCAGCATTATTCAGAAATTCAAGGCGCTGAAGCACAAAGTGGACCCGGACTCGTTGCTGCAGACCGATCTGTATCGTCGGTGCTTTCTGTAAAAAGCTGGTAACGCGATATCTCGCTCCACCACCTTAAGGGCGCTTTACACAGCCATCCTACTTTTGTGATTCTGAGGCAGTTTCACGGCCATCGCGGGCTTCCCTTTCAATCAGCAAGGACAACTGACTGTTGCAGCAAGCTGCGCAGGGGTGTGAATAACGCATATACGGGTCCCAGCAGGCCGAGAACCGCGCAAACCCACAGGGTGGTGTTCAGGCCCAGCCAGGAGCCCAACACGCCCCCTAAAAACGAACCAACGGTTGAGGAACCGTACACCAGGAAACGCTGGCTGGCCGTCACCCGCGCCAGCAAACGATCGGGGATGACTTGTTGGCGGAAGGTCCACTGATGGATGTTGGCAATGGTGCCGGCTCCTCCGGTGAAGACCTGTGCGGTGATTAGCAAGGGGATTGCGATCGGCCCCGCAGCCAGCGGGATCAGCAGGCGGGCTAACCCCTGCACAAACCAGCCGCTGATGATCGCCGGGCCGAGCCCTAGTTTAGCTGCGGCGCGTTTGGCAAATATGGCTCCAACCACCGCCGCGCTGCCGCCCGCAGCAAAAATAAAACCAATGGTGGCAGGGGAAAACTCCAATTCGCGGGTTAGATAGAGCACATAAACTGAAAGCAGCGCTGAGCCAAAGGTAACGGACAATACCGACGAGATGATGATCGCTTGCAGTATTTTGTGACCCATCAGCGCCCGCATTCCTTCAACAATGTCTCGCCACACCGAGGTCGGCAGTTTGCTTGGCGGCTGCAATTCTTCGGGCGTACGGATGGTTCCCAACAACAATCCGGAAAACAAGTAAGAAATAGTGTTTGCCAGCACGGCGAATGGGGCGGAAATAAACTGGGTAAGCAGGCCGGCGACGCCGGGGCCGCCCAGTTCGGCGACCGAGTAGCTGACCTGCAGTTTGCTATTACCCTCAATGAGTTGGTCGCGCGGCACCAGCGTGGGAACATACGAAAAATGAGCAACTTCAAAAGCCACTGACAAGGTTCCAACACCGAAGATCACGATGTAAAGCTGCAGTAGTGATAGTTGATCCAGGACGGCTGCAATCGGGATCGAGAGCAGCAAGATCGCCCGCAGGAAATCGGACACCATCAGCACCGGGCGGCGCCGAATGCGGTCGAGCCAGACCCCGGCAAGCAAACTGAATAGGGGGAAGGGCACTTGGCCGAACATGCGCAGCAGCCCCATCTCAAACGCGGATGCGTTGAGCTCGGTTACCGCCACCAGGGGCAAAGCCAACCCGGTGATCTGCGAGCCGAATAGCGAGATCGTCTCCGCCGCCCAAATTTTCAAAAAGTCGCGATTGCGCTGTGCACCGTTTGATTTTTTATTGACTGCTTCTTTGTTTGTTTCTGGCATGGTCTCTTTTCGCAGGAGGTTTGGCAAGCTTGATTTATACCTCCAATCTCTTTCCCTAATCTTCAGCCCCCAATCCCCAATCCCTAATCTCCAATCTCTAATCTCTTATCTCCAGCCCCTGCTCTGTCTACACAAGCTATTCATTTCCAATCACCAATTTCTCCCTTCAATTACATTCTTCTCCCGATGTTATTATTGCCTTGCATTCAAAATGACTGCTTGCCAGGTTTTCCGCTTAGGAGTTACCGAATACCAAAAGGCCTGGAACTTGCAAAACCAGTTGGCCGAGCAAATTGCCGCTGAGCAGCAGCCGCCCACTTTGCTGTTGCTTGAGCATGCCCATGTGTACACCTTTGGCGTGCGCGGCCGCGCCGAGAACCTGCTTTGGCAGCAGGCTAAGTTGCAGGAGCAACAGGTGGATGTGCATTGGGTGGATCGCGGCGGCGATGTCACCTACCACGGCCCAGGGCAATTGGTGGGTTACCCGCTCCTGCCTCTCGGCCAGGTGACGGTGGACGTCGACACCGGCAAGACCCGCATCGCGCAGGGGGATTACATCGCCTATTTGCGTAAATTGGAAGCCGTGCTCATCCAGGCTCTGGCCAGCCTGGGCATCCCGGCCGGTCAGGTAAAAGGCCAGACCGGCGTGTGGGTTCAGCCTGATGTGGCTTCTCGCTGCCGGCATTGCCCGCCTGAACTGAAGCAAGCGCCCAGCAAGATCGCCTCCATCGGCGTCAAGGTGGACGCGCGCGGCATCTCCCGCCATGGCTTTGCCCTCAACGTCAGCCCGGACATGAGCTATTGGAAGGGCATCATCGCCTGCGGTCTGGAGAACCAAAACCAGATCAGTTTGGAATACTTGCTAGATCCCCCACCTGGCATGGAACCTGTAATTGAAGAAGTGGTGAAGGCATTTGGAGCAATTTTTGGCTACGAAATGCGGTTGGTCGACGGGATCGTGCAACTTTAGTTCGTTTGCGCTTACGTTTGACACCCCCTGCAGGAATCTGTAGACTCACCCTGATGCTATGGCCACTTCATTTGTACTGACCATCCAAGCCGGTCCCATCCCTGGGCAGCAGCTCCAGTTAGAGCGGCGCAGCCTGTTGATGGGCCGCGACCCATCCTGCGATCTGGTGCTCAACGACGTCGAGGTATCCCGCCGGCATGCGCGTCTCATCGCCCAAAGCGGCGGTTATGCCATTGAGGATCTGGGCTCCACCAATGGCACCTTTGTCAACGAGCAACGTATTAAAACTGTGGTGCCCTTGCAGCCTGGTGCCAGCATTCGTTTGGGAGACCGCGTCACCCTGCTTTACGAGGCAGTCCAAGTTGAAACGGTCGCGCCCCGCCATCTTCCCCGCGAGCAGACCGAACCCGTAGCCCCTGCTCCGCAGGTGCGCAGCAAGCCCGAGCCGGTCTCCGTCCCCGCGCCTGACCTGCCCGTCGAGACCCCGGCGCCGGAACTTCCGGCCTCCTCCATAAGGAGAAGGGAACGCCGCAAAGGGTTGCGCCTGCCCGTCTTCAGCCAGCCCTGGATGCTGGCTGTGTTGGCCTTGCTTATCCTGGGTTTGTGCATGGCGGTGTTCTTGTTCTTCGTGGATGTATTCAATCTGTGGTGCTCTTGGTTCGGCTGGGCCTTGTC
>Ga0209641_10003776_pt1 | contig 12649 bp, 11 predicted proteins | sample RifCSP16_1_FD_184022 | JGI IMG/M metagenome (GOLD analysis project Ga0209641, IMG submission 184022) | Soil microbial communities from Rifle, Colorado - Rifle CSP2_sed 16_1 (SPAdes) (version 2) | ecosystem: Environmental > Terrestrial > Deep subsurface > Rock core/Sediment | place: Rifle...
TCCACGTTGTGATGAATGGAGAATGGCATCTTTGTGTTGGCGCCATAGACCGAGCTGGACGAGGCAAATACCAGATGCTTCACGTGGTGATGCCTGCACCCCTCAAGGATATTGATAAATCCGACAAGGTTTGAATCCACATAGGCATACGGGTTGACCAGGGAGTAGCGCACTCCAGCCTGGGCCGCAAGGTTTATGACCTTATCAAACCGCTCTTCCCTGAAAAGCCCGGAGATCCCGCTTCTGTCTTCAAGCGCTGCATGAACGAACCTGAAGCCACGTTTCCCTTCCAACTGGGCCAGCCTGGCCTTTTTGAGGCCTACATCATAGTAGTCGTTGAGGTCGTCAAGGCCGACAACCTCATCTCCACGCTCCATGAGACGCTTGGAGACATAAAATCCTATAAAACCTGCGGCGCCTGTTACGAGGACCCTATTCATTGGACATATCCTTTCAGAATTCGATCCCTAAGTCAGCTCTGCAATCTTGAAAGAAAGATATCAACATTCTTACGGAACACAAAGAGGGCTGTATCCCTGGGCGAATTCCTGATCGCTATTTCTGCTGACCTTTTGATCTCTGCTGCCTCTACATGATATTTCCTTGCAACAAAGATAGCATCCTCTATATCCTCTTCTGTAAATCTCCTCAATTTGGCAATGATAAAATCAAGCGGGTGGAGAACCTTAACTTTTAGGAATGCATCTCGATATATCTCGATGGCCCTTTCTCTGTAACCCTGCGGCATGGCGACAACGGACCACCCTGAGATATTTTCTCCCATATCTGCCGGGATATTGTTTGCCTTTAAGAAGGTGAAAACTTCCTCCATTTCCCCTTCTACCTCTGCATCGACATCTATCGTTGCCCTGTCTTTCATCCCATAATGCTGGAGGGCTAACCCTCCCAGGAGGAGGATCTGCAAACTTATCTTCCTCGACCCTGCGAATTCCCTGAGCAGTTCTATAACCCTTTCAAGCGCCACCGGCGACAAAGTTTATGGCCTCCAGAAACTTTCTGTATTCTCTATCATCTATCTTCCCTCTCCGCAGCTCTAACGGTCTTCTCCCTGTAAAACCGTCTATCATGGTCTTAAAATTACCATACCAGAGACATGCCTTGTCATAAGCCATCCTGATCTCTGGCACCTCAAGATAAAGCTCCCAGGAAATGCAGTCATTTAAAAGAATCTCCAGCCATAACATGTTCAACCCCTTTTTATTCCTTAGCGCCTCCTCTAAAGTCTCATCTCCGGTGTAGAAGGGGATTATCCTCAATTTTTCTTTAAACATGTCCTGTATCCTTCTCTATTGCAATAGATTAACATCATATATTATCTCATGGATCAAAACAACATCACTCCTTTTCGGTATGCCTGTGAGAGGTGGTCTCCTCGGTCCGGTCCAGCCTGAGCTGGGCAATCTGCTCGGCGATCAATGCCATCATAAAGATGATAATACCGTTACTGATCAGGAGGGCAGACATGTTTGTAAATCTGTGTTCAGTGATAAATGTGTAGACATAATACCCGATGCCGAGTCCGAAGAATGACACACTGACCGGCAGGAATACCCTGAAAGGGGAATAGAGGGTTGCGATCTTTAACATGATCAGGAAAAAACGTACGCCGTCTTTGAGCAGTTTGATCTTGCTCTTCCCCTCCCTCTTTTTCGCAACAATCGGGATAAAGGTCACGCTGTGGCCGGACCGGATCAGAGAGAGCGTTAACGTCGTCGGATAGGAAAAGGTGTTCGGGAGGAGATAGACAAACCTCTTTGCGATATCCGCCTTGATAGCCCTGAAACCGGAGGTAAGATCCAATATCTCCTTTTTGGTCAGATAGGCCGCAAACCTGTTATAGATGGCATTGGCCACATCCCGGTGGACAGAGGTCTCTGAGGCCTTGGTCCTTGCGCCGATCACCATGTCGAAGATTCCAACCTGCTCCAGGAGCCGCGGGATATCCTCAGGCTTATGCTGTCCATCCGAGTCCATCATCACGATGACATCCCCGGTCGCCGCCCGTATCCCACTCTTGACAGCAGCGCCATTCCCCATGTTGTAGGGATGCCGGAGGACCCTGGCACCGGCCTCCTCTGCCGCCTTGCCTGTGTTGTCCGGAGAGCCGTCATCTACAACAATGATCTCGCATCCGCTCCCCATGACCGACCGCACCCCCTGAATGACGGCGCCGATCACTCGTTCCTCCCTGAACGCGGGGAGCACTACGCTAATCTTCTGCTCATTCATTTTTTATCTCCCAATTCCCCTTACCACCCCAGCGCCGTCTTTGCCATCCTCCGGGTCTCCCTGTTGATTAAAAACACCAACAGTATAACAATTTCCACACCTATCAACCAGAGTCTTGACAAAAGGGATACCCCGATGGCCACCGGCATCGGGATAAAAAGGCTTAAAAGGATCGTCAAGACCCCCTCACGCACACCCAGGCCGGCAGGCATGAAAAAGGCTAAGTACCCGGCAGTAAACGAGATCGCGTATATGCCGCACAGGATTGGGATATAATATCCTCCCAACGGGTAGAAGGCCCGGATAAAAAGGTAAAAGGCGCCCCCTGTAACTACCCATTGGAGCGAATAGTAGCCGGCAAGGATCAGCATTTGGTTAAAGGAGAGCGAAAGATGGATGGGCCCCCTCCCGAATTTAGCGAGGACCGGGTTCACAATTTTAAGAAACGGCCTCGGGTGAAGAAACACAAAAAAGAGGGGCAGGAGAACGAGAGCAGGAAGCACCCTCAGCACAGGACCTGTATCATCCCAGAAAAGAAGCGAGACAGCAAACACGAGACCTGCAGAGACCACCGGATAAGTCTGCTCCAGGAGGACACTCACAGCCGATCGGGAATCCGGGATCCCTTCAAGCCTGCAGAGGTAAACCCTGCTGAGGGCTGACCACACGCCTCCAGGGATATACCGGCCGAAGAGGGAAAGGAGAAAGATTGAGACCCCTTTCGCTCCGGCTATCTTCACCCCCAGCATCCTCAGGACCAGGGTCCACCCAAAGCCCCCCATGAGGTAGACCCCTAATAAAAGAAAGATAGAAGCGATAAACCACCGGGGGGAGGGGTACCAATCATACCCGGATATCTTGTCCCATTCCCTATAGGCAATTTTACCAATAAAAAAAAATACAATAGAGACTATAACAGTACCAACAATTTTTCTATATAAAACCTTCATCGCCTCTTCAATCCCGGATTTTCCTTGCCATGAGTAAAATCCCAATACCCCATGGGAGTGAACCAAAGAGATTATCGATTCGAAACAGATTGCCCAAAATAATTGTCACCCATTTACTCAATCCAATCCTAGTAACAGTATCATTAATAGATATCGCTCCTCCACTTTTATTCTCTATATGCTTTGCCCACTTAAGGAAAACTAATTTATGATAGAAACGCATCAGAGGAAATCCCCAGTAAAAGACCTTTTCTACCTGAAAAGAGTGTCCTGTAAAAAGCGGAATAAGCCCATCTCCAGAGTATCGCCTCTTATGCCCGGCCATTTCGTCCCATTTATCCCACAATCCGGGATTGGCCGGAACCGTAATGAGGCAAACACCACGTGGTCTCAAAACCCGCCAGAACTCTTTTACAGCAAGATGGTCATCTTCTAAATGTTCTAATATCTCACCTGCAATTATTGCATCAAAAAAACTATCTGGATAATCTATCTGTAATGCATTTCCTCTCTTTACCTCTCCTCTACCATTCAATTGTAAAAGGTTCAAGCGACGCGAGGTGACCTCAAGACACTCATCTGACATATCTATCCCGCAGACATTGTAACCATGCAGTGATAGTTTTACAACAAGGCTTCCTGTCCCGCAGCCTACGTCAAGAACGCGACCTTTTATGACCGCATTTTCCAGATTTCTCAAAATAAGCCCCTCTCTGTAATAATGTCTCGGGCCACCGATCTCCCATGTCCCGTAATGTACTTCTTTACTCTTCATTGCAGACTTCACCCTTCCTTCACCTGTCATTACCGGCAGCAGATTACACCCTCAACTATATCAAGAATCCTCCTGCCAATCACCACAGTTGAAAAGTTCCTCTCAAAAAATTCCTTCCCACTCTTACCTATGTTCTCACGAAGCACCTTATCATTTTTAAGGGTAATAACAGCATCAGCTAACGCCTCAGGATCACCAGGGTTACAGAGATAGGCATTCTCCGTGTGTGTTAATATTCCTCCCATGGCAGGGCTCGACATGGTAACCAGGGGCTTACCCATGGCTAAACAGTTGTAGACCTTGCAGGGGATCACCCGCGATGCCTTCTCTGTTTGTCCAAACACACCCAGACAGATGTCTGCCTCCATGATGTACCCCATCAGCTCTTCTTCCCGGACAAATCTATCAATGAAGATGATGTTCTTTAACTCAAGCCTTGATGTCAGTTCTTTCATCGCGGGCAGGAGCTGGCCTGTGCCTATCAGGATAAAGACTATTTTCTTATCATCTGAACAATTTCCCACAACATCGTCATTCCCACGAAGCTTGTCCCCGCATGCTTTAAGCGGGGAGTGGGAATCCAGACCTCTGCCTGCATTCTGGATTCCCGCTTGCGCGGGAATGACGGATGGAAGTCCATTGCCCTTATCCTGAATTATCTTTGCCGCCTTAAGGATCACATCAACCCCATGCAGGGGGATATAGGAGCCGAAATAGAGTACATTTAAATCCCCCCTATCCCCCCTTTGAGAAAGGGGGGAATTTGAAGAGGTTGGAGATAACGGCTGTAGAGCAAGAGAGGATCCCACAGGAATGGCGTAAAATTTCTCAGCCGGAAGGCGGAACTCCCGGACAAAATAGTCAACGTGGGCCTGGGTGTCCAGCAAGACGGCATCCGCCACCCGGCAGGACCAGCGATCTATCAGCCAGAGGAATTTCGCCTTCAGGGAATTCTGAGACACTATCTTTCTATCCATTACAACGGTGTCATAGAGTGAGAGAAAGGCGTCGAAGATGAGGGGTTTCTTCCTAAAAAGGTTCAGTACCTTTGCAAGGAAGATATCGATATGACCGGCATAGCCGACTATCAGTGCATCATAGTTACCAGCATTTTTAAACTTTTTGATTAGGCTTAAGTATGCCTTTATGATGTGTAAAGATTTTTTCAATACAGCAAGACCATCTTTTATTCCTTCGAGTTTTTCCGATGTCCCTTGCCACAAGTCCTCGTGACATTCAACAACATCAACACCATTTTTTTTTAGTCCATCAATAATCACCCTGTTCCTGGGATAACCCTCCTCCATAGAATAGGTGCCAAAATAGCAGATGCACAACTCTCCTTTTCTACCTCTCCCCCATGAAGATTTCATCTTATGAGCCCTATAAATATGTTTTGTATTATAGCATAGAAATACTCAAATCCAGCTATAAGCAATTATAGCTGGGAAATAGGGTGATCATAAAGTAATTTGCAACAAAGGCTTGACAAGTACCTCAAATTAGAGTAATAACAATTTTCACGGCATAATTATTGATCAGGTATGGGCCATTACAGAAGGAGGATTCCGCCATGGCGCTGACAGATAATTTAAAAAGGCAGCACAAAGAATTGTTGCAGGTTGCAACCGACTTGGCGGCCATATTACAAGTTGACAAACTGGCAAAAGATTCCACTACTGCCCGCACCCTGCTATCCACCTTGGCCGGTAGATTATCCGTTCATTTGCAGATGGAGGACAAGTCACTCTATCCCCATCTTCTTTCCCAGAAAAACGAGCAGCTCATTTCGTTAACCACTAAGTATATCAATGAAATGGGAGGGATTAAAAAGAGCTTTGATACCTTCTCAAAAAGGTGGCCGAATTCGGTCAGGATTCAGGAGAACCCGGAAGAGTTTATCCAGGAAACCAGGGGTATAATCGATATCCTGTTAAACAGGATGTCGAAAGAAGACAGGGAGCTATATCCGATGGTGGATCATCTCTTGTAATAAAACCGTTTGCCGCCTAAACTTTGAAGTACTCGACATTTTTCTTCAATAAGGAATCCTGGATATTGAGGTTACTGACCATTTTATCAAGTTCCCCGGTGAGGGAGACATTTTTCTGGGTTTCTTCTTTCATGATTGTAATCGCTGTTATAATATTCCTAAAGGCCTTTTCCTGTTCAGCAGTAGCTATCGATACCGAGTACATCTTTTGAGCCACGTCCAGTATGATCTCATTGATATCTCTGCCTCTATTCGATTGTTCAGCCATCAAATTCGTAATCTTCCATACGATACACCTTATCTCCTCACTTGAACGAGATATCTCCTCTGCTGCACTGTCCTGTTCCGCTGTTGACTTCTGGATATCTTCTACCATCAAGTTGATCCGCTGGACAGCTTCCGCTGCCTGAGTCACACCCTTTGTTTGTACCTCCGTGGCCTTCTCTATTTCCTTTGCCATGTCAAGGGATAATCCTGCACTTTTCACAATCTCTGTTAATGCCTGTTCAGCATTCCTTGACAGATGAACACCTTCTTCAACCTTAACTAAACTGAGTTCCATAGACCCTGCAGTAGCCTCTACCTCCCCCTGTACCTTCCTTATAAGCCCTTCAATCTCTCTCGTTGAGGATTTAGTCCTCTCGGCAAGGTTTTTTATTTCTTCGGCCACAACGGCAAAACCTTTTCCTTGTTCCCCTGCACGGGCTGCCAGGATAGAGGCATTGAGGGCAAGCAGGTTCGAAGTATCCGCCACCTCAGCGATAACATCTATTATCCTCCCTATCTCTTTTGATCTTTTGCCAAGCCCTTCTATAACACGGGCTGTGGCAGAAACCTCATCCCTTATCTCTTCCATTCCATCTCTCGTCCTTTTAACACTCTCCATTCCTGAGGCTACTGCCTCATCTTTAACCTTTCCTGCCACAACAGCCTGTTCTCTGGAGAGCAAACTGACCTCCTTGATACTATAGCTCATCTCGTCAGTCGCTGACACAATATCCTTTGTCTCCTTAAAGAGGGTATTGACATGCAGGGCAACCTGCTGCAGGGCTGCTGCGATCTGGTTTATGGATGATGCCATGCCATCCACTGATATGGCGACTTTTCCCGTATCCTCTGCAATCTCACTAATCACTACGAATATTTCGTTTGTTGAAACAGATGCACTCTCAGTGGACAATGTAAGCGTTTCTGCATCTCCTGCTACCCCCTTGATTAAAGCATCCATCTCCTCCACAGAGGATGAGACTTCCCCTATCGCCTGAAACTGTGTTTGTGCAGATCTCTGGATACTCTCGGAGGAGTTTTCAATACCATGAGCAGTAGTGGAGACCTGATTTGATATCCCCAAGGTCTGAGAAACCATTGTTTTAAGCCTCGTAACCATGTTCCGCATGGAAGATAGCAGAAGGCCTGTCTCGTCCGCACCCGGGACCTTTACCTCTATTGTCAGGTCACCATTGCCCAAGCGGTCAGCCACATCCACCGCCTCACCAAGGGATCGAGTGATACCACAGGTAATCAGGTAACCCAATGCAGAGCAACTGAGGACTACAATGCTTAGCAAGAGGATTAATAATATCATCCCGGATTGGGCGCTCCTTTTAAGACGGCCTGTCACTACTTCTAAATCACCTGTTAGTTTGTCCTCTACATCTTTTAATAAATTGATTTTGCTCGTCATTATTTCGTACCAGTGGGAAGGCTCTATGCCAAATTTGCCCTCTTTGCTCTTCTCAAAGGCAATCCTCCTCATTCTGGCTACTTCATCTATAACCTTTCCACTCATTTTACTCCTGTAAAAATCCTTCTGGTCGGCGATAGCATAGGATAAAAATATCCCCAGGTAGGTCTCCTGTGCCGCTATTGCTGAGACCAGTCTTTCAAACATCCCTGATTCGAACCTGTCTTCGGCAAAGACATCACTCAGAATCGCTCGTTCTATCCCCGTCTTCTCTTTTCCAGACAGGAAATTAACATAAGCGGTTGTCCTGGCAGATATCTCAGCATTGGTACTCAGTCTTGAGATATGGGCAATCAGATTCAGGAAGGAGGCGTTTGTACGGTTATAATAGCCTATAATGGCATCCCCTGTAATCCGTAGTGCACTGGCAGACTCCCTTTTTTCCCGGATCATGCCGAGGTTTTTGAGTGCAGAATCAATATCAGCGCTGAACTCAGCCCCGAATCTTTCAATGTCGTAAGCCCTTAGAAAAGTCTGTAATTCGGCTATCTTTTTGTCCGTAGTAGGCCTCTGGGACAAAAGTTCAGATTTAAATTTTAACCCTTTACCCCCAACAAATATGGCAGTCGCAGCCCTTTCTTTTTGTAATTCATGTACCAGAGAACTTATCTTCACGGCGAGTGTTGACAACCGCTCCAATGAATTCATCTCGGTCAATATCCTGTATCTTTCATACAATTCATAGGATGAGAGTAAAAGCACGGCTGTTACCAGAGGAGAAAGCATAAGGATCAGCTTATTTCTGACCTTGATATTCGATAGATAATTCATCGAATTATTTATCGGCATCTTTTGTTATATATAAGATGAGCATCTCTAACTTACTGTACAGAACGTACAGGCAATGCGTAGCCAAAGACGTTGAAGTCCTCGCTTTTATCAGCCGTGCCAATATAGCCATCGGTTATGCCAATATACCATGCCCGGCTTAGAACGAGTGCGTAGGTAGTAGACGTCCAGTAGTCAAAGGTATCCACAGTGAAGCCTTGTCCGTTCAGCCAACTAACGGTGTCAGATACTCCAGCATGGACGAGGCTTTCCAATTCATTTATATTGGGCAGACGCCAATCGATATGGCCACAGAGGTCTAAATCATTCGCATAAGCCAGCGCATCATCCCATAGCATGTCGCCACTGCCAGAACTTTTTGCCCACATAAGTCCGGTCAGGTTATCCGTTATGCAATCAGCCTCGGCGCCTGAGCCCGCAGTAAACCTTGGGTCGGGCCATGCACCCCCCTTTTCCAGATCTCCGTCATCCCCGGCCGCAAGGCTCTCTGTTTGGCCAGTCTGGTGGAGCTCTACTACCCCACTTTGCCCAGACCGTACAGCCCACACATAGTAGGTCCCGCCCTTATCCGGGGCACCTACGCTGCCATCCTCCAAATTGAAACTCCATGCCAAGTCTGTAACGCTGGCATATGTGGAAGAAGACCAGTAGGAGTCGGCCTTCACGTTCCTGAAACCCGCTTCTCCCAGCCATATGACAGAGCTGAGTTGTGCATAATTAATCAGGCTTCTGAGTTCCTCTTTATTCGGTAAACGCCAATCGGTATGGCCACAGGGGTCTAAATCATTCGCATAAGCCAGCGCATCCGCCCATGTCCTCTTTATGCTGTCAGGCGACTTGGCCCACATAAGTCCGGTCAGGTTATCCGTTATGCAATCTGCCTCGGCGCCTGAGCCCGCGGTAAACCTTGGGTCGGGCCATGCAACACCCTTTATCAGTTCTCCATCGTCACCCACCCCATAGGGCGAAGTCTGACCTGTTCTGGGGAGGAGTGATATAACTGTCATTGCAGTCTCCCCTGAGATATCCCCTAAGGTTGCCTCTATAGTAGTTGAACCTGCTCTCATAGCTGTGGCCAGGCCCTTTGAGCCTGTTGCATTGCTGATAGTTGCCACTCCTGTATCTGAAGAGCGCCAGGTTACCGATGTCGTTATTTTCTTAGTGGTAGCATCTGAATAGGTTCCGGTGGCTGTGAACTGGGGATTAGCTCCAACGGAGATGCTGGGATTAGGGGGTGTTACCGTAATAGAAACCAGTGTAGCGGAGTCATTGCTACCATCACCTTCACCACCTATGCTTCCAAAGTTTCCACACCCTATTAAAAATAGTATGGCAAATATACCCAATACCCTTAAGCTGCACGAAACCTTCTTCATACGTTGCTCCTTCTCTTCTTGTTGAAGTATTGCCTGAATGCTCAATATTTGATCCGATACAATACAACTGCGAGATACTGAGGATTTCCTCTATGCCTCATATGATATACTCTTTCCATTTCCGGAACAGCTCCGTTAGATCTCAAAAGAAAGGATAGTTGTGGACGAAGGGGGGCCATTCCCCTTTCCATGTAGAGAAAGTCCACGTGTCTTGCTCTGGCAAACTTTATGATCTCAGGATATTCGCCATAAGGCATCATCACCCAGGAAGCGCCTGCATAGTAGGACAAAAAGGGTGCTCTTGCCATAATAACCATATTGTTCATACCATAACCACGGAGCCTTGTGCCTAACAGTTTATAAAGCTCCACCCACTTTATTTCTTCATAATTACTTTGCCTTATCTGTCTGATACCAGGGAGACTGCTTATAAAAATAATCCCAATAAAAAGAAGGATTATCAATTTCCCAAGATGTTTTACATTAAATCTTTCCATATACTTACCCAGCAGAAATATACCGGAAGCTGCCCAGATTCCCCATATGGGGATTAAGGGGACTAAATATCTCTCAGGTCCAACGGCTCCTGTAAATCCGCCTGCCAAGGCATAAAACAGGAGATAGGATAAGACACAGGAACCGAGAAATAATAAACCACCTGGAAATCCTTCTGGTCCCTGCCTATCAAGGTCCTTTCCCCGCAAGATCCCAACAAGAACTGCCAACAAGACCAATCCCAGTACCTCCCAAACCGACTTTACAATCTCATAGAAATTATGCCCTAACCTCCGGACAATATGATCCCAATGCTTCAAAAGGTCCACCAGTTTCGGGGGATTTTTCTGAGCCTCAATAAAGGCATATCCAGTCCCATCAGCGGTCAACCCTCCCAAGTAAATCTCCCGTTTCATAGAGTCTCTCAGGTCAGGCATCATCATCTGAAATGCGATACTATTATCAGGAGGAGGGTCAGGAATACCTTTGTGATCCATTGTCATCACAACTTTAAGCGGGACATAAACCAATACAATGCCTAAGACTAAGGCAACTCCATTTCTAACGATCTTCGAAAATAGATATTCATTCTTCCAGATGCTGATAGCAAACCATAAGAAGGAGAGGAACGGAAGGATAATGCCAGCATCACGGCTCATCCATGCTGCTCCACTCGCTACCCCAACCGTAAGCCACAGTTTTGATGAATTCTTAGTCACTGCGCAGAGGATCAAATAAAGTCCCGCAACAAAGAGAAAGGTAAACAACGCCTCGGTTAAGGGAAGGATCATATACTCCAGATACCATGGATTCAGGATAGTCAGTGGAACTGCCAGATAGGCCACTTTCTCATTATAAAAGTGCCTTGCAAGAAAGAATAAAGGAGTAACAGATGCAGATGCTGCGAAGATAGAAACTATTGTCCCGGCAGTCTCAAACCCAGGAATAACCCATTCCACAAGCGCCACAAGCATCGGATATAATGGAGGTCCGGAGTATACCCCCCTTATCCACTGATCAATATGCCAGTATCCCTTCTGTATCTCCTCGGCCATACGAAGGTATGTGGCAGAGTCGGGCATTGTCACTGCCCAAGGACTGAGGTAAGAACATAGGATAGCAGTTCCAACCATCCCGAGGACTATGGGTAAAACTATGGTGTATCTTTGGCGCATCTGATCCCGAACATTCTGTGAGGATAGGCCGGATATGCGAGGGAGCGTGCGGCAGGCCTGCCATAAGATCTTCCAGGTAATAGGAATGAACCCCCTTTTAATACATAAACATTCTTAGAGTATCTCCCATCATCATACTTGTTTCCCGGATATGGCAAATAATAAGAACTTGTCCACTCGGATAGATTGCCTGCCATGTCATACACGCCGTATGGACTTCTGTCTTCAGGGTGATTGCCGACAGGCGCTGCCCACTCCGCCTGGTTTTCTTCTACATGCGTCTTTGCAGGATCAAATTCATTACCCCAGGGCCACCTTCTCCCATCTGCACCGCGGGCAGCCTTTTCCCACTCCTCCTCAGAAGGCAAGCGTTTCCCCTTCCACTTACAATACTCAGCAGCGTCAGACCATGACATATAATTTACCGGATAATTATCACGGTCAGGAGGATTAAAAAAGACTTCTGGCGGATACTCATCAAGAAATGTCTTGTCCCCGACCCACTCTTCGTTCTTTGTTGCAAGATATTTTTTATACTCTCCTATCGTCACCTCATACCTATCAATATAGAAAGCGTCTACATAGACTTTATGCCTCGGTTCTTCATCCACTCCATAGTCATAGCCAGGACGTCCGTCTTCCGGCCCTGAACCCATGATAAATTCCCCGGCAGGTATTAATACCATCTCAGTATCCCGCCCGGCACTAAACGCACTTTTCTTCCCCAAAAAAAGAATAAGGACCAGGGAAATACCTATGTTAACCTTTTTCATTGACCCCCATAGAGACATGATGTATTTGCCATACATGTAGGAGAGATTGATGACCCTGGCGGGGCTGCATAAGTACATCCGGCCATATTTACATTATGGCATTGAAGATCGCACCGAATTCTGGTCCCGTCAAAATGCCATCGAGCCTTTGGAAAGCTCTTCCCGGTCACAAGACCAGGGGCAAAATTTATAAGGTGTGTCCCTGAAATGTTATCAACTATCCCATCCTCGGAATCATAAGGAAGTTCCCCCCCTGCTCCATTTCCATACATCGTATTGGTCGCCTCTACGTTACTATGTACATTATAATGGCACTCATAACAGTATGA
>Ga0209641_10003778_pt1 | contig 12642 bp, 13 predicted proteins | sample RifCSP16_1_FD_184022 | JGI IMG/M metagenome (GOLD analysis project Ga0209641, IMG submission 184022) | Soil microbial communities from Rifle, Colorado - Rifle CSP2_sed 16_1 (SPAdes) (version 2) | ecosystem: Environmental > Terrestrial > Deep subsurface > Rock core/Sediment | place: Rifle...
GTATGAAACGGATGAGCGAACGAAGGTCGGATTGCGTGCGATTATGACTCAGGGCAAGATTGGGTTCTACACGAAGCCGAAACAGAAAATCCCGACGTACGCGGGCTTTCTCGACGAGTTGGATGACCAGCGAAAGGATTCGGTGAGCAAGCCTCACTACGTTAACGCCGTAGACGTTATTCACGATGTGGTTCGTGAATTTGTGGAGAAGCATGGCTTAAGTGAGAATCAGGAAGTCTCAGAGGAGTTTGTTCGCTTCATTGATGGTGTTTCAAGAGAGGCGGTGGAGCGGTTCAAGGTTCACGACAAGAGCGGGCTATACGCGTGGGCTACTACGAGAAACACAATCGCAGATTTGTTTAGCAAACGGGGCGAGAACGAAGCGAAAGACACCTCTGCGCTGACAGTTGAGGGCATACGCGAACTCCTTGAAGACAAGACCACGAACCTCATAGTAATCTCGATTTCCGACCCGTTCACGATTAAGGAATTAGCCATCAGCCTCACGCAAGATTTGCTCGTCAGGCGGAAAAGGCGGTTCACGGTGAAACCTTACATCCTCGTAGTATTCGACGAAGCACAAGAATTCATAAGCAGCAAAGAAGGCGGCATAGACGGCAAATGTTCAGCACACGTCGAAACGCTACTTCGGCAAGGGCGGAAATACGGTTTAGGAGTTTGCATAGCTACGCAGCGAATAGCCTACTTGAACACGAACGCACTACAGCAGTTGCACACGTATTTTGTTGGCACTTTACCACGACCATACGACAGGGCACTGGTAAGCGAGACTTTTATGATTGACAAAGGCATCCTAGAAAAAACGCTCGAGTTTGCTCCAGGAGAATGGCTGCTATCAAGCTACATTGCCACTGGAATGGAAAACGTGCCCATTTTCATCAAAGCGGACAACGCTGAGCAAGAGATAGAGAAATGCCTGGCTGGTTTAAAATAAAACTGAAGAATGATGGAAAGCATTAAAGTGTTACTTTTTTGCCAAAAAGTATTACTATAACTATTTTTCTTTTAGAAGCCATGTTCGATGTTGAGTTAATGCTGCTGGTCGCAACAGGATTCGTGTTGGGATTAGCGCATGCACTCGATTCTGACCATGTCATAGCTTTATCTACTATTCTCTGCAACAGCCCAAGCTTGCGCAAATCCATCGTCTCGGCAACAGCATGGGGTACTGGGCATTCAGCTACGCTTCTCATCGTTGGACTGCTTGTTTTAGCTTTCAGAGTAGTTATTCCAGAGAGCATAATGAGCTTGCTTGAGTTGCCCGCTGGAATAGCGTTGATTATTTTGGGTATATTCTTAATCAGGTCTTTAGTAAAAAACAATGCTAATATACATCAGCATACTCATCCTCACATTCATTTAGATGGCAACGGAAAAAGTTACGTTCATACTCATGCGCATCTGCATAAATCTGCGTTTACAGGTATCCTGCAAGGACTAGGTGGCAGTGCGGCAGTGATGCTAGTCACTTTGGCTACGGTGCCATCCGCTGAGTTAGGTTTCGTCTTCATTTTGATCTTTGGCGTCGGAGTAATCTTGGGTATGGTCAGCATTGCATGCTTGATTGGTTCGCTTTTGACTTTGACTGCTTCACGCTTTAAAAAAGTACACGAAAAAATCGAAGCAGTCACAGGATTGATAAGCATTGGGTTTGGCGTTTTCATAATAGTACAAGTTGTACTGCAATATACTTTTTAACGCAAATCAGTGCATAAAAAATTAAGCGAAAAATGTGAAAAAAAAATTGAAAAATACTTGGAGAGACAAGAATGAAATTAGATTCTCAAACCTTATTATGTTGAGTTTAAATGATTGAACTTTCCACAATCAGATGTTGTTTTTATCCAAGAATTGCCAGTCAGCAGAGTTGCAACCGCAACTAAAAATGGTGCCACCCCGTGTGAGACCAGTTTGGCATGTTTTCGATTGCTCAAGAAGTCGCTGAAACAAAAATGAAGCATTATGCAAGAACGCTGTTTTTCAGAGCTAAACTCTTCATGGGAAAACAACCAAAAACCCTCATAACTAAAGATTGCCGCGTTACTCATTGGCGTGTGACCAAGTTTTTGACGGAACTCAGCATATACGGAAAATCACTTTGAATGGCAAGCTCTCACAACAATAACAAAATGGAACGCTTGAACGGTGAGATACGTGACCGAGAAAAGACTTTCAGAGGTCTTAAGCGAAAACATACACCGATAATCTTAGGATACCAAATCTACCACAACTACATCCGACCGAACGAAAGCCTAAACGGTAAGACTCCAGCGGAAGCTTGGGGAATAACAGTTGAAGGACAAGACAAATGGAAAGCTCTAATCCAGAATGCAAGTTAAAACAATCATTCTGTGAGTAGCTAGGTTGTATATCCTAAGTTTTGACAGCGCTGTTGTTATTATTATGACCCTAAATCAGCGCTTGATTATGAGCATGTGCCCTTTATGCTTCACCATTGCATGTGTTCTAAGCTCTTCTGGATTTGGAAAACTAGTTTGGCATAATCTGCACTTAAACGACCCTTCTTTACATGATAATTTATAGCTGGACATTCAGTATCTAATCTCCTTTCCTCAACTCTGCAAAAAACGGGTTTCTTGCAAGCGCCATTAAATAACAACCCTGCCACTTAATAAATTAATGTATAACTTTAAGCTAAAGCAATCGTTTAGAATTGACTTATTAAACGAAACCAGTTATCCCACGACAGTTAACGAAAAACCCATCCAACGCTAAGTTACCAGAACCCTACTTTTCCATATAAAAGGGGTATAGTTTTTCTCGCGCCTATCAGTCTCTCGAACTCGTGCATCGAGTTCTAGTTAAGCTTAAGATCACAACGCCAATGACTATCAGAAATCCTCCAGAAAGCTGGTTTATCGTTGGTGAAAGGGACAGTATGGCAAACGAAAAAATCGCAGTGAAAAACGGCTCCATAGTTCTTATTGTTGCAGTTTTGGACACTTCATAAACTTCCAAAGCCTTATACAACAATATGAAACTGAAGACAACGCTGACAAGCGAAGCCAAAGCCGCATAAACAACCGCCTCCGAAGGAATATTCACCTCCAGCTTTCCGAATAGGAGCACGTACGAGAAAATAAACACGGAAACAAACATGGAGTTCCCGCCAGCCAAAGCCAAAGGATTAACTTCTTTAACATAGATTTTCGAAAGCAAATTCGATAAAGCCACAAGCAACGACGCGCACAAAAAAATTAACGTCCCCACAACCTCCACTGACAGATTACCATAAGCCAGAACAAACACGCCAACAACAGCTACCACAATCCCCCAACCCTCACCTTTCGTGAACCTCTCTTTCAAAAACACAACCCCAAACAAGATAGTGAAAACGGTGGCAAACTGAAGCAGAAAAGCAGCATTCGTAGGTCCCGAAACATAAATACCATACACATAAAGCAACGCAAACATGGCAGTAACCAAACCAAGCAGACCTACCTTCCTCCAGTTTCTTAAGATCACCTTAAAATGTAAACTCCTCTTTGAAAGAAACAGCATTACCGCAAAGAACGAGGTGGAAAAAACGGTGAGCAGGGCATTCAAAGTCTCAATGTTAACTGAGTCAAGCATCAACCTGACAAAAACGGGACTTAGACCAAACAGTACACTAGCCGAAATAGAATATAGGATTCCCTTATGTTTGCAATCCATAACCTACTATTCTTAAGGAACTGCTTTTAATTCTTAAGCCTTAAAAACCGCAAAGGCCAAAAGAAATGAAGCATAGCAGTTCCTGAAGCAGAAAAACGAAAAAAGGCTTACGGTTCCACACACTTCTCCAGCAGTCGCTCCCAACGCTCATCCGTCAACCGCTGAATCTCATCCAACACATGCTTATTCTGAGGCGTGAACAAGTGCCTGAACCTTCCCTGACCCTCCAAGTATTCGTCAACAGGCTTTTTCTTCTTAGGCGCAAGCGCGATCAACTTGCTAGGCGTTGACAATGTCCGTTTACCGTTCACGGCTTCCCAAACTGGAAACACGCACGACTCAACAGCCAGCTTCGAGTACTCCAAAGTCTTCGCAGGATCACTTCGCCAGCCTCTTGGACACGGAGCGAAAACATGCAGAAACGCTGGGCCTTCAACCTCCAAGCCCTTCCGCACTTTCGTCAGCAAATCGCGCCAGTAGTACGCTGAAGCAGTAGCTACATACTCCATATCATGCGCAAGCATAATCTCCGCAATAGGCTTCTTCGCCTCCACCTTACCAGGAATAACCTTGCCAGCTGGAGTTGTCGTCGTAGCAGCACCCATCGGCGTTCCACCGCTTCGCTGAATCCCGGTGTTCATGTAACCCTCATTGTCATAAAGCACGAAGAGAAAATCGTGTCCACGCTCAACCGCACCAGACAAAGCCTGTAGTCCAATGTCATATGTGCCGCCATCACCAGCTAACGCGATGATGTCCACATGCTCATCCTTCGCTCTTCCCTTCTTACGCATCACCTTCAACGCAGCTTCAATGCCCGAAGCGTTTGCAGCAGCCGTTTCGAAAGCGGTGTGCAGCCAAGGCAAAGCCCAACTCGTGTACGGGTAAATTGAAGAGACCACTTCCATGCAGCCAGTAGCTTCAGTCACGATTGTAGGTCCTCGTGTCGCTTTCATTATGAGCCTCAGCACAGTTGCAGGACCACAACCCGCACAGGCCCTGTGACCTGAAAGGAACAAGTCTGGCTTCTCAGCAATTTCTTTGCTTGTGAATTTCCATTCCTGACTCACATTTGTCATTCTCTCAACCCCAAATAGGTAATCTGTTTTTCAACACGTCCACTCTTCAATATTCGGAGCAAATCCTCGTACACTCGACGCAGTTCACGAGGACTAGAATCCCTGCCACCTAAGCCATAGATGTAATTCACGACCGCTGGATGAGCCTCAGCATCATAGAGCACATGACGAACTTCGTGGTAAACTGCACCTCCGTTTCCACCGAAACTCATGCTCTTATCCATCACTGCCAACGCTTTCACGTTCTGCAAGGCACTTCGAAGCGCTTCGACAGGCAAAGGTCTGAACGTGCGCAACCGCAACAACCCAGCTTTCACGCCGTCCTGCCTAAGCGCGTCAACAATAGTCTTAAGCGTCCCAGAAGTTGACCCCACACAGACAACAGCGACTTCGGCATCTTCGAGACGATATGGTTCTACCAATCCGTTACCGTAACTTCGACCAGTCAACTCCGCATACTCAACGTTCACTTTCTGAATCATCTCAAGCGCGTTCTTCATCGCTTCTTCCTGCTGACGCTTAAACTCGAAATAATAATTCGTCAACGCAATCGGACCCATCGTCATCGGATTCTCGGGGTCAAGCTTAAAAGGCACAGATTTGCCCTCATGCGTTAGCACGTTTGGAAGTTGACGCGTCCCAACGAATTTCAAGGCATCATCGTCCGACAACACTGTCACGTTTTCTAGCGTGTGGCTCAAAGTGAAACCGTCTAACCCAACAATCACTGGCAACGACACGCCCACATCCTCCGCAATCCTAAACGCCTGAATTATCGAATCATATGCTTCCTGAGCGTTTTCGACGTAAATCTGAACCCAACCGCTATCTCTCTCCGCCATACTGTCCGATTGGTCACCGTGAATGTTTAGCGGCGCAGACAACGCCCTGTTCGCAATTGCCATCACAATCGGCGCACGACAACCACTCGCGACAAACAGCATCTCATGCATCAACGCTAAACCTGCTGAGGCGCTTGCCGTGAAAGTTCGAGCTCCCGTTGCTGACGCTGCAAGGCATGCGGCTAAAGCGCTGTGCTCCGATTCAGTGCATACGAACTCGGTCTGCACTTCACCGTTAGCCACGTACTCGCTGAATTTCTCAACAATAATTGTCTGCGGCGTAATCGGGAAAGCCGCCACCACATCCACGTCAGACTGCTTAGCGGCGTAGGCAACTGCTTCGTCACCGTTCAATGCAGTTCTCTGTTGATTCATAGCCTTCGTCATGCTTGTCACTCCTGCTCCAGACTCATCTTAATCGCCTTCGTGGGGCACTCGTTGGCGCAGATGCCACAACCCTTACAGAACTCGTAGTCAAACTCGATTTTTCCCAAGTCAGGACGCCAACGAATCGCCCCATCAGGACAAAACATCACACACGTCAAGCACAAAGTGCACTTTTCCAAATCCCGAACAGGTGTATAAGTCTTCCAGTCACCCGTCATAAATCCAACACTGGATTTGGAGCACACGCCAGCAGGTGCGATTTCCTTCCAACTTTTTTCACGACTCATTCGCTCTTAACCTCCTCGTAAGCCTGTTTAATCACAGCTAAATTCTTCTCGGCAATATCTGCGCGGAAACGCTCCTTAACCGTCTTCTCAATTCCCGACATCGAAACCACGCTAGTTGCTTTCGCCACAGCACCCAACATAGCTGTGTTCGTGATTGGCGAACCCAAAACTTTAAGCGCCATCTCCGTCGCTGGAATCGTCCAAACCTTTCCCTTTTCCACTCTCAGGCTTTCCCGGACCTTTGCAGGCGAATCCGCGGAATTAACAATAATCACGTCATCCTCTCCGTTTATCCCAGCCGTGACAGGCACCGACTTAAGCAATGTAGAGTCCAAAACAACAACTACGTCAGGATCATAAACCACACAATGAATCCTAATCGGCAACGTGCTAATTCTCGTGAAAGCCGTTACCGGCGCACCCATCCTTTCAGGACCAAACTCGGGAAAAGACTGAATGTACTTGCCCTCGGACAATGCTGTTCGAGCCAACAACTCGCTTGCGGTCCACGCACCTTGCCCTCCTCTACCGTGCCATCTAAACTCTAAGATGTCTTTTGACAAACTCTTGTCTCCACACGATGACTTTGCAGTTAATAGAGGTTTACCTTGATATACATTTTTCTAGTAAGTTTCGAATATATCCAATAAATTTCGTCATTTCTACTTTCGCTTCCTGAAAAGCTTCACGCCTTCTACCTCGGTTACGTATTCAAAGCCAACTTCGAGCAGCTGCAAACTTCCCCTACGGTCATAGCTGTCTTTTTCACGTATTCGTCGGACTTTCCTGCGAACAATGCTTGCTTCATACTAACATAAATTTGGGTGTTGATGATGCTTTTGTGGCCGAGTAGACGGCGAACATAATCCATGTCAGGTTTCTTGTGGTATTCCATGGTGCCGAACCAGTGGCGGATTAGGTTAATCCTGCGTTTTGAAGGTCACACTGACTGGTCTCAGGAAGAAACAGAGCTGAAAATTCAGAAACTCACAGGATTTCTGGATAGAAACAGGATCACCTACAACAAAGAGATTGGAGAATACGGCTCTTTCCAAATTGAAATAACTAGACCAGACTTTGTGGGATTCCTCTCTTTCATAAAGGAACAGCTCCACGCACCAGCTAGTTGTTTGCACTTTCCCTACCAGACTCTCTGCGTGAACGGCGAAGGAAAATTCGAGTTGATTTATTATTTTCCGAACGGAATGGACATTGACAGATTCGCCCAGAGTATTTGGAACAGGAAATTCATGTTTCCAAAAGTAGAGCCCTTTGGGACAAAGAACGCAAGAATTAGAAAAAAGGCGGGATTCGCTACCTATGCCTTAGGTGCTTGCCCGCTCTGCTTTTTTTATGCCGAAGCCGACCACTCCAGCGAGCCATGGAATGACAGCGATTATGAAAAGAACCGTTATTAAGCAACCCGCGGAAAAATAACCCCGAAAAAATAGGTACTAACAGAAAGCTATGAAGGTTGATGTTATTTGCGAATAGTATTGAAAGTAAATATAGGGTTTGGCGCGTGCTGTGAGGTTGGTTGGATTAAAATTTAGTTCCGATCCTTGGAACAGATTGTTCATAATAATTATTCATTGACACTTGTAATTGTGTCGACCCAGTCACATACCTTAAAGAGGCAAGCATATTGTTGTTACTATTGAAGGTGGTGATACTTTGCTTTTTATGATTGTTGCTAGGCACACAGCTGAATTTTGTCCTGGAGGAATTGTAAGACCCGATAAAGAATTCATAAAGAAGACTGAAGAGAGCATAAAGAAGTCTGGAGTAAAGCTAATAGATGGATACATGGACGCGCCAGGTCATGTTTTCCATTTTGTTCTCGAAACAGATGATAACGCCGCTCTCAACATTGCTGTTGAACCGCTAAGGCTGGTAGGAGAAGTAACGATAACTCCAGTGCTGAAGTTCTTCAAAGAGGGTAGTGACTGGGCAAAGAAAATAGGAATTCAAGAGTAAACCTGACTGCTGACAACATTGGGGTAGTAACAATGATTTTCATCGCTCTTAGTAGGCTCAGGCGCGCGCGATTCATAAGCAATCCCGTGAAAAAAAAATAACGCGAAAAAAAGCGATTCTGTTTGCAGTAGTCAGGCATCAGTCACAAAAGCTTAACTCACCAGCTTCAGACAACCTATTAAGGTGAAACGACTCATGGATAAAGAACTGCTTTTTGAAGGAAAAGAGAACACCACCTCAGTCAACATCAAGGAATTCAGTCCAGAAGGCGCGAAGCTCGACATCATGGTTGTCGGGAAAGTCAGCGGCAAGGTGATAGGGCAAATCATGACTACACACAATGCCCTCATGAAGCCAGACAACACAGGGACAGCCGACGTCAGGTCCATCATCTTCAGCAACGGCGAGTTAATCATGGTGTGGGGAAAGGCTAATGGGAAAATGGTAGACCCCACTCCAATCGAAAAAATTGAGGAAAACCTGACATTCATGACCGCATCCAAGAAACTTGCATATCTCAATACAACCAAAGGCTGGGCAGACGCTAGCTACAACCTCGCAACGGGCGAATACACCTTCAAGGTCTACGCTGTCAAGTAACGACGTAGATACCCCTTTATTTTCTTCAGTCGCAGTAGCACCATGAAAATATGGGCATTACTATTGTGGTAGTCGAGCACTAACAACAAATTCTTAAAAGCCAACCTTACTCATTCAATATTAGAAAGGAGGTTTTTGGAAAAATGATTTTCGTAAGTCTGGGCAAAATGAGGAAGAAGCCTGACAAGGCAATGGCTGGGGAAGCCACTGAAAAGGTGGCTGAGTTTAAGAAGAAGGGAATAAACATTCTGAACTGGTATTGGACGCTAGGGCGCTACGACACAGTTGTTGTTTTTGAAGCAGCAAATGAAAAAGAAGCGCTTAAATTCGCCTTAGGCGTGGCGGAGTTTGTAGCCTCAGAGACGCTGGTAGCCATTCCAAGGCAAGAAGCCATAAATCTCCTCTAATTTTCAACTGAACTTAGAATTAAACTCAAAAATTGAAGGAGGGAAGAAACATATGTCGAAAAAATTGGTATCGCCAGAGGCGCACCATGAGCAAGTGGTAAAAGGGCTATACGACCAGATGAAGCCAGTCTTTGACTCGTCAGAGCAACCTATTTTCCTGTATCTAGACGATAACCAAAGCCTGCAACAGCAAATTTGCCAAGATGCTGGGCTTCAAGTCGCCACAGGAATGGGCGGAGACACCAAGCGTCTTAGGAGTGTCTGTTGCAGAGAAAAGTCGGGAAACTTTGGAGACGGCGTATTGGGATGCGATGAAGAAGAAGACAGCCTCAACCACTCAGATTACGTGGATGAAGAAAGGCGGAGGCACATTCGATTCAACGGTGATTCTAGTGCCAATGTTCTTTGATGGGCACCTGTTCTCGGTTCACTTCGTAACAAGTGCTGCAAACAAGTAACTTCAGATCAGGTCGTCAGAAAAACAGGTTGCTGGCTCGTAGTGGTCGATTACTATTCACAAAGTCTTAACTGCCAATTTCAAACAATTAGTGATTAGAGAAGGAGGTGAATTGTAGAATTGATTGGTGAAATAATGGCCGAGTTCAAAGGCAAATCAACGGGAGTAAGAGTACTCCCTGATGGAAAAGTGGAGTCTTCGAGCGCTGGGTCTGGCAGTATCCTTGGAATAGAAGCTTCAATCATAAGCACGGGCGTTGGGACACCCATGCCTAATGGGGTAACCATGGCAGAAGGAAACAATATCATCAACACTGCAGATGGCGAGGTTGTAATGGTGAAGGACAGCGGAATAGGATGGTCCACCGGAAAGGGCTGGAAATCCAGCTATAGGGGAGCCTCTTTCCATCTAACAAGCTCGCAAAAGCTAGCACGCCTCAACAAGACGGTCGGCGTGTATGAGTATGAGTCTGATGAAACCGGAAACTGGAAACTCAAGGTATGGGAGTGGAAATAGGCGGCTCCACTCCTTTTTTCTTCCAGAACCATTCTTTAATGCTTTTCTCTTAAAATCGCCTACAATCATCGTCACGCGGGACCTCGTCATTTTTGCTCGTGAAGGTGCGGGGATTTGAACCTACGAGAGAAAAAACAACTGAGAGAACCCAGCGTAATCTCAAAAAAGGAGATTATTAGGCTAAAGATAACTGACTTTTTTGGAGATATTTCGAATTTTGGGATGGAGCTTGTCCGCCTAATGCTTCTTTGATGCTAAAGCCGACGATGCCTGCCAGCCATGAAATGACAGCGATTGGAACTTTGTATTCGACTGGAACGAAATCAGGAATTGCCGCGGCAGCTGTGCCGAAGGCGCCTAATCCCGCGCTCACTCCGACCAGGACAGCTTGAACTTTGTCGCTTAAACCCATTCATTTTCACCTCCGAATCAGTTACTACGAGTAACGGTAGCATCATCCGAAGCCTTGGGAGTCCCGGGTTTAGTTTCCCCAAGCTCCCAGCCGAATTTGACGGCGTTTTTTCGGAACTCCTCAGGACGGATAAGCCCTAACTGGGCTACGTGAATCAGGTCAGCTGGAACAAGCTCAGGAGACTGACCCAGTTCAAACGAACCTTCGCCTCCAAAGGATTGGAATTTGCCTGCCGAAGAATGGCGTTGAAGATGTCTCTTTCCACTTGACGCTTGATATACCGCTGAACTGGCTTGATGAGCATGATGTACATTTTTCTAGAAAAACACGAAACCCGATGATTTATTGTTAAAGACAACGGTGAAAACACAAGAGCCAACTCGTTGCTATGCAGTCTGAAATTAAGTTTGGCCCCAAGTTTTGGGCGACAATAAAGTTATATCGTTCTTCAATCCATAGAAAATAGAGAGATTTTAACCCTTTCAACTTAAAAGAATGATAAGGTGAAGCGCGATTGGGTCCAGAAGTGGTACTCACGAGCGACAGGACGCTTATGAGCAACTATCATAATAATGAGTTCCTAGGCTTCGGAACCTGCGCTCCACCAAACTTCATCCCCGAATGGATATATAGTTTCTTTTTTTTCCCATCCATCAAGTCGAAAAGTGGCGTCTCAATCGCAGCGCCTTACGGATTGAGAAAAGCGGAAGCGCAGCTCTTGAAAGAAGGATTCAACGTCATCACAGTAAACCCGGAAAACTTGGGAGATTATGTTGAAGAAGCGAAAATTATTGGCGTGCACACCATGGATCCTTTTGGCATCGGTCCAGCTTCAAGCACTCTGGCAGCCATCCTCAAGAAGGAACCTTACCTTGCGAAGCATTTTAGAGGTTTATTGGACAGCTCGGTTGTTACCAAAGCAAAAAAGAACGGCGCGAAGATAATTATTGGTGGTCCAGGAGCATGGCAGTTTCGTTATCGACCAAAGTTTGCAAAGACCCATGGGATTGATTGCGTCGTTGAGGGTGAAGCCGAGAACGTTCTTGGAAGATTATTCAGGGCATTCTTAGATGGCGAAGATATTCCAGAACATTTTACAGTTGATATTCGCAATTCGCCCGTTCTGGAAGACATTCCAAATATTGTCAATCCTTCAATTAATGGGTTAGTTGAGATTGGACGTGGCTGCTGCCGAGGATGCGAGTTCTGCAACGTAACCCAAAGACCACTACGATGGTATCAGTACGAGAAAATCATGTGCGAAATAAATGTCAACGTTGCAGCTGGGATGAACATGTGCTGTCTCCACGCCGAAGACGTCATGCTATATGGGTCAAGGAGCACCAAACCTAACGACGAAAAGTTAACAAACCTACATAAGCTGGTGATGACGAAAACTGAGAGCCTAAGCTGGAGCCACTGCTCACTCGCAGCGGTCGCGTCGAACCCAAGGCTTTTTTCAAAAATCTCCGAGATTGTACGTGAGAAACAGGCGTGGTGGGGCGCTGAAGTTGGAATTGAAACGGGTTCGCCAGAGATTGCAAAGAAGATTATGCCTGCAAAGGCACATCCGTTTAAGGCTGAGGAATGGCCTGAGGTTGTTCAGGCTGGTATGGGGTTGATGCATGATAACATGTTGATTCCGGCTTGCACGTTGATTGTTGGTTTGCCTGAGGAGCGAGAGGCGGATATTTTGAAGACGATGGAGCTGGTGGATGATTTGAAAGGCATTCGGAGTTTGATTGTGCCACTGTTTTTTGTGCCGTTGGGTAAGTTGCAGCATGAGGATTGGTTTAGGAAGGCTGAGATGACGGAATTACATAAGCAGCTGCTGTTTCAGTGTGTGGAACATGATTTTGCCTGGTTGGATAATCTTATTGATCTATCGTTTGCTGGCAAGTGGTACGTGAGGTTCCTGAAGGAGTTTTACAAGGTTTTCACGGGATTAGCCAAGCGTAAAGCGAGGCAAGTGGAAGTTAGCT
>Ga0209641_10003781_pt1 | contig 12631 bp, 11 predicted proteins | sample RifCSP16_1_FD_184022 | JGI IMG/M metagenome (GOLD analysis project Ga0209641, IMG submission 184022) | Soil microbial communities from Rifle, Colorado - Rifle CSP2_sed 16_1 (SPAdes) (version 2) | ecosystem: Environmental > Terrestrial > Deep subsurface > Rock core/Sediment | place: Rifle...
CAATGAGTATTCCCCGCCCCTGGTGGGAGGGGTTAGGGGAGGGGGTGAACTGTTACGAAGAGGCTTTATAGCTAACGGGAAGAAAGCAATTTCTCCGATCGATCAGGCCATACGTGAATATGAGGACGTTTTAAGAGAAATGCCTGATTGTGTGGAGGCTTATCTTCGGTTGGCCTGTGCTCATGCAGAGAATGGAATACTGGATGCAGCCATTGAAAATATGAAAAAGGTGATATCTATGGAACCCGACCGGCTGGAAGCCCATGTCTACCTGGGTTGTTTTTATGCAAAGAAGTGGATGCTGGATGAGGCAGTAAAGGAGTTGGATGAGGCAAAACAACTGAGAGACCGTATTGTTGAAAAGCTCGTCACAGAAGCAGAACGCTTCATCCGCGATTGCATGTTTGATAAAGCAATAGCTGCGACAAGAGAGGCTATGAAGATAGATTCCAGGAATAAAAAGGCTCATTGGCTGCTTGCAATGGCGTATAGTAAGAAAGGTGAGATGGATGAAGCGGTTAAAGTATGCAAAGAAATCATTGGTTTGTATCCGGACGATATTCATGCCTACGCGTTATTGGGATGGATTTATGCACAGCGTGACTTGTTTAAAGAAGCGATTGATATAGCAGTGCAGGCAGTTCGCATAGAGACTGAGAATGCAGACATTCGAGCATTGATGGCCTTTATTTATGCATCTCGAAATCAGATACACGAAGCGATAGCCATGTGTAACATGGTTATCAATAAAGCATCCGGAGAAAATGTTCCGGCAGATTATGGTTGGGTGAAAGGAAATGTTACTTCAATTGAGCAGAAGCGGAGAGAGGTTATAGACGTTATGAAGATGAGACCTGATTATACAGAAGCCTATCTGTGTTTAGGGTGGTTGCATTCAAAGAATGGGGAGATTGATGAGGCAATTACAGCCTGCAAGAAGGCGATTGAATTAATGCCAGATGTAACAGTTCAGCCCCTCCCTTTGAACTCAGTAGAGGAACCCACCCCTAGCCCCTCCCAAGAGGGGAATACAAAAAGTCCCCTCTTGGGAGGGGATTTAGGGGTGGGTGAACTGTTACTGCCCGATTCATATGATGCCTATCTATGTCTGGGAAATATGTACGTGCAAAAAGGGGAAATAAAGAATGCGATAACCGGGTACGGTAAAGTATTGGAAATTTTATCCAAAAAAGCTCAGGATAATATGTCTCTGGGATTGGAATCCACTAAAAAGGGAGACATAGGGCAGGCCATAAACTACTTCAACGAAGCGTTGAGGGTCGATCCTGAATGCGAGGAAGCATATGCATTACTTGCGGATGCTTATGAAAAAAAAGGATTGCATAGTATCGGGATGGCCTTGAGATTACAGGGCGAAAGGCTTAAACAAGGGGTGAATAATTGATATAATCTTTCTGGTATGGTATTGTATTGTAAATACATTATGGTAAGTTTGTTCTAAAATTCTTAAATTTGGATGGAGACATTATGATAGATAAAACGAAAAAGCACGTTATTTCAAGCGGGATATCATTCATATTTTTAATTGCAGCATTTAATATGTGCCTATCGCTTGCAAACGGACAGGGCTTGCCTCAATTGGCCCTGTCAAGGTTACACGCAGAAGATAACCCCAATTGGAAAGTGGTATGGGATAAACAGACAGCCGCGGCTAAACGGCTGTTTAACGCCAAGAGCAAATCATTTCCAGGAAAACCACAAGATGCAGCAAGGGAGTTTGTGGCAAATTATCATGCCCTCTTTGGATTGCCTCAAGATCTCAATAATTTAAAGTTAAGAGAAAGCATAAAAACACCTCTGGGCGAACGAGTGATGTTCAAGCAATACCATAATCAGGTACCCGTTATAGGCGCTGAAATTGAAGTGCATGTTTCCGGCAAAAATAGTATCTTCTGCGGATAGGAATTATAGTTATACGAGTATTAATGATAATCGGCTGGAAGAGGTTATGGTGTATTATCATTTAAACAGGATGCATGATACGCTAAAGTCAACCTTTGGTTTCATCAGTTTAGACAATCAGATGCCCATGGTTGTTAATGCCCAGGATCCAGATTATCCAGGGAGAGGCTATGACAATGCCTTCTATTCGAGGGATGATAATTTTTCGTCAACAGGTTATCTGCTCTTTGGGTGTGGGGATGTGTTCAATAACCTTGGCCTGGATGCGGATGTGATTACCCACGAGTATGGACCTGCCGTTTTAGACCAGATCCAGCCGGAATTATACGAAGTTATCGAGCATAATTACAGCGGGGCAATTCATGCGTCTGTCGGGGATACGATGGCATCCTCCTTTGACGGTAACGGGATTATTGGTGAATGGGGATTGACCGGAAAATTTGGTTCTGGAGATTATTCCCGAGACATTTCAAAGAGGGGATGATATCCTGGTGTACGTGAAGGCAAATATTTCTAATTTAACCCCTGCATATAATCTCATAGCTAAAGACACGACCTTGACTACAAATGGTGAGGATGTTACAGGAGAATTTGATGGCTATCTGAATTACGAAGAGGCTCTGGAAGGGGCACATGAATATCAAGTTGCTTATCTTGCATCTGACACGGTAACCGGAAAAATAAAGGTAAAGGTCAGAATGGGTGGCACGCATACCGTGAAAGTAAAGACGGGGGCGTTTACCATAAAATAGCAGTAGCGATCTTTTAAAAATTTCCTGGAAAAGGAAGCCTATTCAAGCTATGTTTACTAATAGGGCGCACCTGAAATACAGAGATATAAAAATATTTTTAAATGTCTAAAGAATTTAAACTGTCCACCGTTGAGATGCTTTACTCCGCTCAGCATGATAGTGCTTGTTATCCTGAACGGAGCGAAGAATCTAACTTAAAAGCTCGATAAAAATATGCCTGTTGTAATTCCAAACCTCAATGAAGTTAGGAAATTTGCGGCTAAGTTACACGCTGAGGGGAAGCCCTGGAAGGGTGAGGTGTTTGGATGGCAAGCGGAGTATAATCCTGAGCGACCACAGCCACAGCTTGATTCTAAGAGGACATTCACACCTGCGGACTTCTGCATCGGCGAGAGTGGCATTTGGTTTTTCTCGCTCATGTGGGAGCACGGCAAAGAAGCTGTGCCAGTAGAGTTTTTAGATGATAGAAACATTCTGGCAGGGGCAGTCAGACTGGAAGAAATAGAGGATGTGAACTAACGTGTTGCTTGCAACTGACAGCGGCTACTTAAGGGGTAATCCGCGTTAACTTAAGGTCCTGGGACAGGTCTCTCTGCAAGGGTGTCGGTCATGGAGTCGCAGGCAACTGGGTGGAACTTGGCAACGACACAGTCGAAACCCTATCCGCTGTTGGTCTTACTACCGAACCAGGAGAACTGGCATTCCTATTGATTCGACGTTCCCTGACGAAGGCCTTGTTTGACCTCGTAGGAGAAAGCGCAAGCCAATATCTGACGCAGTCAAACAAGGATTCGATGGCGCTGACCGAACAGTTGGATTTCTCGATTGCGTCACAGGAAACTCAAATCGATCACAAATTCCTTGACCGTCCTGCTGATATTCCTTTGTTACGAGATGTTCAGCAGATTTTGAATCAGTGGCTGGAGATCCACGGTCTCAGTCCATCCTCGGCGCAAACGATTGTTGAACGGCTTCCGACCTACTTTGTATACGCCCTGAACCAGGAGTGGCGGCAAAACGCAAAGACCTACCAACCTCTTCTTCAGGTGATTGATACACCATTCACGAAAGCCGGAGAGCGGGAGTGGGCATGGGCAGCATACAATGCGCTGCTCCAGCGGCGTATCCACGAAGGCATTTTCGATGAGCCGTTCAGCCTGTCGCAGATTTATATTCCGCTAAATGCATATTACCAGGAAGACACCTACAAGAAGGATACTGGAGACGAGATCTCGCGGCTAGGCCGTAACCGGCGTCGTGTTGTCGTTTCTCTCGAAAAAGAACTGGAGCGATGGCTGGCCTCGCCGAACCCGCAGGATACCATACGCGTTATCAGCGGAGGGCCAGGCAGTGGGAAGTCATCCTTCGCCCGGATATTCTCTGCCAGAATCGCCCAGGCAGGGAAAGGTAAAGGTGCTTTACGTTCCACTTCACCTGATTGATCCCACGAAAAGCCTACTGGATGAGGTCGGCCGCTTCGTGAAAGACGAAGGGGTTTTGCTCCAGAATCCGTTAGATACTGAATCCCCTGAGCCCAACCTCCTGATTATCTTTGACGGCCTGGATGAACTTGCCAGTCAGGGCAAGGCCGCGGCTGAAACTGCCCGGGCTTTCGTGCGTGAAGTCGAGAGGACAGTAGAAAAACGAAATCTGCAGTCGGTCCTACTACGAGGACTCATTAGCGGGCGTGAGCTCGTTGTTCAGGAAAACGAGTCTGAGTTTCGTCGCCCCCGTCAAATTCTCACTTTGCTTCCTTACTTCATCGCCAAAGAGTAACGTGGACACTATCTACCCGAAACGAGCCGCGAGGAATACCGCGACCCATCAAAGCTCCTGGAAAAAGACCTTCGAAACAATTGGTGGAAAAACTATGGTGCTCTAACGGGAAAGTCATTTGACGGTTTGCCCAAAGAGCTCATACATCCTGATCTTGACGAGATCACTGCCCAGCCCTTGTTGAATTACTTAGTGGCCTTAAGCTTCACCCGTGGCAAGCTGGATTTCAGCAGCGACATCAATTTGAACTCGATCTATTCTGACCTCGTTGCGGCAGTGCATGAGCGTGGTTACGAAAGCATCGTCCTTACGGCCCTATACGCCACATGACTCTGGATAGCATCGCTCGTGTGTTGGAGGAGATCGGCCTTGCGGCATGGCACGGAGATGGTCGCACTACGACGGTGCGGGAGATTGAAGAACATTGCCGTGATAGTGGCGTTGGTGTCTTGCTGGACACCTTCCAGGAAGGTGCGAAGGCTGGTGTCACCAGACTTCTTGCCGCCTTTTTCTTCCGTCAATATAGCCAGCGTTCGAGCGGCGACCCCACGTTCGTCTTCACTCACAAGAGTTTCGGCGAGTACTTGACTGCCAAACGTATAGCATGCGCCTCAGATAAAATTGTGAGGGAACTCGCGCGCCGCAACGCCAACCCCGACGAGGGGTGGGATGAACGAGATGCGCTCAAGCACTGGGCGCAGATATGTGGGCCAAGCGCTATTCGAGTCGAGAAATGCCGAGGAGGCGCTCTTGGTGATGCTGAATGCATGCGCGGTTATAACGGGGAAAGTAAGTAAAATTGAGCAGCCTGATCCAACGGCCTTTGGGACTTGGTTCAGAAGGATTCAAGGGCAAAGGATTGGACATGAGCCGGTGCTTGCCGCAGAATGCCTCTCGTTCTTGAACCTAGAGAATGCATTCCTGCACATCTCTGACTGTGCCGGGGCTAACTTTGAGTATTCAAATCTACGCAACATTCAAGCTTACCACTGCTGTTTCCAGGGTGCAAACCTTGCCGGTGCAGATCTCCAGCGGGCGTGGCTCAGGAGCGCAAATCTGGAAGGAGCAAATCTGAAAGGAGCAAAGCTACGAGGAGCCAGAATAAAAGGGGACGAGCTGGAAGGAGCCGAACTTGATGCGAAGGGTACTGCCCACGTGCGGCGCGGGGCTAGGTCATCCCGTAAGTCGTAAAATGTCTCTATTCCCCATACCTCATGAATACCGTGGTAGAAGGCCTTGGGGGCAAGATTGGTTTCAGAGAATAGCTCGAACGACTAAACCAAGAAATTCTGTAAGAAGGGGATCGACCAATTATTTGAACCATTTCGGTCCGTCCGAGCAGGATGTATTGCAGGTATCCTGTTCAGTGAGTTTCAGTGTCTTTTCGTGGTGAGCTGTTACCTTTTCTCTCAATCCATCCGCCGCCCACGACAGTATCGTTATCATAGAAGACGACTGCCTGTCCAGGCGTGATGGCCCTCTGCGGGGCTTTGAATACGACGCGCACCCTGTCTGATTCATAGGGATATACAACAGCAGGCGCCGGAGCGTGGGTATACCGGATCTTTGCCTGTACTTCTAACGGTGACTGTAACGTATCAAAAGAAATCCAGTTCAGTGTGGATGCCACTAATTCATCTTCCATGAGTTCATCATCTGTACCAATGACAACGGTATTTTCCTGTGGGTTTATATCCACCACATATCGCGGTGTGCCCAGTGCAATACCGAGCCCCTTCCGCTGTCCTATTGTAAAGAAGGGCGCTCCGGGATGGTGTCCTAAAATGTTTCCATGAGTATCTTTTAAAGTTCCCGGCGCTATGCGGTCACCGAACCTTTCGTATAAAAGAGAGTGATAGTTATTATCCAGGACAAAACAGATGTCCTGGCTCTCCGGTTTGTCTTTGGTTTTGAGGTTTAAGTCTTTTGCTATCTGACGTACAGACTCTTTCGTTACCGTACCTAAAGGAAAGAGGGTTCTTGAGAGTTGATCCTGATTTAACGAGAATAACACATAAGACTGGTCTTTTCGTGCATCAACGCCCTTTTTGAGGAGGTATCTATTCTGTGATTTTTCTACCCTTGCGTAATGTCCTGTGGCAATAAAATCGGCATTGAGCATGCGGGCAAAATCCAGCAGTTTCCCGAATTTTAATTCCTGATTGCATACGATACACGGGTTAGGCGTTCTGCCGTTGAGGTATTCTGTACAAAATGCGTCAATGATGCGATCAAAGGCTTCTTTGAAATTTAAGACGTGGAACTGAATCTCGAGTTGATCTGCCACGCTGCGGGCGTCGTTCGCATCTTCCAAGCTGCAGCATACTTTTGTCCTGGTTATTGCATCGAGTTTGTCAATGCCTAAACGCATGAACAGGCCGATAACCTCGTAGCCCTGTTCGACGAGAAGATGTGCGGCAACGCTGCTGTCAACGCCGCCGCTCATGGCAATAACGACTTTTGTTTTCATGTTTTAAAAGTAACCACAGATTTCACGGATTACACGGATTAAATGTCACAAAAAATGTTTATATATACCATAGCGCAGCATAGCCGCAACCAAAGAACCCCTCTCTTTCCCCCCTTCGCAAGGGGGGACACAGGGGGGGGTTAAAAAAACTTACACAAAAAAGAAGTTTTTACACGGTAATACTATAATGGTAGGGGCTGAAAATCGTTCGACTGAGCTCACGACGAAGTCTTCAGCCCCTACATGACTAAAATCTCAGTGGCACTGGGGTAAAGGATATGAGAAATATGATAAATAGAATAACGCCGAGTATCTTGCGCTTGCGGTCAAGTGTAGTAAACTCGTCTGTGGGGGCGGGGTGCCGGAATCCAAAGAGTAGGAGCAGTATGGCAAAAACCATCCATCCCGGATACATGAATATAGCGATTACACAGAAAAGGAAGATACCTATGCGATAAACAATACTGCTTTTTTTGCCCAACAAGGCATACATGATGTGTCCGCCGTCCAGTTGTCCGATAGGTAATAGATTAAGCGCTGTAACAAATAATCCTGCCCAGCCTGCAAAGGCAATGGGGTGGAGGTAGATATCCATCCCTTCCGGGAGATGGCCAAATACAAGCTTGGAAATAAACGAGAACAGAATCGGTTCTCCAAGCCCTAAGTATTGTGAGGCATCTATGGGTACAGGACGTACGTCGGAGAGATTTAAACCGATGATGATAGCAGGGATGGCAAAGAAAAGTCCCACCAGCGGGCCGGCAGCGCCAATATCGAATAATGCCTTTTTATCGGGAATAATCCCCTTCATCTTGATCACAGCGCCAAATGTGCCAAAAGGTGGAAGCGGGAGCGGCAGAAAATACGGCATAGTAGCGGCGACGTGATATTTACGGCACATGAAAAAGTGTCCCAGCTCATGGGAGAGAAGGATTATCATAATGGTGATCGAGTACCACAGCCCGTTGACATAATAGGTTGTTAAAAAAGTTGCTATGAATAGCAAGACATGGATGCGTGACTTACTAAAAAAGTTTGACGAGTTGAATTCTTCTAGGGACATTTGAATGTTTGTTTCGGAATTTTTTATAATAAATTTACGTTTACGTTCAGGAAATTCAATTTACCCACGAAAGACACGAAACTTGTCCTCGTGTAAACGGGGAACGGCTAAATTCCATTCGTTTCTTTTCGCGTTTTTTTGCTGGTTAAATCGTCCTCGATTGAACCGAAATGTTTCGGTTCAGGCTACAAGCCTGAACCAGCACAGAAAATGCTAAATCCAAAGCACGAAATCCGAAACTCGAAACAATTCAAAATTACAAATTCAAATGTTCCAAACCTCGTTTCCAACTTCTTTCATTTGGTATTAGAATTTGTTTCGGATAAAGTTAGAAAAATATTATCAGAAAAGGATAGGAAATTCAATGGTATTTGAAAGCAGTTGATATTCGGCAGGAATGAAGTAATGAAGTTGCAGCGTTGCTGTTAAAAGCCACAAAAACTGATTTCCTTCTTCTTCAAGGAAATCATCGAAATTGGAACCTAAATGTTTATTTTTTGCCTCTCTTATAATTTTCAAGACGGGACACTGCTGTCTTGAGTTCATTTTGCGGTTTCTTCTGCGATTTTTTGATGAAACCGTGCAGCAAAATCATGTACTCGCCATCAACCGTGAAGAAGACTCGCGCAAAGCCTTTTTCTAATCTTGTACGGACTTCCCATAAATCCTTGTCGATTTTCCTAATCAGCGGTATTCCCATCGGCCACCCTATTGGGCGGTCTTAATGTCTTCGCCAATTTGCCACTTTTCTTCTCGCGAAAGTCCCTTAAGCCATTCCCTCACCGGTTCGTTGCCGGTTTCAGACCGACGGAAAATCTTTTTTGCTTGACAAAAGCCTTCTAATGGGCGATCCCCTTTTGATTCCCTGCAGTACGATACAACTCGATTTATACGGGGTTTTTAAATTGTATGAGATCAGTAGCAATGGGAAGGGTTACTCCAGTCTGTCGGATTGTGATCCTCTTGGGGTATACCTTTCCACATAGTGGGAAATCGTAATGTGGAGCGCCTTGTTAGCGTTCAATATATTTTTGCTCCGCTCAGAGCGGAAATACAAGCCTCAGTAAGATGGGCCGTCTCTCGCGGAATGAAAACAAAAAAGTATGAGATATTTTCTTCGACTGCAGGTGGTTTAGCGATGCGCTCATATGGAACAACAGAGTTACGCAAGGACACATACAGTTCGTCTTTATGGATAACAGCAATCTTAGGCTTGACCTGCAGAGTAGTAATAGCTTGAAGATGGGACGTATCTGTAATGACTTCGTGTAAAATTTCTTTTACTTTTGCTCTGATACTCTCGCGTTGCGTAGAATCTCCCTTATTTTCGAAGATGAGTTCAAATTCTGCAAATGTTTTCCATAGTGGAACTAGACGTGGTTGCCGGCTCAATAGTTCTCCTATCTCCTTTATGTCGTTATGTCTTTGCTTGAGCAAATAAAAAATATCCCCGTCTGACGGCAGATAGAGCAACGAATTACCAACTGAGACAGGTTTCTCAAAAGATTCTGCAGAAAATAGAACGTCAAGTAGTCTGTCGGTATCTTCAAGAGGTGACAGAAGGCGTGAAAGTTGCTTGATCGCCTCAGACAGGAGGCGGCTGTAATAGCACACCGTATGATGGCTATATATCCAATTGTATAGAAAGTTTCTTCCATCTAGTACGCTCTGGACAACATTAAGAGCCGATTTGCTAAATGCAGGCACCAATTTATTGTCAAACATGGATAATTCTAGCGCTGATAGAAGGCGATGAATATCAATTGATACATTATTCGTGCCGGATGCCCAAGTATCCCGCTGTATGTAATCTAATTTATCAACATCTATCGCTTGCCCATTGATTAACAGAATCAGGCAATTCTCGACTTGTTCCTTCAATGTTTTTGCTGGTTGGTGAATACAGCCCGTAATCATTCTCGCGATTACGATTGGATCCTGATCGGGAAAGAGTTGGCGAAATGCCGTAGCATAGTGCTTTAGGAATATCGCTGCGCTGAATATCTCGTGATCAGATGGACCCTTGCCTCTGTTGTAGTTGTGTTTGTAGTCATCCTTGAATTTTGGGTCAACATGGCAGAACAAGAACTCCTCTGCACGGTTGTTGCGATTGTAGAATTCCTCAAATGTGTGTGAAAATGGGGCATGCCCGCAGTCGTGCATTAGGGCAGCGACTAAAAACAGTGGTTTATAATGATCCAAAACATCTGATGAAATATCCTTAGTATCTGTGTTTTCTTTGATGTGATGAAATGCCAGACGGGCTAGATAATATACTCCAAGAGAATGCACAAAACGATCATGATGCGCAGAGGGATACAACGGACGCATTGATGTTTGCTCGATGTTTTTTAAGCGTTGGAATATCGGTGTGTCAATAAATGCGTGACAGAGATAACTTGGTACCGATATGTAACCGTGTACAGGGTCACGAAATATTTTCTGCCTAGTTTCATCCATTAAGGTTGTTGCTTACGTGGCAGCAACTGCTTTGTCGAGAAACCCTACGACACGCGGGGACAAGAAAGAGAAAAAGGTGTAGTTGACATATTCTGAGTCAAAAAACTGCTCAGAAGTATCAGCACGGCGGATGTTTTCGCCTTCTTGTCGAAAAAGCTGTGGATAGTAATGAAGCGCTAAATCAATAGACGGGGCTGATATATCAAGAATGACATCTGGCTGTTGCTGTTCTATTTTATCACGCAGTTCTCGTAGATAATGAAAAGATATACTATTCCTTTTCTTAAGAACAAAAGCTAATAATACGTCGCTCTTTACAATGTCACACATAAGTGCTCCTTTCTGTTAGTCTGCTTATGTGTCATGAATGGCACAACACATCCATGTTGTTAAGCACTTTCTCCAATATTATTTTTAAGTTTTCGTATAAGTACAGAAATATAACATAAAATTAATTATTGTCAAGATTATTTTGTTATTGAAAAAAGTAAATAAAGTTCCCCGCCAGAAGGCTGTCCGAGAATGAAATTGCCCCAACCGATGGATACTATATAGTATTTGCCGAGAGATAATTTATCAATATTATAGTATAGTACAAACCGTGTAAATACATTCTCGGACAGCCTGTTTCAAAGTGACAAATCGGCTTCAATTTTTTCAAGGAGCGCTGAAAAACCCTTGTCCCCTTTTGCTTTTGAAGTCCTTGGTACGCTTATTACCTCCGATAGAATGATTTGTTAGGCTAATATCTATAATTCGTCGTCATGGAGGGGCTTCCGGTTTGGGACATTTGTCAATATCTTCCTGAAATCTTTCTTTTTTGCTCTTTTGGTTCTGTTTATCAAATAGTCTTCCGTCATCAATGCAGAAACTTTTTCTGATACCGCGGATGAAATAAACTGGTTGATAGAGACTCCTTCCTTTAGCCAGTATTTCTTACCTTCCGACGCATGTCAATGCGCCCACAATGGTGCTTGCCATTTCAAATTGAAAATCATTTGATTATTACACCCTGTTTGATATAATTTCATTTTGAAATGGTGTCGTTATGTGACAAACGTTCACCGCAGAGATCGCTAAGACTTCGTCGTGAGCTCAGTCGAACGATCGCAAAGAGGAAAAATTAGGTTTTTCTCTGCGTCCTTTGCGCCTTTGCGGTGAAACAAAATATTACTAATTAACTTTGGGAGATTTATTTACATGGCTGAACAGCGAAAAAAAGTCGTGCTGGCCTACTCAGGTGGTTTGGATACCTCTGTGGCAATTAAGTGGATTCCTGAAAAATACAATATGGACGTTGTTACGGTAACGATCGACCTTGGCGCAGTGAAGGATTTGGATGCTATCCGTGAAAAGGCGTTAAAAACAGGGGCTAAAAAGGCGATTGTCATTGATGCAAAAGATACCTTTGTCAAATATTTTATATTTCCTGCCTTGCAATCAGGGGCGTTGTACGAAGGCGTTTACCCGCTGGCTACAGCATTGGGCAGGCCACTGATTGCAAAATTACTGGCAGATGTAGCACATGAGGAGAAGGCGGATGCCGTTGCGCACGGCTGCACTGGGAAGGGAAATGACCAGGTGCGTCTGGACGTGTCCCTCCAGGTTTTAAATCCAAAATTACAGATTATTGCCCCTGTACGGGAGTGGAAGATGACGCGTGACGAAGAGATCAGGTATGCCGAAGAGCACAATATTCCTGTAGAGGCGAAGATAAAGAGTCCATATAGTACGGATGAAAATCTCTGGGGGAGAAGTATTGAATGTGGCGTGTTGGAAGACCCCTGGGCAGAGCCACCGGAGGAAGTTTATAAATGGACAAAAAATGCAAAAGAAGCCCCGGACGCACCCGAATATCTGGAGATTCATTTTGAAAGGGGTATCCCTGTGGCGCTTAATGATGAGGAGATGGACGGGGTTACCCTTATCAATACGTTGAATGCACGGGGTGGCAAGCACGGTGTCGGTAGGATTGACCACCTGGAGAACCGGCTTGTAGGTATTAAATCCAGAGAAATTTATGAAGCCCCTGCTGCGATTATATTGCATACAGCCCATAAAGCGCTTGAAGGTATGATTATGACAAAGGATGCCCTGCGTTTTAAGGACATTGTGTCTGCCCACTATGCCGACCTGATTTATAACGGGCTTTGGTTTTCCGCTTTCCATCAGGATTTGGTGGCATAC
>Ga0209641_10003783_pt1 | contig 12622 bp, 7 predicted proteins | sample RifCSP16_1_FD_184022 | JGI IMG/M metagenome (GOLD analysis project Ga0209641, IMG submission 184022) | Soil microbial communities from Rifle, Colorado - Rifle CSP2_sed 16_1 (SPAdes) (version 2) | ecosystem: Environmental > Terrestrial > Deep subsurface > Rock core/Sediment | place: Rifle...
TGCTCCGTTACTTCACGCAGGTGAACATCAACACGGAAAGTCCGCTGTTTCTGATCTTTACGATCATTGCGATGGCCTCCATGTTTGCCGGCAACCTGCTTGCACTGCTCCAGAACAATATCAAGCGCGTTCTTGCATACTCATCGATCTCGCACCTCGGCTATCTGCTCGTGGCCTTCCTCGCGAGCGGCGGGATGAGGGTCACGGCGGTCACATTCTATCTGGCCGCCTATTTTGTGACAACGCTGGGAGCGTTCGGCGTGGTTTCCGTCATGTCGGGAAAGGAGAGGGACGCCGACCGCATGGATGATTACCGCGGGCTATCCTCGCGGCGGCCGTGGCTTGCAGGCATATTTACGGCGATGCTGCTCTCCCTCGCCGGTATCCCGCTCACGGCCGGTTTCATCGGAAAGTTCTACGTCGTGTCCGCCGGGATCGGCTCGGCATTGTGGCTCCTCGTCATCATCCTCGTCGTGAACAGCGCCATCGGTTTGTTCTATTATCTGCGCATTGTCGTTGCCATGTACCAGTCGCCGGACGAGATGAAAGGGATAGAAATAGTTCCTCTTTCTGCTGCATCAGTATCTTTTGCAGACCGCGTTGTGCTCGCGGGGCTTATGCTCGCGCTCCTATGGCTCGGGGTCTATCCGGCCCCGCTCATACGTATGATCCAGGCCACGGCCGCCCGGCTGATTTAAACTTCATTTCTCTTCCCCCGTCCGTCATGCGCGCTGATTTTCTCCGTGTCCGTCGAGTAAATTGAGATTTTCCATCTTACGAAAAATGTGCAAAGTTCTGTTTGCGTTTAAATAAAAACAGTTTATAATAGCGTTACCCCGGGCCTGAAGAATTGCCGCGTTTGATCTTGTAAAAAGTGCGAACTGTCACCATGAGCAACGCGAAGGGTCTCTCAACATATTGGAAATACGAGATTCTTCGGCTTCGCCTCAGAATGACAAAATTGTAAATTTTTACCTTCTTACGAGTGTATCAATCATGTAACAACATTAAATGCGTTTGTATCAGTATCCCATGAAACAAATCGTGAGGTGCATACATGAACCCATCAACAGAAAAAAGGAATTCGGGAATAGCCTTGATCGGCGATGTGCCATGGGGGACTCATTTCTGCCAGTTCTACCAGACGAAGAAGGATCTCCTTGACATGCTTGTCCCGTACTTCAAGGCAGGGTTGGAGAATAATGAATTCTGCATGTGGGTTACCTCAGAGCCGCTAAGCGCTGAGGATGCGAAGAAGGCCTTGAAAAAGGCCGTGCCTCGTTTTGAAGAGTTCGCCAGGAAGGGGCAGATAGAGATCATGCCCTATGACCAATGGTATACAAAGGACGGTAGCTTTGAAGAAAAAAGGGTGCTGGACGGCTGGGTAAGCAGGCTTGACACCGCCCTCAAGAAAGGCTTTGACGGATTAAGGCTGACAGGCAATACATTCTGGATCGAAAAGAAGGATTGGAAGGCATTTACCGACTATGAAGCTGCGGTTGACAGCGTTATCGGCAGCTATAGGATGCTTGCAATCTGTACCTACTCGCTCAAGAAGTGCGGCGTGGTTGAGATCATGGACGTCGTCAAGAACCATGAGTTTGCTCTTGCCATGAGCCAGGGCACATGGCAGGTTGTCAGCAACCCGGCCTCGGTCCATGGGCATTCGTAAGGCATTAAACCGCGAAGACGCGAAGGACGCAAAGGTTTTTAAAAAATTTAAAAAATAATTCTTGTTCTTCTTCGCGCTCTTCGCGCCTTAGCGGTGAATGCTTTTCAGCAAAGCATTTAATTACCAACTCGAAACACGAAACTGGTGTACACTATGCCTTTTGACAAACGGAAATCCGGCATCTCCTCGGTCGGCGATCTGCCCTGGGGCAGCCATTTCTGCCAGTTCTACCAGACGAAGAAGGACCTCCTTGACATCCTTGTTCCTTACTTCAGGGCAGGGCTGGAGGGCAACGAGTTCTGCGTCTGGGTAACCTCCGGAGCTCTTGGCGCAGAGGATGCGAAGAAGGCTTTAAAAAAGGCAGTGCCTCGTTTTGAGGAGTATGTCAAGAAGGGGCAGATAGAGATCATTTCTCAAAGCCGGTTGTGCGCCCTGGGCAAAAAGTCCGGCAGTACCGTCGTTTCGAGACTTGACCATGCCGTCTCCAGCGGTTTTGACGGCCTCAGACTCGCGTGCAACGCTTTCCCTGAAACGGCGGACGCCCCGTTAGCGAAGGATGCCAAGGCGACACATACTGTTAAAAAACGAAGTTCTCCAACGGGGTCCGCCTGTTATGGCACGGATGCCATAAGCAGACATAACGTGATCGCCGTCTTTGCGTACCCCCGCGACAAGTTCGATGCAATAGGGCTCATGGAAGTCGTCAAGAACCACCGTTTCGCGCTTGTCCGGAACGCAGGAAGGTGGGAGGTCATCGAGAGCTCGGAAGCACGGATCGTGAAAGACGAGCTGAAAAGGAGCGAGGAAAAGCTGCATTCCCTTTTCAGCAACATGTCGGAAGGGTTCGCTTACCACCGTATAGTGCTGGATGACGGGAAGAAGCCCTGCGATTACGTCTTCCTTGAGGTCAATGAGGCATTCGAGACGCTTACCGGCCTTAAAGGGAAAAACATCATCGGCAAAAGGGTCACGGACGTCCTTCCCGGCATAGAGAAAGACCCGGCAGACTGGATAGGAAAATACGGGAAGGTCGCGCTGACCGGAAAGCCGGTGCAGTTCGAGAACTATGCAGAGCCGATCAAAAAGTGGTTTTCGGTCTCCGCCTTCAGCCCGCACACAGGCCATTTTGCAGTAGCGTTCACCGACATCACCGAGCGCAAGCGGGCGGAGGAGGAGATCAAGCGGCACAATGCCGTTCAGATCGGGATTAACACAATCTTCAAAAAGGCGCTTACGTGTGAGACGGAAGAAGAACTTGGGCGGACCTGTCTGAGAGTGGTGGAAGAGATTACCGGCAGCAAGTTCGGCTTTATCGGAGAGATCGGCGCGGACGGCTTGCTGCATGACCTCGCCATCAGCGACCCCGGATGGGAACTCTGCACGATGTATGACAAGACGGGGCATCGAAGGTCGCCGGGCGATTTCAAGCTGCGCGGCATCTACGGCCGGGTGCTTCTTGACGGGAAATCGTTCTTCACGAACGACCCGGCCTCGCATCCCGACAGTATCGGCGCGCCGGAAGGGCATCCGCCTTTGAAAGCATTTCTCGGCGCGCCCCTGGTCCACGGCGGGAAGATCATCGGTATGATTGCCGTGGGGAACCGCGTTGGGGGCTACCGCTGGGAGGAGCTGGAATCGATTGAAGCCATGGCGCCTGCTATTGTGGAGGCCTTGTTCCGGACACGGGCGGAGGTTGCGCTGCGGGCAAGCGAGGAACGCCTGAAAAGGTCACAGGAGATCGCCCATCTCGGCAGTTGGGAGCTTGATCTCGTGCATAACCGGCTCTACTGGTCGGACGAGGTTTACCGGATATTCGGATCAAAACCCCGGGAATTTGCTGCAACCTATGAGGCGTTCCTCGAAGCAGTGCACCCGGACGATCGCGCGACAGTCGATGCCGCCTATTCCGGCTCGCTGCGTGAGGGAAGGGACGCGTACGAGATCGAGCACCGGGTCATAAGAAAAACAACCGGCGAGGTCCGCATCATCCATGAAAAATGCGAACATATCAGGGACGGGTCCGGCCGGATCATCCGGTCGGTCGGGATGGTGCACGACATTACCGGGCGCAAACGGGCGGAGGAGTCTCTGCTCAGAAGCAGCCGGCGATTCGAAATTCTTTCCGAAGCGGCCGGCCGCCTGTTGGCAAGCGAAAGGCCCCAGGAGGTCGTGAACGATCTCTGCTCGAAGGTCATGTCCTACCTCGACTGCCATGCCTTCTTCAATTTTCTCGTGGACGAGAAGAAAGGACGGCTCCATCTGAACGCCTGCGCCGGCATCCCGGAGAAAACGGCGCGGGAGATCGAATGGCTCGATTACGGCGTTGCCGTGTGCGGCTGCGCGGCCCGCGACGGCGAGCGCATCGTGTGCGAAAACATCCCCGAAACGCCCGATCCCCGGACGGAGCTCGTGAGATCCTTCGGGATCAAGGCCTATGCCTGTCACCCGCTCCTCTCAGGGAAAAAAGTCATCGGCACCCTCTCTTTCGGCACTCGCTCCAGGCGGAGTTTTAACGACGAAGACCTCTCCCTCATGAAGATCGTTGCCGACCAGGTGTCCGTAGCGATGGAACGCATGAGGGCGAAAGAGGAGCTGGAGAGCCGGGTCCGGGAGCGGACGACGGAACTGGCTGAAACCGTCGATACATTGCAGACGGAAGTTTCCGAGCGTCTGGGGGCGGAGGAAAAGGTCCTCCGTCTGAACCGGCTGTATTCCGTTCTGAGCAAGATCAACGAGGCCATCGTCCGCATCCATGATCCCGAAATACTCTATGAACGGGTATGCCGCGTTGCCGTTGAAGACGGCTTGTTTAAGATGGCATGGATAGGGCTTGCCGACCCTGAAACCCTCATGGTAGAGCCGGTCGCCAAATGGGGGGACTCCGGCGGTTACCTCGATCATATCAAGATCTATGCCGCCGACGTGTCCGAAGGCAGAGGTCCCACGGGCGCGGCGGTCCTCGAAGGAACGTATTCCATTTGCAGCGACATAGAACATGATCCACGCATGCTTCCCTGGCGCGACAAGGCCCTCCGGCACGGGTTCCGTTCTTCAGCGGCCTTCCCCCTCCGTGCCGGTTCCGTTGTCATCGGCGCCCTGACCATCTATTCGGACACACCGCAATTCTTTACGGACGATGAAATTAACCTCCTCAATTCATTGGTGGATGATGTCTCCTTTGCAATAGATTTCATGGCCAATGAGAAAAAGCGGCTTGAGGCGGAGGCAGCCTTAAGGCTGGCGAACGCTTACAACCGGAGTCTTATCGAGGCAAGTTTGGATCCTCTCGTAACCATCGATACCGGCGGCAAGATTACGGACGTCAACGTCGCGACAGAGACCGTGACAGGGCTTTCCCGTGAGGACCTTGTCGGCACTGACTTTTCCGATTATTTCACGGACCCCGATTCGGCGATGGCGGGGTATCAGCAGGTCTTCCTGGAAGGTTCGGTGAAAGACTACCCCCTCGAGATCCGGCACAAGGAAAAAGGGACCACGCCGGTCCTGTACAATGCTACGGTGTATCGCGACGAAACGGGAAAGGTCCTCGGTGTATTTGCCGCGGCGCGCGACATCACCGAACGCAGGGAAACGGAGCGGCGCATTACGGTAACGAATGATCTTCTCAAGCTGTTTACCCCCACCTTTTCACGCAAGGAATACCTGGACTCTGCAATGAAGATCATCCGCGAATGGAGCGGCTGCCGGTATGTGGGCATGAGGATAGCCGATCGCGACGGGAACATCCCCTATGAAGCGTGCGCGGGCTTCAGTCCTGAGTTCCTTGAGTCGGAGCGGGTCCTGTCGTTAAAGCGGGACCAGTGCGCGTGCACGAGGGTCGTGGCGGGTACGCCGGAACCACAGGACATGCCCGCCATGACACGCGCAGGATCATTCCATTCCAACAATGCCATGAAGTTCGTGGAAGACCTCACGGACGAACAGAAGGCGCGGTTCCGGGGCGTCTGCATACGGAGCGGGTTCGCTTCGGTTGCCGTGGTCCCCATTCGATATCGCGATAAAGTGCTCGGGGCCGTCCATCTTGCCGACGAGCGCGAGGGGATGGTCCCGCTCAAGAACGTGGAATTCATAGAACAACTGGCCCTCATCATCGGCGAGGCGGTCTTCCGCTTCGGCATCGAAGAGGAGATCTGGAAGCTGAACAGGGAACTCGAACAGCGCGTGATCGAACGCACAACCCAGCTCGAAGCGGCCAACAAGGAGCTGGAGGCCTTCTCCTATTCCGTGTCCCACGACCTCCGTGCGCCGCTTCGGATCATCGACGGCTTCAGCCAGGCGATCGAGGAGGATCAGGCCGCGAAGCTGGATGAAACGGGCAAGGACTACTTCCAGCGTGTGCGCGGCGCCAGCCGGCGCATGGCGCAGCTCATCGACGCATTGTTGAGCCTGTCTCGCCAGACACGCGGAGAGCTCAACTGCACCACGGTTGACATGAGCTCGCTGGCAAAGGCGGCGTGCGACGATCTCCGGAAGACCCAGCCTGACCGCCGGGTGGAGTTTGTTATCGCCGACGCGGTTACGGTCCAGGGGGACCCCGTCATGCTGCGGGCCGCGCTGGAGAACCTCCTCGGGAACGCGTGGAAGTTTACGGAAAAACGCGACCCGGCGCGGATTGAATTTGGAGTGATCTATTGCGGAACGACAAACGCGTCCCCACCCCTGCCCCTCCCCTTCAAGGTGAGGGAAAAAGGAGGGGATGGGTCTTCGCAGAGTGCGGATTGCGAAATTAAATCCAAAATTCCAAATCCCAAATCCGAAATGGAAGGCAAGACCGTTTATTTTGTACGGGACAACGGCTCAGGGTTCGATATGAACTATGGGAACAAGCTCTTTACTGCGTTTCAACGGCTCCATACGACCGATGAGTTCCCAGGCCTCGGCATCGGCCTTGCCACGGTGCAGCGCATCGTCCATCGCCACGGCGGCCGTATCTGGGCGGAAGGGGCGGTGGACAAGGGGGCGACTTTTTATTTTATCGTGTGAAATAGTTTCAATTTTTTGCAGCGTCAAACTTGATCTGTTCGTCAAAAGTTCTAAAGACCGTCTTTGCGAGCGTAGCGAAGAAATCTCGTCGTTTGTAACTGTCTGAAAAAACGAGATTGCCGCATCGCTCCTCGCAATGACAGCACTGGGACTTAAGGAGAGAAGGGGCATGAATAAGACTATGACAGTATTGCTGATTGCCGTTGTGCTGAGCGTTAACATCGGATGCAACAGGAAAGGCGAGCATGGATCAACGAAGCAACAGGAAACCGTCATCATTGCAGTTTCGCCGCAGCCCGTGTCCGCTCCGCTGTATGTGGCGTTTGAAAAGGGCTTCTTCGAACGGGAAGGGCTGCGGGTGACTCTTCAATCATATACTTCCGGCAAAGACGCGCTCAATGCCGTCATCGGGGGCAAAGCACACCTGGGAACCGCCGCGGAGACCCCGGTCATGATCGCGGGTCTGAAGGGTGAAAAGATCTATGTCATCGCCACCCTTGCCGAGTCGGACAAGTATATGAGGATTATCGCACGGAAGGACAGGGGAATTTCAATTCCCGCCGATCTGAAGGGCAAGAAAATAGGCGTAAGTCCCGGCACCAATGGAGAGTTCTTCCTGCATGCCTATCTCACTGTCAACCATCTGGCGAAAAAAGACGTGCAGGCAGTCGACGTGCTCCCTAAGGATATGGTCGATGCGCTGGTGACAGGCAAGGTGGATGCCGTCTCGACCTGGGTCCCGCATACCACAACGCTTCAGCATAAACTCGGCAGCAACGCGCTCATCATCGACGATCATGGCATTTATGTGATGACCTGGAACGTCGCGGCAACGCAGGATTTCGTTAAAAGCCATCCCGCACAGATCGAAAATTTCCTGCGAGCCGTTCTCCGGGCAAACAAATTCATCAAAGAGCGTCCCGACGAGGCCCGCGCCATTACCGCGAAACATATCGGAATGGACATGCCCATGCTCAGCGAAACGTGGGACCTGTACGGCTTTAATACCGTCCTGAACCAGAGCCTGATATTGAGTCTGGAAGACCAGGCAAGATGGATGATAAAGAAAGAGGCAGGCAGCGCCCGAAGAACCCCCAATTTCGTGGACTTCGTTTATGCCGATGGACTGAAAACGGTGCAGCCTGAAGCTGTGCGTATTTCGGGCAAATAGGGAACGGAATATGAGAATCAATACGAGACTAAAACTTGCCGTATCAGTGCCGGTATTCATGTCGCTCTTCGTCGGTCTGGCGCTCTTCTTCTCCTATCAGGCAATGGAAAAGGATTGGAAGAACGGCTCATTGGTCCGGCGGATAAGGAGCAGCGTTACCGAACTTAACACCTTTGTCCAGTCCTATATTCACTATCATGAGGAACGTCCCAAACGGCAATTCCTTGTGGAGTACGATTCCATGACACAGCTTATCGCCGGCATCCGGCTGCGGAATCCGGAGCAGCAGAGGCTTTTGGACAAGATTGGCCTGAATAGTGAATCAATGAAGGACTTATTCCTCAGATTGGTCTCGAACTATGAGCCCTCAGATCCGGCCGGGAATGCTGAATTACTCGCTAAAGCGGAGGAGCGGCTGGAGGGTCAGCTCCTGATAAGGTCCCGTGATATGGATGCAGACGCCTCACGCCTGCGAAGCATGGTTGATGACGACATACGGCGCGCCCAGACAAGAACTTTCACTCTTATACTTTTCGTTGTGCTTTTCACAACGATCCCTCTCACCATCGTTTTGATCCGAACGATGAAGAGCATTACGACGTCGCTCTCAACGCTTCGCAAAGGGACCGAAGTCATTGGCTCCGGTAATCTCGGCCACAGGATAGGCATGACAACGCCCGACGAACTCGGAGACCTCTCCGATGCCGTTGACCATATGACGGAGCAGTTGCAGGCGGTAACCGTCTCGAAGGACGAGCTGCAGCAGGAGGTGGAGGAGCGCAAGCGGGCGGAGGAGGAGATCAAAAAACTGAACGATGATCTGAAACACCACGTCACACAGCTTGAGGAGGCCAATAAGGAACTGGAGGCGTTCAGCTATTCCGTTTCCCATGATCTCAGGTCGCCGCTTCGGAGCATCGACGGCTTCAGCCAGGCGCTCCTCGAAGATTATGGGGGCAAATTGGACGGCGAGGGCAGGGACTACCTCCAGCGCGTGCGCGCCGGGAGCCAGCGCATGGCGCAGCTTATTGATGATCTGCTGAACCTTTCGCGGGTGGCGCGAAGCGAGATGAGCCGCGTCCCGGTGGACCTGAGCAAGATCGCGAAGGATATCGCCAATGGCCTCAGAAAATCGGACCAGGAACGCAATGTCGAGTTCGTCATCTCAGGGGGATTGACGGCGCAGGGAGATGAAAGGCTGCTGCGCGCGGCCATGGAAAATCTTTTCAGCAATGCCTGGAAATTCACCTCCATCCACCCGCGCGGAAGGATCGAGTTCGGCATGGCACGGCGCGACGGGCAGCCGGTTTATTTCATTAAGGACGACGGAGTGGGATTCGACATGACCTATGTCGGGAAACTTTTCGGTCCATTCCAGCGCCTGCATTCACCGGGTGATTTTCCCGGCACCGGCATCGGCCTGGCCACGGTGCAGCGGATCATCCATCGGCACGGGGGACGTATCTGGATCGAGGGAGCAGTGGAAAAGGGGGCGACGGTGTATTTTACGCTGTAAAGCATCATGTAGCCGCACCCTTTAGGGTGCGTGGAATGACGCAGGCTGAAGCCTGCGGCTACTTGAGACTATTATTGATAAGGAGAATAAAAGAATGAAGAATAAAGTTATTCTGTTAGTCGAAGACAACCCGGATGACGTGAAACTGACCATGCGGGCGCTCAAGAAGAGCAACGTGCTCAATGAAGTGGTCGTGGCGCAGGACGGGGCCGAGGCCCTTGACTATCTTTTCTGCGCCGGCAAGTATTCCGGACGCGACAAGAACGTCATGCCCCAGGTGGTCCTGCTTGATCTGAAGATGCCCAAAGTGGACGGCCTCGAGGTCCTGAAGCGCATGCGCGCGGATGAGAGGACCAGGCTTCTCCCCGTGGTTGTCCTCACCACGTCGAGCGAAGAGAAAGACCGTGTCAGCAGCTACAAGCTCGGCGCCAACAGCTATGTCCGCAAACCCGTGGATTTCAATCAGTTCGTGGAGGCGGTGCAGCAATTGGGGCTTTACTGGCTCGTGTTGAACGAAACACCGTAATAAAACAGTTTGAGACTCCAAATTATATATTATGAATAAACCACTTCACGTATTGATGGTCGAGGATTCCGAAGACGACGCACGGCTGCTGCTCCTCGAACTGCGGCGGAACGGCTATGAACCCGTCTTCGAGCGGGTTGATTCGCGCGAAGACATGGAACAGGCGCTTACGCGGCGCCAGTGGGACATCGTCATCTCGGACTATATTATGCCCCGGTTCAGCGGTCTTCATGCTTTGAGCGTGCTCAAGGACAGCGGACTCGATCTTCCATTCATCATCGTCTCGGGAAATATCGGCGAGGACATCGCCGTCGAGGCGATGAGGAAGGGCGCGCACGACTATATCATCAAGGGCAACCTGGCAAGGCTCGCCCCGGCCGTGGAGCGGGAACTTCGTGACGCCGAAGTTCGCCGTGCGAGCAAACAAGCTGAAGAGGAGCGCGTCCGCCTGGCGGCAGCGGCTGAAGCGGCCGCCGAAGCCGTGGTCATAACCGACACGCGGGGCATCGTCCAGTATGTGAATCCCGCTTTCGAGAAGATGACGGGCTACGCAAAAGAAGAAACCGTGGGACGCGATCTGCACATGCTGGACAGCGGCAAGCAAGACGCAGATTTTTACCGGACGCTCCGCGACTCGCTGAAGCGGAACGGTGTCTGGACCGGCCGTCTCATGAGTAAAAAGAAAGACGGAACTCTTTACCACGAGGACTGCACCTATTCCGTGATAATGAGCCCCGGCGGTGAGATTATCAATTATGTCTCCATAAAACGCGACGTGACGGAACGGCTCAGGCTCGAATCCGTCGCTGAAGCGGTGAACACCATGGAGAGTATCGGCTACATCTTCTCCGGCGTCAGACATGAGATAGGCAACCCTCTCAATTCCATCAACATGATCCTGGGGTTATTGAAGTCAAAGCTGGATGGCCTGTCCAAAGAAGCTATCAGAGAATATGTTGACCGGATTGCGGCTCAGCTCTCGAACATAGATGGTCTTTTGAAATCCCTGAAAGGCTTCAATATGTATGAGACACTGGAACGACAGGACGTGCAGATACCCTCCTTCATCGAAAAGTTCCTGTCGCTGGTAAAAGAGGATTTCCAGAAAAAGGGCATTGCGATCGATACGTCCGTGGATCCGGAAGCAAAACGGGCATACGCGGACCCCCGGGCGCTCCAGCAGGTATTGCTGAATATCCTGACCAATGCCTCGGATGCCATGAACGGAAAAGAGGACCCGAAGGTGATGATCAGCGTTTCCTGGACAGGGGGCATGATCCGGATCCGTGTGGAGGACAACGGATGCGGCATTCCTGAAAAAAAGCTGAAGGACCTCTTCAGGCCTTTTTATACTACAAAAACTCACGGCACTGGTCTGGGTCTGGTGATCGTCAAGAAGATGCTGACTAAGATGAATGGCACCATCGAAATAACGAGCCGGAAGGACGGAGGGACACGAGTGGACATCTTCATTCCGGAAGGGAAGGAGTGAGGGCAGCAGCTACATAGTTGCTACGTATCATAAACCAATACGGCATAATGGCCACATAAGGCACAGAGGGCACAAAAAATGAAGAAAGAAAAAGATATCTTAGAATTGTGTAATCAAATTAGGCAAATTGCTTTTGACCTGCACGTGTTTCTACTAAAGCAAACAGAAAAATTACTGGCGTTAAAGTACTTTACAACCCAACATCTTTAACTGTGAGTCAATTTTTATAGTCAAAACCAAAACCCAGTTTTCACACAAAGCCACAAAGCGCGCAAAGAAAAACTTGAATCTGGAATTTTGAACCTTGAATTTCTTCGTGGCTTCGTGTGAGACCGGTTTAAAGGTTTTGATTTATTGGTCTGAGGTTATTCGCGCTCCCGCCGGGGACCGCCTTCCCGCTTTTCCTTCTGTTTCGGTTGAGGCTGCTCCATGATCTGTGGCTGCTGTGTCGGCGCCTGCTTCCTCATGATCACTCTCGGCTCATTCTGCTTTCTGACCGGCAGGTTTTCCGGTGGCTGAGGTTTGAATACGGAGGCGTTCCTGTCCCGTACCAGCGGCCTCTCGTTCTTCAGCTCCTCAGGCCGTATCTTCCTTACGCTCTCGGGCGGCAATCTCTTTTCGGGAACTCTGCCGACATAAGGCGGAATAGCCCGCTGTTCGGGCCTTTCGACAGCGGGCGGAACAGCACGCCTCTCCGGCCTCTCCACGCCGCGCGGAACTGCGGGAACGGTCTGAGGCGCCTTCCGTTCTTCGGGTCTTACTATCCTCTCCGGCGGCATGTTCTGCTCAGGCGCCCTGCCTTTAAAAGACGGCATTGCCTGCCGTTCGCCTCTCTTCATCGCAGGGGGGACTGCCGGGATATGTTCGCGCTCACGTTCTATCTCCCGCGGAGAAAGCATGATGCGTTTTTCCGGCCTCCCGTGAGGAGGAACGATCTTGACGTCGGGCCGTCGCTGTTTTACGATCTCATCGAAAGGGTTCTCTTTGAGCTTGACCGGCACTCTCATGCCCGTGCCGAAGGAATCCCGCCTTACAACGGTCACGGCATGAGCTGCCGCGGAGTTCCTGTATCTCTTGTTGACGACGACGGTATTGATATTGATCGTCGTGATATTGATGCTTCCCGGGCCGTAGTAGCCGTACCCGTAATAGATCTCTCCCGGCGCCAGGGGTACCCATGCCACATACGCCGGCGTATAGACCCAGCCGACGAATCCCGGGCCCCAGTAAACCGCACCGCG
>Ga0209641_10003786_pt1 | contig 12621 bp, 12 predicted proteins | sample RifCSP16_1_FD_184022 | JGI IMG/M metagenome (GOLD analysis project Ga0209641, IMG submission 184022) | Soil microbial communities from Rifle, Colorado - Rifle CSP2_sed 16_1 (SPAdes) (version 2) | ecosystem: Environmental > Terrestrial > Deep subsurface > Rock core/Sediment | place: Rifle...
CATCATCGCCGGACCCACGGCCGTGGGCAAGACGGACGCGTCCCTCCTGCTCGCGCAGGAACTCGGCGCCGAGATCGTGAGCGCTGATTCCATGCAGATCTACCGCGGCATGGACATCGGCACGGCGAAACCCACCAGGGAACAGCGACGTCTCGTCTATCACCACATGCTCGACATCGCGGACCCTGCCCAGCCTTACAGCGTGGGCGACTATCTCCGGGACGCTCGGGCCGCGCTCGACGGCATCATTTCCTCGGGCGGCGTCCCGATCGTGGTCGGCGGCACAGGGCTGTATATCCGGGCGCTCATGCGGGGACTCTTTCACGGCCCGCCGGCAGACGTTGAACTTCGGGGCAGGCTCCTGCAGAAAGATGCTGACCAGGGAGAGGGGGCCTTGTATGCGGAGCTCGCGGGGGTTGATCCGGCCGCCGCAGTCAAGATCCATCCGAACGATCTCCGGCGCACGGTCCGCGCGCTTGAGGTATACTATCTGCGTGACCGCACCATATCAGACTTTCAGCAGGAACACGCGTTCAGGGACAGGCCGTACCCATTCCGGCTGCTCTTTCTCACACGGGAGCGGAAAGAACTCTATCCCCGCATAGAGAGGCGGGTGGACCAGATGATCGTTGACGGGCTTGAAGCAGAGGTCAGGAGGTTGTTCGATCAGGGGTACGCCGACACCTTGCCGTCGATGCAGGGGCTCGGGTACAAGCACTTTATGGATTTTTTTCACGGCCGGTCTTCGCGGGAAGATGCCGTGGCTCTGCTGAAGCGCGATACCAAGCGCTATGCCAAGCGCCAGTTCACCTGGTTCCGGAGGGAGCCCGAAGCGGCGTGGGTGGACATCACGGGGCTCACGAGGCCGGAGGAAATCGTGGCGCGGATAAAGAAAAACATTGAAATGTAAAACGAGTTAGTATAATATTACACAAAATATTACTACTCAGGTCAGCCGTTCGCTCTGATGCATAGCGTGCTGATAATCCAACTGATAACTGACGACGGGTAACAATCAACGGTTGTACGTTATCGGTTGTAAGTAATAAGTTCGCAACGCGGGTCACGCTTACTGCACCTTCGCTCCATGGCTGACCTGATTATCTGAGTGGTTACCAAAAAATAGTGGGAAAGGGACCGCCGAAGGGCCGTGTTCCTCTCTCACGCCGGATGCAGGGAGGGGTGGATGGGAAAGTCGCAGGTGAATCTCCAGGACATTTTTTTGAACCAGATGCGAAAAGAGAAGATCCCGGTGACGATGTACCTCGTGAACGGGGCGAGGCTCACGGGAATGATCAAGGGCTTCGATAATTTCGTCATCCTCATGAAGCAGGAAAACCAGCAGCTTGTGTACAAGCACGCCATATCCACCATCATTCCTGAAAAACCCGTGGAGCTCCTCGAAGGAGTGGAAGCGCGGAAGGAAGCGGAGCAGGAACAGGGAGTGGTACAGGGGTAATCCTGCGGAAGGCGGAGCGGGGTAAATCAGCTCATGGCTGATGGCTCGTAGTTAAGAGCTATGACCCAAGAGCCAAGAGCTGAGAACGTCTGCGAAAATCTGCGTTCAATAAAAATTTTAGGAACAGTGCGAATGGCAAAAAGAAGTGTTAAGCCTGAAAAAATAAGCATCGGCGTCATCGGCGGCAGCGGACTTTATGAAATGGAAGGACTTACGCAGGTCACGACCGTCAGGGTGGCGACCCCGTTCGGCAAGCCCTCGGATGAGTTTATCGTCGGCACCATCCACGGCAGGCGGACGGCTTTTCTTCCGAGGCATGGCAGGGGCCACCGCATCATGCCTTCCGACATAAACTACCGGGCAAATATTTACGGCATGAAGAAGCTCGGCGTGGAGCGGATCATCTCGGTGAGCGCTGTCGGCAGCATGAAGGAACAGATCAAGCCGGGTGATATCGTGATCCCGGACCAGTTTTACGACCACACGAAACAGCGACGGAGCACGTTCTTCGGTAACGGCATTGTAGCTCACGTGGGCATGGCCGAGCCGGTCTGCGGCGAGCTTTGCGAACTCCTCGCTCAGGCAGGGGGCGCTGTCAAGGCTTCGGTGCACCGCGGCGGAACGTACCTGTGCATGGAAGGGCCGCAGTTCTCCACGCGGGCGGAGTCGCTCACCTACCGGAATTGGGATGTGGACGTCATCGGCATGACGAACGCCACCGAAGCAAAACTCGCACGCGAGGCCGAACTGTGCTACAGTACGATCGCGCTGGCAACGGATTACGACTGCTGGCACCACAGCGAAGAGGCTGTGACCGTGGAGGCCGTGCTTGCGGTCATGAAGCACAATATTGAAACCTCCAGGGCAATGATCAGAGAGGCGATCCGTACCCTGCCGCAAGCGAGGTCGTGCGCATGCGGGGAAGCGCTCAAGAACACGATCATGACGCCGGAGAAACTGGTCCCTGCCAAGACGAAGAAGGACCTGGCGCCGATCATCGGGAAGTATATGAAGTCAAAATGAAAAATGCAAAATGCAGAGTGTAAAATTGCTTATGGTTTCTTTTTCATTTTGCCTTTTGCAATTTGCCTTTTGACTTTTTCAATGGAGGTTTTGTTCTGTGAGTTTGCTCGTTGTCGGTACGGTAGCGCTCGATTCCGTCAAGACCCCGTTCGGAAATGTTGACAACGCCCTCGGCGGTTCAGCCACGTATTTTTCCACCTCAGCAAGCTATTTCGCCGACGTCAGGCTCGTCGCGGTCGTGGGCGAGGACTTTCCCCGGGAACATATACAATTTCTCAAGAGCAGGAATATAGACATCAGCGGCCTCGAAGTGCAGAAGGGTGAAACCTTCCGCTGGAAGGGCGAATACGGCTATGATCTCAACGAGGCGCACACGCTTGCCACGGACCTCAATGTCCTGGCGACATTCAAACCGAAAATCGCCGAGGACTACCAGCGCTCCGATGTCGTGTTCCTGGCAAACGTGGACCCGGAGATCCAGCTCGATGTTCTCCGGCAGGTGAAGAAACCGAAGCTGGTCGCGTGCGATACGATGAATTACTGGATATCGAGCAAGCCTGACGCCCTCAAGCGGACGCTCAGGGAAGTGGACCTGTTGACGATCAATGAGGCCGAGATCAGGCAGCTGGCCGGCGAGGCAAGCCTGGTGAAGGCGGCCAAGAGCGTTCAGGCCATGGGGCCGAAGACGGTCGTTGTCAAACAGGGCAGCTACGGCGCCCTCATGTTCAACGGAAAAAGCGTTTTCAGCGCGCCGGCATATCCGCTCGAATCCGTGTTCGACCCCACGGGGGCGGGCGATACCTTCGCGGGCGGTTTTATGGGATACCTTGCGAGCACCATGAATTTTTCGGAAGAGAGCCTGCGCAAGGCCGTTGTATTCGGCAGTGTGATGGCTTCCCTGAATGTCGAGGCTTTCAGCCTTGACAGGCTCCGCAGTCTGGATTATAAAGAGATCGAGGAGCGCTACCGGGAGTTCAAGCGATTGACGCATTTTGAAGATATATGATGACGAAATTACAAATACCAAGCACCAAATTCCAAATAATGTTCAATTACCAAAATTCAAATGGCTCGTTGAGTTTGGCATTTTGAATATTGTGATTTATTTGTAATTTGGGATTTGATCATTGGATATTGGGTTGTGATATGTTTAATGCCGATCCGAACATAACCGATCTGAACGTCAGGGAGAAGAACCTGAACAAGGTGCTGTTCTCCATGAACATTCACCAGGTGGCTACGCCGGACCTGACCGTCGAGGATGCCCGCTGCTACATCCTCTTCTTCGGAGAGGGGAGCAATATTACCGCATATATTGCGCTCTATCTCACCCGGACGGACAGCAGGATCTACTACTCATATTCTTCCAACCCTTTTCCTCAAGAAGGCATGGCGCAGGTAGAAGAAGAAGCCCGGGGTTTTGTCGAGGATATGGGTTTTGTGCTCGATGAAATGCCTCTTGCCGGCGTGTCCCCGGCGGAGAAGAACCGCTGGATCGATGAGCAGGCCATCTTCAGCCGCAAGAAGCAGTCTGAGGTCCGCCCCGCGCCTGCTGCCGAACCGCAGCCGCAAGCCTGGAAGAAACCCGCTCCCGCGGCTGAGCCTGCCGCGAGTCAGCCCGCGCCCGGAACAGCACAGCCTGTGAGCGCGAAGCGGCCGGACAGCGTTGTCTCCCCGGCAATCAAGGCCGACACGATAAAGCCGCCGCCCCAACAACCCAAAAAGGATGTCCGGACCGCGACGAGCGTTGTGAGCAGGGAGAAGGAAGCCCTCGCGCGGCTTTTATCGTCATTTTGAAAGGGGTGTCTTGTATGAGAACATCGGCGATCGTGGTTCTTCTTGTCCTTGCCGGATGCACCTCCACGGGAAGTAATGTGGACAAAAGCAAAATGGCGGAAGGGTATTACATGAAGGGGCTGTCGCATCTCCAGGAAAAGAATTACGAGCTCGCGGGAGTCGAGTTCAATCGCTCCATTCAAACAGACAGCGGGAACAAGAATTCGTTCTATGCTCTCGGGATCATCAGCGATATGCAGGGGAAGCTGGATGAAGCGGCAAAATACTATGGGAAGGCGATCGATATCGATTCGGATTTTTCCGAGGCGCACAATGCGCTCGGTGTCGTCTACTTTAAGCAGCAGAAATGGAAAGACGCGATCAGGTCCTTCAAGAAAGCGCTCGCGAACAAGCTCTACACCACGTCACATCTGCCTTACCTCAACATGGGCGATCTCTACATGGCCCGGAAGGAGTATGCGAAGGCCGTCGAGGCCTACCAGGAGTCAAAGCGGTACGCAAACCTTGAGTTGACGGTCTACAAGCTTGGTACCGCCCTGTACGAGGCGGGAAAAATAAAAGAGGCGATCAAAGAGTTCCAGGAAGGCGCGGGGCTTTCTCCCAAGAATGCAAGCATGCGGTACGGTCTTGCAACGGCGCTTTTAAAGGACGGCAACAAGAAAGCGGCGATCGCCGAGTTCAAGAAGACGGTGGAGCTCGCTCCACAAAGCGAACTTGCCCAGCAAGCGCGAGATTACATAAAGACCCTCAGGTGAGAGAAATGGGAATATTAGGAACGTATCTCAGCGGCGCCCGCGAGGCGCTCGGACTCGATCTGCATGACGCGGCCCAGCAAACCCGCATCAACGTCCATTACCTCAAGGCCATGGAAGAGGAAGATTTCTCGAAACTGCCCGGCGAGGTTTTTATAAAGGGCTTCCTGAAAAATTACGGCCGGTTTTTAAAGCTTCCGGAAGCTGAGGTCTTGAAACGGTACGCCGGGCTCAAGCCCGAGACCGCGTTGCCCGGTGACGCGGTCCCGAACGTCGAACAGAAGGCCGTCACCTACGAAAAAAAAATACCGAAGGAAATTTCCCTGGAACCGTTCGTCTGGGGAGCCGGAATTTTTATCACACTCATCATCTTTTTATTTACGGCCCTGCCGGGAAAGCACGGAGGCACCGCTTCCCGGCCCGTGACTGCGGTCCCGACCGGAGGACAGCCTGCCGCTTCCGCGGTACCCGGAGCAAAACCGGAAAAACTTTATCTGGAGATCGTCGCTCTTGAGGATGTGTGGCTCCTGGTACGGATCGATTCAAGTCCCCAGAAAAAGGATGTTCTGAAAAAAGGGGAGCACGTTACCTGGAGCGCCGACGAGCGGTTTCTGCTCAGCTACGGCAGCATCGGCGCGGTGAAACTGCTGCTCAACGGGCGGGAGCTCGCGGTGACGGGACCGAAGAACGCGGTGGTCCGCGATCTGACGATCACGGCGGCCGGCGTCATCAACCAGAACCTTCACGTCGAACAACCCCGTACCGCCGGGATAAAGCCTCAGCCAAAACCGTCCGTCCTGCCGTCTCCTTCGCCGCAGGTAAATCCTCCGGCAAAACCGGAGCCGGCCCCCGCACCTGCCCCGAGACCTGATTCTTTCTGATGCGCGGGTTCCTTTTCTCGCGGTCATTCTGAGCGTTGGCGCGCGCCATTTCCCGGTTTCTCCCCCGAGCGAATTGTTCGAACATTTTTCGATGCATTCTTATTCAAGCTCGCATTGCGCCCCGATCCATTCCAAAAACTCTTTTAAGTTGCAAAGAGAATTCTTTTATGATATTTTTGGGCTGTATGGCGGCTGCGAAGATAAAATTTGGAACGTCAGGATGGCGGGGTGTCATCGCAGACGACTTCACCTTCGACAGGGTAAGGACAGTTACCCAGGCGATCGCGGAACATATCACCGCAGGGGGTCTTAAGGAAAAAGGCGTTGTTGTCGGATACGACACGCGTTTTCTGTCCGAGAGGTTCGCGGCCGAGGCGGCGAAGGTCCTGGCCGCGAACGGGATCCGCTCCTCTCTTTCCGTCAGGGATGTCCCCACACCCGTTGTGTCATTCGAGATCATCAGGAGGAGGGCCGCGGGGGGCATCAACTTTACGGCGAGCCACAACCCCCCCGAATACAACGGTCTCAAGTTTTCACCCGCCTGGGGGGGGCCTGCCCTGCCGGAGACGACGACGGACATAGAGACGCGCGCGAACGCTCTGGGAGAGAAGAATTCCATCACGGCCATGCCGATGGGCGAAGCAAGGCAGAAAGGCCTCATCGAAGATGTCGATCTCCGCAAGATGTATATCGACGACCTCAGGAAAAAAGTCGACTTCGAGCCGATCAAAAAAGCGAGGCTGAAGGTCGCTGTTGACCTGCTCTATGGTACGGGGAAGGATTACCTTGACAGCATGCTCCGGGATGCCGGGTGCGCGCTTACGGTGCTCCATGGATACCGGGACGTGATGTTCGGCGGATTGTCTCCCGAACCCTCCGAGGAAAACCTCACGGAACTCTCCGGAGCGATGAGAAAGGGGAAGTTCGACATCGGCCTCGCCGTGGACGGCGACGCTGACCGATTCGGGATACTGGACGCGGACGGAACGTACATCAACCCCAACCAGGTGCTCGCGCTTCTCCTGGACTACCTTTGCCGGACGCGCGGCTGGAAGGGCGGCGCCGCCCGTTCCATCGCCACGACGCATCTCATCGATGCCGTCGCCAAGAAGCACGGCATCGAGGTGTACGAGACCGGCGTCGGATTCAAATATATCGGCGACCTTCTGGTGCAGGGCAAGATCATCTTCGGCGGCGAGGAGAGCGCGGGCATGACCATCAAGGACCACGTGCCCGAGAAGGACGGCATACTCACCTGCCTGCTCGCGGCGGAGATGGTCGCGCGGGAGAAGAAGTCGATCAAGGATCTTCTCAAAAGACTGTATAAGGAAGTCGGAATCATCCTTGACCACCGGATCAATATTCATCTGACCGAATCGAACCGCGCGGATGTTTACGAGCGGCTTAGTCAGCCCCTCACCGAGCTCGGCGGCATGCGGGTCAAAGGGAAGAAGACCACGGCCGATGGGACCAAATACATGCTTGATGATGACAGCTGGGTGCTTATGCGCACGTCGGGAACCGAGCCGGTCGTGCGGCTTTACGTAGAGGCGGTATCCGAGGCGAATATCAGGAGCCTCATCGAGGCGGGGAAGAAGTTCATATTGGGGCAGTCTTGATAAATTACTGCGAGAAGTTGGGAGGTTGAGAAGTTGAGAAGGTGAGAGGAAAACTTCGTACCTTCCCAGTTTCATATCTTCTTACCTTCTTCGTTTCAATCAGGGAGGTTTCATGAGCGAGATCGTTGACGTATTTGCGCGGGAGGTCCTTGATTCCCGGGGCAACCCGACGGTGGAAGCGGAGGTCATTCTTGAGAGCGGCGTTGCCGGACGCGCCATTGTTCCGAGCGGGGCATCGACCGGGGAGCGCGAGGCGCTCGAGCTGAGGGACGGCGGTCCGCGGTATCTCGGCAAGGGCGTGCAGAAGGCGGTGAACAACGTGATCAAGGTGGTCGGTCCGGCGCTCCTCGGCATGGACGCGACAGAGCAGGCGACGATCGACCGCACCATGATCGAGCTGGACGGGACCGAGAATAAAGGCAAGCTCGGCGCCAACGCGATCCTTGCCGTATCGATCGCGGTCGCGAAGGCGGCGGCGGACGACGCCGGCCTGCCGCTCTACCACTATCTCGGCGGGCCGAATGCCAGGGAGCTTCCGGTGCCGATGATGAACGTGCTGAATGGCGGCGCTCACGCGGACAACAACGTGGACATCCAGGAGTTCATGATCATCCCTGCCGGCGCACCGTCCGTGACGGAGGCCATACGGATCGGCGCGGAGGTCTTCCATGCCCTGCGGTCCGTGCTCAAAAAAAAGGGATACAACACCGCCGTGGGGGACGAGGGAGGATTTGCGCCGAACCTGAAGTCGAACGAAGAAGCGGTGCAGGTCATCCTCGAAGCCGTTGAGAAGGCAGGCTATAAGCCGGGCAAAGAGGTGTTTCTCGGCCTTGATGCCGCGGCGAGCGAGTTTTACGAAAACGGCGTGTATGACCTGAAAGGCGAAGGCAAGAAAAAGTCCTCGGAAGAGATGGTCTCGTTCTATGAGGACTGGATCAAGCGCTATCCCATTATTTCCATCGAAGACGGGATGTCGGAGAAGGACTGGAAAGGGTGGAAGCTTCTCACCGACCGTATCGGCAGGAAGGTGCAGATCGTCGGCGACGATATCTTCGTGACGAACACGGCGATATTCAAGAAGGGCATCGAGCAGGGCATTGCCAACTCGATCCTCATCAAGCTGAACCAGATCGGAACGCTCACCGAGACGCTCGACGCGATCGAGATGGCGAAGCGCGCGGGCTACACGGCGGTCGTGTCGCACCGCTCGGGCGAGTCCGAGGACGCGACCATTGCCGACCTTGCCGTCGCGATGAATACCGGGCAGATCAAGACCGGTTCGCTGTCGCGCACGGACCGCATCGCGAAATACAATCAACTCATCCGCATCGAGGAAGAACTCGGCGACGCGGCGGTATTCCGCGGCAGAGAGGTGTTTTACAGCATCACGGGGTAATGCAGTGCACAAGGCGAAAACAGGGAACGTCCTGTTGATGTCGGTTGACGCATGAGAAAACGAAACTACGCGAAGGTTGACCGGAGCACGAAGACCGGGCGGATGAAAAAGCTGCTCTTTGCGGCAATGATACCCGTCGGCGCCTATTTCCTCGTCACGTTCGTCTTCGGCGAGATGGGCCTCGTGAAGTATTACCGGATGAAGGCGCAGTATCAAGCGCTCACCCAGGAGATCGCGGAGCTCAAGCAGGACAACATCCGGCTCATGCGGGAGGTCCGCGCCCTCAAGACCGATCCCGTGTATATCGAAAAGCTCGCGAGAGATAAATTGGGCCTTGCCCGGAACGGCGAGGTCGTGTATTATTATGATGACGCTAATTCCAAATCTCAAACTCCAAATCCCAAATAATATCGAAATCCGAAATATCAGTTTCCGATGGCGCTTGCCATTTGGGATTTCGCATTTTCTATGTCTGACAGCCCTCTCCATATAGCCTTTGTATGGCACATGCACCAGCCGTACTACAAGGACGACCTTACGGGCGCCTACATTCTCCCGTGGGTCAGGCTGCACGGGATCAAGGACTATTATGACATGCCCGCGCTCCTGAACGATTTTCCCGCCATTCATCAGACATTCAACCTCGTTCCATCGCTCCTGAAGCAAATCCTGGACTATGTGGAAAACGGAACGACGGACCGGTTCCTTGCCGTCACGCTCAAGCCCGCGGACGCCCTCGACCCCGAGGAGAAGATATTTCTTCTCAAGAATTTTTTCATGGCCAACTGGGACACCATGATCAAGCCGTACCCGGGCTACTGGCGGCTGCTTGACCGCAGGGGCTACAGCGTCTCTCCGAACGATCTTCAGACCGCCATCAGGTATTTCAACTCGCAGGACTATCTTGACCTTCAGGTCTGGTTCAACCTGACCTGGTTCGATCCGTTCTTTAAGCAGAGCGACCCGTTCCTGAAAGGGCTGATCGAGAGGGGGTCTCATTTCACCGAGGAAGAGAAGGTGCTGCTCATCAAGAAACAGCGGGAGATCCTGGCGCTCATTATCCCGGAGTACAAACGGCTCGCGCAAGCCGGGAGGATAGAGCTCACGACCACGCCGTTCTATCACCCGATCCTGCCGCTTCTCGACGACACCAATCTCGCGAAAGCGGCCTCGCCGGACATACACCTGCCGAATAACCGTTTCGCCCATCCCGAAGACGCCCGGGTGCAGATCGAACGGGCGCTCGCGTACCACGAGAGGCTCTTTGGTTCGAGGCCCGCGGGGATGTGGCCGGCCGAGGGATCGGTTGCAGAGGAGATCGTGCCGCTCCTCGCCGAGGCCGGGATCCAATGGATCGGCACGGACGAAGGCGTGCTCGCCCGCTCGCTCGGCATCCATATCGAGCGCGACTTTGCCGGGGTAATGAAGAACCCCGAGGCGCTCTACAAGCCATACCTGGCAGGCAAGGGGGACAGGCGCGTTTCGATCGTGTTCCGCGACCATGCGCTTTCAGACCTCATCGGCTTTGTGTACTCGAAATGGGACTACAAGAACGCCGTGCACGACCTCATCGACAGGCTTCATCGGATCAGGCGTGGGCTCTCGGGCGGGCCGCATCTGGTCTCGATCATACTCGACGGCGAAAATGCCTGGGAGTACTACCAGAACGACGGGAGGGATTTTTTTCTCTATCTCTACGAGAAACTCAGCCGTGAGCAGGGACTTCAATGCGTGACGGTCGGAGAATATTTGAAAGAGAACCCGGCGCAGGCCGGCATTGAGCGGCTCCACGCCGGGTCATGGATAAACGCGAATTTCCGCATCTGGATCGGCCACGAGGAAGACAACCAGGCATGGGACCTTCTGGGCGAGACGCGAGACGCGCTCACGGCGTACGCGTCATCGAACGGAGACCCGGAAAAGCTGGCAAAGGCATGGGAGGAGATCTATATCGCCGAAGGGAGCGACTGGTGCTGGTGGTACGGAGACGACCACCACTCCGAGAACGATGAAGAGTTCGACCTCCTGTTCAGGACGCACCTGATGAACGTTTACCGGATCATCGGCCAGGACGTGCCCGACGAACTGTATATTCCCATTCTGCGGGAGGACAGGCAGGCGCTGCCGACCGTGGAACTCACGGCCTTTATCTCTCCTACCATTGACGGGCTGGTCACGAATTACTTCGAGTGGCTGTCTGCCGGGTATTACGATGTGAGCCAGGGCGGCGGAGCCATGCACCGGGGCTCGAGCATCATCACCCATATCTATTACGGATTCGACCTCAAGAACATGTTCGTCCGGCTCGATCCGGCCCAGAGCCTCAAAGACGACAAGGTATCGGAACTCGCATTCTATATCAACTTTTTAAACCCCAAGGGCATGGACATAGAGATACGGGTCATGCCGCGGGAGCGGCATGTGAGCGCAACGCTCTTCCGGGGGGAGAACGGGGCGAGGACCCAGGTTTCCGTGATCAACACGGTGGCGGCGAACGAGATCATCGAGCTTGCGGTGCCGTTCGACCTGCTCGGGGTGAAGCCGGAAGATGAGGTGCAGATGTTCGTCACCGTGGAGCGCGACGGCTCGGAGATAGAGAAGTGGCCCTTCCGCGGGTTCATTCTCATCAGGGTCCCAACCGACAATTTCGAGGCAATGATGTGGCAGGTGTGAGCGAACTAACTTACAACTGACAACCTGTAACGAACAACCGTGGATCAAAAAAGCTTGAACCCTTCTGCGCCTTGTGATACACTTTTGTTAGTTTCGATCACCAAGTCAGCCGAACAGGAGCGACGATGAAGCTGTTTACCGTTGAAGAGAGAAGAAAGTCGTTGCAGGACGAGCTTGTCCGCATCATTGAGGTCATCAAGGCCGAATATCGTCCCGAGAAGATCATACTCTTCGGTTCGTTGGCCGGCGGAGAGATGCACGAATGGAGCGATATCGACCTGCTCATTGTGAAAGAGACAACCAAGCGTCCTATCGAACGAAATATTGAATTGTTCAGATTGATCCAGCCGAAGGTGGGGATCGACTTGTTCATTTATACGCCCCAAGAGTATGAGTATCTCCTTAAAGAGAAGGTTTCCTTTCTGTTGAACATTCTGAAAACAGGGAAAACGGTGTATGAGAAAAGAAGCTGAGGCGTGGATAATGATTGCGGCAGAAGAGCTTCAATCCGCTGAATATCTCACGGAGAAAAAGCTTTTTCGGATGGTTTGCTATCATGCCCAGCAGTCCGTTGAAAAAGCGTTGAAAGCCCTTCTTGTCGAGCATGATATAGAAATTCCGCGCACCCATAACATCCTTGACTTAAACAACGCGGTGAAAAAGCTCGGCTATGAGACAAAACTTTCTGATGAAGACACGGTTTTCCTGAATAGTATTTACCGGGCACGGTATCCCGCAGCCCTCGGTCTCGTTCCGTCAGGGGAGCCGACTGAAAAGGATGCAGTAAAGGCATTGCAGATAGCCAGAGAGACAGCCCGATGGCTAAAAAGGAAATCCGAAGGTTAATGGTTAACTGAACTGCTCTCCTCCGAATGTAGCGTTCCCAGGACCATTTCATAAGCCGGTATTTTCTTGACAATATAAAGCGTTTTTGTATAATACCACTCTGTTTTTCATTTCTTTTCCTTCCGGAGCAATCGTTGACATTTCAGGAACTTATTCTTACGCTGCAACAATTTTG
>Ga0209641_10003787_pt1 | contig 12619 bp, 12 predicted proteins | sample RifCSP16_1_FD_184022 | JGI IMG/M metagenome (GOLD analysis project Ga0209641, IMG submission 184022) | Soil microbial communities from Rifle, Colorado - Rifle CSP2_sed 16_1 (SPAdes) (version 2) | ecosystem: Environmental > Terrestrial > Deep subsurface > Rock core/Sediment | place: Rifle...
AAAATCTGCCACAAGATATAAGCGATATTTTTCTTTTGTTTGACTCAATGCTGAAAGGTATGTTATTTCTATAAATCATATATTATTTTTAGGAGGAGGTATTCGTGAGTAAGATTCAGAGGGCATTGGTTAGTGTTTCAAAGAAAGATGGTCTGATAGGTTTTGCAAAAGGTCTGAGTGAGATGGGAGTAGAGATACTCTCAACAGGCGGGACAGCAAAGTTATTAGAGAATAACGGTATTCCAGTAATTCAGGTATCTAACTATACAGGCTTCCCTGAAATCATGGACGGCAGGGTGAAAACCCTGCATCCATTGATACATGGCGGGCTTCTTGGGAAGAGAGATAATGAAAAGCATGTTGAGGAGATGAAGAAGCACGGGATAAAGCCAATAGATATGGTGGTTGTAAATCTCTATCCATTTGAGGAGACTATTTCAAAGGATGGAGTAACCCTTGATGAGGCAATAGAGAATATTGATATTGGCGGTCCTTCAATGCTCCGCTCATCAGCAAAGAATTTTCAGGATGTTGCAGTTGTAGTTGACTCTGATGATTATGAGGATATATTGGCTGAGATGAAAGAAAACGACGGTGCAATCAGCTATGATACAAAGATGAAACTTTCTGTAAAGGCATTTAAGCATACCGCAAGATATGACAGCCTCATTTCAAAATATCTGGAGAGCAAGGTTGAGGGTGAGGGCTTCCCTTCAATTTTAAATCTGCAGTTTGAAAAGATTACTGATTTAAGATATGGAGAGAATCCCCATCAGAAGGCAGCGTTTTATGAAAATATAGGATTGAATCGAGCTGCCCTTTCAAAGGCGAAACAGCTTCACGGAAAGGAGCTTTCATATAATAATATACTTGACCTAAATGCAGCGCTGGAGTTGGCAAGGGAGTTTGATGAAACAGCAGCAGTTATTATAAAACATACAAACCCATGCGGTGTGGCAACAGGTAATAACCTTGCGGAAGCTTATAGAAATGCGAGGGAGACAGACCCACTATCAGCATTTGGCGGGATAATCGGGTTGAACAGGGATGTAGATGAGGAGACTGCAAAGGAGATTGCCTCTACATTCATTGAGGCTGTAATTGCCGCTGATTATGACGATTCTGCACTTGCCATATTAAAAGAGAAGAAAAATATAAGGCTTCTTAAAATCCCCCCTCTCCCCCCTTTGGTAAAGGGGGGCAAAGGGGGATTTGAGGAATATGATTTGAGGAATGTCAGCGGGGGGATTTTGTTGCAGGAAAAGGATTCCATTACATTAGCTGAAGACAGCCTCAAGGTTGTAACAAAGAGAGAGCCTACAGAAAAGGAATGGGCTGCAATGAGGTTTGCATGGAAGGTGGCAAAGCATGTGAAATCCAATGCAATTATCTATGCTACTGATAATGAAACTGTAGGTATAGGTGCAGGGCAGATGAGCAGGGTTGATTCATCAAAACTTGCTGCGATGAAGGCAAATAAACCTATACAGGGGACAGCAATGGCATCAGATGCATTTTTTCCGTTCAGGGACAGTGTGGACGAGGCAGCAAAGGTCGGTGTAACAGCGATTATCCAGCCGGGAGGCTCAGTGAAGGATGAGGAAGTAATCGCCGCTGCTAATGAGCATAACATTGCAATGGTCTTTACAGGAATAAGGCACTTTAAACACTGAAATTTAAAGGAGATGTCTTAAAATTTTTCCCTACTCTTCCTTGGAAAATTCCTGACCATAAAAGCGTATAAATATTCCCTTTTTTATGTTCCTTAAATCAGCCTCGGGATTATTGTCTATTATAGATGAAATCACCTGTTTTCGTGCCATATCAAACATCGAAAACCCCATCTTCAATCTTTCCTGCCCGCTTTTTTTCATCATCATCTCCTGAAATCGTCTCTCTATTTCTGGTGTTGTGTCATTCATATAATCACCTCTTCATATATCTCATCAAGCCCTAAATCCTTCACCCACTTCCAATCTCTTGATAACTATCTTTAAAGCATCAAGTTCATTTTGCATTTACTTCTTAAACACAGTAAACATCTTATCAAGGAAGCCTTTATCTTTGTGTCCAGCTTCTACTATTGCCTCTAATTCCCCTGCATCAAGCCATATCCCTTCACATCCTGAACATTTATCTATCTTGATACCCTTGTAATCTATCTCAATGAGATTCATACCGCATTTTGGGCAGTGCATGTGGTGGAGTTCTTTGAGCTTCTTCTTTTCATCCTCTGCCATCTTCTTACGCCTCTCTTCCTCTGACTTTTTTCTCCTTTCAAACTCCTGTCTTGCAAAAAATTCTTCTTCCCTATCGCTTGGTTTATCTATCATATATTTCTCTCCTCCCTTAGTAATCTTTACAATAATAGTTCTATGTTTTTGATAGTATCTTTAATGATTCCTTTATTAAACCCTCTATATCTGCTTTTTCTCCCTGCCTTCCTCTCGCCTGTTTCACAGCATCCTCTGCCACCACCTTTTTGTATCCAAGATTAACCAATGCTGAGACTGCGTCTTCAAAGAGCGGGTCTCTCCTGACTGATAGCTGGCGGCTGACTGCTGACGGCTGAGTATCTTCAACTATAAATTCTATCTTATCCCTGAGCTCTAATACAATTCTTTCAGCAGTTTTTCTCCCAACTCCAGGGATTGAGGTCAATCTTACTATATCACCCTTTACTATTGCCTCCTTCAATTCTCTGGCAGTTATTCCTGAGAGTATATTTACCGCAAGTTTTGGACCTATCTGTGATACACCTATGAGTTTTTTAAAAAGCTCCTTTTCCTCATATGTAAGAAATCCAAAAAGGATAAGGGCATCCTCTCTCACATGGGTATATGTGTAAAGAAAGACCGAATTGTTAGTCTCAGGAAGTTTGTAATATGTGGTAAGAGGAGCAATAACCCTGTAGCCTATACCATTGACATCAACAATTAGAAATTCGGGTGATTTATGAGTTAGTCTGCCTGATATAGTTGCAATCATAGAAAAAGAAAGTAGAAAGTTATAAAGTTATAATGTTCATAAAGCTCATTTATAAACTTTTCACATTATGAACTTTTAACTTGAAGTTTGAAGTATTTATATGGCATATTGCAATTGCAAGGGCATCTGAGGCATCAAAGGGTTTAGGGATTTCATTAAGGTTTAAGAGTATAGATACCATGTTTTGAATCTGTCCCTTATCTGCCCTTCCATAGCCTGATATAGCCTGTTTTATCTCTAAAGGCGTATATTCTGCAACTTCTACTGACTGATTGGCTGCCGATAATATGGCTGCACCTCTGACCTGCCCAAGTTTTAAGGCACTTTTTGCGTTCTCGGCAAAAAAGAGATTTTCTATTGATGCTACATCGGGGGAATATTTTTTTATTATTTCTGTAAGACCATCATAGATGGTTTTAAGCCTTTTTGGAAAGGGAAGGCGGTTTGATGTCCTGATAGTTCCCCATGTTACGGCTGATATAGAGCCATTAAGCTCATCAACAATACCGTAACCTGTTACTGAACTTCCCGGGTCAATACCCAAGACTCTCATAAAAATAGTTTATCAAGTTATAAAGTTCTTAAAGTTTATAAAGTTTTTACTACTTTATAACTTTCTACTTTATAAACTTTTTAACTCCTCTTCGGGTATATCAAAATTTGCATAGACCTTCTGGACATCGTCATGGTCTTCAAGGGACTCCATCAGACGAAGCATCTGCTGAGCCTTCTGCCCTGTGAGTTTTATATTGCTTTGGGGCACCATTGTGACTTCCGCAAATGTGGTTGGTATCTTATTATCATCAATAGCTTTTTTGACCTTTTCAAAGTTTTCTGGTGTGGTGATTACCTCAAATTCCCCTTCGCCTGTCCGCATGTCCTCTGCACCTGCATCAAGGGCAATTGACATGAGCTTATCCTCATCTACTACTTTAGAATCAACTAAAATCTGCCCTTTTCTATGAAACATCCAGCCTACACATCCTGCCTCACCAAGGTTTCCACCATTTTTAGTGAATATAGACCGTATTTCTGCTACAGTTCTATTTTTGTTATCTGTAAGAATATTCAATATAACAGCCACACCTCCGGGACCATACCCCTCATATTTTACCTCCTCATAATTAACACCTTCTAACTCACCTGTGCCTTTCTTGATTGCCCTGTCAATGTTATCTCTCGGCATGTTTTCTGCCTTTGCATCTGCAATAGCAGTCCTGAGTCTTGGATTTCCTTCAGGGTCTCCACCTCCAAGTCTTGCAGCCACAGTAATCTCTTTTATAAGTTTTGTAAAGACCTTTCCTCTCTTTGAGTCAATGGCACCCTTCTTTCGTTTGACAGTTGCCCATTTTGAATGACCTGACATTATGACCTCCTATCGCAAAATCAAAATTATTGAGTTCAAATGACAACTAACCACTAACCACTAACTAACCACCAACAAGTGTTGTAAGTTGTGAGTTGTAAGTTGTAAGTTATTCATGTTTTTATCTTCCTTACATATATTTCCTTTGCAATATCAGAGTCTATGGATAGGGTTGTCTCATCAAAGAGGATAACGATTGCTGGCTGTCTCTGATGAATCCGTATCAATGTCCCTGGCATTAAGCCGATGGAAGTAAGCTTATCAAGACGATGATGGTCTCTTGTTGAGATATAAAGTATCTTCCCTACCTCTCCTGAGTTAAGGTTATCCAGTGAGAGTATCAATGGTTCTAATTCTTTTCTCCTCTCGCTGCAGCAATCTCCGGGTGGAATTGACTTTCCATGAGGGCAGGTAGTTGGATGTCCAAGCAGGATGCATATGCTCTCCGTAATATCGGTATCCAGTATATGTTCAAGCTCGCAGGCGAGTCTCTCCATAGATTCATGCCCTATATTAAGGATATCGCTCATCAACCTTTCTGCCAGTCTGTGTCTTCTTATCAAGGAATTAAAGTCCTCCTGCCCCTTCTTGGTGAAGTTTACATTTTCGTTTGAAGCAACAGTAATAATTCCTTTCTCCTTCATTTCCCTTATATCCGTCTCTTCTATGCCAGCCCCTTTAAGACCATTTAAAGCAACTGTCCCTTCCTCAAGTTTCATACCAATAAGCTCTAAATTTTCATCATACTGCTGTTTTTTATCCATAAATACCTCTATAGGTCATCAAAGTGTGTTAATCTTTTGAACTCCTTAAACCTCTCTTCAATCTCTCTATAACTCAGATTCTTCAGCCTGTTGAGGCTGAAATCCTCTACATTAAATGATGCCATAGCACTTCCAAAGATTATAGCCTGTCTTACAGACGATTCATTGATATTATTTACATTGGAGATGTATCCCATAAATCCGCCTGCAAAACTATCCCCTGCACCGGTAGGGTCAAATACAGATTCCAACGGATATGCAGGTGCTGAAAAGACTGTAGAATCGGAGAACATCAATGCCCCGTATTCACCCCTCTTTGCGATAAGCCTTTTTGGTCCCCATGAGAGCACCTTCTGGGCTGCCTTTACCAGATTCGCCTCTCCTGCCAACTCTCTCAACTCAGCCTCATTTATTATCACTATATCAACCTGTTCAATCATCTTTTTTAAGGAATCAAATTTCCTTTCAATCCAGAAGTTCATTGTATCACACGCAATAAGTTTTGGTTTCCTTATCTGATTCAATATCTCCCTCTGCAAATCAGGGTCTATATTTGCAAGAAAAACATATTCGCAGTCCTTGTATTTTTCAGGGAGTTTGGGATTAAAATCAGCAAAGACATTCAACTGGGTATCCAGTGTATGAGCCTCATTGAGGTCATATCCGTATTCACCCTTCCATTTGAAGGTTTTCCCCTTCCTTTTCTCAAGCCCCTCAGTGTCTATATTCCTAATTTTGAATATTTCAATATCCTCCTTATTAAAGTCTTCACCCACAACTGCAACAAGGGATACATCAGTAAAATAACTTGCAGATACAGAAAAATATGTGGCAGAACCCCCCAGAACATTCTCAGCGGTCCCAAAAGGGGTCTTAACAGAATCAAATGCTACAGAACCGACAACAAGTAAACTCATAATTCCTCCTCAAAATGTAATATTGTAAAATCTACCATAACTCATGAATTTTCAAAAGACTTTTCTCTAAATGACATTGACGAAGGTATTGGAATTTGCTAAATTTAGGCATAGGCGAGAGTGGCGGAACTGGCAGACGCGCTGGACTTAGGATCCAGTGGGCAACCATGGGGGTTCAACTCCCCCCTCTCGCACCAAAATCAGACTTTAGGCGAAACAGAAATTGAAGTAATGAACAACAATAAGGTAATAAAAATATCAAAAGCTCTTTATTTCCCCTCACACCACTCTCTTGCATTTTGAAACATCTTGAGCCAGGGTGATGCCCTGAGATTTCTTTTCATATCCTCAGGCATCCACGCCCACTGCCATTTGAGGAATGTCCTCTCAGGATGGGGCATCATTGCAAGGTGTCTGCCATCAGGTGTGCACAGGGCTGCAATGCCGAGGGGAGAGCCATTGGGATTGAAGGGATACTTTTCCGTAACTTCGCCGCTGTCATCCGCATATCTGATTGGTGCGAGTCCTTTTGCTATTACCTCATCCCGTATCTTCTCTTCAGGGAAATGTGCAAAGCCTTCACCATGATTTATCCAGACCCCAAGTGCAGAACCCTCCATCCCTTTAAGCATAATTGCAGGATTTTCAAAAATCTTTACTGTAACAAATCGTGATTCCAGTCTGCCTGATTTATTATGGATAAATCTCGGCTGGAAGTTATCAGAAATTCCATGCCACGGAACCCAGCCGAGCAATGCCATTAATTGACAGCCGTTGCATACACCAAGACTAAAGGTGTCCGGTCTGTGGTAAAATTTCTGGAATTGCTCATAGATCTTTTTGTTGAATCTTATTACCCCTGCCCATCCCTTTCCGGAATCAAGGACATCTGCATAGCTAAAACCACCGACAAATACTACTCCTTTGAATCGGGATAGGTCTATTTTTTCACTCAATAAATCTGTCATTGTTACATCCCATGGTTCAAACCCTGCCATATAAAATGCTGATGTCATCTCCCTGTCTCCATTACTCCCTTCCTCCCGGATTATTGCAACAGGAGGTTTTACTTTTTTCTTTATAATAAATTCAGGTGTAAAAGTAATTTTATATGATGGTCCTTGTCTATCATAGATAGCTTCTTTTTCTTCAAGGACACATTCAGGATTTGTCTGAAACATATCTAATTGATGACTTGTTTCCTCCCATATTTCCCTTAAAACCCTCATATCTTCATCTAAGAGAGTTAAAAGTTCTGAGTCAGGAGTTTGGAGAGTTATTTTAATTCTTTTTTCTGCCAATGACCTGCCAATGATTTGATAAGGAATATTGTGATTTTCAAATTCTGATACTATCTCCTTTTCATATTCAGAAAGATACTCAATAACTAATCCCAGTTCTTCTGAGAATAATATTTCTATTACTTCTTGCCCCTTGCCCCTTGCCCCTTGCCCTTCTAAAGCTATCTCCAGCCCGCAATTCCCTGAAAATGCCATCTCAAGGAGTGTTGTTATAAGCCCCCCGTCACTCCTGTCATGTCCTGATAGTATCAGTCCTTTATCAATAAAGTGTTGGATTGCATTAAAAGTATTTTTAAGTAGATGCAGGTCATCTACATCTGGGGACTCATCACCTATTTGTTTATAGCATTGGGCAAGGGCTGAACCACCCAGTCTGTTTTTGCCATTGCCCATATCTATATAAATCAGTCTGCTCTTGCCTGCCATCTTCAAATCAGGGGTAACAACCTTTGTAATATCCGGGCATGTGGCATAGGCTGAAATTACAAGTGTCCCCGGCGATTTTACAACCTCTGTATCATCCCCCTCTCCTGCCTTCCCCCCGATGGTAGGTGAGGAAACCTTTGCTGCCATAGATAGACTGTCTTTGCCTCCATCTACTGCAATACCGAGTTCAATCGCCATATCACTCATTGCAACGACAGCCTCATATAATCTTGCACCCTCTCCTGGCAACTTTGCTGCCCACATCCAGTTTGCCGAACATCTGATATCTTTAAAGGAGCTTATCTTTGCCCAGACAATGTTTGTAAGTGCCTCACCAACACTCATCCTTGCCATTGCAGACGGATTTATAAGCCCCTTGATAGGCTGTTCACCAATGGCTATTGCCGAACCTGTTAATCCGAAATGGCTCTGTGCTATGACTGCAACATCAGAGACAGTAAGCTGAAGAGGACCGGCACACTGCTGTCTTGCTATCAAACCCGTAACAGACCTGTCCACCTTGCTTGTCAAAAACCTCTTTGACCCCACTGATATAAGTCTCAATACTCTATCTAAATGAGTGATGAGTGATGAGTGATGAGTGATGAGTGATAGGGGTTGTGTCTTCATTGGAATTCGCTCAAGATTAAATGTTTTCTGTGGCATATCCCCTAAAACCTTTTCAAGGGCAAGGTTTACAGGGGTTGAGCCGTCTTTGCTGTCGTAAAGGACAATAGAACCATCTCCTGTTATTTCTCCTATAATTGCGAAAGGGAGTTTTTCCCTACCGCAGAGTTCTTTAAAAAATTTTAAATACTCCGTCCTTATTAATATTGCATCCTGCTCCTGATACTCTGCACCCCAGATTTCAAGAACCGAAAGGGTGCTATCACCGACTATTATCTTTCTTATATCTACCTTTGCACCTGCGGGATAGACAATCTCTTTTACTACATTACAGTTCCCCCCTGCACCCTGGTCATGGATACTCACTACAGGATTCCTGTCTCCCGTTTCAATACATCCTCTTATGACCCTGTTTAATTTCTGCTCCATCTCTGCATCGCCACGCTGGACTGCGTTAAAATCAAGTTCTTCCACATTCTCCCCCTGTATCATGCTTGATGCAGCACCGCCACCCATTCCTATTCTGTATGCAGGACCACCTATCTTTACCACAAGCATACCCTTTTCAGGGCTATCTTTTTCAACATGTCTTGAGTCTATCTGTCCGACTCCACCTGTAAACATTATAGGTTTTAGCCATTCAATTCGCTTTCCATCAGGAAGATTCATACCGAATGACCTTGTAAAACCCTGTATTACGGGTTCCCCGAATTTATTTCCATAGTCTGAGGCACCGTTACTTGCCTCTATCTCTATCCTGAGTGGTGATGCAAGATTCCCGGGATAAATAAAGTTATCATCCTCCCATGGAAGGGGATAGTCAGGTATATGAAGGTTTCCCACACAATAGGCTGCTGTTCCTGCAATAACAAGTCCTCCTCTGCCTGTTGCATGAACATCTCTGATTCTGCCACCCGTTCCTGTCTCCGCACCTGGAAATGGGGCAACCCCTGAAGGGAAATTGTGGGTCTCGGCAGTAAAAATTATATGATATGTTACCTCTTTCAGACTGAAGGCTGAGGGCTGAAGACTGATTACAGGGAGAAGGGTGTAAATTTTATATCCCCTTATGGCACTTGAATTATCTTTAAAAGCAATGATGCTGTTATTCGGATTCCTCTTATATGGTTCCTTAACAATATCCATCAAGCTCTCTTTGACATCCTTCCCGTCAATCAGAAGTCTCCCCCTGAAAAACCAGTGTCGGGAATGTTCGCTATTTGACTGGCTCAAATCAAAGCATTCTACATTTGTAGGATTTCTTTTTAGCTCCTTAACGAAGAGATTGTAGTAATAATCAATATCCCATTCATCAAGCCCAAGCCCCATCTTCTGATTTGCTTCTATCAAGGCAGATTTACCCTTTGTTATGAGCGGGACAGTGTATACAGACTCAGGTATCATTCCTGTCTCAAATGTCTTGAGAGGCTCAGAATATTCACACTCTGTCATACGGTCATGGATGAGATCTAAAAAGTATGCAGTAGGCAGTAGGCAGTAGGCACTTTCTTTATTGATTATTTTATCTTTACTGCTTACTGCATACTCCTTACTGCTTACTATTAATTTATAACGCCTTGACCTCTCTATCCTCTTTATCTTTGTAAGTCCGCAGGCATGACATATTGATACGGCGTTGGATGACCATGCAGTTGTGAAGTTCATACGGGGACCAACCTCAAGAATAAGGCTGAAGGCTGAAGGCTGAAGGCTGAAAAAACTTTTATTAGAAAAATTTTCCGGTTCAAAAGTTTCTGATAATAACCATCTAAGTGTATTCAGTTCTTCATTATTCAGGTTTTCTGAAATGGCGATATTGAAACAAAATTCTGTCTCAAGTGACCCAATATCAGGACTTATCTTTTCTCTCACGGTTTTAAGGAGTTGATTCCTTTTATTCTCCGAAAGGGCAGGTGTGCGATATAAGTTTAAAAGATTTTTTTGGCTCACAATCCTCCTTTAAGGTCTTAAGCCATTTTAACAGATGAGATTTTCAATTGACAAATATTTTCCACAGGGTAGGATATTATACATGATAGTAGGCATACCAAAAGAAATAAAAAAAGATGAATACAGGGTAGCTATTGTTCCTGCAGGTGTCAGGGCATTTACATTGGCAGGGCATAAGGTTTTGGTAGGGGACGGTGCAGGTCTTGGCAGTGGTATATCAAATTCGGAATATGAGTTTGAGGGTGCTGAGATAGCCCCAACTGCCAAAGATGTATATTTCAGGGCTGATATGATTATGAAGGTGAAAGAGCCTGTTATCTCCGAGTATGACCTGCTCCGTGAGGGACAGATACTTTATACATATCTCCATCTTGCACCTGCCCCTGATTTGACAAAGGTACTCCTTAATAGAAAGATTATCGCCATAGCATACGAGACTGTTCAGCTTGATGACGGCTCCCTGCCCCTTTTAATCCCAATGAGTGAGATTGCCGGGAGAATGTCTATACAGGAAGGGGCAAAATATCTTGAGAGGGAAAAAGGTGGGAGAGGCATACTCCTTGGAGGTGTCCCCGGAGTTGCCCCGGGGAAAGTAACTATCATTGGCGGCGGTATAGTCGGAACAAATGCAGCAAAGATGGCAATCGGAACAGGGGCAACTGTGACCATACTGGATGCAAGTCTTTACAGACTTCGTTATCTTGACGATATCTTTGGAGGAAGAATAAGGACACTTATGTCAGACAACCACAATATAATGGAATCTGTAAAAGAGGCTGATTTAGTCATAGGTGCGGTTTTAATACCCGGTGCAAGGGCACCCTTTCTTGTTACAAGAGGAATGCTTTCAGAGATGAAAGAGGGCTCAGTTATTGTGGATGTATCAATTGACCAGGGCGGATGTATTGAAACATCAAGACCCACCTCTCACAGCAACCCAACATTTGTAGTTGATGGAATCATTCATTACTGTGTAACAAATATGCCGGGGGCTGTTCCGAGGACATCCACCTTTGCCCTCACAAATGCAACATTCCCCTACGCCCTTCAGATAACCAATCTTGGAATCAAAGAGGCACTCATCAAAAATAAGGCACTTCTTAAGGGGCTAAATCTGGCGAATAGTAAGGTAACGCATAAGGCTGTTGCTGAAGCTCTGGGATATGAGTATTCTCCACCTGAGAAGATTATAGGTGCCGTGTAATTCGCCTAAATCTTGTTATACGCCCTTGTCAACCAATTAAGTTCTGACTTCCTCAACCTCAAACCTAATTGTAGGGACGGTAATTCTTGGAGCCTTTGCAATCCGTTCAGAATTTTCTATTAATTTCACAATCCATCGCCCAACATCAGATTTAATAACCTTTTCTCCGCACCGTGGACATACCCCTGCCGGTACACCTTTTACAACAATAAGTTCCCCCCTTATCCAAAAATCTTGATTTATAAGCCTTTCTTGTAGAGGGCTATCACAAATCTCACATTCCCCATAATCATATCTTAATAATTTTCTCTTCATCACCTTATTCCTCCAAAGCATAAGTTGTGATTAATAATAGCTTCCCTGTGCTTTTAATCCTGCAAATGATTGCAATTTCTCTGCCGTCTGTTGCAGTACCAATAACCTCATAACGAGTTCCTCTGGGATCCCGAGTAAATTTGCGATTTATTCGGCCATTAGCAATTGCCATTTCAATGTCTGCGAAAGCAAGATTGTCCTCAGTCATCTCTTCAAAAAAGTGTGGAATGGTAAACTCATATTCTTGCTTTGATATTTTTTCTCTGATTGAATGGATAATAGCCAATAATCAGTCTCCACATATCCCTTTTCAGTATAACATAAATTCTACTTAAGATTTTGCTGTGGCGTATAACTTTTACAACACAGACAAAACTATAAGGCTTATAGTTTTCATTTGTACCGTTGTTAAATGTCGTTTTCCCCCTAATACCTTTTTTAAGGTCAAAGCACGGTAGTTACAAGTTTCCAGACTACGACTAACTAGAGAATAATCGAAAAGATTGAGTTGATTCCTATTTTGATTTTTTCATCTGTTAATTTTTTTTCACCTTCCAAAAACTAAGTGTATCCATGAAAATCAAAAGTAAAATTGATAAAATAACAGTCTCAAACATTGTTGCTCAAATCCTTTGTATTGTCAATAATTAATTTTTAAAAGTCAGGACAACCTAGGCACATCGTGACCCCCTTGAGTATAATTTTTATTCAACTTATACTCAAGTAATCTATCAAGGTCTAATGCTGGTAATGTCAATACC